>Ga0209181_10004364_pt1 | contig 21126 bp, 16 predicted proteins | sample MAT05_FD_187208 | JGI IMG/M metagenome (GOLD analysis project Ga0209181, IMG submission 187208) | Freshwater microbial communities from Lake Fryxell liftoff mats and glacier meltwater in Antarctica - MAT-05 (SPAdes) (version 2) | ecosystem: Environmental > Aquatic > Freshwater > Ice > Liftoff... | reverse complement strand
GTGGCGCGCGCTCATTGCGCTACCTTAAGCATGTCTCCCCGGCGAAGGCCGGGGCCCAAGTTTCGCAAGATTAAGGCAGTGACCAACTTGGATCCCGGCCTTCGCCGGGATGACATTCTTAAAGAATGTGCCATGAAGTGGATGACGAACAAACGAACAAATGAAAGAACCAACAAAGAAGTAAAGAATAAAAATCAAACGAACTTCTTAGCCAGCATCTCACGCAGCAGCCCGCGTTGGATCGACTTATTCGTCAGCGTCGGGCTGTGCCACCACCATCCATTGGTCTGCATGGCCTTGGCCGCACGGACAATCCGCTCGACGACTTCGGCAAATTCTGCGTCAGTGAAATTGAGTGAGAAGATGAACCGTCCGGTGCCAACCCAGGATAGTGCCAGCCCTTCAGCGCGCAGGTAGTACTGCAGCATCCAGTTGTAGCGGGATGGTACGGTGTAGCTCAACGTCCAGATCGATGACAGGTTGGCGACTTGGATGGGAAGGCCTTCTGTTTTTAGGCGTGCGTTCAACAACGCGGCGCGGCTGTTCCAACGCTCGTCAAGCCCGGTGTAGATTTCTCGTAGTGCCGGTGAATCGAGCTGCTCGAGGAACACCTGCATCGCCCCCATCACGTAGGGGTGGGAGTTGAAGGTGCCACGTGCGAAACAAAGATCAGCAGGACGTTCAGGATTGAAGCGGCGCATCAAGTCACGCTTGCCGCAAACGACACCAACCGGTAGTCCGCCGCCCAACGTCTTTCCGTAGGTGACCATATCGGCAGCCACGCCAAAGTATTCCTGTGCGCCGCCCAGTGCCAGCCGAAAGCCGACAAATATTTCATCAAAAATCAACACAATTCCGCGCCTAGTACAGACCTCACGCAACTTCTGCAACCATGCGGTATAGGCAGCGCGGTCGAACGACGCCGAGCGCGAGCTATCAACCAGGGATGAGTCGCCCGGCGCGTTCTTGTTTGGATGCAATGCTTGTAGCGGATTCACCAGCACGCAGGCGATATCGCGACGCGTCGCCAGCACGTGCAGCGTATCGTCGTCCATTTCCTTCAACGTGTAGGTGTCGCGTGGCGCGACCGGATTGCCGGGACCGGGCTGCACGTCTTCCCACCAGCCGTGGTACGCACCGCAAAATCGCACCAGATGAGTTTTTCTGGTGTGGTAGCGCGCCAGCCGCACCGCTTGCATGACGGCTTCCGTGCCGGACATATGGAACGAGACTTCGTCGAGGCCCGAGATGCGCTTGAGGCGCGCGACGTTGTCCGCCACACATGGGTGGTAGCTGCCGAGCACCGGGCCGAGTGACTCAACCCGTTTGGCGCCTTCGGCGATAGACGCTTTGTAGAAATCAACGCCGAACACATTGACGCCATATGAGCCGGTCAGGTCGTAGAAGATGTTGCCATCAAGGTCAGTGACCGTGACGCCACTTGCTGAAGCAACGAAGCTGGCGCTCTTGATGTTCTCGCGAAGATACGGGCTGTACTGATACGGTACCCGGTAAGCACCGGTGAATTGCAGGTCCGAGATGCCTACCGCCGCTTCGGTGGTGGCCGCGAGCGAGCGTGCAAAGTGGCTGCGGTAGTACTCGGCGAGCATGGTGAGACCGGCACGACGTCGGGCGATGATGTTGTCAGGTGCGCCGTCGGAGTTGAAGAAGGTTGGTTCATCGTATGCGTAACCCGGCAAGAGTTTCGCCACACGCTTGGCCATGCGTGAATGCCCGGTGAGCGAGGGGTGCTTCGCCCGCGACAATTCCAGCCGCCGCTTGATCTTGGGGAACAGTGCGAGGGCGACCGCGATAGCGGCGAAGGTAAGCGTGAGGTTGGTTTCCATTTTTTTCCGACCGTCTTTGTCCTGAAACAAAAACAGTTCATAAATGACATATGACACCATACCTACCCAGCTTGACAGTTATATGAACGTCCAACGAAATGAGGCGTTGGCAGCACCAACAGCATCCGTTCCCGCGCTCCCCACCAAGCTGCGGCTGCGTGACCGCTTGCTGATGCAAGAAGATCTCAATTTCCTGTTGACCAACCGCATCCCGCGCGCGTCATTGACGCGCTTCATGGGCTGGTTTAGCAAGATCGAGCAACCACTCGTCCGTGACCTGTCCATCTGGATGTGGACCAGATTCGCTGACCTCGACCTGTCGGACGCCAAGAAGACACACTTCACCAGCCTGCACGATTGCTTCACCCGCGAACTCAAACCCGGCGCGAGGGTGGTTGATCAATCCGAGCACGTGTTGACTTCGCCGTGCGACGGCATCGTCGGTACGTGCGGGAGCGTTGACGGCACACGCGTGTTTCAGGCCAAGGGCTTTCCCTATGAGCTATCTGACCTGCTCGGCAGTCAAGCGCTGGCCGAGCAATATCGCGATGGCTCGTACGTGACCATTCGACTGACCTCGAGCATGTATCACCGCTTTCATGCACCGCTCGATTGCCGGGTAAAGCACGTGACCTACATTTCCGGTGATACGTGGAACGTGAATCCGATTGCGCTCACGCGCGTGGAACGATTGTTTTGCAAAAATGAGCGCGCCGTGGTGCACGCGCAGGTTGCGAGGCGCCAAAACAGTGACAGCGCAGCACAAACCATTCTGCTGGTGCCGGTTGCGGCGATTTTGGTGGCGTGTATTCGCCTGCGCTTCCTCGATGTGTTGCTGCATCTGCGTTACAAGGGGCCGAATGAAATTCCCTGCGATGCGCGCTTTGCAAAGGGTTCTGAAATGGGCTGGTTTGAGCACGGCTCCACCATCATCGTCTTCGCGCCGAAGGGTTTTCGCTTACACCGCAGCATTGCAGATGGTCATCGGCTGCGCATGGGCGAGCCGTTGATGGAGATGCCCCTCGCCTAGCAGTTTCTCGAAATTCGTATTGCGAAATCCGGGTGCCCTCTTTGCGTGCCACTTCGCCCTTTGGAAAAGGGGGATCGAGGGGGATTTTTAGCTTTTGCGTGTCGACTACGACCCCCAATCCCCCTTAGCTCCGCCTTTACAAAGGGGGAAGTGGTTCACCGAAACCTACAGCCAATCGGAAATCGTGAATTTCAACAAACTGCCAGGCTGCTGACTAGCCAGAAACTGAGAACGGCATCGGCGTCGCGTTCGCGGCGCGCATTGTTTCGATGTGCGTGATAACCGGAAGCAAATCGGCAACCGTGTCGATAACGGTATGCGCGCCGGCATCCAAGAGTGCCTTGCCTGCGGTGGCGCGTAGAGCATTGCGCTCAAGCTCGGATGTTTCATTCCATTGCGCAAGACTCAGTCCGACGCCATTACCAGAGGCGATGATTCCGACCGTCCAAGTGCCGGCCGCGAGTCCCTCCACGATTCCCGGTGCCGTGTCGTCGACCTTCAATACCGCGTCAGGTGGCCACACGCCAAGATCGGCGAAGGTGCGGTACATCATCAGCGGTGTCGGCCGTCCGCCGGAAAGATCGCCCGCGCAAACGACATTGTCCGGCGTAAAACCCTGAGCCGCGGCCAGCGGCATCATGACCTCCATGACAGCCCGGTTGTAGCCGGTCGTCGAGCCGATCGCAAGTCCGCGTGCGCGGAGGGCCCCGACCATTTCGATCACGCCCGGTATTAGTTGGGCATGCTGCTTTACGCTCTCGGCATTCATGGGCGTGAACACATCATAGAGTTCATCGACATCTTCGTCAGAAAACGGCGCACCCTGTGCGAACTCCCAAGCCGCCGCAATACGTGGAACCGTTCCGAGTGCCTTGATATGGTCCCACTTTGGCAGCCCCATTGGTCCCCGAGCCTCGGTGACACTAATTTCCACGCCGTAGCGGGCGAACACCTCGACGAAAGCCCCCATGGGCGCGAGGCTACCGAAGTCGATAACCGTGCCAGCCCAATCCAATACAACGGCACGCAGGGAAGATTTCCGGTGTTTAGCTAGCGATGACATAGAGGGTATCTACCAGGTTGAAAAGACGTCTTGTGCCAGACCGAACGCCGTGCTGGCACCCGTGCCACTGCTGACGATCACCATCCGTGTGGAATTATCCGGCGCGTCAATGATGGCGGTTCTGTCAATTGATGAAGGATAAACGCCGATCCAGCGCTCAATGGTCTCGTGTTCGCCAATATCTATCGTATCGTTGACGTGTCGCAAGATATCCAAGTCAACTGCATTGGACGCGAATGGATCCGGCGTTGGGTCGTAGTGGTGTGAGTCGCCAACGATGAGGCTGCCGTCAGCACTTTGCACCACAATAAGGTGAATACCATCGGCGAGCGATTGTGATTCCTCACGTTCAAGTCGCTCTAGGAGCGCCGCCGCCGCGGGCAATCGACAGTAACCTTCGTAACGCACCAGACTTAAATCTGACATGACTGAGCCTGACAATTTGATCGGCTTGGTTGGCCTTATGCGCTGCATTTGTAGGCGACAAAGGCGTAAGCCGTAGGTGGCGATGCGAGAAGCAAAGGGCCCATGCAAAAGGGTGCCGGGACAATACACCACACGTTCGGCCCGCAGGGAGATCATTGAGGTCGTAACGTCCGGTGCGGCAATTGCAGTGACTGTTTCACACCAGCGAAAGGTCACGCTCCATCGAGCCTCAAGCCATGCAACGAGCTTCGGGATCGCCTCCCGCGATTCGACACGCAGTTCATGGCTGCTGAACAGTGCGCCGCTTGCGTTCGCCGAGAGGAGTACAGGCGCTCTTGCGGAAGTTTCTTTCGCTGTAAGCAGCTCGCAACCCGCGCGCATGTCGGTCTCCATGAATGCTTCAAGCACGGCCATTGCTTCCGGGCGCTTGGCGAGCAGCCAAAGTCCACGCTGCACAATTTCAATACCTGCCTCAGGCGCGATCTGTTCCCAGACATCGCGAGAGAACTGCGCGCGCCGGTATGTTTCGCCAGCGGCTTGTCCGGTGACCGTGATGAAACCAAAGTTGCGGATCGACGCGCCCACCGGCCGCGCATCACGATCAATAACGCAGACTCGGAGGCCGCGCTTCGCCCCCTCCAGCGCGTGCGCAAGGCCGACGATGCCGCTGCCGACGACAATGAGATCAAATTCGGACGTTGTCAAAGTCGACGTGTCCTCACGCGCTCAATGATTGCGAGGAACTCGTTTAACGGCATGCCATTGTCATCAGGCACTTTCGCCGCATCGTCGAGCTTGCGCAAAACGATGGCATCAGCGAACGCGTCCGTATTGGAGAACACCAACATCTCTGCATCGCGCATCGGGCCGCCCTGGCGTTCAAGCGATGCGACCGATCCCTCCGACAGGGTTGCGGCATAAGCGGGGTCATGAGCGACCAGATATCGCTTTGCTTCCACATGCCAGCGGATCGCAGAGACAACTGCACCTGGAAGCCAAGGCTCGAGCGATTCTGCACCGATATGCTCGTGATGATCGCCGCCGTCCGTGTAGTGGTCTCCGACGTCGAGAATACGCAGATGGCCGATGTCGTGCAGTCCCGCCGCGACGATTAAATTGTCGTCCAAGTCCATTTTTGCTGCGAGCGCTGCGCATTGCATGCTGTGCTGGAGAATGGTGACCGGCTCCGGGCCATAATGAATTCCGCCGTGCCGTTCAAACAGCTGACTGACCTCTTCGACAAATTCATCCATGGATTGGCGCACCGATAAAGTTCCTGCCTCGCGGGGAGGATAGTTGTGCACTGACGGCGGCGTCGATATCGTCCACACCGTAGTGGTTGAAGTTGGTGTCGACGCCAAGCGCCTCCAGAAAGTCGCTTAGCGGCTGGGAAGACAGCGTGCCAAATATGGGGGAAAGTATTTCCATCCGGCCGGGCGCTGAGAGTACCGCGCGGCGCCAGATCTCTGGTAGCGAGAAACTGCAGGCGATTCCGTGCAACGTGCCGTGCGTGAGTGTGATGTCGTATGACAGTGCGTGCGCCAGTGCGGTTTTTGTCTGCGAGAACGCCATTCCGGCCAATAGTGCGCTCTTCGAGACTGCGTCGCGCGCGACATCATCGCGCGTTGAGAGCCAGCAAGGAAGGTTTGCGATGATGCCGCACGCGGCATCCAGCGCGAGCGCGTCGGAGATCGGATTGGCGTTATGGTTCCATACTGACTCCAGCGCGTGCGAAAGTGCGTCCAGACCGCTTGCCAGCGCAACCTCATGCGGGCACCCTTCAAGCAACTCCGGATCAACAACCGCAGCTTCAGCCCAGCAGCTTGCATTGTGCAAAGAGAGCTTCGCGTGATTTGCCGGGTCCCAGATGGTGGCCCAGGGCGTAACTTCGCTACCAGTGCCAGCAGTCGTCGGCACGGCGAGAAATGGTTTCGCCAATGGCATCGGCGCTTCATCACCGCCCAAGTTGGTCAGCAACGCGCCAAGATCGCCGCCTGACGCCGCGAGCGCTTTGGCAAAGTCGATGGTGCTACCGCCACCAATCGCAACCACCGCTTCGCTTTCGGAAGAAAGCCTTGACCAAGCCTGGTTGATCGCGCGCAGATCGTCAACTGAGGGATTGGAGGATGGCGCAACGAGAGTTGTCGACGTACGCGTGAGTCCAGCGCGCCCCAGCAATTCGCCGATGGTGCCCAGCAGATGTGGCGAAATCACCAGACAGGCGCGTCGATCGCCGACCAATGCGCCTAATGTCTTGATGCTACCTCGCGCGAGGTGCACCGCGACCGGAAAGTGGAACTTCGCCGTGGACTGCATTGGTCAGATCAACCGCTTGCGAATTGCGCTCGACGCCACGTCAATTAGCGTGACGAAGACGATGATTATGATCAGCACTGCGCATGTTTCAGCGTACTGAAAGCTGCGGATGACCTCAAACAACACCACTCCGATCCCGCCTGCGCCGACCATTCCCACCACGCTAGCACTGCGGACGTTGGATTCGAGTCGATACAGCGTGAACGAAATCCAAAGCGGCAGCACCTGCGGGATGACACCGTAGACAATCTCAACGACGGCGTTGCTGCCCGTCGAGCGAACACCTTCCACTGGTTGCGGATCGATCGATTCGACTGCTTCTGAAAACAGCTTCGCGAGCACTCCGGTGGTGTGAACAAATAGCGCAAGCACACCAGCAAACGGCCCAAGGCCCACTGCCACGATGAACAACATTGCGAACACCATTTCGTTGATCGCGCGACACGCATCCATCACTCGGCGCACCGGCTGGTAAACCCATGGCGGGACGATGTTTGCCGACGCCAGCAATGCAAGAGGCACCGCCGCAACTACGGCGAGTACTGTTCCCCACAGTGCAATATGTAAGGTGACGAGCATTTCAGAAAGATAAAGGCGCCAGTCTCGAAAATTTGGTGGGAAAAAATCCTCCGCGAACTTCGCCATATTGGCAGAATCGCGCCACAGGTCGAGCGGACGCATATCGGCTCCGCGCCAAGCCCACGCCAACAGGCCGAGCGCAATCCCCCAAATCAGCAGAGACGCGAGCGTCGAACGTGCCGGGGCAGGCTGCGGTGTGAAACCGCGACCTGCCGCTCCGGCGCTGATCTCGACGCTCGTCACCACGAAGTTTCCTACTTGAGTGCTGCTGCTTGCTTATTCAGTTCCGCGAGCTTGACATCAATTTCAGCCAGCTTCGGGCGCTTTTCAGCGTCCGTCATCTTGTCGTCGGACTCCATCTTGCGACGGTCGCGAAACAGTTCCAGTTGGCGAATCGGGATCAGTTGCGCGTTGGAGGACTCACGGAAGCCGCCGTAGTTGTAGATGTTCTTCAACACCGTCTTCTCTGCCTCGTCGGTCTTGGCGTAGTTAAGTACGAACGCCTTAAGCTTGGCTTTGACGGCCGGGTCGAGGTCTTTGCGCCAAACGAACGGATCACTTGGAATCAATGGGCTGCGCCAGATGACGTTGACATCCTTGGCCTTGTCAGGTTGTGAAGCCTGCAACCGGCCAACGTCCTCGGTATTGTTGGTCGCCACATCAACTTGCTTGTTGAGCACGGCTTGCAAGTTCACGCCATGGCTGGCACTGCGGATGGTTTTGAAGTGCGTGCGAGAATCGATGTTGTTGGCGGCGAACACGTAGTACGAAGGAACCAGAAAGCCCGACGTCGAGTTCGGGTCGCCGATGCCGAAGTTGATGTTCTTGCCGTTCTTCAATACGTCGTCGAGCGACTTGTAAGGGCTGTCCTTGTGAGTGATCAGCAGCGCGTGGTAGCCAAAAGTACCATCGGCGTACATCAGTTGCGCAAAGATTTCGCCATTGGAACGGTCAACGGCTTCCATGGCCGCTTTATTGCCATACCAAGCCACTTGCACCTTGTTGAAGCGCATCGCCTCGATGACACCGGCATAGTCTGTGGCGTAGAACGACTTCACTTGAAGGCCGGTCTTCTTTTCCATGTCGCGGAAAAACGGCTCCCACCGTTCACGTTGGGCAGACGCGGAGTCGGTCGCGATGATGCCGAAGTTAATTTCCTGGGCAGCAGCTTGCTGGGCCGTCAGGAGTAGGGTGAGCGCTGCACAAATCGAAGCGAGTAGTTGTCGCATGGGTTTCCCTCTAGGAAGTGGTTAAAGGTTGGGGTGGTGCGATCTCGGCGAATGCGCCGTAGAAATTTTCGTCGTCCTGGGCTGAGGTCGAGGCGCTCGTCTCAGAACGATAGACATCGTCGAGCATGTCACGAGCCACGTCGCTCGCAGGACCGTCGTACACCACTTCGCCGCGCTTGAGCGCAACCACGCGCGGACAGTAGCGTAACGCGTAGTCGACTTGATGTAGGGAGACGATGACGGTGAGGCCGCGCTCTTGGTTGAGTTTGCGCAGCAAGTCCATTACCTTGCGAGACGACTCCGGGTCGAGCGAGGCGATCGGCTCGTCGGCGAGGATCATGCGCGCTCGTTGCACCAGCGTGCGGGCAATTGCTGCGCGCTGCTGCTGGCCACCGGATAGCGTCGATGCCCTTTGGTGGGCGTAAGGCAGCAGCCCGACTTCGTTGAGTGCGACGTACGCCGCTTCGATCTCATGAGGCGTGAAGCGCTGGAGCAGCGCCCGCCAAGAGGGAAGTCGACCGAGGTGCCCCACCAAAATATTGGTCAGCAAGGTGCTGCGGCCAACCAAATTGAACTGCTGAAACACGAATCCAATGTCGGCGCGCTGGCGTCTGATATCCGACATCAGCTTGCCATTCTGTTGAACACGCCGCCCCAGCGCGGTCAGACAGCCGCTGTCGGCGACGCAGAATCCCGAGGCGTGCCGCAAAAGCGTCGACTTGCCTGAACCAGATGCGCCGATTAGCGCGACCATTTCACCGTTGCGCACATCCAAGCTGACTGACTTCAGCGCCGGGTTCGCGCTGCCGGGAAATTGCTTGACGAGTTTTTCAACTTGGAGGGCGAACATGGAAGTATGTTCCCCGTTTCGAATGACGTATTCGTGACAATCGGGCGCAATGGGTGGTTATCGTGCTTCACATCGGTGTAACAGAAGTGCGTTACGTTCTGTGATTCGCGTTGCTCGGTCGGCGCTGCGTCTTGTCGAAGAACCGCCCAGCAATCCTAATCACCGAGCCCGGCGAAGGACCCTCATGAGCGGCAGCTACGCAGATCCATTTGCATTTTGTAACGAATCTGGAAACCCGTCAATCGATGAGGTGGCGGCAGTTGATCCGTCGAGACGAAGCTTGCTGAGGGCGACATTCGCGCTGGGTCTTGGTGCCACGCCAATACTTCAACTATTGGCGGGCGATGTCCTGGCCGCGCCGCAACTCGGTACGTCGCAGGCGCGGGCCGTTGGTGCACCGCCGTTGTCATTTGGGCGTATCTCCTCAAGTTCAGCAGACGCCATACGGGTGCCGCAAGGCTACACAGCCGTTCCGTTCTTTCGCTGGGGTGATCCGGTTGGTGTGTCATCACAGCCAGCAGGTGAGCCGGCATGGAAGCCAGATGCGAGCAATAGCGCTGCGGATCAAGCGCTGCAGGCCGGCATGCATCATGACGGCATGCACTATTTTTCCTTGGCCGGTGCCACGGATGCGGCGCCGCGTGGTCTGCTGGCGGTGAATCACGAATACGTCGACGATGGCCTGTTGCACTTGGGCGGTTTGACCAACTGGTCCGCCGCAAAAGTCGCAAAAGCACAAGCCGCGGTTGGCGTGTCGGTGATCGAGGTCGCGTTGGTCAAGAATGGGTGGGAAGTCATCCGACCATCTCGCTACGCACGTCGGGTCACCGCAACGACGCCGGTGCGAATTGGCGGGCCCGCACGTGGTGCGGCGCTACTCAAAACAGCAGCGGATCCAAGCGCGGAAGTTGTACTTGGTACGGCAGCCAATTGCGCCCACGGCCATACGCCGTGGGGAACGTACCTGACTTGTGAAGAGAACTGGTCGGGGTTGTTCAGCCAGCCAAACGAGCTGACTGCGCACGAGCGCCGCTATGGCCTCTCCGAGCGCGGCGGCGGCTATCGGTGGGCGGATTTCGACACCCGTTTCAATGCAAGCCTCAATCCGAATGAGCCAAACCGGTTTGGCTGGGTCGTCGAAATCGATCCGTTCGATCCGACAGCAATGCCGGTCAAGCGCACCGCGCTTGGTCGTTTCAAGCACGAAAGCGCAACGCTGTCGGTTGGCGGCGACAACCGGGTGGCGTTCTATATGGGTGACGACGAGCGCTTCGAGTACGTCTATAAGTTCGTTTGTCGAGACAAATGGAATCCAAACAACCGCTCAGCCAACCGCGACTTGCTTGACAACGGCACTTTGTACGTCGCGCGATTCAACAAGGGCGGCCGCGGTGAGTGGTTGCCATTGGTATTTGGCAGGGGCCCGCTGACGCCCGCCAATGGCTTCGCCAATCAAGCAGAAGTGCTGGTCAAGACACGTCAGGCGTCAGATTTGTTGGGCGCGACATGTATGGACCGGCCCGAGTGGACGGCCGTGCATCCAAAGACGCGCGAAGTTTATTGCACGCTGACCAACAATACCGATCGTGGTTTGCCGCATCGTCCCAAAGCGGATGCGGCCAATCCACGCGTCAACAATCGTTACGGGCAAATCATTCGTTGGCGCGAACAGGGGCAGGATCCGACCGCAACCCAATTCGCCTGGGATATTTTTATCCTCGCGGGCGACGGCGATACAGCGGTAGCCAATCGCACCGGCAATATCAAGGGCGACCTGTTCGCCGCACCGGACGGCATCTGGTTTGACGCGCAAAGCCGACTGTGGATCCAAACCGATGTTTCGACCAACGTGCTAAACCGGGACGAGTACGGGATATTCGGCAACAACCAAATGCTGGTGGCTGACGTTGTCACTGGTGAATGTAAGCGCTTTCTGACGGGTCCCGCCGGGTGTGAAATTACCGGCATCACATCGACGCCTGATGGTCGTCATTTGTTTATTAATATTCAACACCCCGGCGAGACGCCGGGAGAGCGCAGCGATCCAGAAAAGCCGCAAGCGGTGAGCGCTTGGCCAGACGGACAACAAGGCGGGCGGCCTCGATCTACCACGATTGTGATTCGTAAGGACGACGGCGGCATCGTCGGAACTTAAGAGTTGGCGGACAAACGCCACTATTGACGGGCATCTTCAGGCAAAAGTGCCTGAAGATGCCCGTATTACCTAGTGTTTGTTGATTGGATGGTTGTCGAAGTCCCAAAAACTTGTCATTCCCGCGAGCGCGGGAATCCATAACCCGGTTGCGCTCAGTGATGTACGCCGTCTGGGTTCCCGCTTTCGCGGGAATGTCAGCAGTTTTTGGACGTTCCCAATTAAGCGTAGGTCACCGTACCAGCGGCTGCCACCGTAATCGTGCGTCCGATAACGGTGGTGTACGCCGTCGCTTTGACGGTGCTGACGTACACGTACTCGCCGCGAACTGATGCCGCGGTAACGGTCAAGACGAGGTAGCCGCGACGGTTTGTATCAGCGTAGTTGAGGTCATCAATTAGTCCCAAGCCGGCGCCGATCGCCGCATTGCCGAGCTGTGCCGACAGTGCCGAGCCATCGAGGGAGCTGCCGAGGGCGCCGAGTCCGGCGCTCTCGAAACCGGTTGAGGTGACTGACGTGCCGGCGAACTCATGGCCGACGCGCTGACCCGCTTGCGTCGTCAAGCTGGTGAACCAACCGTTGTGCGAATCACCCGACAGCACCACCAAACGCTTGCCCTGCGACCTGACGTTTTGCAAAATGGCTTCGCGCTGGCTTGGATAGCCGTCCCATGAATCGAGGTTGTATGGCAGGCGTGGATTCGCAAGAGGGTTCAACAACCCCGCTTGGGCGGGTGTGAGCGCGGCAGCACCGGCGGCAAAGCGCGTCGCCTTGGCCGTAAGGTAAGTATTGATCGCAGCACCACCGAGGGTGGCGTTTGCGCCGGGACCGCTGAAGAACTGCGCGACCGAGAACGGGATCCACATCTTGCCCATGATGTCTTGATTGCCGACGATCTGCCAAGTTGCGTTCGATGCGGCCATTTGTGATGCGAGCCAAGATTGTTGCGTTGCGCTCATCATGCGGCGCGTTGAGTCGAGCGTAACGCCGCTGGCATTGGGTGTGTTCGCGGCGATATAGCGCGTCACGCCGCCATCGGCGTCGCCGAAGTCGTCGTACTGGCGATCGCGACCTTCGATGCGTGTGTCGATCATGTGCAACGAAAACAGCGAGCCAAAGTTGAACGAGCGATAGATCTGCAGTAAGTTGGCCACGTTCGGCGTGCGGATCGGCATCCACTCGTGGTAAGCCTTCGAGGCATTGGCTTTGCGCGCATTCCAATCACCCTGCGTTGCCGAGTTGTGGTTTTGCGCCGCGGTGACGTGCGCGTTGTTGGTGAATTCATGGTCGTCCCAGACGGTGATCCACGGCATACGTGCGTGCACCGCTTGTAAGTTAGGGTCGGAGCGGTATTGCATATAACGCGTGCGGTAGTCGGCAAGACTCACGATATCGGTGGCTGGAACTGGCAGACGACCCAGACGCGCCGCGTCGACGTTGCCGTATTGGGTTGGGCCAGCGCCGTATTCATAGATGTAGTCGCCGAGATGCAATGCGAACTGGGCGTCTGACTTTGCCGCGGCGTCGTAGGCATTGAAAAAGCCTTCCGCGAAATGCGAACAGGAAAACACTGCGAGTTTCACTGAAGCTGCGTTTGAGGCGGGGAGGGTGCGTGTGGTGCCGACAGGCGAGAACGTGTTCTGGTCGCCGATAAAGCGGTAGAAGTAGTCGGTACCCACGTTGAGCCCGGTCGCATCGACTTTTGCCGTAAAGCCGTTGGCTTCTGTCGCATCGACTCGTCCGCTGGCGACGATGTTATTGAAAGCCGTATCCGTGGCGACCTGCCAAGAGAGCGGAATTGTCACGGTGCTGTTATCGGCCTTGGCGTAAGTCCAGAGAATGACGCGATCGGCGAGTGGGTCACCGCTGGCAACGCCGTAAGTAAATTTTGGCGCCGGCGCAGCGCTTCCGGAACTGCTGTCTGAACATCCTGCCAAACCGGTGCCAGCCACTGCGACCGCGGCCGCAGACGATGAGTTGATGATGAACTGACGACGATCGTTGTTTACTCCATCGGACATTTTCTTCGCTCCCCAAAAACTCCCATTACATTTTGGGTCGATGACAGTTTCGCTATCGCCGCGCGGCAATCGCAAAAGAAGCACCGCGAAGCAGCGTTGTCATCAATGCGTAACAGCCACAGACCAATATCAAAATATTTTGGATCTCAAATGAAAGCGAATCGCGTGTTGTCTAAATTATTCGCACTAGCGTGTCTGTTTACTTGCATGTTGGCGACGGCGGCCGGCGATCCGGTCGCCGGCCAGACCAAATACCTTGCAAACTGCACGACCTGTCACAGTGCGCCGCCCGATTACCGCGCGGTTCGTGCGGCGAACAATCCCGATGAGTTGGCGTTGGCGATCAACGCGGTGAGCGGCATGGGGTTTCTCAATGCTCTGCTGACGAGGCAAGATATTGAGAACATCGCCGTCTACATCGGCACTCCCTCAATCAGCCAGAATGTATTGACCGTCGGTCGATCTGGTGGCGGGTCAGGATCCGTGGCTTCTGCGGTTGGTGTAATCGCTTGCGGCGGGATCTGCGCGTCGAGCTTTGTGCCCAACGAGTTGGTCAACCTTCAAGCGCGGCCTCAAGTCGGGTCGGCATTTGCCGGTTGGACGGGCGACTGCCAAGGCAAGCGACGCGGTAACTGTGTGGTAACCGTGAACCGTGCACAGACCGTGTTTGCAAGGTTTGAGCGCAATGGCCCGCTGCTGAACTATTCCGGACTGTGGTGGGCTGGCGGGGGTGAAAGCGGCTGGGGATTGGCGATTGCCCAACGCAGCGGTTCCGGCCAGCAATACAACACGCTGTATGTCTATGATCAATTTGGTGAGCCGATTTGGTATGTGATGCCGGGTGGTGTTTGGAGTGATGACTTTACGACGTTGCGTGGATCGCTATATCGACCGCAAGGCTCGTCACTTGCGGGATACGACCCGGCAAGGTTAACGTTCAATCCGGTGGGCGAGGCAACGTTGCAATTTCGTTCAGCCGGACAGTTGGAAATGCGATTTCAAATCGAGGGTATTGCGGGTAGCAGAACACTGGTCAGGCCGGCGATCGCCAACCTCGCGAGTTTGCAAGGCTCGACATTGTTCGGTGTCAACTACCTGTATGCACGCACTACGCAGGCTGCGCCGCCGGACACGCCAAGTCTGGGTGATCTATGGTGGGGAGGTCTGGCGGAAAACGGCTGGGGCGTTTCGCTCGCCCAAGAGGGGACAACACTGTTTGGTGTCTGGCACACGTTTGACCGGGAAGGGCGCCCAACCTGGTTCGCGCTACCCGGCGGTAACTGGATCGGCGCGCAATTCCGCGCAACGCTGTACCGCAGCAGCGGCGCGCCGTGGCTCGGCGCAACCTACACGCCGTCGCGCCTAGTCAGCAACGCCGTGGGCATCATCACGCTCGAGGCGGGCGCTAATGGGAATTTGCAGCTGCGTTACACCTTCGAGCAAGGTGGCTTTGCCGGAACGAGTCAGACGAAATCGCTTTCACGCTTGCCGTTCTAACAAAGAGAAAGGCGGCGACGCATCGCTGCGCCGCCGCCTTTGCGTTGCTGCGACTGCTTAGACGCCGATTACGCCGCCATCAGTACGCGTGATGACGATGGTGGCACTACGCGGACGCGACGTTCCGCCATCCGGCCAGTTGCTGTTGAAAGTGCGCGCCGCAAAGTTGGCTGCGCTGGTGTCTTCACCCGGATGCTGGATGTTGACGAATATTGCCTTGCCGTCACCCGTTTCTGTGATGCCTGTGATCTCGCAATCCTTCGGGCCAACCAGGAAGCGACGCAGCTTGGTTTCGCCGAGTTGTGCGCCAACGTAAGTTGTCACGTTGCGGGTGGTGGTGCCATCGGTGTTGGCAACGATAACGGTGGCGCCGTCGCGCACTGTACCCGGGATTGCCGCCAGCAGCATACAGTTGGTAACGTCCGTGTAGGCACCGTCGTCGGTTTGAATCCAAAGGATGCCGTTGCGGCCGAACCATAGGCCATCGGGGGCGGAGAAGTCGTTCGCCGCGGTGAGACCAGACAGGTTGACCGTACGCGTGTCCTGCGTCGAACGGGAGCCGAACAAGAAGATGTCCCAGCCGAACAGGGTGGCAGCAGGATTCGCGCTGACTTCTACCCAGCGAATGATGTGGCCGTTCGGGTTGCCGCGCTGTGCCGTACCAGTGATGCGCGGGTCATTGTAGAAGCGCGGGTTAGCTGCATCGGCGTTGGCCAGCGTGCGCAGCGTGCTGTTGTTGTTGGTCAGGGTCATGTAGACGCTGCCGTTGAACGGGTCCACCGCGCCCCACTCCGGGCGATCCATCTTGGTCGCGCCTATCGCGTCAGCGGCCAGGCGGGAGTTAATCAACACATCCGCTTGGTTGGCAAACGCATAGGCCGTATTGGCGGACGTAACCGCACCCACACCAAAGCGCAGCTCCAGCCAATCGCCGGTACTATCTGCATTAAAGCGAGCAACGTAGAGCTTGCCTGCGTCTAGATACTTGTCACCCGCTGCAAGGCCGCGCGTGGCGTCAGCCGGATCCCAGTTCGCGTCCGACACGTACTTGTAGATGTACTCGCCGCGCGAGTCGTCACCCATGTAGAAGACCAGCGGCTTACCCGCTTCCACTTTGGCGGGCCACGCGCCTTCGTGCGCGAAGCGTCCCATCGCGGTACGTTTGCGCGGCACGGAGGTCGCATTGAACGGATCGATTTCGACGTTCCAGCCATAGGTATTCGATACATTGCGGAAGTCGTCGCGACCGTCTGTCGAGGAACCGAGCTTTTCCGTGTTCCAGCGCGAGAATGTGGTGTCACCCGGGACGGTTGCAATTGCCGTTGCCCAGCCCTCACGACCGTTGCCAGAGATACCGTTGCGTGCAAAGGAAGTGAGTTCCTTGGCCGAGCGGTTGACGCTATCGATTGCCGCGACGCGGCGGAAGTAGCCCGCGTAGTTTTCCTCGCAGGCCAGATAGGTGCCCCATGGGGTGTAGCCGTGGGCGCAGTTGTTGACGGTGCCACGCGTGCGCGTGCCATCGGTCGAGTACGCCGTGATCATCGCGGCACCGGCTGCCGGCCCGCTGATGATCGTGTCCGTGTTGGTGGTGATGCGCCGGTTATAAATCGAGTTACGGACGTAGGTCCAGCTGTTGCCGCTGCGAACGACTTCAATGATGCTGACACCATGCACATTGAGTTCCTTAAGGACTTCTTCGTTCACCGTGCGAACCCCGCTTACGATGGTCGGGCCGTTGGGGTGCAGGAACGCTGGTGTGATGGCTTCGTGGTTCTGTACCAGAAGGCCTCGATCGGAGCCGTTCGGGTCGTAAGCACCAGCGGCGGTCATACCGAAAAACTGTATCGCGTCGTGATGGTCGCCAGCGCGATTGGCGAATGACGCTGCGGTATCCGTGCCGTCGTTGAGGTAGGCGGGAGTCGCCGCGTTCATCGGGTCGCCCAAGCGGAACAGAACGGATGCTTGGTAGCCGGGCGGCACAATGACGCTATCTGCAAGTGACTTGGAAATCGCTGGGAATCCGAGGGCGGTGGCCTTAGTCAGAGGCGGTGCGGCAGGTGCCGGAGCTGCCGCTGCCGGTGCTGGCGAGTCACTGCCACCGCAACCCGTCAGGCCCATGAATGAAAGTGCTGCCGCGCCGGCACCGGAGGCCATCAGGCGGCGGCGATTTGGGTTCGAGAGCGCGCTATCGACGATGTCGTCGATATGCGTGTTGTTTGATAGGTTGGTGACAATATCTTCCGCGTTTTTGTCATATGACATGGCTTGGGTCCTCTTGGTGGTTGCACGATAGCAACCGATGAATGTAGAGGATGGTGATGACAGCTTGGTGACGGGAAAAAGTCAGTTCGTGGACGAAAAAAAACCGGCGTCAGCCGGTTTTTGTCGAGACAACTTTTCTACCCAAAACGACCCGTAATGTAGTCTTCGGTTTCCTTTTTCTTGGGCTTGATGAACAACTCGTCAGTCACGCCGTACTCGACCAGATCGCCAAGATACATGTAGGCGGTGAAGTCCGAGACCCGCGCCGCCTGCTGCATATTGTGGGTGACGATGGCGATCGTGTAATCCTGCTTCAATTCGTGCAGTAGCTCTTCAATCTTGGCCGTGGAAATGGGATCGAGCGCGGAGGTTGGTTCGTCGAGCAACACGACTTCAGGCTTCACAGCAACGGCGCGGGCGATACAAAGGCGCTGCTGCTGGCCGCCCGACAACGACAGGCCGCTTTGCTTGAGTTTGTCCTTTGCCTCGCCCCAAATGGCCGCTTTGTTCAGCGCCCATTCGACGCGTTCATCCATCTCTGCTTTGGAAAGATTCTCGTAGAGCTTCACGCCAAAAGCGATGTTGTCGTAAATCGACATCGGGAAAGGCGTCGGCTTCTGGAAAACCATCCCAACTTTGGCGCGCAACAGGTTCACGTCTTGCGATTTGTCCAGGACGTTCTTGCCGTTCATGACGATCTCTCCCTCGGCGCGTTGGCCGGGGTAGAGGTCGTACATTCGATTCAGGGTGCGCAGCAGCGTTGATTTGCCGCAGCCAGACGGGCCGATAAACGCCGTGATGCGGCGCTCAAGAATATCCAGATTGATATCCTTCAGACCTTGAAACCCACCGTAAAAGAAATTCAGGTTCCTGACGGTGATCTTCGGATTGGCCGCTGGCAGCGTTTCTACAGATTCGAGGACGGCATTCATAGTGTTTTCAATCCTGGCTATTCAGTACGTTGGCGGAAGACAACGCGGGTGATGATGTTGATGGCGAGTACCGAGAAGGTGATCAGCATGGCGCCCGCCCACGCGAGTTGCACCCAGTTTTCAAACGGGCTCATGGCGAACTGGAAGATAACGACCGGTAGATTGGCCATCGGCGCATTCAAATCGCTCGACCAGAACTGGTTGTTCAGCGAGGTAAACAGGAGTGGCGCTGTCTCGCCGCTGATGCGAGCCACCGCAAGCAAGACGCCGGTGATGACGCCGCTACGAACTGCACGAAGCGCCACGTAGGAGACCACCTTCCATTCGGGTGCGCCGAGTGCTGCCGCGGCCTCTCGGAGACTTGCGGGCACCAGCATTAACATCGTTTCCGTGGTGCGGACGATCACCGGAATGGCGATAATGGCAAGTGCGATGGCACCAGCCCATGCGGAAAAGTGTTTCACTTGGGCAACGTAGATCGTATAGACAAACAGGCCAATGATGATTGACGGCGCGGAGAGCAAAATGTCGTTGACAAAGCGTGTCGTAGGTGCCACCCAACCGCGCCGACCAAACTCTGCGAGGTAGATGCCCGCCAAAATACCAATTGGCGTGGCAATCAGGGTGCCGAGCAGCACCATGACGAAACTGCCGAAGATTGCATTCAACAGGCCACCGGGGCTACCCGGTGATGGCGTCATTTGGGTAAATACCGCGAGGTTGAGTCCACCGATGCCCTTGATTACCAGGACGGTAAGAATCCAGAGCAAGAAAATCATCCCCACCGCCATGGCCGCCAGCGCTAGCGTGAGGGCGAGCCGGTTGATGAACAGGCGTTTCCGGTAAAGCGGCGAAATAGCGGTGCTCATGTGCGTGCTCCTTCGCGTTTTGAAAGCTGCATGAGCATGACTTTGGCCAAAGCCAGCACGACAAAGGTGATCAGGAATAGGACCAGCCCAACGCCGATCAGCGCCGCAATATGGCCACCCTCACCCGCTTCGGCGAACTCATTGGCGATGGTTGATGCAATCGAGGCGCCCGGTTCAAACAGGGACGCCGCGATTTTCGGCGTATTGCCGATCACAAACGTCACGGCCATGGTCTCACCCAGCGCGCGACCCAGCCCGAGCATGGTGCCGCCGACAACGCCTGCCTTCGTATAGGGAAGCACAATATTCCTGACCACTTCCCAAGTGGTGGCACCGAGGCCATAGGCTGACTCTTTCAGGACCGGCGGGACGATTTCAAACACGTCGCGCATCACAGAAGCGATAAAAGGAATCACCATTACCGCCAGAATGATGCCAGCCGTCAGCATGCCGATACCCATTGGCGCGCCTTGGAAGAGCTGCCCAATCAACGGGATGTCGCCAAAATTCTTGGTGAGAAACGGCTGAACATAGTCAGCAAACAGTGGCGCAAAAACGAACAAGCCCCACATGCCGTAAATGATCGATGGAATCGCGGCAAGTAGCTCGACCGCGGTGCCAAGTGGTCGTTTGAGCCAAGCCGGGCACAGTTCAGTAAGAAAAATGGCAATGCCAAAACTGACCGGGAAGGCGATCAGTAATGCGATGAACGACGTGACCACGGTGCCGTAAATGGCGTTGGCCGCGCCATACTCGTTGGTCACCGGGTTCCAGTCGCGGCTGGTCAAGAAGCCAAAGCCGAACTTTTCGAAAATCGGGTACGAGCCCCAGACCAATGAGCCAATGATGGCACCGAGCAACAGCAATACGAGTAGCGCGAAGCTCAGGGTGACTTTGCGAAACGCGGCGTCTTGGAAACGCTGCCGCACCAGTCTGGCTGCAATCTGCCGTTGTTGTTCTTCAGTCGACACGTATTTCTCTTTGGGGGAGTTGCCAGAGATCGGACTGGCTTCAGTGAGACTCATGGGCAAGCCTTATTCTAACGGGTGCGTAAACCAAGTGTCAGGAGGGCAGAAGGGCTGCGTACGAAAACTCGTCACGCAGCCCTACTTTTGCTAGCTTGGGGTTACTTCCAAAGCGCTTGGCCGTTAGGACCCTTGACTTCGGCTTTCCAAATCGCACGGATTTGGTTTTCGACAGCCACAGGCATCGGCACGTATTCCAATTCTGTCGCAGCCTTGTCGCCATTCGTGAACGCCCAGTCGAAGAACTTCATTACCGACAGCCCTTTATCAGCGTTGACTTGGTTCTTGTACAACAGGATGAACGATGCGCCAGTGATCGGGTAGGCATCCTTGCCAGCCTGATCCGTCAGCACTACTCCCATACCTGGTGTCTTCGCCCAGTCAGCGCCTGCAGCCGCCGCTTGGAAGGTCGTGTCGTCTGGCTGCACAAAGGTGCCAGCCTGGTTACGCAGCGATGTATGCGACATTTTGTTCTTCTTCGCATACACGTACTCGACGTAGCCAATCGAGCCCTTGATGCGCTGAACGTATGCCGAAACGCCTTCGTTGCCCTTGCCGCCCACGCCTTCCGGCCATGACACGGCATTGCCCACGCCTACCTTGGTCTTCCACTCCGGGCTTACCTTAGACAGGTAGTCAACAAACAGGAACGTAGTACCCGAACCATCCGAGCGACGAACCACGGTAATCGCGTCGCCAGGCAGTTTCAGCCCTGGATTTAGCGCGACGAGTGCTGGATCGTTCCATTTTTTGATTTTGCCCAGATAAATGTCGGCCAATAGCGGGCCGGTCAATTTCATGGCGCCTGGAGCGATGCCTTCGACGTTGATTACCGCCACAACGCCGCCGATGATCGCCGGGAATTGAAGCAGGCCGTCTTTGTCGAGTTGCTCTTTGTTCAACGGTGCATCGGTCGCTCCGAAATCGACGGTCTTCGCTTGGATCTGGCGAATGCCGGCACCCGAGCCAATCGACTGGTAATTCATGTTAAAGCCGGTGATTTTTTTGTAGTCCTCTGCCCATTTGGC
>Ga0209181_10004362_pt1 | contig 21138 bp, 15 predicted proteins | sample MAT05_FD_187208 | JGI IMG/M metagenome (GOLD analysis project Ga0209181, IMG submission 187208) | Freshwater microbial communities from Lake Fryxell liftoff mats and glacier meltwater in Antarctica - MAT-05 (SPAdes) (version 2) | ecosystem: Environmental > Aquatic > Freshwater > Ice > Liftoff... | reverse complement strand
ACGCGCGAGCGCTTTCTCCGGGAGATCGACGTGGCCGCAGAGATCGGGCACCCCAACATCGCGAAGGTGCTCGACGCCGGGCACCGGGCCGACGGCTCGCCGTTCCTGGTGATCGAGCTGCTCGTGGGCGAGACGGTGGGCGAGAGGCTCCGGCGCGAGCGGGTCCTGAGCGAGGCCGTGATGCTCACGATCGTCCGGCAGGTCGCGTCGGCGCTCTCAGCGGCGCACGAGGCGGGGATCATCCACCGCGACATCAAGCCCGATAACGTGTTCCTGGTCGACGACCCCTCGGGTGAGCCGCGCGTGAAGCTGATGGACTTCGGCATGGCCAAGCTCCGCGAGGGGCCGGTCACGCAGGTCGGGCTGACGCTGGGAACGCTGGCGTACATGGCGCCGGAGCAGGCGCTGGCCGATCCGCTCGATGGGCGCACCGACATCTACGCGCTCGGGGTGATGATGTTCCGGCTCCTCACCGGGCGCCTGCCGTTCGAAACGGCGAATGATCCGCTCCTCGTGGCCCAGCTGCTCTATGTCGCGCCGCCGCCGCTGCGCGCGTGGTGCCCCAACATCGATCCTCGCGTCGAGACGCTGATCCTCACCGCGTTGCGCAAGGTCCCCGGCAACCGCCACGCCTCGATGGCCGACCTGCTCGAAGACGTGGAGCGCATCCTCGGCATGCGCGCGGGCGAGCCCATCGGCGCTCCGCTGCGGATCGAGCCCGACATCTACGAGCCGCAGAACCCGATGTCGAAGACCACCGCGCGCTTCCTGCGCGAGCTCATCAAGTAGCTGTTTGGGAGGGTTCGAGGCGCGCGGGCTGATCCAGCGGCGCGCCTTCTTCGTCGTCGCTCACCGCGCGCAGCGCGCACGGTGAGTGAGGGGCCGCGAGCGGTCCCGCGTTACTGGTTGGAGACGCGCACGGTGTAGTTGGCGCAGTTGGGCGCGCCGCTGGTGCGCTTCACCCGCACGACCCACTGTGAGGTCCGCGCGGTGTTGTCCGAACAGTTCCCGAACGGCTGGCAGTTGGTCGGGTTGTTCGGGAACGACATCTCCACCGTGGCGACATCCTGGCCGCACCAGAGACCCGAGCCGCAGCTGCTCTCGACGGAGAGGATGAACTGCCCGCTCGCGTTGTTGATGAGGTCGATCTTCGGGTGGTAGTACTTTCCGACGCCGGCCACGCTGGTGAAGTTGACGAGGAAGTAGTCGTCCCCCTTGATGTCGACGGAGCCGGTCACGTCCTGCATGCCGCCGGGGGCGATGTTGATCGTGAGCGCGTTGGCCGCCCCGCAGGTGTTGGGGATGCCGTCGTTGATCATCGGGCTGTTGTCGACCGTGCCGTCGCAGTTGTCGTCGAGGCTGTTGCAGATCTCGGTCGTCGCCACCTGGTTCTGATTGCACTTCACGGCGCCAGCCGCGCACGCCGTCGTGCCAGCCATGCAGATGCCCTTCAGGCCCGTGTTGCACACGACGCCGCCGCCGGGGTTGCCGTCGTCGACTGTGCCGTTGCAGTTGTTGTCGAGGCCGTCGCAGGTCTCGGTCGTCGCCGCCTGGTTCTGGTTGCAGGCGACCGCGCCGGAGGTGCATGCCGTGACCCCGGGGGCGCAGATGCCGAGCTTGCCGGTGTTGCAGGAGACGCCGCCGCCGGGGTTGCCGTTGTCGACGACGCCGTTGCAGTCGTTGTCGAGGCCGTCGCACGTCTCGGTCGTCGCCGCCGTGTTCTGGTTGCATGCGACCGCGCCGGCCGTGCATGCCGTCGTCCCGGTGCTGCAGACGCCGGGCTTGCCCGTGCTGCAGAGCAGGCCGCCGCCGGGGTTGCCGTCGTCGATCGTGCCGTTGCAGTTGTTGTCGAGGCCGTCGCAAGCCTCCACGCTCGGCGCCACGAGCTGGTTGCAGGCGATCGCGCCGGAGGTGCACGCGGTGGCACCGGCGGCGCAGACGCCGGGCTTGCCAGTGTTGCACACGGCGCCGCCGCCGGGGTTGCCGTCGTCGACCGTGCCGTTGCAGTTGTTGTCGAGGCCGTCGCAGGTCTCGGCGCTCGGCTGGGTGTTCTGGTTGCAGGCGATCGCGCCGCCGGTGCACGCCGTCGTGCCGGCCGCGCAGGTCCCGAACTTGCCGGTGTTGCAGGTGGCGCCGCCGCCGGGGTTACCGTTGTCGACCGCGCCGTTGCAGTCGTTGTCGACGCCGTCGCAGGTCTCGGCGCTCGGCTGCGTGTTCTGGTTGCAGGCGATCGCGCCGGCGGTGCACGCCGTCGTCCCCGCGGCGCAGGCGCCGGGCTTGCCGGTGCTGCAGGTGGTGCCACCGCCGGGGTTGCCGTTGTCGACCGCGCCGTTGCAGTCGTTGTCGATGCCGTCGCAAGCTTCCGCGCTCGCCTGCGTGTTCTGGGTGCAGGCGATCTGCCCCGCGGTGCAGACCGTCGTCCCCGCGGCGCAGACGCCGAGCTTGCCGGTGCTGCAGGTGGTGCCGCCGCCGGGGTTGCCGTTGTCGACCGCGCCGTTGCAGTCGTTGTCGACGCCGTCGCAGGTCTCGGCGCTCGGCTGCGTGTTCTGGTTGCAGACGATCGAGCCGGCGGTGCACGCCGTCGTGCCCGTCGTGCAGACGCCCTGCAGGCCCGTGTTGCAGAGGAGGCCGCCGCCCGGGTTGTTGTTGTCGACGGTGCCATCGCAGTTGTTGTCGGCGCCGTCGCAGACCTCGGCGCTCGGCTGCGTGTTCTGCAGGCAGACGATGGCGCCGCCCTGGCACGTCGTGGTGCCCGCGCCGCAGACGCCGAGCTTGCCGGTGTTGCACGGCTGCCCCGCGCCGGGGTTGCCCTCGTCGGCGACGCCGTTGCAGTTGTTGTCGAGGCCGTCACAGACCTCGGCGCTCGACGGTACGTTCTGGTTGCAGAGGATCGCGCCGCTGGTGCACGACGTCGTCCCGGGGTTGCAGACGCCGAGCTTGCCGGTCGCGCACGCGAGGCCGCCGCCGGGGTTGCCCTCGTCGCTCGCGCCGTTGCAGTTGTCGTCGAGCCCGTTGCACGCTTCGTTCGAGGGCTGCGCGTTCTGGATGCAGGTGACCGCTCCGCCAGTGCAAGCCAGCGTGCCCGCGGCGCAGATGCCCGCGCCGCCCGTCATGCAGGCGCCGCCACCGCCGGGGTTGCCGTCGTCGATCGCGCCGTTGCAGTTGTTATCGAGGCCGTCGCAGACCTCGCTCGTCGGGGAGAGCGGGTTGCAGAGGTTGGGCTGGCCGTTCTTGCAGAAGGGCACCGTGTTGAGGCACGAGCCGATGCCGCAGGTGATGGTGCCGAGGCCGTCGTCGACCGCGCCGTTGCAGTCGTTGTCCTTGCCGTCGCAGCTCTCCGCCGAGGGCTGCCCGGGGGTGCAGACCTGCACGTTGCCGCCCTGGCAGAACGGGACCGTGACCAGACATTCCCCGGCGCCGCAGTTGACCGTGCCGAGGCCGTCGTCCGTCGTCCCGTCGCAGTCGTCGTCCTTGGCGTTGCAGGTCTCGATGGTCGGCAGCTTCTCCCCGACGCAGGAGCCCCACTGGCCGCCGGCGCAGATCTGCGTGCCCGACTTGCACTCGCCGACGTTGAGCGTCGACGGAGCGCCGGTGAAGCAGCTCTGCACCGAGCCGTCGGTGCAGCTGCAGTCTTCGTCGATGACGCCGTTGCAGTTGTCGTCGACGCCGTTGCATTTCTCGCCCGTCGGCAGGCCGGGCACGCACGGCTTGGGGATGCCGTTGACGCAGTTTTCCACCGTGATCTGGCAGATGCCGAGGCCGCAGGTCGTGACCCCGAGCCCGTCGTCCTTCATCCCGTCGCAGTCGTTGTCGACGCTGTCGCAGACCTCGGGGACAGGCGTCACCTCGCCCATGCACGAGCCCCACTGGCCCTTGAGATCACAAGCCTGGGCGCCGACGAGGCAGGCGCCGATGCCCTTCGTGACGGGATCGCCCGAGTAGCAGGGCTGCATGTCGCCGAGCTTGCAGCCGCAGCCCTCGTCGACCTTGCCGTTGCAGTCGTTGTCGATGCCGTCGCAGACCTCGGCCTTGGGTTCACAGGGCGCGCCGCCGGTGCCGCCGCTGCCTCCCTCGCCGCCTTTGCCGCCGCTGCCGCCTTTGCCGCCGCTGCCGCCCGTCGCCATGTCCCCGCCGGCGCCGCCAAGGCCGCCCGCGCCGCCGTGCGCGGAGGATGTACCCGTCTCGCCACCGGCGCCCGTGCCGGTGACGCTTTGCGTGTTCCCGCCGGTCTCGCTACCGGCAGCGCACCCCGAGGAGAGCCACATCGTTGGAGCCACGAGAGCCGAGAGACCAAGGGCAGCAAAGAAGATGGGGCGCAACGGAGCCTCCTGAAGGACACAGCCGACTCTGGCTGTTCGTACCATCGTAACTGGAGCCACGGGCTCGTTGGAAGTCTTCTGCGTCCCTCTGTTCACGATCTTCAGCGATAGGCTCAGGGATACGCAGATCCGGGCATCCCTGAGTGACAGCGCGATGCGCTGCTCCGCGACGTGCAGCCGCGCGGCGCGCAGGGTAGGAACGAAGGTGATGCTCTCGACGTCGCCTCGCGGTCGCCTTTTTCGGGCTCTGACGGCGCTCGGCGCGCTCGTTGTCCTCCCGGCGCTCGCGGGCTGCGCCACGACGGGGTACCTCACGCAGGCCGCCTTCGGGCAGCTCGATCTGCTCGAAGCTCGACGCGATATCGACGACGTGGTCCACGATCGGCGCACCCCGCCGCGGCTCCGCGCCTTGCTCGGGCGCGTGGACGAGATCAAGCGCTTCGGCGAGGCGCACGGGCTGACGCCGACCAGCAACTACAGCACCTACGCGGCCGTCGATCGCCCCGTCGCGGTGTGGGTGGTGACCGCGGCGGAGCCGCTCCGCTTCCGCAACCGCACCTGGAGCTTCCCCATCGTCGGGAGCGTGCCGTACCTCGGCTTCTTCGATCGCGACGACGCCTCGAGCCTCGCCCACGATCTCCGCGGGGCCGGGTGGGACGTGGATCTGCGCGGCGCCAGCGCCTACTCGACGCTGGGCTGGTTCGCCGATCCCGTGCTCTCGACGATGATCGCCGACGGTGACGAGGCGCTGGGCGAGCTCGCCGACGTGGTGCTCCACGAGTCGTTCCACGCCACGCTCTACGTGACGGGGCAGTCGCTCTTCAACGAGAGCTCGGCCAATTTCGTGGGCGATCACCTGGCGGAGGCCTACCTCGACGCGGCGACCGGCCCTTCGTCCCCCGAGAAGAAGGCCTTCGTCGCCGGCCAGGAGCGGCACAAAGAGCAAGGCCGGAAGATGCGCGCGGCCTACGTGCGGCTCGAGGCCCTCTACGCGTCCACGCGCCCGCGCGCCGAGAAGCTCGCCGAGAAGGTCCGGATCCTCGAGGTGCTCGAGCGCGAGGTCCGCGCGCGCCGCCCGATCACCAACGCCACGCTCGGCCAGTTCGACACCTACGCCGCGGGCCGCGACGACATCGAGGCCCTGCTCGCGGCCTGCGGGGGCAGCTTTCCCCGCTTCGTGGGCGCGCTCCGCGGGGTCGGGCCCGCCTCGTTCCGCGAGCCGCAGCAGCGCGATCTCGGCGCCGTCCTCGCGCCGCTCACGCGGGCCGGGTGCCCCGCGACGAAGCGCTGAACCTCCTCGTGGGCGCGGACGGCGCGGGGCCGAAGCGCCGCGCGTTCACTTCAGGTTCTTGAGCTCCTCGACGAACTCCCAGTCGGCGATGAGGTGCTTCTTCAGCATCAGCGAGAGCAGCGCGGCGAACATCGCCTCCCAGCGCTCGTTGCTCCCGAGCACCTCGCTCCCGTCGGCGCCCTGAGCGACCGCGCGCAGCGCAGCGACGAGATCGCGCGCGGTGAGCCCGTGCGCCGCCTCGGACTCCGGAGCCTCGGCGCGCACCGGCGGAGCCCGCGGGGACTCGGGATCGGTCTCGACTTCGTGGCGCGGGCGGCGCTTGGCCGGGAGCGGGATCGTGGTGCCGTCGAGGAGCGTCAACGCCACCATGCGCGGGGCGCGGCCGCGCGGGAGCGGAATGCGCTCGACCCCACGCTCGCTCGCGGGCGCGGTGGACTTGGCGTCGACGATCGCCCGGAGGCGGCCGGCCCCCGCGCGCGACGCCGGATCGCTGAGCGTGATCTCGGTCGTCTCGATCTCCGGACCGTCCTGGTCCGCGCGCGCGCTCGACGCGGCCGTTTCGGCGCTCAGCATCGCATCGATCCGCGCCTCGAACGCCGCCGTTCGCAAAGACGCGGGCGGCAGCGCCTCGTCGCTCGTCGCCTCGTCGCTCGGCGCCTCGACGCTCGACGCCTCGACGGCAGCCGTGATCGGCGCGGCAGCCGAGGCCTCGACAGGGAGCTCGATCGGCGCGGCCGCGGGCGCCTCGATCGCGGCCGCTGCGGGCGCCTCGTCCGCCGCCGCGGTCTCGTCCAGCGGAGGCGGCGCAGGCGAGGTGATCGCCTCCTGGGAGCCCACGCTCGCGGCCTCCGGCGTGCGTCCCGAGCTCCCGTAGTAGACGCGGATCGCGTTCCGGATGTCCTGCGGCGGCGCGATCATCGCGCGCACCGGGAGGCCGGCGTGGTCGCAGCACGCGACGAGGCCGTCCTCGTTCGAGGGATCGTCCATCGCCACGTAGAGCGTGTCCCCCTGGTTGCGCACGTGGCGCACGTAGATCGGCACCAGACAGAACCGGTCCGCCACGTCGTGAGGCACCAGGTTCAAGAGCTGCCGGGAGAACTCGATGTGGAGGAGCGAGACCCAGGGCACGCTCAGCTGGTGGCTGAGGATCTGGGTCAGCTGCGTCTCGTTGATGTACCCGCCTTCGACCAGCAACGTCCCGAGGCGTCGTCCATCCGCGCGCTGGCGAACGAGCACCTCCTGCAAGGCTTGATCGGTGATGAGCTTGGCGTCGACGAGCAGCTGACCGAGACGCAGACGAGGGGTGGCCATCAGGGGCGGAGGTTAGCCCAAGTCAGGGCGATGTGACGACCCCGCGGAGGTCGTTACACGCCCCGCAGGTACCCGGGCCGCCCATCGCCGCGAGATCAAGGCGGAAGGGGGCCTGCAAGTCCGTTCCCACCCGTGGTAGGGTGCTCGCTGTGCCGGATATCGTGTGCCCGCAGTGTGGCAACCTGTGCGCCCCAGCGCATAAATTCTGCCCAGTTTGCGGCTTTCCCGTCGCCGAGCTGAACCGACGAACGGATGACGCCCTGATCGGCACGACGCTCCCGGGCGGCTACGGCATCCTCGAGCTCGTCGGCGTCGGCGGCATGGGCCGCGTCTACCGCGCCGAGCAAAAAGCCCTCGGCCGCACCGTCGCGGTGAAGATCATCCACCCGCACTTGCTCGGGGACGAGAGCGCCTCGGTGCGGTTCATCACCGAAGCCCGCGCGTCGAGCCGCCTCAATCACCCCAACTCGGTCGGCGTGATCGACTTCGGCAAGAGCGGCACGCAGCTCTACCTGGTCATGGAGTTCCTCCGCGGGAAGGACCTCGCCCGCGTCGTCTACGAAGAGGGGCCGCTCCCGTTCAAGCGCATCGTCGACATCCTCTGCCAGGTGCTCGCAGCGCTGGCCGAGGCGCACCACCTCGACATCGTTCACCGCGATCTCAAGCCCGAGAACATCGTCGTCGAGCCGATGCGATCCGGCGGGGACTTCGTGAAGGTGGTGGATTTCGGCCTGGCCAAGATGCGCGCCGAGGTGACCGCGACCAACGTCACGAGCCCCGGCATCGTCTGCGGCACGCCCGACTACATGGCGCCCGAGCAGGGCCGCGGCGATCCGATCGACGCCCGGTGCGATCTGTACGCGGTCGGCGTGATCCTGTTCCAGCTCCTCACGGGCCGCCTGCCCTTCGAGGCCGAATCGCCGACGCAAGTGGTGCTGATGCACCTGTCTCTCCCCGCCCCCGATCCGAGCGTGATCGCCCCCGAGCGCGACATCCCCGAGGCCCTCGTCGAGATCACGTTCAAGGCGCTGCAAAAAGAGGCCGGACGCCGCTATCAAAGCGCCGACGAGTTCGCCGCTGCGCTCCGCGCTTCTCTCGTCACGACCGAGACCTTGTCGAGCCGCTTCACCGCCCCCGAGGCCGGGGTGATCTGCATGGCCTGCCGGGCCATCGTCCCGCGCGGGCAAAAGTTCTGCGGCGATTGCGGCGCGCGGATCGCGCTCCCGGCGGCGCCCCCGGTGCGCGGCGCGATGGCGATCGCGCGCGGCGGCCGCCAGCGCCTCTCCAGCCTCCCTCGCCTCCCCGTCCCGTTCACCGCCCGCGAAGACGACCTCGAGTGGCTGGAGACGTGCCGCCAGGACGTCAACGGATCGCTCACGGCGGTGCGCATCGTCGGCGATCACGGCGTCGGCAAGACGCGCCTCCTGAAAGAGTTCCTGCGCCTCGCCGCCGCCGCGGGAGACGTCGTCGTTCAGACGGGCCCGGATCCGTGGTGGGCCGAGGTCGGCGACTACACGCTCCGCCGCGCGATCATCGAGCTGGCCGGCCTCCCCCCCAACGGCGGCGGGCCGCCCGACTGGGCAGCCGCCACGCCTGAAGCGCGCCGTGGCCTCTCCGATCTCTTCTCCTCCACCGGCAACCGCAACGAAACGAAGCGTCATTTCTGGTCGCACCCCATCGCCGGCAGCCTCTCGCCCGAGGACCGACGCTTCATCGCCGCCGAGGCGCTGCGCTGGGCGATGACCCGCGCCCACCAGAACGCCCGTCGTCACCGGGTGATCCTGGCGATTGACGATCTCCACGCGGTCGACGGATCGAGCCGCGCTGCCTTCGCCGACGTGATCGCCGAGCCGCCCCTCGCGGCGATGTTGATCGTGGCGACGCACACGCCGGGCTTCGAGCCCGACTGGCGCGGCCTTGAGCACCCGCTCCAGGGCCTGCCCACCGCGGTCGCGGCGTCGCTCGTGAAGGGCGTCGCGCTCGTCGACAGCCAGGGCCCGCTCGGTCGATCGAGCTCGCCGCGCCCTCGCCGTGGGAGCTCCTCCAGGGTGCCGCTCGCCGGCAAGAGCAGCGGAAACCATGAGGCCGTCGCCCCCACGGTACCGCCGCTCTACATCGACCAGCTCATCCGCTTCAACATCGAGGGCGGGAGCGACGCGCCGGCGCGCATGGCCGATCTCATCGCCCTCCGCATCGAGCGGCTCCCGATCGACGCGCGCCGCACGCTGCAGGCGCTCGCGGTGCTCGGCGACGCCGCCGATCAGTCCAGCCTGCGATCGCTCTTGCCGGAAATGACGGGCATCGACGAGCTCTTGACGACGCTCGCCGTCGCCGGGCTCGTGGAAGAGCGCCCGAGCGGCATCAGCACCACGCACCCGCTGGTGCGCGACGTCACCCTCGCGGCGATCCCCGCGGCGGTGCGGCGCGATCTCCACGCCAAGGCCCCGCTCGACGTCGCGGGCGATCCGCTCCCGCTCCCGGTCGAGGTCCGCGCGCTCCACGCGTACCACGCGCAGAGCTCGTTCGAGGCGCTGATGCTGCTGGAGCAGGTCGCGGATCGATCAGCGGCGCGCGGCGATCAGCAAGGCTGCGTCCTCGCCCTCCGCCGCGGCCTCGACCTCGCCCGCCGCGAAATCTTCCGCGGCGAGCTCGACGATCCGATGCGCGCGGTCCTGATCTTCAGCCGCAAGCTCGGCGAAGCCCTCGCCCGCGCGGGGGACCTCACCGACGCCGACGGCATCCTCCGCGAGGCGCTGGATCTCGCCGGCCCGAGCGGCCCCGATCGCGCCCTCGTCCTCGGCTCCCTCGCCGTCGTCGCCCGCGAGCGCGACCGCTCGAGCGAGGCCACCATGTACCTGCGCGAAGCCCTCGACCTCGCCAAGCTCGCCGCCTCGAACGATCTCGTGCTCTCCCTGGAATCGATGCGCCGCGACTGGACGCACCGGTAGCGCTGCGATCGAGAGGGTGAACCGGCTCGAGAAGAGCCGGAGCTCAACGCAAAGTCGCGAAGTCGGAGAGACGCAAAGACCAGAAAAGGGAATCCGAGCCTTTGCGCCTTTGCGCCTTTGCGCCTTTGCGTTGAAATCCGGTCTCTCGAACCGCTCGGCGCTTCAGTGTTTGGTGCGCTTGTTGTGCAGCCCCGCCAGGGCGAGGTAATCGATCTTCGGCGCCTCGCGCGCCACCGGCGGCTGCAGGTCCGGCAGCATCCGCTCGAGCTCGCCGATCACCGCGCCGATCGCGCTCGCGCCGGCGGGGCGACCGCGCGTCATCTCCGCGAAGGCCTCCGACAGATCGGGGATGCCGCGCCCCGTGACGTGCCCGCGGCGCGAGAGATCGAGGTAGCTCCGCGCCAGCGCGCCGCTGTCGAAGTTGTGCGCGAAGGCCAGATCCTGCGCGACCTTGAGCACCGCGCGCGCGGGGATGCGCCCGTCCTCGTGGAGCACGAACGCGGCCTGCAGGTAGTTGTAGAAGGGCACCACCCGGCCGCCGAAGACCCGGAAATCCGACGGCGAAGACTGGCGATCGAGGTGGATGAGGATCCGCTCCACCACGGGCCCCTTGACGACGTACCCAGCGTAGCGGCGAGCGTCGAGGATCGTGTCCTCGTAGGCGCCCCCGCGACGCATGACCTCGGCGAGCAGATCCCCGTCGACGACGCCGGCGCAGACGTCGGCGAAGAGCGAGTACACGAACGCGTCGGCCTCGGCGTCGTCCCCGAGCAAGACCTCGTGCACCAGCTCCCCCGCCGCGTCGCGCTGGTAGTGGAGCTCGCAGCGCCGCTGCAGCAGCGCCGGGAGCTTGTAGCCGAGCTGCCCGCGCAGCGCGCGGAAGCGCAGGCGCAGCAGGTTCGACAGGTTGGGCTTGAGCGTGAGCGAGGCCCAGCGCGCGCCGTCGAGGCGGAGCTTCTGCTCGAGGCGCGATCGCAGCTGCTCCGGGCTCCCCGACAGGATGTGGATCTCGATGTTGGCGCGCCCGAGCTCGCGCAGGAGCGCCGCCGCGCCGGGCACCGTGCGCTTCTGATCGGGCCGCTCGATCGCGGTCCGCACCAGATCCCGGACCGTATCGAAGTCCGTACGCAGGTACGTTTTGTCGAGGTCCCACCGCGCGATCAGCCGCGGGATCGGCGAGGGCTCGGCGGGCAGCGAGGACGTCATACGCGAGGCATAGCCTATACCCAGGCGTTGTTGAGGATCTCGCCGACGCCGCCCGCGCCGGGGACGATGTACTGCGTAGCGTTGAGGCCGCGCTCTTCGTCCCAGTGCGTCCCCGGCTCGGTCTTGAGCGCCCGCGCGGTGGAGAGGCCGCGATCGAGGCGCATCCCGTAGACGACGAGATCAGGGTGCGCCTCGTGGACGCGGCGGACGTACTCCGGCGTCACGACGAGGTGCATGGCGATGCACTTGGCCGGGTGGCCTTCGAGCTTGGTCCGGTAGTAGTCCACGGCGCTGACCATCGACGAGCCCGTCGCGCCCATCGGATCGGGGAACAGGACGAAGCGATCGCCGACGTCGCGGCCGATCTTGGCGTCGTGCCACGTCGCCCCGATCACCTCCCCCTGCTCGTTGACCTGACGGCTCATGAAGAGGTGATCCTGACGCACGAGGGCCGGATCGAGCACCTCGTTCATCAGCTCGTAGACGACCTGCGACGGCATCGTCCCCGCCCGAGCGATCCCGACCGTGACGGCCTTCGTGGCGCGCGAGAGCGCCTGGCCGCGGTACACGGCCTCGGGGTGCGCGGCGATCATCCGCGTGGGCACGTCGACGCGCGCCCGGGGGAACTCGGCCGCGAGGACGGAGCGCGCGAGCATCTCGTACAGCGTGCGGATCAGGCGCCCCACATCGGGCTGCCCCGTCTCCGGGGAGCAAGCGCGCGCGAGGAGCGACCACCCCACCGGATCGTCCAGAAGATGGACGTTGGGGCCGTACTTGTGCCCGATCTCGGGGGCCCTGAACCGGCTCTCAGCATAGGCGACGTCGACCATCGTTTTCTGTTACACTACCTGCCCCCAGGCGGGGTATGCCTCGGCTGCGTTGGTCAACGGCGGCTGATCATTGGACGCCGCTGGTCACTCTCGGCGTGCCTGCGGGGCGAACGCGCCGGGAAGAAGAAGTCGTCGGCTCGGAGCATCGGAAGGCCCCACGACGAGCGAATGAGGAAGGAAAACCTTCGGTGGATAGCGACCTTGCCGAGTCGGTTTCGGTGCTCAAGGATATCTTCACCCGGCGAGGCATCGAGGCGAGCTTCGGAAAAGCGGAGCCCGCCCTCATCGAAGAGCTGAAGAAGACGCTCCAGATTCCCCCGCGCTACCGCGCGTTCCTCCAGGGCGCCGACCCGGTCGACGTGGAGACGGTCACGCCGGTCGAGCGCGTGCGCCTGTTCCCCGCCAACCGCCTCGCGACCGAGCAGAACGGCAAGACGGCGACCGACGGCGGCACGCCCCGCGGCGCCTGGCGCAAGAGCTGGATCATCATCGGCCGCAGCGCCTTGCTCGGCGACCCTTACTTCCTCGACGCCTCCAAGCTCGACGCCGAGGGCGACTGCCCGGTGTTCACCTGCATGATGGGCACCGACACGCTCAAGCCCACGCTCTGCGCCTCGAGCTTCCAGCAGCTCCTCCGCATCCTCGCGACGTCGATGGAGGTGTCCCTCGGCTTCGGCGACGGCGTGCCGGACGACGAGGACGAGGCGATCTTCCGCGAGCAGCTCGCGCCGAAGGTCAAGACGATCGACTCCGCCGCGCTTCGCGCCGGCCACTGGACTTGATCCTTTTCCGGCACGGATGAACTGTCCCAAGTGCGGATCGAGCTGCCCGGATGGCTCCGTGTTCTGCGGTAGCTGCGGGGCGGGGATGTCGCCTCCGGGGACGGTGCCAGGCGAGCCGCTGATCGCCGCGGCGGAGGAGATCGCGCCGCCGCCCGCAGCGGCGCGTCCGCCGGCGGGGCCGCCGATCGGGGCGCCCCTGGTCAAGCCTCGTGGTCCGCTGCCGGTGGGCACGCTGATCGATCAGAAGTACGCCGTCGTGCGCGTCCTCGGCGAGGGCGGCATGGGCGTCGTCTACCTCGCGCGCGACATCCACACGGGGCTCGACGTCGTGGTCAAGGCCATCCGGCCCGAGCTCGCGCACCGCGCCGACGTCCGGCAGCGCACGCTGGCGGAAGGCCGCGCGCTCGCGCAGATCGATCACCCCAACGTCGTCCATCTCAAGGCCGTGGTCGTCGACGGTCCGAGCCTCTGGCTCGTGATGCAATACATCGACGGCGAGAGCCTCGAGAAGACGATCGCCGATCTCGCCGCGCGCGGCGCGCGCATGCCGGTGAACGAGGCCCTCGCGACCCTCCGCCAGATCGCCGCGGGCCTCGCCGCCGCGCATCAGGAAGGCTTGATTCACCGGGACATGAAGCCCGCGAACGTGCTCATGCGCCGCAAGGACGGGATGGCCAAGGTGACCGACTTCGGCATCGCCAAGGTCCCCGCCGACGTCTCGCGCGAGCAGACCAAAGGCATCCTCGGATCGCTCTGGTACATGTCCCCCGAGCAGGTCACCGGCCGGCGCGATCTCGACAAGCGGGTCGACATCTACGCGCTCGGCATCGTGCTCTACCAGATGCTCGTCGGCGACGTGCCCTTCGACGCCGAGAGCGAGTACGAGATCATGCGCAAGCACGCCGAGGAGCCGATGCCGCGCGCTTCGGCGAAGCGCCCCGACTTGCCCCTCGCGGTCGACGAGCTCATCCAGAAGGCCTGCGCGAAGGATCGAGCCGCGCGCTTCCAGAGCTGCGAGGAGCTGATCGCGGCGATCGATCACGCCGCCGCGCGCTTACGGAACCACGGCCGCACGGTCACGATCCCCGAGTCTCCCCTGCCCCCGCTGGATCCGATCGTCCCGGTCGCGCCGAATCCGCCTCCGAGCGCCGAGCATCCGCGCGCCCTCTCGCCCGCGGGGACGACGGGCCAGGGCGCCGAGATCACCACCACGCCGGGCCCCGCGCCGGCGAAGGGACGTGGCCGCTCGGTCGCGCTGATCGTGCTCGTGCTCGCCGTCCTCGTCCTCGGCGGCGGCGTCGGCGCGGCCGCGCTCGGCCTCCTCCCCGGCGTCCCCCTCGACGGGAGGCCACCGCGACGATCGAACACCAACGGCGCGGTCACCCGCCCGTCCGCGTCAGCGTCGGCGACGGCGTCGACCCGTGCCTCGGCGGCGACCAGCGCCTCGGCCGCGCCGCCGCCGCTCCCGCCCGCCAAGACGGGGATCGAGCTCCTCGAAGGCCGATGGCTCGTCAACGAAAAGGATCTCGACGCGGTCCTCGTCGGTGACGTGCTCGAGTTCCGGGTCCACACGCCCGCGCAGTTCGAGTCGCAAGGCTACGCCGCGGGCGAGGCGCGCTTCACGCTGCGCGACACCCCCGAGCCCGACGTCTTCGCCGTCGAGGATCGCATCCGTCCCATCCCTCCGCGGGGCACGACCTATGCGCCGTCCGCGCGCAACACCTGCCAGGAGTCGTGGACGAGCGCCGGGAACGCGCCCCTCCGCGCCCGCGGCGACGCCCTGCGCCTGGCGGTGGACCTCGCCAAGATCGAGCCCTCCACCAAGAATTTCACCCAGTCGGGCGGTCAAGTGACCGAGTGCCGCGGCCTCCGCGCGCTGGCCGTCGCGCGCGTCGTCAACACGCTTACCCGTCAGTAGCCAGCGTCATCGAGAGCGCGAAAGCGACCTCGCGCTCGGGGTCGCCCAGCGAGCGCGCCCATCTCCGCGCCGCCGGGCGACCCCGAGCGCGCTCACGAAGGCGTTTGGCGCGCCGTGGCTTCATGCTACGCCGCCGTCATGGCGGATCTCCAAAAGCTCGTGAAGCTCAAGCGCCTGCTCGTCGAAGCCACGGACTTCTTCGACGTGTACGGCTACTTCATGGACCACTTCGGCCAGACCCCGGAGCTGATGACGCTCGGCACGCCGCTCTCCGACCCGACCTTCGTCGAGGTGCTCGGGCTGCTCGGCTCTCGGGTCGTCGGCCAGCAGGCCAAGATCACGAGCCCGCTCCTCCTGCACTGGTCGGAGCAGAAGCTCATTCACGGCGCGTTCGTGCTCGGGGACCACGTCGGGAGCGTGTTTTACTTCGAGGACATCGAGAAGGGATTGGCCGCGTTCGGATCGATGGAGTCCGAGGGGCCGAGTCAGCTCGCGCGGTTCACGCTGGTGTCGGCAGAGGCGGGGAAGAGCTTCACGCTCAATTGATCTCTGGAGGCCTCTGCCTCGCGCGATCACCGACTGACGTGCCCGCGCCTCAGCCGCGGACGCGCTGCGCGAAGCACCAGCGGTGCCCCTCGAGATCCTCGACCTCGTAGTTGCGATCGGCCCAGTGCCCCTCACCGTAGTCCGACACGGTGGGCTCGCTCAGGATCTTCGCGCCGGCGGCGCGGGCGCGCTCGCAGTGCGCGTCGACATCGTCCACGTAGAGAAAGAGGCTCTGAGTGTTGGCGCCCTGGCAAGAGCGCGGGCTCGCGTGGCGCTTCTCGGCCGACGCCCCGGAGACCATGATCAGCGCCTCGCCGTACTCGAGCTCCGAGTGGGCGATCGCGCCATTTTCGCCGTCGATCTTGATGCGGATCTTGAAGTCGAAGGCGCGGCAAATCCAGTCGATCGCCGCGGCGGCGTCGTCGTAGAAGAGGGCGGAAGAGAGGCGCGGCCAGTCCTTCGGGGTCGGATTCATGAGAGCTCTCCTCGGCGGGGTCGCGACGACGCGCGGCCCGGCGTTCAATGTTCGAATCGGCGGCACGGTAGAAGAGCGGCGCGCACCGCGTCAAGAGCGATCCGGGGGACCTGACCTGTCTCAATTCTTATTCTGGTTCGGTCCGCAGCGACTCTGAGCCCCGTGAGCCGCGGCGTCGGCGAATCCAGCGCCCTCCGCCATTTTTCCCCTTCCCAGCCTCCAGACGCTTTGCTATCCGTTTCCCAGCCACAGAGGAGGGACCATGGCGAAGAACACGTATCAGACGTACACCGACGAGACCCCGGTCGAGACGTTTCGCGCCGACTTCATCCGTCGTAGCGCCATGTGCGCCGCGGTAAGCAAGCGCTATCCCGATCTCGCCGCCGTGGGCGCCGAGGCGGACGCGACCCTTGGGCAGATTGACACGCGACGCACCCTCCTCCAGCAGGCCGAGGACAATCCGATCCGCGCCCACGCCATCGAGGAGGTGGAGAAGCTCGATGTCGTGGAGGTCTATACTGAGCTTCGTCGTACGATGTCGGCCAAGAGGTAGGATGTCCTGACCCTCTTGCCTGACGCCCCATCCACGCTCGCCTCCCTTGGCGCGAAGAGCTTTGGCGCGCGCGCAAGTCGTCCAAGACCACCGCGGAAGAGCCGGTCGTGGGGACGCCGGGCGCAACGACGACGCCGGCGACGACGAAACCGACCCCGTAACCGCGCGGGAGCGTGCTCGGGCGTCCGAGCTGGCTCCCGCGATAACGCGGGCGGCGACTCGGGCGCCTGAGCGCGCTTTCCTGGTAACGCGGGAGGCGTTGCAAGCGCCCGAGCGGGCCGCCGCAGTCGCGCGAAGGGCGACTTGGACGCCGGAGTCAGCTTTCGTGGGGGCGCGGAGAGGCGCGCAACGGGTTGCGGGGCGCGGCGCATCGATGCGGAGGCGCGCTCGGGCGTCTGAGTGGGGTTCTGCACGGGCGCAGGAAGCGACTCAGGCGTCGGAGCAGCCCGCCGCGTGACATTTTCGACCGCGGTGTGTGGCGCGCTCGTGCGAACGGCGGCCGCTGGAGATCAGCGCCCGAGGCGTTGTCGGATGGCCGCCCGCGTCGGCTCGGAGAGCGTCGCGAGGTACTCCGCCGGGAGCGTTCGGAGCGCTGCGTCGGGGAGCCCCAGCACAATCTGCTCGGGGGTGAGCTCCGCCAGGATCTCCGAGGGGGCGAGGCCCGCCAGGCGCTGCTTGGGGGCGTACCTCGCCAGGACTTCCTCGGGAGCGAGGCCCTCCAGGCGCTGCTCGGGCGGCAGCGTTTTCACGAATCTCTGGAGGACTTCCTCGTACCCTTCCAGCTTTCGGACATCCATGTTCGCCTCCACTGTTCCCACCATCTCGGCCCAGAACCGTTGCGCTCGGACGGTACCGGGCTCCTCGCTGTGACCGAAGCAGCCTACCAAATCTTCGCCCTGTTGCTCCATCACGACGTCGATTTCCACCGCGTACAGCGCGAAGAGCCCGCCCGCTACCCGCGCGTAGCCGCCGCCCAGGTCCTCCCAGGTGAGGCCCATTGCGCCCAGATCCGCGTCGAGCGTCGGGGTGCGGTGAGGGACCACCAGGACGGCGCAGAGATCGCCGCGCTGGCCGGGGCGACGGCTCTCGTCGGCATGGTAGGTGTGTACATAGCTCCAGAGCCGGTCGAGGTTGCCCGCGCGGTAGGGGCGGCCAATCGTCTTGAGCTCGACCACCGAGAGGAGCGGCAAGAGAGGCCAGAGGCGGAGGAGCGTCTCGCCTGGATCCTCGGGAGAGAGGGCAGCGGTCTTGCGCAGAAGCAGATAATCCATGCGCGGAGGCTCGTCCGAGAGAGGGACTTCGTCGCGGACCTCGAAGCAACTCGGGCCGTGGTTGCGCAGGAGGATGCCAAAGAAGAAATGCCAGGCCGTGCGCTGGGTGCTCACGCAGGGGGTTTTGCCTGAAGGCACAAGGGAAGGCAAAGAAGAACGAGGAGGGGAGGACGAATCGTGAGTGAAGGTGAATTGCGGTGCTGTTATGAGGCACGGGGTGAGCCCCTGCGCCGATTCGTCGAAGAGCTGCTTGAAGGGTTCGTTCGGCTGCGTTTCGGCCGCGGTCCTCAATTCTTATTCTGGTGAATGAGCCGACTGGGGGCTCCCGCTCGCAAAATAGGACACCACCTAACGCGAGAGGCGACTCGGGCGCCTGCGCAGCACGCCGCGTGACATTTTCGACCGCGGCGTGCGGCGCGCTCGGGAGCACGGCGTCCGCCGGAGATCAGCGCTCGAGGCGTTTCAAGGAAGAGGGACGGAGGATTGGGGAGAGGTGAATTGCGGTGCCTCGAAGAGGCCTGAATCATTCCCGCTCTCGCGCCCAGCGCGTCGCCTGAATCGGTATCTCCGCCGGGTTCGCCGGCTCCGGCGGATCGGGCGGGAGCAGCTCAGCCACGCTCCCGATCGCGGCGACGCGCCCCTTCTGGAGCAGGATCACCCGGTCGCCGAGCGCGCGGGCCTCGTTGCGGTGGTGGGTGACGTGGATCATCGGCACGCCGAGCTCGTCGACGAAGGCGCGGAGATCGCTGGCGAGGTCGCGCCGCAGCTCGCGGTCCAGGGCGGAGAAGGGCTCGTCGAAGAGGACGATGCGCGGGTCCATCGCGAAGGCGCGCGCCAGCGCGACCCGCTGCGCTTCGCCGCCCGAGAACGTCGACGGCGTGCGGGCGGCGAGGTGGCCGACGCGGAGACGCGTGAGCAGCGTCAGGGCGCGCGCGCGACGCGAGGCGCGGGTCGCCCTAGCGCGGTCCATGCCGTAGGTCACGTTGTCGATCGCGGAGAGGTGCGGGAAGAGGGCGAGCGTCTGGAAGACGAAGGCCACGTGGCGTCGGTGGATCGGGCGATCGATCCCCGCCGCGGTGTCGAGCCAGACGTCGTCGCCGAGCGCGACGCGGCCGCGCGCGGGGCGGAGCAAGCCGGCGATCGCGGCGAGGATGGTGCTCTTCCCCGAGCCCGAGGGGCCGAAGAGGATGCTGATCCCCGGTGACGCTTCGAACTTCACGTCGAGGGCGAAGCCGTCGGGGCGCTCGACGTGGAGCTCGACCAAGAGGCGCGTCGGATCGCTCATGGTCGCTGGGCCGTGAGGCGGTTGGCGGCGTAGAGCATCGTCAAGGCGGTCGCGGTCAGCACCGCCACCAGGCCCAGCGCCTCGGCGTCGCGGTGCCCTTGAATGGCGTCGTAGATCGCCAGCGAGGCCGTCTGCGTCTCGCCGGGGATGTCGCCGGCGATCATCAGCGTCACCCCGAAATCGCCGAGGGAGCGGGCGAACGCGAGCATGAGCGAGGCGATGATCCCTCGCCGCGCGAGCGGGAGCTGCACCGTGAGGAAGGCGCGCAGCGAGGTCGCGCCGAGCGTGCGCGCGGCGTGGATCAGGTTGGGATCGACGCCCTCGAGCGCGGCGCGGCTCGACTTCACGACCAGCGGGATCGCGCCCACCATCGCGGCGATCACCGCGCCGGTCTTCGTGAACACGATCGAGGATCCAGTGATCGATTCGAACGCCGATCCGACGAGGCTGCGGCGGCCGATCGAGACCAGGAGGTAGTAGCCGAGCACCGTCGGCGGCAGGACCATCGGCGCGGTCAGGAGCACGTCGAGGAGATCACGCCCCGGGAAGCTCCCGTTCGCGAGGAGCGCCGCGAGCGCGAGGCCGAGGATCGCGGCGAGGACCGTCGCGGCGAAGGCGACCTGGAACGAGAGCAGGAGCGGCGACCACGCCACGGCGAGCTACTTGACCTGCGCCACGGACTCGCCCGGGAGGAGGAAGCCGTAGCGCTTCATGATCGCGCGCCCCGCGTCCGAGTTGACGAAGGCCGTGAACTGGCGCGCGGTGGGCTCACGCCGGGCCTTGCCGCCTTCGCCCTTGCAGACCACCAGCGCCTGATCGAGCGGCTCGTGGAGCGCGGGATCGATCGCCGTGAAGCCACCGTCGGAGCCAAGCGCGAGCGCGAGCGCGACCACGGCGACGTCAGCGTTGCCCGACTGGGCGAACTGGAGCGTCTGCTGGATGTTCTCGCCGAAGACGAGGCGCGCCTGGATCGTGTCCCAGACGCCGGCCTTGATCAGCGCTTGCTTCGCCGCCTTGCCGTAGGGCGCGTGCTCGGGGTTGGCGATGGCGATCTTCACGTACGTAGAGTCGCGGAGCTCTTCCAGCGTCACCGGCAGCGGCGCGCCGCGGCGCGACCAGAGGGCGATGCGGCCGCGCCCGTAGAGCGCCTTCGAATCGGCGAAGCACGCGCCCTGCTTCACGACGTCGTCGGCGAAGCTGACGTTGGCGGCGGCGAAGACGTCGAACGGCGCGCCCTCGGCGATCTGCCGCGCGAGCAGGCCCGTCGACCCGAACGAGAACGTCACCGGGGTGCCCGTCGTCTTCTCGAAGGCCGCGCCGATGTCCTTGAAAGCGAAGGCGAGATCCGACGCGGCGGCGACCTTGAGCGGCGCCGGGCGCGCGGGCTCGACCTTGCTGTTGCACGCGGACACGGGGGCGAAGAGGGCGGCGGATGCGAGCAGCGCGACGGAGGCGAAAGGCTGGCGGGGCTGGTGCATCGCGCGCGAGTATACCCGAGGCTTCAAGGCTCTTCGCGCTTTCTCGTGCCGTAGTCTCGCAGCGCGATCGCGTCGGTGAGGCGCTCGCCCGACTTCTTCCGGAAGAGCCGCTGCGCGGGGTAAATCCCGCGGTGTCCCGACACGAGGTAGGCGAGCACGGAGACGATCACCACGTGCGGGATCACGGTCGGGCCGAGGAGCTCGATCGCCATGATCGAGAGCGCGAGCGGCGTGTTCGCGGCGGCGGCGAAGAGGGCCGCGAGCCCCACGCCGGCGGCGAGCGCGATCGGGATCCCGAGGGCGCGGCCGAGGGCGTTGCCGAGCGCGGCGCCGACGAAGAAGAGCGGCGTCACCTCGCCGCCGAGGAAGCCCGAGGCCAGCGTCACCGAGGTGAAGACGAGCTTGGCCGCGAAGGCGTAGAGCGGGAGCGCGGGATCGCTGAACGCGCGGAGGATCATCGGCACGCCGAGGCCGAGGTAGTCGCTGGTGCCGATGAGCCGCCAGAGGGCGACGACCGTGAGGCCGCCGAGCGCCATGCGGAGGGGCGCGCTGGGCACGCGCGCTTCGAGGACCTTCTTCAGCCGGTGCGTGAGCTCGACGAAGGTGATGCTCGTCAGCGCGACGGCGAGCGCGAACACCGCCCATTTGCCGAGCAAGAGCGGCGTGAGCCCGAGCGCCGCGGGCGTGGGGTACGGCGTGTGGACGACGCCGAGCGAGCGCGTCACCAGATCGCCGACGAGCGCGGCGACGAGCGCGGGGAAGAGCGCGTCGTACTCGAGGCGCCCGACGCTCACGACCTCGAGCCCGAAGACGGTGCCCGCGAACGGGGTGCCGAAGACCGAGCCGAAGCCCCCGGCGATGCCCGCGGCGAGGAGGCGGCGGCGCGTCTCTTTCTGTGCCTTCCAGCGGTGGGCGATCAGATCCG
>Ga0209181_10004360_pt1 | contig 21145 bp, 17 predicted proteins | sample MAT05_FD_187208 | JGI IMG/M metagenome (GOLD analysis project Ga0209181, IMG submission 187208) | Freshwater microbial communities from Lake Fryxell liftoff mats and glacier meltwater in Antarctica - MAT-05 (SPAdes) (version 2) | ecosystem: Environmental > Aquatic > Freshwater > Ice > Liftoff... | reverse complement strand
CACCTGGTCCATGTTGTAGTAGCGGTATTGGGCCAGCCGGCCGACAAAGCTCACCCCGGCCTCGGCGTCGGCCAGCGCCGCATAGCGCTGGTACAGCGCCTCGTTGTCGGGCCGCGGGATCGGGTAGTACGGCTCACCCGCGGCCTGCGGGTACTCCCGCACGATCGATGTGCCTGGCCCGGTTTGCCCGGTGAGGTGGCGAAACTCGGTGATGCGGGTGTAATCCCGCGTGTTCGGGTAGTTCACCGTGCCACAGGCCTGGAAACGGTCCGTTGTGGGCAGGTGCTCATGCTCGAAGCGGATGCTGCGGTAGGGCAGCGCACCCAGGCGGTGGCCAAAGTAAGCGTCGATCGCACCGGTGTAGACCGTGTGCGGCGCCAGGCTCAGGCCCCGCACGGCCTCGAAGTCGGTGGCCGGCCGCCAATCAATCAGCGGGTGGTCGAGCAGGCGCTCGAACAGCGCGCTGTAGCCCGCAGCTGGCATGAACTGCCAGCGGTCGCTGAAGTAGCGGTCGTCGTCGTTGCAGCGGGTGGGGATGCGGGCGGCCACGCCGGCCGACAGCTCGCTCAGGTCCAGCCCCCAGTGCTTGCGGGTGTAGCCGCGAAAAAACTTCTCGCACAGGTCGTGGCCCACTGAGGACAGCACCACGTCCTCGCTGCTGCGCAGCGGCTGGCGCGGCTGGCGCACGCTGGCCAAGAAGGCCTCGGCCTGCATTTCGTCCAGCTGCAGACCGTAAAGCCGGTTCAGCGTGCTGCGGTTGATCGGCAGCGGCAGCAGCTGGCCGTCCACCTCGGCCAGCACCCGGTGCTCGTAAAAGCGCCAATCGGTGAAGCGCGACAGGTAGCGGAACACCCGCTCGCTGTTGGTGTGGAAGATGTGCGGCCCGTGCGGGTGGATGCGCACACCGTGCTCGTCCAGCACGTCGGCCGCGTTGCCTCCGGGTTGTGCGCGCCGGTCGATCAGCAACACCCGCCGGCCACCGTCGGCCAGTTGGCGGGCACAGACCGCGCCGGCAAAACCGGCACCGGCGATCAGGTGGTCAAAGTCGGACATCAGCGCCATTTTCTGGCCCGCCTGCCCGGACCGATGCATGAAAAACGCCCCGCATTGCGGGGCGTTTCGGCAGGCGGTGAGGCGGTTTTTACTTCTTGGCGGCCGATGCGGCGGCGTCGGGCTTGGCGGCCGTCTTGGCGGCCTTGGCGTCGGCTGACGCCTTGGCCTTGGCGGCCTTTTCGTCCGCTGCAAGCTTGGCCTTGGCGGCGGCTTCTTCGTCCTTCTTGGCCTTGGCGGCGGCCTTGCTGTCGGCCTTGCTCATCGGGGCTGAGGCGGCTTCAGTCTTGGCGGCGGCCTTGTCGGCTGTCTTGTCGGCCTTCGCTGGCTTGGCATCCGCCTTGGCCGCCGGTGCAGCGGCGCCCTTGAAACCCTGGCCGTTGACCGTCAGGCCTTCGGTCGAGAACTTGGCGGCATTGCCGTCGCCCACGCCCTTGACCCGCTCGACCAGATCCGGCCAGTCCTTGAAGTTGCCCTTCTTGCGCTCGTCCAGGATCTTGCCCGACACGGCCGGGCCGATGCCCTTGATCGTTTCCAGTTCGGCCTGGGTGGCCTTGTTGGCATCGACCGCTGCAAATGCGCTGGCGGCGCCCAGCGACAAAAGAACGGCAAACAGTACAGAAAGCAGGTGTTTGATCATGCGGGGACTCCGGTGGTGGGGTGGGGCCGGCTGGCCCCTGGGCTCATGGCCTGGCGCGGTCATCTTGCGCAGGTGTTGGGTCAACGCGGGGCAGGGGGCGCTGGTTGACCTGCGCCCGGCGCAGCGAGGTCGCCGGGCTGTGCGGCTAGGCCCCCGCACCCCGCCAGCGCAGCACCACACGCTTCATGGCAAAACCCGGCGCCAGCAGCCAAGGGCAGGTGCCGTAGACAAACAGCCGCAGCCGCAGCGCACCCGGCACGGCGCGGTCGGCCCAGAGCCGGCGCCAGCGTGCCGCCAGCGGTCCGGGGGTCAGCTGTGCGGCCACATGCTGCTCACGCGCCAGTTGGGCCAGCAGTACCGGCGCCACGGTATCGCTGACGCCAGCCAGCGCCGCGTCACGCAGCAAACAGGGCAGCTCGACCAGCGAATGGCGGGCATTGCTGGCCAGCCGGGCGCTGACCTCGCTGGCCCGCAGCGCCCGGCGCCGGCGCGACAGGCCGCCGCGCCGGTACTGCACCAGCGGCTCGGCCAGCGTGATCGCGCCGCCCGAGACGATGGCGCGGAACACCAGGATCAGGTCCTCGGCCACCGTGCCGGCTGGCAACGGGCCGAAGCGCTCGAACAGCCGCCGGGTCCAGGCCTGGCCGGCGCCGACGACATGCGGCGGTCGGGCGACCCAATCGGCCGCGCCGTGCCAGCGCGCCAGGTCGGCCGGCTGGATCAGGCCATGGCCGGCGCCGTGGGCGTCGATGTCGACCAGCGCGCTGGCGATCAGGTCGGGGCGGCGGCCCTGCGCCAGCCAGGCGTCAACCGTGCGCGCGCAGCGCTGCGGCAGCGAGACGTCGTCGCCGGCGGTGACAAACAGCAATTCACCTTGTGACAACGCCACCAACTTCGACAAATGTGCGCCTATGCCCAGGTTGACCGGGTTGTGGTTGAGCACCAGCCGGTGCGGGCCGGCATAACCCGCCACCGCGGCCTGGATCGCGGCCCAGGTGCCGTCGCCGGAGGCATCGTCGGAGATCACGATCTCCAGTGGCGAGTAGGTCTGCGCCAGCGCGCCGGCGATCGCTGCGCCTACGTTGCCTGGCTGGCGGTAGGCGATCAGCAGCATCGAGACCAGCGGCAGCGCCGCAGCCGTGGGCGCCGATGGGGGCTCGACGGCGCCGGTCATGCGAGGTGGCGGCTCACCCGTGCGACAGCAAATCGCCCAGCAGCTTGCTCTTCAATCCACGCCGCAGCGCCTTGGCGTTGGCGTTGATGGCGTAGCGCGCATCCAGCGACTGCACCAACGGGCCAGCGAGCTTGGGCGACCCACCCAGCCGCAGGCCCATGAAATAGAGGTCGCGACTGATGTAGTTGGTCCAGCAGTGCCGGTCTGCCAACCAACCGTCGAGAAATACACCGGCCTCCAGCATCGGGCCGGTGAGGTTGCGGTAGTAGTCCCAGCGTGCCTGTACCGTGAAGGGCGAAGCGTCGGGGTTGGTGCGGGTGGTGCCGTGTTCCTTGCGGCCGGTGGTGGCGCAGCTGATCAGCACCAGCCCGCCCGGCCGGCACATGCGCAGCATGTTGGCCAGGGTTTCGCGCCAGAACGGGTTGTGCTCGAAGCACTCGGCCGAGCAGACGGTGTCGAAGTGGCCGGTCGGAAACGCCAGCAAATGCCCCGGGCAGGCCAGGTCGACGCCCGGGCCGAGTTGCAGGTCGACGCCGGTGTAGTCGCAGTCCTGAAACAGCTCCCGCAACGAGCCGTTGATGTCGAGCGATCCGACCTCCAGCACTCTGGCTTGCTTGAAGTGCTTCGGATAGTGCTCGCGCACCTGGAGAAATACTCGGCTTGTTGGGGATGGGCCATGCGGATCTGCGGTTGGGTGTGATGGCAAAACGGCGGTCAGGCATCGTACCTGCCGGCCAACACGGGATTGCTCGACGTCGGCTAGGCGCTTCTCGGCCCATCCCGTTTGAATCCCTCAGGGCTTTGTCGGGTGCGGCAGCTTGTGCGGCGTCGGCCGGTCGGCCAGCCACATCTTGAGGTAGCGAAAATACGAGGCCTGGCCGTCCAGCACCGCCAGCACAAAGCCCAGCCGGCCGTCCAGAAAACCGCGCCGCAGCACGTAGCCGCGGAAGAATGCCCACAGCCCGTGGCCCACCGCACGGCCCACCCCACCGCGCCGGCCGCGCGCATGCAGGTCGGCGGCACGGCCACTGGAATAGCGGTTCATCTTGTCCACTGCATCGTGCAGGCCGGTCATGCTGTTGTGAAGCAGCAGGCCGGGCAGCTCGGGCGCCTTGCCGGACGGGCCGTCCAGCAGCAAGCGCTCGTGCACCAGGTCTGGCGAAAAACGCGCGCTGCCCCGCTTGAACAACCGTATGCCGACATCGGGATACCAGCTGCCGGCGCGCATCCACTGGCCGCAAAACGCCGACATGCGGCCCACGGCGTAGTGGGTTGCGGGCGTGCTGGCGAGCGGCGCTTGGGTGATCTGCCGGATCGCGGCGGCCAAGCCGTCGTCCAGCCATTCATCGGCATCGATGCAAAACACCCAGTCACCGGTGGCGGCGTCCAGCGCCCGCTGCTTTTGCAAGCCGAAACCCGGCCAGTCGGTGGTCACGATGACCCGGGCGCCAAAGCCGCGGGCCAGCTCGGCGGTGTTGTCGGTGCTGGCTGAATCGACCACGATCAGCTCGTCGGCAAAGGCGACTGAGGCCAGGCAGGTCGGCAGGCGGGCCGCCTCGTTCTTGGTGATCACGATGACCGACAGGCGCACGGCAGGCGCTGTGGTGGCGGTCGCGGCGGTGGTCGCGGTGGTGGTCCCGGTGGCGGTCATGGCCGATCCTGGATAACGGGGTCGATGTTCACCCCGGCCAGCACGGCGTCGATCAGGCCTTGCGCCGAATGCTCGGCACGCACGCTGGCGGCGGCCTGCTGGGCGTTGCCGGCGTAGCGGGCAAAGTCCTGCCGGATCGGGGTGATGGCCAGCAGCAGCCCGTCGGCAGACAAATCAGCGGTGGCGATGCCGGCATCGAAGCGCTGCACCAGCCGCGCCGCCCAGGTGCCGGCCGTGACCACCACCGGGCAACCGGCGCCCAGCGCGTCCAGCGTGACGCCACTGATGCGGTCCTGAAAATCCTGCGCCCGGTACGGTTGCACCACGATCGCGCCATCGAACAGCGCCCGGTAGGCCGCCGGGTCCATGGCCTGATCCGCTGTGCGCAGCGCGGCATAACCTAGCGCGCGCAGCCGGGCCAGTTGCAGGCCCAGCGCCTGGTCATGCAGGTGGCGTTGCTCGACCGAGGTCTGCACGGTGATCGGCCAGTCCAGCCCGCGCTGCTGCATTTCGGCCACCAGGTCCACCACCCCGGCAAAGCCCTTGTCCAGCCGCGCTGCGCCGGCCACCAGCAGGTGCTTGAACACCGGGTTGGCAACCGCTGCCGGCGCGGCTTGCGCCTCCAGCGGGTAGGGCACCACCGTGGCCTTGAAGCCGCACTGGCGAAAAAAGTCGGCCACCGACGGGCTGGGTGCCAGGATTTCGACATGGGGCTGACGCTGCGCAATGGCGGCCAGACGGCGTGCCTTGGACGGCTTGGCGTTGAGCCAGTGCACAAACAAGAACAGCTTGTGCGGCGGGATCACGCCCCGGGCGGCCCAATCGGCGATCACCAGGTCGGCCGTGCCGGCGGTGGCGACCAGGATGCGGCCGGGCTGGCGCAGCAGGCGGCGGACCAGCCAAAACGCCTGCAGGCGGCGCCAGCGCCGGTGGAAGATCGGCGCCAGCCGGCCAGGGCCGTGCCAAAACGAAGCCGCCTGGGCGCCGGCCCAGACGGTCAGGTCGGCGCGCGGCGCGGCGGCGCCGGCCAACGCCCGGATCAGGCTGTGGCAGTGGCCGGCGTCGCCGGTGAGCGTGGGCTCGACGATGTGCAGGGCCAGGGACATGGGTGCTTGCACGCGGGCTAGGGCGCCGTCGTTGACAGCCGCTCGACCCATGCCAGCAGGCGGTCCAGGTGCGCATCCACCGACGGGTCGTAGCGCAGCGCGGCCAGCGGATCCGCCACACCCAGCGTGCCCGATCGCCAGCGCTCCAGCGCCTGGGCCAGCGCGGCGTTCAGGCTGCCCGGTTGATCGACCTTGAACGGCAGGGCCGCCTCGGCCGTCAAGACCTCCATGCAGCCCATGCCCTCGGCGCCGATCAGCGGTGTGCCGCACAGCACCGACTCGACACCCACCAGGCCAAACGGCTCGTAACGCGAGGCCATCACCGTGCAATCGACGGCGCGGTAGACATCCTCCATGTCGTTGCGGTAGCCCAGGTAGCGCAGGTTGGGCGCGGTCATGTCCACCGGCCGGCCCGCCACCACCAGCAGCACCGGCAAATCGCTGTGGCCCAGCGCCTGCACCAGCAGGTCCAGCCCCTTGCGGGCATGGCCGGTGGAGGCCAGCAAAAAGACAGCGCGGTCCGCCGGCAAGCCCAGGCGCTGGCGCAGCGCCAGCCGCTGCTCGGCCGACACCGGATGAAAGCGCTGGGTGTCCACCGGCGGGTACAGCACCTCGACCTTGGCGGCCGGGATGCCGTAGAACGACTGCACCTGCGCCGCCATCAGGCCGGAATGGGCGATCACGACCTGCGCATTTTCAAGGTGGCGGCGTTCCAGCGTGATGGCCAGGCGGTCGCGCCAACTTGCAGCCTTGCCGATGGCGGCCAGATAGCCGGGGTGGGTGCCGCCGCAGACGGCGATGTCGGCGGCAGCGGTCTGGTTCAAGGCGATCAGCGGATGCCAGCCGCGCTGGCGCTGCAATCGGCGCAAGCGCCAGTCGAACCAGCGGTCGCGCAGCGCGCCGCCCAGGCCCCAGGTGCGGATGCCTACAGGATCGACCCAACCGTATTCGGGCAGGGTGGTGTCGAAGCGCCGCGTGACCACCGTGGGCCGCAGGCCGCGGGCGTGCAGCCCGTCCACCAGGGTCAGCAGATAACGCTCGATGCCGCCCGAATGGCGCAGCGCGTGGTTGCACAGGACGATCAACGGGTCACGCCCGGCGATGCGGCCGTTGCGGCAAGGCGAGCCTGCACCGCCGCCAGCACGGCCGGCACGCCGGGCCAGTCCGGCCGGTCCGACAGCAGGGTGATGGTGGTGCCCCAGGGACGCCACTGCTCGACCTTGGTGGGCCCCAGCACGCTGATCAGCGGCGCGCCGGTGGCAGCGGCCAGGTGGCCGGGCCCGGTGTCGTTGGCGATCACCAGGCGGCTGCCCTGCAGCAGTGCGGCGTAGGCGTCCAGCGGCAGGTTCTCGACCACCTGCGCACCCGGGTAGGCGCTGTGTGCCAGAGCCGACTCACCCGGGCCGGGGCAGACCACCACGGTCAGGCCCAGGTCGCAGAGCTGCTGGGTCAGCGCGGGGAAGCCGGGCCAGCGCTTGTCCAGCTTGTGCACCGTGCCGGCGGCAAACGGCGCGATGCAGACATAACCCGAACCCGAAGCCCAGCCACGTTCGGCTACCAGCGCCCGGGCCTGCTGCACCGCCGCGGCAGAGAGCTGCATGCCGATGTCCGCCGGTGGCAAAGACGCGCTGCCCAGCAGGCCGTCGGCCAGCGCACAGAAGTGCTGCAGCGCATGCGGACCCGCCGGTTTGGCGTGCAGGCGTTGGCCCAGCAGCAGGCTGCGGCCGTCCCGCGCCACGCCGGCGGCGCGCAGCCCGGCCAGCCGAAGCTCCAGCACGCTGGAAAACGAGTTGGGCATGGCCAGTGCGTTGATGCGCGCGTCGAACCCGGCATCCTTCGCCTGGCACTGCGTGCGCAGCGTCTTGAGCTGCTGCACCCGGTCGCGCAGTGTCTTGCCGCGCACGGTGACCGGCCAGTCGTAGCCGCTCAGTACCGTGGGCGCCCAGCCCTTGCCGTACAACTGCAGCGTGTAACCGCCGTCCTGCAGCCGCTTGAGCGCCGGCAGGCTCAGCACCACGTCGCCGATCCAGTTGCACAAACGAACAATCAGCGGGCGGGGTGTCATGCGCTTGGCGTGCCTGTTCTTGAGGCCTTGTTCGAGGCCGATAATTGCGCTTTTCAGGATTCTGCCACCGCCCATGAGCCCCGCCCTGCCCACTGCCGCCCAGGTGATCGCCCTGCACGACCGCCTGCTAACCACGCCGGGCTGGCCCATTGATGAGCCCGCGCCGCCCGATGACGGCCTGTGGCGCTGGGTGCAGGCCAACCACCGCTTCAACTGCCGGCTATGGGCTGAAGAGGACCTTGCTCGCCGCACGACGGTGGGCGCGGCCGAGATTGCTGCCAACAAACGCGCCATCGACGGCTTCAACCAGGCCCGCAACGACGCCACCGAGCGCGTCGACGAGTTGCTGCTGACCGCACTCGGTCTGGTGGATGCGGCGTCGGCCCGCACCGATGCGCCGGTCTCGACCGTGCCGCCCGGCGCCCGGCTGAACAGCGAGACCGCCGGCAGCATTGCCGACCGCATGTCCATCATGGCGCTGAAGGTGCACGCGATGCGCGCCCAGACCGGGCGCAGCGATGTGGACGCCGAGCACATCGAGTCCAGCCGCATCAAGCTGGCGCGGCTGGCGCAGCAGCGTGCCGACCTGGGTGCCTGTCTGGACGCATTGCTCGCCGATGCCCAGGCCGGGCGGGCTTACTTCAAGGTCTACCGCCAGTTCAAGATGTACAACGACCCGCGCTTCAACCCGGCGCTGGTGGCCGAGGCCAAGGCCCAGGGCGGATGAGCGCGGGCCAGCGCCGCGCCGGACTGCACCTTGCACCGCCCGGTGCGGGTCGTATCGCTTGATGGCCGGGGGCTGGCCATGACCCGTGTGCTCATCGTCAAGACCTCGTCGATGGGCGACGTGGTGCACGCCTTGCCGGCGGTCAGCGACATGCTGCGTGCACTGCCGGGCCTGCAGGTGGATTGGCTGGTGGAGGCGCCGTTTGCAGCGATCCCGCGCCTGCACCCCGGCGTGCAGCGTGTGCTGCCGCTGTCCTGGCGCAAATGGCGCAAGAGCCTGTTCGAGCCCGAAACGCGGGCTGCGATGGCCAAGCTGCGGGTCGAGTTGCGGCGCGAGCGGTTCGATGCCGTGCTTGACCTGCAAGGCTTGCTCAAGAGCGTGTTGTGGGGGCTGCAGGCGCGGGGACCGCTGCTGGGTTATGGTTTTGGCAGCATCCGCGAGCCGGCGGCCGCGCTGTTCTACCGCCGCCGCGCCGATGTGCCCCGCCGCTTGCAGGCGGTGGAGCGCAACCGCCGCCTGGCCGCTGCCCATCTGGGCTATGCGATGCCCGACAGCGCGCCCGACTTTGGTATTGCGCCGCCCGCGGGCAGTTGGTCGGCCCGCGAACCCAGCGCCGCGCTGATCCCCTGCGCCAGCCGACCCGAAAAGCTCTGGCCCGAAGATCGCTGGATCGCCGTAGGCCAGCGCTTGCGCGCCAGAGGCCTGGTGCCGGTGCTGGTCTGGGGCAGCGACGACGAGCGCCAACGCGCCCAGCGCATCGCCGCCGGCTGCGGTGGTCTGGTGCCGCCCTTCCTGACCGTTGCCGACACTGCCGCGCTGCTCGGCCAGGCGAGCCAGATCGTCGGGCTGGACACCGGCTTTTCGCACCTGGGCGCTGCGTTTGGCGCACCCACCATCGGCATCTACTGCGACCACCAACCCGGCTTGGCCGGCATCACCGGCCCGGGTCCGGTGGCCAGTCTGGGCGGGCCAGGCCAGATGCCCACACTGGACGCCGTGATGGCGGCACTCGACGGGCAGTTGGCGCTGGCAAGGGGCTGAACGGCAGTTGCCGGCTCGTTGCTGACGTACATCTCATCAGGATGCTGCCGTTCGACGAGTGGTCCGCGTGGCGACCAAGGCCGCCGGGCAACCGGCTCCCTCCATGTCCCCCGATGCCGGCCAAGGGGCCGACATCTCCTCCTTTACTTACGGGATCCGGTCACCCGACGCCCTTGGCCGCCGCCACCGTTGCCGCGTGCGTTGGCTTGAAAAGCCGGCACGCGATGCGGGTGGAGTAGCGCCGTGTCGGGCTGGCGTGTCCCGCGCAGGTAAAGAAGGGAGGGCCGGTGCTTTTCCGGCCCGGAATGACACGGAGCGGGGCACGCCAGCCCGGCGCGGTGCGGTCGCACAACACCCACGAACGGCCGGTTACGGGCCAAAAAACGAACGGCAGCTCAGAGCCGAAACCTGACACTGTGGACCCCTGCCGCGACCACGGCCCTTGGGCTCAGCTGCGCAATAGATCGAGTCGAGGCAGGTGCTCGCTTCCCGGCAGCGCCGCTTGCGCCACCTGTGCCGGGCTCACGCCCAGGTGTTCGATCAGCACCGTCTTGAACACCGCGCGCAGGTCGGTGGTGATGCGCAAGTCGCGGCCTTCAAAGCGTTGCGCGGGGGCCAGGCCGGGCCAGTCGGTGACGATGCGCCCGCCCCGCACCGCACCGCCCAGCACCAGCGCCGCGCCGCCACTGCCGTGGTCGGTGCCCTGGGTGCCGTTGATCGCAACCGTGCGGCCGAACTCGGTCACCACCAGCACGACGGTGCGCCGCCAGGTGTCCCCGGCGGCCGGGGCGGTCAGGCCTTCACGCAGCGCGGCCAGGCTGGCATCGAGCAGGCGCAGGTTATTGACCAGCGGGCCGGGGTCGGCCACCTGGTTGGCATGGCTGTCCCAGCCGCCCAGGTCCAGTACGGCGGCTTGCGGTCCGTCGGGCCGGATCAGGAAGGCCGCTGCCTGCCGCGCCAGGTTCAGCGCGGCTTGCCGGGGTGCGGCCAAGGGCGCCACGCTGCCGGCAGCGTTGGTCTGACCGTTTGTCTGGCCATTCGCCTGACCGGTCACCATGCCGGGCGCCATACCGCCCGCCACCGTCGGTGCGGGCATGGTGCCGTTGTCGCGCAACTCACGCGCCCGCGCCAGCGCGCTGGCCAGCGGTACATCGTCGATGTAGAGCCGCTCCAGCCGGGCCACCAGATCGGCACCCGGATCGGGCCGGGCGGACGGTGCCCAGGTGTCGACCTCGGTGTGGCCGCGCAACACCAGCGGTACCGCCGGCTGGAAGGCCATGGCCTTGCGTGTGCTGCCGGCCAGTGCCCGGCCCAGCCAGCCGGTGTCCAGTGCAAACGGCTTGTCACCACCGGATTCGAGCACCTGCTGGGCATCGAAGTGCGAGCGCTCGCGGTAGGGCAGGCCGGTGGCGTGCAGCACGGCCAGTTCACCCTGGCCGTACATCGTGTGCAGGCTGGGCAGCGCCGGATGCAGCGCAAACAGCCCGTCCAGCGGCAGCGCTGGGCTGGCAAACCGGCCCAGCGCGCCCCGGGCGTCGGCAAACGCAGGGTCGCCCAAGGCCGGCACGGCGGACAGGCCGTCCATACCGCCGCGCAGGATCATCAGCACCAGGCGCGGTCCTCCCGGGGTGGCTGCGCCCGCCAGGCTCAGACCGGCCCAGGGTGCCAGCGCGCCCATGCCGGTGGCGCTGGCCGCGCGCAGCCAGGCGCGGCGGTCGATGCGGTGGGCAGTGTGTTGGGGCATGTGGGATTCCAGCAAGGGAGGGGACCGTCGAGTCAGGGCGGGCAACGGTGGGCGGGTTGGCTAGCGACAGGCGTGCACCGATCTAACGCCGTTGGAACTCTGGCGCCATCAGCAGCAGCGTCAGCGCTTGGGGTCCGTCGGCGGCGCGCTCCAGTTGCTGGCGGGTGGCGTTGCTCAGCAGCACGCCCAGGCTGGCCTGGGCCAGTGCCCGCGCATCGACCTGGGCGCCTTGTCGGCTGGCGGCCTGGGCGGCCCATTCGACGCGTTGCCAGACTGCCTCGGGCCCCAGCCAATCGGAGGCCAGGTCGGACCAGCCGGCCGGTGATGTGGCGTAGTGCGGCCGTTGACCCAGCGCCGCCAGGCCGGCGTCCGGTGCACGCCGCGCCAGTTGCTCGCCCACGCGCAGCAGGCGGGCGCTGCTGAGCACAAACTCCTCGGGTGTCTTGAGTTTGGCGGGGGCGCTGGCCCAGGCCTCGGGCGCGTCGATCAAGGTCTGGTAGAGCGCGGGCAAGTTGCCGTCGGTATCGGTCAAGCGCTGCGCCATGCGCGCTACCAACGCCGGCGGTGGCTGGTCGGCCAACAGGTGGCGCGCCAGTTTGGTGGCGATATGCCGGTGGGTGGCAGGGTGTCGGGCCAGATCGGCCAGCACCGCACGCAGGGCCAGCGGGCCGGCGTCGTAGCGGCGGCCGAGCACGGTCTTGGGCCCGGGCTGGTGCCAGGCGGGATCGAAGTCGGGCTCGGTGCCCGCGGTAGCGTCGGCTGGGCCACCGGGCCGCGGGCCGCGCCAGCCTGTCAGCACGGCAGCCAGCGCGCTGACATCGGCCTGGCTGTAGCCACCCCAGGGTCCGTAGAGGCCACCGCCGCCGGCCACGCCCAGGGTGTGCAACTCCAGCACCTCGCGGGCCAGGTTTTCGTTCAGGCCGGTCAGGCGGGGTGCGGTGCTGGCGGGCCCGGCATCGGTGCCGGCTGCACCGGATGATGCGGCTGCTGCGGCTGCTGCGGCGGCCATCGCGCTACGCCGGCCCAGGCGCTGCACCAGCGTGGATTGCGGCCCGGCCGACAGGTGGTTGTCGAGGTAGCGCAACATGGCCGGGTGGGTCACGGCGGCGGTCAGCAGGTCGACCAGCCGCCCGGCGATGTGGGGCCGGATGGCCTCGCGCTCGTAAGCGCCCACCAGGCCCTGGGTGCTGGCCTTGCCGAGCGAGACGGTGAAGTGGTTGCACCAAAACAGCGCCAAGCGCTCGGCGAATGGCCGTGTGCTGGTGGCTGCGGTGACCAGGCGCGCCCGCATGTCGGCCTGCACCTGAGCGCGCAGGGCGTCCTTGGCGTCGCGCGCATCGGCGGGCCGAGCGGCGGTCTGGCGCGCCAGGGCCTCGGCCAGGCCGGGCAATCCAGTGCCGCGTTGGGGGTCGGCCGGCCCGATCTGTGCGCGCAGCCAGGCACGGGCGTCTTCACCCACCAGCGCCAGGTCGGGTTCACCCAGGCCAAAGCGGTGCGCGGCGATGGCGGCGGCGGCTGCGGGGTCGGGTTGTGTCAACGGGCTCATGGCTGGGGCGCTCCGCAAGTCTGCTTGTTCAACGCTGCAGTGTGGCGGCGGTTGGCGCTGCGACACGCAAAGAATTGCAAACCCGGCTCAACGCCGACGCGCGTTGGTCCGGGTCGACCCGGTGTTGGCCCGCACTGCGGCAGCCGCCGACCAGCAAAAAGGCGCCCGCAGGCGCCTTGGGTTTGACCCGTCCGGGCTTTGCTCAGCGCGCCAGCAGCGCGTCCACCGCGTTCACGTCCTGCGGTTGCAGCTGGCCCGAGGCCTGGCGCAGCCGCACGCCATTGAAGATCACGTCGTAACGCGCCTTGGCCAGGTCACGCTGGGCCTGGAAGAGCTGGCTTTGGGCGTTCAGCACATCCAGATTGACCCGCACGCCGACCTTGTAGCCCAGCTGGGTGGCCGCCAGCGCCAGTTGGCTGGACGACTCGGCCGCCTCCAGCGCCAGCACCTGGCCGCGCAGCGACTGCACGGTGAAAAACGCGCTGCGCGTGGCCTGTGCGATGTTGCGGCGCGCCGCCTCCAGATCGCTCTGGGCCTTGTCCTCCAGCGACAAGGTTTCCTTGATGCGGTTCTGCACCGAATAGCCCGAAAACAGCGGCAGGTTGACCTGCAGTGCGACGCTGCCCTGCGGACCGCGGCCGGTGGTCGGGCCAAAGCTGCCCGACTTGCCGCCGATGTTGGTTTCGCCAGCCAGGCGGGTGTTGGACTCGGCAAGCGAAGCGCTCAGGCCTACCGTGGGCAGGTGGCCGGTGCGGGCCTTTTCGGTCTCCAGCCGGGCCACTTCGCGCGCCAGACGAAGCTGGGTCAGGGCCGGGCTGGCACTGTCGGCCTGGGTCACCCAGACCTCCATTTCGGCCGGCGCGATCGGCGGGAGCACGACCGGCAGCGCCAGCGGCTTGGGCCTGACGCCCGGCCGGCCCACCACGCTGGCCAGCGCCAGGCGCTTGACGTTGAGGTCGTTCTCGGCGACCAGCTCTTGCGCGGTGCCCAGATCAAAGCGGGCCTGGGCCTCGCGCGTGTCGGTGATGGTGGCGGTGCCGACCTCGAAGTTGCGCTTGGCCGAGGCCAGTGTCTCGGAGATGGCCTTCTTGCTGGCGCGCACCGTGTCGAGCGCATCATTGGCCGCCAGCACGTCGAAATAGGCTTGCACCAGCCGCACGATCAGGTCTTGCTCGGCGGCCAGCAACTGCGAATTGGCCACCTCGATGGCGCGCTCGGCCTGGGCGATGGTCTTGTCGTTGCCACGGTTGAACAGCGATTGCTGTGCCGTCACGCCCAGCGACTGCACGCTGCTGCGGGTGCTGGTGGTGCTGGTGTAGGGCGTATCAGTCCGGCTTTCGGACCAGGTGCCGGTGGCGTTGACCAGTGGCCGCCTCAAGGCCCGGCTTTGCTCGGCCTTGAAGACCACCGAGTCAGCTTGCGACCGGGCCGATTGGTAGGGCGCGTCGTAGGCCCGTGCCGCGTCGTACAGCTCCAGCAGGCTCTGGGCCTGGGCCGGCGCCAGGGCGGACAGGGTCAGGCCCAGCGCCAGCGCCAGCACCAGTGGCAACTTCAGCGCCAGCGCCGGCGGGCGGGTACGGCTGCGCCGCAGTGGTGTCCGGAGCGGATGGGGCGGGTTCAAACTGGGCATGAACAGGGTCCTTGAAGAGGTGACTGGTCGAAAAACGGCGGGCGATGGCGGCGGCAACAGATGGATCGAGCAGCAAACGGCACGGCAGCACCACCGGCAGTCAGTAGCGCGGCACCCTGCCGTCCACCTCGCGCGACCAGGCGTCGATGCCACCCGCGACGTTGTACGCGGACGCAAAGCCCTGGCGCTGCAGAAATGTGACGCACTGCAGGCTGCGGGCGCCGTGGTGACACAAAACCAGGATGGGCTGCAGCCGGTCCAGCTCATGCAAACGTGCTGGCAGCGTGCCCATCGGGATGTGCAGGCTGCGCGCGCCCGGCAGGTCGAAGCGGGCGGTTTGCAGCTCCCAGGCCTCGCGCACGTCCAGCAGCACCGGGCCTTTTTTGGCGGGCACGGCAGTACCGGCGGGCAGGTCGTGCGATGGAGCCAGCACCCGGTCCTGCACAAAGGCGATCAAGTCCCGTACCGGCAATTGCACCGGCCAGGACGTGGCAGGCGTCGGCGGTGTCGGTGTCATGCGGCGTCAGACGAGGTCGGCAACACGGCGGCGGCGATCAATCAGAACACGAAGCTGCTGGGCTCTTTGATGCCGGTCAGGCGCGGCGCCACGGTGTCGAACAGTTGTTCTGATCGCAGCGCAGTGGCCGACAACCGGGTGATGCGCACGGCATGCATCACCGGCTCAAAGCCGACGATGGCCAGCAGCCGGCCGCCGATCTTGAGCTGGTCCAGCAGCACCTGCGGCACCTCGGGCACCGATCCCGACAGCATGATGACGTCGAACGGCGCCTCGCCGACCAGGCCACGTGCACCGTCCATCTCGCGCACGCTGGCGTTGAGCACGCCGGCACGCCGCAGGTTGGCAGCGGCCATCGCTGCCAGCGCCGGCACCCGCTCCAGCGAGATCACCGACTGCGCGCGGTGCGCCAGCAGCGCGGCCATGAAGCCCGAGCCCGCGCCCACCTCCAGCACCCGCTCGTGGCGCTGCACATGGGCCTCTTGCAGCAGCCGGGCTTCGACCCGGGGCGCCAGCATGCAGGGGCCGTTGTGGCCACCACGACCCTCTGGGTCATCTTGGCCATCTGGGCCATCTTGGCCGCCACCCGTCAGCGGCACTTCACAATCTACAAAGGCCAGGGCCTTGTAGGCCGCGGGCACAAAGTCCTCGCGCCGCACCATCGCCAGCAGGGACAGCACGCCCCCGTCGAGCACATCCCAAGGGCGGATCTGTTGCTCGATCATGTTGAAACGGGCCTGTTCGATGTTCATGGCGCGGGTCCTGGGCTGTCTTGCGATAGAGGGTTTGGCGGGCATTCGGGTAACTGCGGATTCTATTTCGGCAACTCGGTGCCGACCTGACCCGCCGCTTGCAGCGCGGCGGGCGCCGGCAAGATGCCAAACACCCGGCGCTTGACCCACAGCCCCAAGTCGTCCATCCAGCAGTAGACCACCGGCACCACCACCAGCGTCAGCAGCGACGAGGTGATCACGCCGCCGATCACGGCCTGGCCCATCGGCGCGCGCTGCTCCGAGCCTTCGGTCAGCGCCAGCGCCAGCGGCAGCATGCCGAAGATCATCGCCAGCGTGGTCATCAGGATCGGTCGCAGCCGCACCTTGGCGGCCAGCAGCAGGGCGTCGTTGCGCGGCAGGCCGGGCACGGTGTTGCCATGACCGTCGAGCGACGGCTCGCGCGACCGGATCGCAAAGTCCACCAGCAGGATCGCGTTTTTGGTCACCAGGCCCATCAGCATGATCACGCCGATGACCGAGAACATGTTGAGCGTGCTGCGCCACAGCAGCAGCGCGCCGACCACGCCGATCAAGGTGAGCGGCAGCGAGCTCATCAGCGCCAGCGGCTGCAAGAAGCTGCGGAACTGCGACGCCAGGATCATGTAGATGAACACCACGCCCAGCGCCAGCGCCGATACGGCGTAGCCGAAGCTCTCCTGCATGTCCTTGGTCGAGCCACCGAAGCGGTAGGTGTAGCCGGGCGGCAGCGCCACCGTTTCAAGCACCTTGCGAACGTCGGCCGCCACCTCGCCCTGGGCCCGGCCAGCGGTGTTGGCGGTGACCTCGCTTTCGCGGTTCTGGTCGCGCCGGTTGACCTGGGTGGCGCCAAAGCCGGCGCGCACATCCGCCACCTGGGACAGGCGCACGCTGCGGGTCGAGCCGTCGGCATTGCTGCCCAGTACCAGGCCGAGCTGGCCCAGGTCGGCCGGGTTGTCGCGGGATTCGGGCGCCAGCCGCACCTTGACGTCGTAGGTCTGGTCGTTGCCAGCCCGCCAGTCGCCCACCGTCTGGCCGGCCACCAGCGCCCGCAAGGTGCTGGTGATGCTGCCCACCGAGAGGCCCAGGTCGTTGGCGGCGTCGCGCCGCACGTCGATGATCACCGTGGGTTTGGGTGGTTTCATGCTGGTGTCCAGGTCGACCAGGCCGGGCACGGTCGCCAGCTTGGCCAGCGTGGACGTGGTCAGGCGCTGCAGCTCGACCAGGTCGCTGCCCTGGATCGAGAACTGGATCGGCTTGCCGCCGCCCACCGAATCGAGCAGGCCGACATGCGTGACGGTGATGCCCGCCACCTGCGCCAGCCGGGCGCGCAAAGGCACCGACATTTCGTCCACGCTGCGTGTGCGCTGCTTGCGGTCGACCAGCCGCACAAACACCGAGACGTAATTGCGGCCGGCGGCCTGACCGGTGTTGATGGTGGAGAAGGTGTAGTTGACCTCGGGCATCTCGCGCAGGATGGCGTCGACCTGGCGGGCGCGCGCCTCGGTGCTGGCCAGCGACGAGCCCACCGGGGTGTAGAAGCTGACGTTGGTCTCCGAGAAATCGGCCTTGGGTACAAATTCGGTGCCCAGCCTGGGCACCAGCAGCACCGCGCCGACCAGGGTGGACAGCGCAATCGCGACTGTCGCCCCCTTGTGCTTCAGCGACCAGCCCAGCGTAGCCACATAGACCTCGCCCAGCCGGTGCGAGGCGCGGTCCACCCAGTGCGTCAGCCGGCCCAGCGTGTGGTCGTAGAAGCCCTTGGGCTTGAACGGCTGACCTTCCCGATCGATCGCCGGGTCGTGCCAGATCGAGCTGAGCATCGGGTCGAGCGTGAAGCTGACAAACATCGAGATCAGCACCGCCGCGACGATGGTCAGGCCGAACTCATGGAAGAACTTGCCGATGATCCCGCTCATGAAGCCGATCGGCAAAAACACCGCCACGATCGACAGCGTGGTGGCCAGTACCGCCAGGCCGATCTCGTTGGTGCCGGCCAGTGCGGCGGCGTGTGCGCTCTTGCCCATCTGCACATGGCGCACGATGTTCTCGCGCACGACGATCGCATCGTCGATCAGCAGGCCCACGCACAAGCTCATCGCCATCAGCGTGATCATGTTGATCGTGAAGCCGAACATGTCCATGAACAAAAACGTGCCGATCAGCGCAATCGGCAGCGTCAGCCCGGTGATCACGGTGGAGCGCCAGGAGTTCAAGAACAAAAAGACGATGGCAATCGTCAGCAGCGCGCCCTCGAACAGCGTGCGCTTGACGTTGGCCACCGACACCCGGATCGAGCGTGAGCCGTCGCGCACCACCTCCAGCGACATGCCGGTGGGCAACTGCGGTTTGAGCTGCGCGATGGTGCCGAGCAGGCCGTCCACCACGTCGATGGTGTTTTCGCCCTGGCTCTTCTTGACCTCCAGCGCCAGCATGCGTTTGCCGTTGTAGAGCGCCAGCGATTCCAGCTCCTCCGGGCCGTCCACCACCGTGGCCACCTGCGACAGGCGCACCGCTTGGCCGTTGGTGGCCGCCGCGGTGCCAGTGCCGGTGCTGCCGCGCCGAGCGACGATCAGGCCGTTCAGGTCCTCCGGGCGTTTGAATCGTCCCTCGATCTGCACCGTGCGCTCGGCCTCGCGCGAGCGCAGGCTGCCGGCCGGCAAGTCCTGGTTTTCGGTGCGCACCGCGCCGATCACCGCGTCCACGCCCACCCCCAGGGCCTCCATCGCCTGCGGTTTGAGGTAGACATTGATCTCGCGTTTGATGCCGCCCACCAGCGCGATCGAGCCCACGCCACGCACGTTTTCCAGGCGCTTGCGCACGGTCTGGTCGGCGTAGGTGGTCAGCTCCTGCACGCTGCGGCTGCCGTCGGGCGAGGTCAGCGCCAGCGAGAAGATCGGCGTGCTGGCCGGGTCGAACCGCGAGACCCGCGGCTCCTTGACCTCGTCGCGGAACGCGGCCTTGATCATCGCCAGCTTCTCGCGCACGTCGTCGGCGGCGCGGCGCCCGTTGACATCGAGGTTGAACTGCACGATCACGACCGAGGTGCCCTCGTAGCTGCGCGAAAACAGCTGGTTGATGCCGGCAATCGTGTTGACCGACTCCTCGATCTTCTTGGTGACCTCGCTCTCGACCACCTCGGGTGCGGCGCCGGGGTAGTCGGTCTGCACAACGACGGTGGGGAAGTCGATCTCAGGAAACTGGTCGATGCGCAGGCGCTGGTACGAAAACAGCCCCAGCACGACAAATGCCAGCATGACCATCACGGCCATGACCGGGTTGCCGATAGACATGCGGGTGAACCACATGGCGGATCAGCCCGCGGCGCTGGCGGCGCTGGCGTTGAAGGGCGCTGCCGACGGCGCAGTGCCAGGCGCAGACCCTGGGGAGACAGCCGCGGCAGGACGGCCGGAGGCCGCAGGTGGTGCCGGCGCTGCAGGCTGGCCAGCCGTGGCCGACGGCAGTTTGAGCCGCACGCCGCCCGGCACCAGGCCGGCACTGGCGGCCAGCACCCGGTCGCCTTCGGCCAGGCCTTGCAAGATCTCCACCGCTGCTACGCCCCCGGCCTGGCCACGCGCACCCAGCGTCAACGGGCGCAACTCGGACCGGCCGTCGCTGATGCGGATGGCGTAGGGCTGGGCCTGGTCGGTGCGCACCGCCGACAACGGCAACGTCAGCACGGTGCGCTGGTCCAGGTCGATCCAGCCGCGTGCAAACAAGCCGTTGCGCAGACTGGGCTGGCCCGCTACCGCCAGGTAGGCCGTGACCGTGCGTGAGCCGGCTTGTGCACTGGGGTTGATGCGCACCACGGTGGCGGGCACCGCCGCGCTGCTGCCGTCCAGCGTCAACCGGGCCTGGGCGCCGATCTTGAGCGAGCCCAGGTCTTGTGGCGCGATGGCGGCCTCCAGCTCCAGCCGGCTCAGGTCGACGATCTCCAGGATGCGGGTATCCACCGCCACCCGCTCACCGGGCTGGGCCAGCCGCTGGGCGACCAGGCCGCCGATCGGCGCGATCAGCAGCGCATCGCCGCGCGATTTGCGCGCCAGCTCCACACCGGCCTGCGCCGCCATCAAGGTGGCCTGGGCACCGGCCTGGCTGGATATCGAGGTCTCCAGCGCGGTGGGCGAGATGAAGCCCTGGGCCACCAGCGCCTTGTTGTTGGTGAGCTGGCGCTGGGCGATCTCCAGCTGTGCGCGGGCGGCTGCGGCCTGCTGTTCGGCCTGGCGCAACCGCCACTCGAACTCGGTGGCGTCCAGCTCGCCCAGCACCTGGCCGGGCCGCACGCTGTCGCCCTCGCGCACATCCAGGCGCTTGATCTCGGACCCGACCCGGGCCTTGACAAAGGCGCTGCTGACCGCCTTCAGGCTGCCCGACACCTCCAGCCCGCGGGTCAGCCGTTGCGGCTGTACGGTGAGCAGGTCTTGCGCCGCCAGCTCCAGTGTCGGTACTGCAGCACTGGCTGCGGCGGCTGCAGCGGCGGGCGTGCCGTCAGCGACTTTGCGGCCCTTCAGCCATTTGGCGCCGATACCGACGACGATCAAAAGCGCCACAACGGGCAGCAACCAGCGGAGCCGGGATTTCATGGGCTTGGGGTTCAGGCTAAGGGTCGGGTGGGAAATTGGGCAAGTTCAGGCATTGCACAGGGTTGGCGCGGGGTCCAGTCCATCAGATCGGCGCACCCGAAGTGATCGGCAAGTCGGCTGTGCCGGGTGGAGCCGCCACGCTCAAGCCGTCGAGCACCAGGTTGATGTGCTGCTGGATGAACGACCGGCCGTCCAGATGCCAGTCCATCGGGCAGGCGCCCAGCGAATGCCGGTGCAGGCAGATCATCACCAGCGGCAGCACCAGCGAGTGCACCGCATTGTCCACGTTGACCTCGCGGAACTCGCCTTGGGCGATGCCACGGCGCACGATGCCGCCCACCAGCTGGTGCGCCGGCTCGATGACCTCACGGGCGTAATACACGGCGATGTCCGGAAAATTGCGCACCTCGGTGATCACCAGCTTGAACACGCCGGCCGCCGGGCTGTCGTAGAGGTCACCCCACCAATCGGCCAGGATGCCGCGCAACAGCGCGCCGGCGCTGCCCTGATGGCCTGCAGCACGCAGGCTGCCCTCGGCAATGCGGGCCGACAGGTTGTGGCTGATGACGGCCTTGAGCAGCTCTTCCTTGCTGGGGTAGTAGAGGTAGAGCGTGCCCTTGGACACCCCTGCTCGCGACGCCACCTCTTCGGCGCGGGTGGCGGCAAAGCCCTTTTCGACGAACAAGGCGAGTGCCGCGGCCAGCAATTCCTGGGGTCGGGCCTCTTTGCGGCGGCGGTGGCTGGGTTCGATGCTGCTCATGCTAATTAGTGACTGACCGGTCAGTAATATAGCGCTGGCCGGGCGCGGTGGTCAAGTTCCCGCTGACCGCGACAATCTGGCATGAACCGCCGATTTGCCTTGACCTCGCTGACTGTGGCCGCAGCCCCGCTGGGCCTGCTGGTGGCGTGCTCGGGCCTGACC
>Ga0209181_10004355_pt1 | contig 21160 bp, 15 predicted proteins | sample MAT05_FD_187208 | JGI IMG/M metagenome (GOLD analysis project Ga0209181, IMG submission 187208) | Freshwater microbial communities from Lake Fryxell liftoff mats and glacier meltwater in Antarctica - MAT-05 (SPAdes) (version 2) | ecosystem: Environmental > Aquatic > Freshwater > Ice > Liftoff... | reverse complement strand
CCTGCACGGCTGTTCGACGAGATTCAAAAGCTGCTGCTTTCGGGCTATGCGAATGAGACCCTTGCGGCATTGCGTAAACATGGTTTGGCCGAAGGTTTGTTGCCGCTGCTCGACCTGATTTACAAGCAGCCGGGTGGACAAAAGTTCATCGAGCTAGCGCTTGACAATACGGATCGCCGTGTCCGCGAGGACAAGCCGGTTTCGCCAGCGTTCCTGTTCGCCAGCCTGCTCTGGCACAAAGTCACAAAACGCTGGAGCGAGATTGAAGCGGGCGGCGAAAACCGCATTCCTGCGCTGATGCAGGCGATGGAAGAAGTCATCGACGGTCAGCGTGAAACCATCACCTTGCCGCAGCGATTTGCTGGCGTGACGCGCGAAATCTGGCTCATGCAGCCCCGGTTCGAGCAGCGCACCAGCAAGGCTGCGCTACGCGTGGTTGAGCAAGCGCGCTTCCGCGCGGCGTATGACTTTTTGCTGCTGCGAGCAGCCGCCGGCGAAGTGGAGCAGGAACTCGCCGACTGGTGGACTAATTTCATCGAGTCTGACCCCGATATTCGGCAGGAACTGATTAGCCAGCGGCAACGTGCGCAGGCGCGCCATACGAGCCCTTCAGGCGAGGGCACAGGCACGGACGGGCCGGCGCGCCGCCGTCGCTCACGTGGCGGTCGCGGGCGACGACGCGATAACGAAGGTGGCGCGGATAGCGGCGGTGCTGGGTCAGCCGACAACGCGTGACGGCGTCGGTGATCGCGTATCTCGCGCTGGGTAGCAATCTTGGCGACCCCTTGGAGCAGCTGGTAAAAGCACGCGCTGCGATCAACGCACTTTCCGGCGTTACGATTGTGTGCTCATCGTCCCTCTACCAAAGCCCGGCGTGGGGTAGTGACGAATTGCAACCCGATTACGTTAATGCGGTGATGTCTGTTCAGACCACGTTGTCCGCTCACGACTTGTGGCGGGCGTCATCCCGTGTCGAAGCCGCGCAGGGGCGCATGCGCAACGCCGCGCGCAATGCGGCCAGAACGCTCGACATTGATCTGCTCATGTACGGTGATGCGGCAATTCACACGACCGATTTGACCCTGCCCCACCCGCGCATGCACGAGCGCGACTTTGTGCTCATGCCACTCATTGAAATTGCGCCCGAAGCTGTGATTCCGGGACGTGGAAGTGCGCGCGATTGCCTGCAACGGATTGCCCATTCCGATATCCAGAAACTGAGCCACAATTCAGCATGGAACTGAACGATCTTCGATACATCGTCGTGGAAGGGGCCATCGGCGTTGGCAAGACCAGCCTTGCGCGCAAACTCGCCCAGAAACTCGGTCGCGATTTGCTGCTGGAGGCCCCAGCGGAGAATCCGTTTCTGGAGCGTTTCTATGCCGAGCCAGAGCGGTTCGCTTTAGCCACGCAGCTAAATTTCCTGTTTCAGCGCGCCGACCAGGTGAAAACTCTGTCTCAGATGAGCCTTTTTTCACGTGGGGTTGTCGCCGATTTTTTGCTTGAAAAAGACCCACTATTTGCGGCGCTGACGCTCTCTTCCGATGAGCTGAAGCTCTATCACAAGCTTTACTCGCATCTGCAGCCGCAGTCGCCGACGCCCGATCTGGTGATTGCATTGCAAGCACCGACCGACGTGCTGGTGCAGCGCGTGGCCCAGCGCGGCATTCGCTTTGAACAGCAGATGCGCCCCAGCTATCTGGCGCGGCTGTCAGACGCCTACACCCGTTTTTTCCACACCTATGACGCTGCGCCCGTGCTGTTCGTCAACACCGAAGGCCTCAATTTTGTTGACTCACGGTCCGACGTTGAGCTTTTGTTAGCGCGCGTCGCAGGAATGCGTGGCGAACGTGAGTTCTTCAATGTTGCGTCGGTTGCTTAGCGATCTCTACCATGGCTCAGTTAGGGTTTCTTCGTTACACTCTTCCCCATAACAACGGAGGGACGTGTTCTGTTCAATGGGGAGCCCGGATTGACGCGTCGATTACCTAGCAAGTCTCGTCTGGCTTTAGGTGCGGCTGCGTCGTGCGCAGTTGCCTCTGGCGTGGCAATGTGGTCGCCCGTCGCCCACGCACTGTCGTTCGGACGTGAACAGGTGACTTCGTACCTGGGTCAGCCGTTGCGGCTCGCGATTCCATTGTTGGGTGCAACCGGGGATTCTCTCGAAGCTCGCTGTTTCCGCGTGGTCCCCCCCTCACGTGACGATGGGCTCGCGGTGATCTCTCAAGCTCGCATCGAGCTGCAAACGGCTTCAAACCCTCCGCTTTTGATCGTTCGCAGCAATCGATCGGTGGACGACCCGGTCGTGCGCGTGAGTGTTGAAGCGGGCTGTGACAGTCCGATTCGGCGCGACTACACACTGCTGCTTGATCCGCCCTCGCTTCAGACGGCGGAAACGGTGCGTCCTGCGCCAGTGCTGACGCCGCCCGTGTCGACGGGCACCAGCACGAACTTGAATGAAGCAGTGCCGCCCCCGTCATCCGCCGCGAAGGCTGCTTCCAACGCGGGTGATCGAGCTGAACGCAAAGAGAGAGCCCGCGCTAAAGCAGCCGCTGCGAAAGCCAATGCCGGCGACTCGTCATCAGGCGGGCAGCGCAGTGTCCCGAGGTCTGCTACTAACGTCGACAGGTCCCTGCGCATTGCCCCAAATTTGGCAAACACGCAATCAGATCAGCTTCGTGTTCAGGACGGTTCCGGTGCCAGCAGCGCGCTAGTCGCCGATGCCTCGCTCGCTGCACTGGCGGTGCCGCGATTGAAAATTGCCAGCGATCTGCCGTCTTTCGAACCGTCACCTCCGGGTACAGCACGAGTCACTGACGAATTGCAGGCCGCGATCGCTAGTGACCGTCGCGCGCGGTTGCTCAGCACGCCAATTGAAGAGGATTTATCGCCGCGGCTTGAGGCAGATTTGGTGGTCGCAAAACGCCGACTGGCCGAGCTACAGTCTCAGTTGAGCGCTGCTGGTCTAACCGGTAAGTCCGACGTCGCCGCGGCGGGTGCGGGCGTGGCGGCGGGCGCGGCGGCAATTGCCAAAGGTACCGAAGCCGCAGCCGCGCCTGCGCCCAGCCGGAACTGGCGAGAGTGGTTGTGGATTCCAGGCGTACTTCTAGTGCTGGGGATGGTCGGGTTCCTGTGGCGGCAACGAAGCTCACAAAGCAAGGCGGAGGCGTTCTCGACATCGACATCGGCTACGACCGCCGATCCGCCGACGCTGCTCGATCAGGATGTTTTCGAGGCGACGCGACCTGCATACCCGCTGTCACCGGCGTCCACTCAAATCAGCGGGCGCCCACCGGCCAACTCAGCGCCGGTTCCGACGCTGATTGCTCCGGTACAAACGCCAGCGTCGCAACCGATTGCGTCGAAGCCGAGCGCCATCAACCCGCCGAGGCGCTCGCCGTCGACTGCGATCGCAGAGCGTGAAGCGTCCGACCGGCTCAATAATCCGCTGTTTCAGCTTGGCGACACGACCCGGCATGTCGACGTCACCGAGCTCTCGCAAGTGACCGACGAGGCGCAGGTGTACGTTGATCTCGGCCGCAGCGATGAGGCCATTGATATTTTGCGTGACCACATCGAATCGCAGACCTCGGAGCGCGATTCGCCAGCCGCGTGGCTGATGATCTTTGATCTCTACCGGCGTACCAATAATCGCGCGGGCTATGATGAATTGGCTCCGAAGTTCCGTACGCACTTCAACGGACGCATGCCAGATTGGGACAACTACGGTCACGAGCTTGCGCTCGACGATGGGCTGGAAGCTTTCCCGCATCTCGTCGCCGTTTTGCAACGCGATTGGGGCACGCCCGAGGCGCGCAAATTCCTCGAAGAGCTGCTCTACGACAATCGCGGTGGTTCCCGCCTGGGCTTCAGCCTGGCCGCTTATCGCGACATCTTGCTGCTCCTTCAGGTGCATGAAGCGCTCGAGAGCGAGCAAACCGCGTTCGCCTCCGTTGATTGGGAGTCGCGCGGCGCTAATGACGACGATGGAACGCCAAAATGGGATCTTTCTCTGGACATGCTGGAGCCCGCCAAAGTGGGGGAGCTGGAATCGTTCCTGCGTAATCGCCCGCCGGACGATAAGTCCTGACAACTTCTACCTTGCGTGACCGCGCTAAGCGCGCGCAAGATGATCAAGGCAGCGTATTGCAGAGCGGTCGTCTGAGCGAGAGACCACCTGTTTGCGGTGTCACCAAAAACTCACACGCATCGTAGCCCTGAGACTTCAAGCGACCGATGATTTCGGCCACTGCAACCGTTGGCAGCGAGGGCTCGCGCGACAGAATCCAGCCGTAGCGGCGCGATGGATGACCAACCACCGCCCAGCTGTAGTTCGGGTCAAGCGCGATAACCCAGTAGTCAGCCGCAACCCAGAACCGGTATTCGCCAAACAACTCAAGAAAAGTCACCTCAAGCTTGGACGCGACACTCGGATCACCGGCTCGGGCTCGCCCACTCGCACGCTCACGCGTTCCATCGTCGCGAGTGCAAACGTTATCCACGCGGATCAGGGAATCCGCTGCAGTGCTGTAGCTAGCCTTGGTGTCACGCACGCACTTGCGTTGAAAGAATTGTGGAATCGAGGCAATCTCGTGCCAGGTACCGAGGTATCTGCTGACCTCAAACGATTCGACGGGCTTGACGTCGAACGCGTTTGCAACAGACATCGATAACGATGACGCCAGCAACGCCAACGCTAGCGGAAACACTTTCACTGGGCTAAACCCGCTCGCTCTGACCGCCACGCCGTGCTTGACTCGCATGATCAGCGGTGTTGAGCGCGTGCGGCCTAGTAGCCGGTGGACGGCTTCGGAACGTCGCCTGCCGCAGGCTCAACGAGCGAAGCGGCAATATACGACTTGGCAGCTTGCGCAAGGTAGACGCCCTCGTGCGACAGTGTGATCATCTGAAAACCTTGTTTGCGGCGAATTGCGCCGACCTGGCCGCTCGCGCAAAAGATGCCCGCAAGCTTCTGATGCGCCTTGGCTCGGGCAAGGATATGCGCAATGGTGTCGATGCAGCGCTGATCGGTCAAATCGGTGCCGGGGCGTGCGCCCAACACCAGCGCTAAATCGGCGGGTCCGATGTAGATACCGTCAAGCCCAGGGGTGGCGAGGATATCGTCGAGGTTCTTGATACCGTCGAGCGTTTCAATCATCGCCAAAACGACGATCTCGTCATTGGCGTGATCAAAATAATCTGCGCCGCCATAAAGCAGACCGCGCGCTGGCCCAAAGCTGCGCATGCCGACTGGCGCGTAGCGACAAGCAGCAACCAGACGCTCGGCCTCTGCCCGATTATTGATCATCGGACAAATGACCCCATACGCCCCCGCATCAAGCAGATGCATGATGATCGCAGTGTCGTTCCAGGGCGCTCGCACGATCGGCACGGTGGGCGTTGCCGAAAGCGCCTGCAACATGGGCATCGCCTGCGCGAAATCGAACATACCGTGCTGCATGTCGACGGTGACACTATCAAAACCAGCATGGCCTAGCAATTCGGCCGAATACGACGAGCCAAGTGCGCACCAACCGTTGGTGGTGCAATCACCGCGCAGCATTTTTTCTTTAAGCGTGTTTTTTTTCATAACCGTATTTGACGAAAGCAAATCTCATTATGGACTACGCATGCGTTGCTGACACGCGTCACGTCCCGGTTTCACCGTGACGCGGCGCGCATCAGTTGCGGCCGATTAGTCCAGCTTCATCAGGAACGGGATTTCGACGTCATACTTGTCGCCCTCACCCTTGGTCCTGCAGGCCGAGTCCGTCAGTGCAGTGGCAAATGTCCGCTGCACCGCATTACGCAAACTACCGGGGGTAATGTTGCCCGCGCGCACATTGCTGAAGGTCCCGTCGGCGTTCACGGTTGCGATGATCGTACCCTCGATTCGATCCACACCAGCCTTGTTCATCTCGCGCGCCGGAGGCGAGTCAGGACGACAGGGCTGTGGCAATGAAGCGATACCAATCCTGGTCACAGCAGGCCTTGGAGCCGGTGGTGCCGCCACAGGTGCTGGCGGTGCTGGCGGTGCTGGTGGCACTGGCGGCGCGATTTTGTACTCAGCTTTCGGTGGCTCTGAGGTGGTCGTGATAGACGGCGTAGCGGGCGCAGCAACCACAACTTCAACCGGCGGCACATACGGTGGCGGCGGTGCAGCGGGCGGTGGCGGTGGCAGATTCGGCGTCTTCGGTGGCGGTGGAGGCGGCGGTGGAGGCGGCGGTGGTGGTGGAAGTTTGATTTCCTCCACAATCTTTGCTTCCAGCGGCTTCTTGATGACATCCACGGCTTTGCGCGCGAGGCCAGTGACCAGCGCGTAAACGATGAATATGTGCAAAGCGATCACGACGGCTACAGCCACCATTCGCTTGTTCGATTGCTTCGGGTTGTAGGAATAATCCATGCGAGATAAGCGCTTTCTTGAACGTCTGGTGCTTACAGCACGCGCTTAAAGGAATTGCTCATGACCGAGGATGCCCATCTTGACCAGTCCGGCGCGTTGCGACGCCGCCATGACATAGGCCACGATCTCATACCTGGCGAGCTTGTTTGGTCGCAGATGAATCTCCGGCTGCGTGGGAAGTGCCGCAGCAGCGACCATCTTGGCCTGAAGTTCATTCCTGTCCGCGACCATTGCGCCATTCCAGAATATTTGGCTGGCCTCGTTGATATCGATCTTGACGATCTCCGGCTCAATCGGTGGCTTCACATTCGAGGCCGGTGGCATGTTCATGTTGACCGAGTGCAGCTGGATCGGAATGGTGATGATGAACATGATGAGTAGCACGAGCATCACGTCAATGAGCGGTGTCGTGTTCATGTCGACCAGCATATCGCCGTCGCTACTGTTGTTGCCTACGTTCATGCTCATGAGAGGCTCCCTGGCGCTACTTTGAGCGTGACCATGATGAGGATTTTTGTCATGGTTATTCTCTCGCGGCGGGTTCGGTCAGGAACGCGATTTTGGAGATACCGGCCGAGCGGCAGGCAAAGATGACGCGACCTACACCGTCGTAGGTCGCCGTCAAATCACCGCGAATATGAACCTCGGGTTGCGGATCCATCTTGGAGACTTTTTTCAGGCGATCCGTCAAATCGCGGATGTCCCGGATCGGCGTGTCATACATAAACATCTTGCTGTCTGCGTTGACAGAGATCACGATGTTTTCTGGTTTCGATTCTCGAATCTGTATCTCTTCCTTCGGAAGCTGCAGTTTGATCGAGGTGGTGACCACTGGAATGGTGATCAGGAAGATGATCAGGAGCACCAGCATCACGTCCACTAGGGGCGTGGTGTTGATGCTGGAGTTGATCTGGTCTTCGTCGCTGCTACTACCTACGTTCATGCCCATGATTCAGGCTCCGATCGCGCGGGTGGTGCCGGTCTATCGCTTGCCGCCTGCGGCCGCCGCAGCCGAGCCGATCAACACCGAGTGCAGATCTGAGCCAAAGTTGCGAATCTTTTCGAGCGTGGTTTTGTTCTTGCGTACGATCAGGTTGTAGCCAAGCACCGCGGGTACCGCAACGGCGAGACCGATAGCGGTCATGATAAGCGCTTCACCCACGGGGCCTGCGACTTTGTCGATCGAGGCTTGGCCTGAGACGCCGATTCTGACCAAGGCGTTGTAGATGCCCCAGACGGTACCGAAGAGGCCCACGAACGGGGCGGTGGACGCGACCGACGCGAGGAAGGCCAATCCGTTTTGCATGTTGCTCTGGACGCTCTCGGTGGCGCGCTGAATGCTCTGCGAGACCCATTCCGAGAAGCTGATGTGGGCTAACAGTCCATCGTGCTTCTTGGTCGACTCCAGAGCGGCTTGCGCGATAAAGCGGTAGGGACTCTGCTCTTTAAGCGTTTCGACACCTTGAGCCACTGACGGAGCGTTCCAGAAAGTGGATTCAGCATCCTTAGCCTGGCGACCAATTTTGGACAGCTCCAACAGCTTGGAAATCATGATGTACCAGGTGCCCACCGACATGATGATCATGATGATGAGCGTGGTTCGCGAAACGATGCCGCCTTCGTTCCAGAGGGCTTCGATGCCGTACGGGTTTTCGACTTTTTCCACCGTCGGCTTGCCCGGCTGGAACGCTGGTGCGCCTGGTACGGCGGCGGGTGGCGTTGTGGCGGGAGGAGTCGCCACTGCGGGCGACGAAGACGTCGCAGGGGTAGCTGGCGGGGTTTGGGCTATCGCAGCGACCGGCAGCAGCAACGCCGAGGAGACCATGGACACCGCAGCCAAAGTCGCAAGCGCGCGCTGCGCGGAACAAACAAATGATTTCATGGACACAAATCTTTCCTCTTCGCTAATGAGCCGGATCGCAGCCTTAGCGCAAATATAAATTTAACCAACTATTATGCCTCAATTAGAACTGCTCCTTGTATGACGTGTGACAACAAGCTAACAGCATCAAGGCGTTCAAAATCGAAGATTAACAGAGGTCACTGGTAGCAATGTCTATGCCGCGCGCAATTCATTCAGAAAAGGTGGCACCCGTGGCAACTAATCATCGCCGCGACTGCGACGAAGCAACAAGCGCTCAATGCTATTGAGCGCTTCATACCATGAGGCAAACTCTGCAAAGAAGTCTCTGTCAACGTCATCGGGCTCATGGTTGACCCGCGAGGGCATCGCGTGCTGCTGGCGAACGAGATCGAAAATTTCCCGCCATGTCCGGTTGCCGTTGAGCGCGAGAAAAATTTGGCGCACGACCGATGTTGGATACATGTCGCGACGCAGCCCCGATTGACTATGTGTCAACAAAAAAGGCTTGCCGTGATGTCCGTCAATCACCGAGGCGAGAGCAGAACCTGACGCGGGATGCGTCTCGCGCAGAAAAAAGGGAACGTATCGAAGGTCGCCGTACGGCGCAACAACCTCGCTGCCGCGTGTCGCGAAAAACGCATGCAGCACCAAATCACCACCGACCAGTTCAGCCAGTGACTCTTGCTCACGTTGTGACTTTGAACTAATCAGAGCGAGCTCTGGCAAGTCGTGTAGCCAGGTTGACGGCGAATACGGCAAACGCCCGCGATGCACATCGGAAAAGTAAATATGAAGCGCGTGCCTGTCAGCGAGCCACTGATATATCTCTTCAACATCGTAGGCGCGATCTTGCGAGTGCAGCAGCAAGTCATAGAGTGCAGCGTCGCCTCCCTGATGCAAATCCGGGTGCAATTCGGCCGAACGGGCCAGCCAATTCGTACGCGGCAACTTGGCAAGCAACCGTTTCGCCTGATCGACTCGTTCGGCGTACGTTGCAGCCGCTGGCAGACGGCGCAGAATCTCTTGTGCCTGGTAAATGCCGATGCGACCGATCTTGCCGTACAGCAACACGGCCATGGCACCATCGCGCGCGAGCGAACGAAGCAGCACTGCCAGACCCGCCTCGGGATCAGCTAAATGATGCAGAACGCCGACGCAATTGATGAAATCAAACTCACCGAGATTCATCGTCGGCAAGTCGAGCAAATTCCCTTGAATAAATTCAATGGCTTCGAGCCCCCTGCGCGCTGCGCGTGCCCGCGCAATGTCGATGGCTGCCGCGCTTAGATCAAGGTGAACGATGCGCGCACCAAAGATGCCTCGCTCGCGCAGTTGCTGAGCGATGAAAATGGTGCCGTCACCGGTGCCGCCACCGGCAACCAGTACGCGGAACCTCGCATCGAATTCGCGCTCGCCACGAAAGCAATGGTGATTGAGTAGATCAAGATCATCTAGCCAGGTGCCAATCAGCCGCGTGTCCTCATCGGCTGGATCGCGCGGCGGGTACGGTAGCGCTTCATACTGCGCCGCTACAGTCGCGCTGATATCGGGCACCATTAATGCGTTTGCTTCATTGGTTTTGTCGGTCTGGCCAGTTTCATAGTCAAGAGCAATCATGCTAGTGGCGCAATCAAGTAATTGCGTTGGCGGCCCGCTACCTGATCAGACACACAACGGTTTGGATCGAACTCTACCGGATGTCACCTATCACTATGTTCCTTGCGATCATACCGCACGCCCTGGATGACGCTTTCGCGCGTGGATACTCGACATCACGTTGCTGCAAACCAGCAACCCAGAAACAAAAAGCCCGCGTCCTTGCGGTACGCGAGCTTTTTGGGCACCGGGGCCAGACAGAGACTCAGCGCCTGAGCGCCAAGACTGCCTTACGCTTTACCTGAATTTGTATTCGAGCGCAGCGCGGTACGTACGACCACGTGGGTCAACGTACGTTGGGTCAAAGCCGACCTGGAAGTACTGATTCTGAAGAGTGAAAGGTGGGCTGCGATCCATGAGATTGCGGACACCAAGCTTTACTTTCAGGTTCTTAATGCCAGACCAGGTGAGTGCTGTGTCCCATGTCTCGTAAGGCGACACTTCGCGAGTACCGCCCTGATCCTGGTAGGCGCTCTGCCAGTTGTAGCCAAGGTAGGCATTCCACGGACCACGATCCCACGACACCGATGTTGTGTGCTTGAAGCGAACCACCGGGCCAAAGTTTGCCCATTGACCCACGTTCTCGGTCTCAGCGCTGCTATTGCCTGTCCGCGACTTTTGTGAGCCGAGGTAGGTGCCTTCCATTCCAAGCGTGAAATCACCCACCGCCGTCTTCGGAATACGCAATCTGATCGAAGCGTCGAAACCGCTGGTTTTCTGTTTCGACACGTTACCGTAGAGCGAGCCAACGTAGTTGATCACTGTCCGGCCCGTCGCCGCATCAACCTTTGTGATGATATCCGGCGAGTAGATGCTCGAACTGGTGCGCGTAGTTGGATTGAAGTTGGCGATGTAGTCTGCCAATTTCGCATCCGGGCTGATGATGCCGATCACGTCTGTCTGATCGATGTTGAAGTAGTCGAGGCGCAACGATACGTTGGGTGTAGGTTCAGCCACGATGCCCAAAGTGAACTGCTTCGACTTCTCTGGTTTGAGATTAGGGTTACCGCCCTGTCTGACCGTCAACTGCGCATTGCAGTATTTCGGATCAAAGCGGGCCTCGCAGCCTGCGGCACCGCCGTACAGCGGATCGTCATAGGCACCACCCGTATTGGTTTGTGTCTGCGGCAACAGGAGCTCAGGCAGCGTAGGTGCGCGGAAGCCTTCGCCGTATGAGCCGCGGAGCAAAATTTCCTTCATTGGCTGCCAACGCAGGCCCACCTTCGGGGTAACCGCATTACCAAAGTCACTGTAGCGGTCATAGCGGACCGCTAACTGCGCTTCAAGATTTTTGACAATCGGAGCATTAGCCTCGGCGAACAAAGCGACGACATTGCGTTTACCGACCACTGGCAATTGATTACCACCGCCGCCGAGCACGTCGCCGTCATTGAGCACGGCGAGTGGCGTGTCGTTGTACTTAACCTGTCGCGCTTCGCCGCCTAGAGAAACACCAAGCGGTCCGGCTGGAAGTTGCGCAATTTCGCGCGACATATTGAAGTCAAATCCGGTGTTGGATGACTTGGCTACCCGTACGTCTTGCAGCACAAGCGTCGAGCGCAGCAGCGCCAGGCCAGCCGCATCGTTCGGCCCCCACAGGTTGATGTTGCCAGTGGCAACTGCGGGCAAGAACTTCGATTCGAAGACCCAACCGCCAACGTAGCGGTCAGCCACTTTAGATTCGGCGTAGTACAGGCCGGTTTTGTAGTCCCAACCCCCAATGATGCCTTCGAGCCCGATCAACGCACGGCCTTCATCAGCCTTTGGCTGATTGGCACGACCACCCAAGTCAATGGTGCGGTAGTAGACGTTCAGCGGGCCAGTCAGCGCTACGCCGGGAACGGCGGGTGTAATTCCCGCGCCGGGGTAGTAACGACCGTTAGCCGGGTAAAGCAGCGGATCGCCGTTAAACGTGGTCGCTTCCGACGCTGGCACCGGTGAGACCGTGAACAATGTCTTTTGCGTGGCGTAGTTGAGTTCTGCGATGAACTTGTTGTTCGCGTTGATCTGGAACGCAGCCGAACCGACGAACGAAAGTTTCTCGGTCGGCGTAACGACATCGATCACGCTGGCGTAGTCGAAGCGGCATCGCGAATCAGTTGCGCTGGTACCGAGTGACGTGGGCGGCGTGCAGTTCTTGCCATATCGGTTGGCGAACGGATTGACGAAGCCTGCATCAGTCAGAATATTCGCCGGGAAAGAGTTTGAACTCAGACGATTAATCAGAATCGCACCTGTAGTGCCGTCCCTAATCAAAGCCGTGGCTGCGTAGTCACGGTCGGACGCTTTCAGGGCTTCCTGCTTGTAGTAATTAAACGAGCCGAAGGCGTTGAAGCCATCTTTAGCGAGATCGCCGATACCAAACGTGGCCGTCGCACTGTAGTACTTGCCGTTACCTTTGCCATCGGGCATTGCCGCCTGAATTTCAGCGATACCGCCATTGAAATCACGACGCGTAATGAAGTTGATCACGCCTGCAATTGCGTCAGAGCCGTAAATAGCCGACGCACCGTCACGCAGCACTTCAACGCGCTCAAGCGCAGCCAATGGAATGGCACCGAGGTTGACCGCACCGCCGTCCAATGCGTACACCGCGAGACGACGACCGTTCAACAGCACCAGCGTGTTGTTGGAACCCAGGCCGCGCAATGAGGCGCCTGCGAAACCGGGACGCGCTGAGTCGCCCAAAGCGAGTGAAGAGTTGTAGCCACCGCCGTTGTTGGCGGACAAACGCTCGATCAGATCAGCGGCCGAGGTGGCACCGCTGCGCTCAATCTCGGCGCGGGTGATCACGGTAACCGGCAGTGCGGTTTCGCTATCGATGCGCTTGATGTTTGAGCCCGTAATTTCGACACGTTCGACTTTTTGTACGTCCTGAGCAAAGGCGGTGTTGGTGGCCGCCATCACGGCCAGCGCGTTGATCACCGCGAGAGCGATGTGCTTTCGTTTTGTATTCATGTATATCCCCGAAGATGACAAGTAAATGACACATGGATTGTGCATTAGCGCATGCTCGCTGTCAGCTTGCTGTGCAGCGACGTCGACGGCACCGGGAAATGCAGGGATCAATAGCGGAGCTAGTCGGTGGCGATTAGTGCACTGATTTTTAAGGGTTTTTTACTTTCTGAAGCGTTACTTCAACGAAAAAATGTTGGAAACGCCGCGTCCAGCGTTATCGTACTTCCTCATCAGCTTTTGTTTGCAACCCTTATTAATGCGGGGCTATAAGGCTTTTTGTTGATATGTCGACTTATTGCAAAATTCCGATCTAGCCCACATTCCACAGTCTTTTTGTTGAAAAGCCAATAGGTTCACGTTGTGAATGCGCAACACTGTAGAAAAGGGGCAGAAACAAAAAGGGCCCGCACTAATGGCGGGCACTACGGGAAACTACTAAGCGTGCTCTTTTGCGGCGGGCGTGTATTTTTTCATGAATGTGTCAAAGCGGTTGTATCGCTGGTTTGGATTCCAGCTGTTGTAATTGCACGCAGGCAATACCGCGTCGAGCATCGATTAAATCGTCTGAGCGGCCTCGTCAAACCACACCGTTTTCGGTCGCTGCGTCCTTGCAACAGCGGCAGAGGCACGACAACCAGCGCCAGGGCGGCATGAAGGGCCCAGGCTCATTGCATCATTAGCCGCCAGAAATTGGGACAAACGACGAGGGGATGTGACCAATGACGATTCGGTTTTGCTAGTCATCGACTATCCTTCCCGATACTGTAACTAACACGCCTTTTGGAGTTCATATGCTGAAATTTGTGCTGGCCTGCGTGCTGGCCCTGAATCTGGCGGGCGCGAACAGCGCCTTCGCCGCAGAACCCGTCTCGCTCGAAGACTATTTCAAGAATCCGTCGCTGGCGAGCCCGACTCTGTCGCGCTCTGGCAAATACCTCGCTGCGACCGCGCCGTTTAAGGGCCGCATGAACCTGCTCGTGCTGGACCTCGAAACCCGCAAAGGGACACTGGTTACTTCGTTTGAAGAATTCGACGTCATCAATGCGCGATGGGTCGGTGACGAGCGTATTGTGTTCTCGCTGGGTCAAGCCAATTCACCGACCGGTGCTGGCCAGTTTGACGGCGGTGGTTTGTTCGTGGTGGGCCGTGATGGCTCGGGTTCGCGCCGACTGTCACCCACCATTCGCGAAACGCGGGGTAGCGGCAACAACATCTATCGCGGACTGACCATGGTGAGCACGATTCCAGGCAGCACCGACGAAATCATCGCGTCCGGCCGCCTGACCAGCGCTGATTCGGTCGATTTGTACCGGGTCAACCTGAACACCGGACGCACACGGCTGATGACCTCAGGGCGCCCGGTTGATCGCACAGTGGATTGGCTGCTGGACAGCAAACAGGTGCCACGTGTGGTGATGGCGGGCGTCAAGGACGAATTGACGCAGGTCGTTTACTACCGCAAGGGAGAGGACAGCCCATGGGGAGAAATCGCCCGTTTCTCGCGCGACAAGGGTTCGATACTGGTGCCGCTGGCCTTTGAGTCTGACGACCAGACACTACAAGTCGCCACCAACAAAGACCGCGACACCATGGCGGTGTATCGCTACGACCCGAATACCCGCAAATTGGGTGATCTGGTCGCCGCGCATCCTCGCTACGACATGGGTGCCGACAGTCAGGGAGACTCGGTGGCTGGCGCCGTAGTGGATCCCGAGACCAACAAAATTCTGGGGTACCGCGTTGACGGTGATAAGCCGGAGATCACGTGGCTCGATGACGGCAGGAGCCGAATCCAGAAAGTGCTCGACGCATCGCTGCCAGGAACCGTCAATTCGTTTCGTCGCGCTGTTGGCAGCAAGCGGCTGCTGGTATCTTCGTATTCCGACCTGAAGCCTACCCGCTGGTATCTGTTCGAGGAAGAAAAACGCACGCTCGAAGAAATCGGAACGTCGCGCCCCTGGCTGGACAACAAGCTCGTTGAGCAACGTCCCTTCATGTACAAAACACGGGATGGTCTGGAAATTCCAGGCTACCTCTTCTTGCCCAAAGACTATAAGCCCGGCACCCGTTTGCCGACTATATTGCACATTCACGGCGGACCATTTGCACGCGCAGATACGTTCGGTAGTGGCTTCGGCGTCCGTGAAGGTCAACTGTTTGCTTCGCGTGGCTACGCGGTAGTCGTGCCCAATTTCCGCATCACACCGGGAATGGGTAACAAAATTTACACGGCAGGTTTCGGCACTGTGGGCCGTCAGATGTCCGAAGACCATGAAGACGCACTGAAATGGGCCATTGATCAAGGCTATACGGACCCTAAGCGGGCCTGCATCTCGGGTGCCAGCTACGGCGGTTACGCAGCGTTGCAGGCTCTGGTGAAAACTCCGGATATGTTCAAGTGCGCGATCGCCGGTCTTGCAGTAACTGACTACAAGTACCAACTCACGACACCTGATGGAGACACCTACGGCAACGAAACCGGCGTAGATTTCTGGAAGGCCGTACTGGGCTCTAAAGACCTGAATTCGCAAATGATTCGCGACATCTCCCCGGTCTTTAACGCCAGCAAGATCAAGGGCGCAGTGTTCCTCTACGCAGGCGAGGACGACGTCCGGGTGCCGATTGATCAAATCTATCGTATGGACAAGGCGCTCAAGGCGGCCGGCAATCCGGCGAAAGGGTTCGTGGTCAAGGCTAAAGAAGGCCACGGTTTCGGCAAACCTGAAAATAACGTGGATCTGTATAAGCAGGTACTGAAGTTTCTGGACGAGCAGATTGGCAAGTAACTCTCCCTGAAGCTGATATTCAGCCACCAAAAGACGGCCCTGCGGGGCCGTTTTTTTACGTTCTGAAACGTCAGGCAGACGTTTTTAGAGAACTTCTACGCGCGCCAACGAGCGTTGCGACTCCTCCGATTTGCGTTGCGTCCCATCGAGGGTCTCAGGGCGCGCATGGATACCCGCTGCGAATGAGATTGGCCGTTGGACAGTGGCGCACGGGGTTCGAACGCGGTGCGAACGTAGCGTAACCACAAACGCAATGCGGCTGCCAAACGTGTCGCGGAAGCGGGGCTCTGCAGCGCTCAAACCGGATGAACTTCGAGTCCGTCGGTAGGCTCTGTCCACTTCTAAAGCAATCATGTCGCGACGCATGGCCGCAGACAGTGCGTGATCACCGCAAGGCGACGGCGACAAACGTCAGCTTTGATTTAGCAAGTCCAGTAGCCGCGCCACGCTTGGCTCTCAATGCCGCAACGTTCCTGCGGGAAGATAGAAAACCTGCAGACGAAAAAAAAGAGGGCCGAAGCCCTCTTTTTTTGCTGCGGTTACCCGCTGCTTTTGCTGTCGCCGATTAACGGAACTTGTAGTTCAAGTTCAGGCGATAAGCGCGACCACGAACGTCGTACTGCGTGAAGTCGTACAGGAAAGTGCCGGATGCACCCGGATCGTACGGTGGCTGCGAGTTCATAACGTTGATGACCGATGCATTGATCTTCAACTTGTTGCTGAATTCATAGCTGCCGAACAGATCGATCGTCGTGCGCGAACCAAGTTTCTCGCCATAGATGCCGGTCTGGTAGCGTTGATCCTGAACGTTGAAGTAGCTACCTGGCAGGGCGGCCTGATAGTAACTATGGATGTAGTTCGCGGCTACGCGAGCAACAAACGGACCACGTTCCCACTCAACCGACACATTGCCGCGAATGCGCGGGATCGAGCCGTAACCGTTTTGACCGACGTACTCGGTATCGTCGACTTTGTAGCTCTCGATGTACGAACCACCCATGCGGAAAGCGAACTTGCCCTGTTCAGTCGTCATGCGGTAAACCGCATCCATATCAAGACCGCTTGTCACAGTTTTGAACTGGTTGAAGTACGCAGTGGTGACTGACGCGACCTGACCAGTCTCTGGATCGCGTGTCACTGTGCCGCGCACTGCACCATTGACAACGCCATTGCCGTTGACGATCTGTTGCAGCGAGGCAGCAGCAACTTGGTTACGCCAGTCGATTTGGTACCAGTTAACGCCTAAGTTGAAATCACGAGAAGGTTCGAAAACGATACCCACAGTCGTGCTCTTCGACGTTTCAGCCGACAGATTCGGGTTGCCGGCAAACACGCCGGAAATCTGACGGCTCACGTTGTCGACAGGGTCGATGACGGACGTAAAGAACGTCGCTGTCGATGGCGAAATCTCGGGCAGCGTTGGCGCACGGAAGCCTTCGCCCCAGTTAGCGCGAACGACCAACTGGGAGGTCGGTTTCCACTTCAAGCCAATCTTTGGAACCGTTGAGCTGCCGTAGTCGCTGTAGCGGTCCGAACGAATCGCCAATTGAGCTTCAAGCGACTTGAGGATCGGCAAACCGGCTTCAGCGAAGATGGCGAAGCTATCGCGCTTACCGTTAGTACGCGTCGTGCCCTGTCCGAGAATCGTACCTGCGGCAGAGGCTGCCGATGGGGTATCGACAATCTTTTCATTGCGGAATTCTGCGCCGACTGACAGGCCGATAGGACCGCCTGGCAGACTGCCAAACTCGGTCGCCAGACGCGTATCAACGAACGACAATTCCGACACGGCGTTACGGGTGGAGTTGACCTTCAGCGAATCGCGCACCGCAGCGCTGTTCAACGCAAAGTTGTTCAGGTTGTAGGTCGAAGACGTCGAAAGCGGAACCGGCGGCTGCGAACGCGTCGGTACACCGAACGCGCTGCTGACGCCAGTAATTGACAGCGCATTCAACGACGTTGAGTCGGTTTCGCTACGTGACCAGCCCACGGCTGATTCGCCATCAAAACGACCAATCGAATACTTGACGCCTGCCAGCAAACGATAGGAATCGGAAACGATATCGGTATCGCGAGTGCCCAAATCACCGAGCACGCCAACGTAGCGGGCGTTGGTGGTGAACGGATTGCCCGCCGCGCCTGGCGCGAAGTTGATGTTGTAAGTGAATGGACGAAGACCCAGTGCCGTTTGCGTCAGGCCAGTCGTTCCAGCGAAGAACGGATTCTGGAATTTCTGGAACGACGAAACGCGCGACAGGCCGACTTCACCAAAGCCCTGAAGGGTTGGCGAGATCTCAACCGTGCCGCGACCCAGAAAGCCGAAACGCTCGGTCGACGGGATTGCCGTGAACTGATCGTTGTAGTCCTTCGAGCAGAATGTGCCTGTGAAGGCCAGGTTGCCAGCATTCGATGAAATGAGACCCGCTTCGCGCGCCTGAGCTGCGGTCAGCACAGTACCAGGGCAGGAAGCAGAAGCCTGAAAGTTGGTTGTCAGGGCATTGGTTGCGGACAGTTGCCGCCACGTTCCCGCACCGGTGAGCGACTGGAAGTTACGACCACCACCTGCACGACCGCGCCAGTCGCGCGATGCACCGAAGTCGGTTTCGTTCAGCATGACGAGATCACGCTTGTAGTAGTCAAATACACCGAGTACGGAATATTTGTCACGGCCCAGATCGCCGAAGCCGCCCGTGGCGCTGAAGCGATAGTCGCCGTTGCCAGCGGCAACACCAGCGCCAGCCGAGAATTCGATGCCTTTGTAATCTTTACGCAGGATGACGTTGACCACGCCAGCAATTGCGTCAGAACCATAAATGGCCGATGCGCCATCTTTCAGAATCTCGATACGCTCAACCGCAGACGCTGGAATCGAGTTCAAGTCGACGAACGTGTCCTGCAGGTTTTGCGCAAAACCGTAACCGGCTGTGCGGCGACCGTTAATGAGAACAAGCGTTGTCTTTTGGCCCAGACCGCGCAGGGAGATGCCAGAAGCACCCGGTGCGAAGCTGTTCGAGAAGCTCTCGGAGTAGCTGTTACCGGTATTGGCTGGCACATTGCGCAGAACTTCGGCGATTGTCGGCTGGCCCGAACGCTCGATCTGCTCGCGCGTGATGACATCAACCGGAGCGACGGTTTCAACGTCGGTGCGCTTGATGTTCGAACCGGTAATTTCGACTTTCTCGACCTTCTGCGGCGTTTGCGCGTAGGCAAAGCCGGAGGCTACAAAAGTTGCCGCGATTGCGACAGCCAATTGTTTCTTTTGAATCATAAATACCCCTGAGACCCAGAGCGGGCGATAAAAAAAGGATGACGCTTGATTCTGTCACCAAGCCGACACATTTCCTACCCATGCCGGGGGGGCGTCGCAATCGTTACTTTGAATCACTCAGGCCATCGCAGACGCGACGACAACTGCAACCCATTGATTGAAAAGAGTTTTTATCTCGGCGCGATCCGAAGAAAATGCTTAGTCGCCAAAGATTCGCCGCAGTACGTTCGTACAATCGGGAATCAGCTTTTAACGAAAACCCCCTTTTCTCAGGGGCTGGCAGCGAATTTGCCGCCGAGTCGACATTGCCCGAAATTCGCCATTATCCCTGGTGCAGAAAGGCTTTCAGCCGAAAGCCGTCGAACCAGCGTTGCATCTCTGCAACACGGGCGAGCCCGTCGGTCAGGTCGCAATCGGCAATCTGGCCGACATGAAACTGCGGTTAAGCAGCAGTGGTCACCAATCCACGCGGGATCGAATCCAGCAGTTTTCGGGTGTAAGCCGCTTGCGGTGCCGCATAAATGGCATCGGAGTCGCCCTGCTCCACCACATTGCCCTCGGACATCACCATGACCTCGTCGCTCATGTACTTCACCACCGCCAGGTCGTGCGAGATGAAGATGTAGGACATGCCGAACTCATCCTGCAGGTCTTGTAGAAGATTCAGCACTTGCGCCTGCACCGAAACGTCCAGCGCCGAGACCGATTCGTCGCAAATCAAAAGCTCGGGCTTCATGGTCAGGCAGCGCGCGATGGCGATACGCTGACGCTGGCCACCGGAAAACTCGTGCGGATACTTATAGAAGCTCATTTCCGGCAAACCCACCTTGGCAAGCAGCTCGAACGCCATCTTCGCGCGTTCTTCGCCGTTCGCCCCAATGCCGTGAATCACCATCGGCTCGCAGACGATTTGACCGACCGTGAAGCGCGGGTTAAGCGACGCGTACGGGTTCTGGAAAATGATCTGGATGCGCTTTTTGTACGGCAGGAATTCTTTTTCGTTCATCGCGAAAATGTTCTTGCCGTCGAACCAGGCTTCGCCTTTGGTCGCATCATGCAATTTCATGATCGTCAGGCCGACCGTGGTTTTGCCGGAGCCGGATTCGCCAACGACACCCAGCGTTTTGCCCTTGCGCAGCTTGAACGAAACGTCCTTGGCCGCATGGAACACGCGCTTGCCGAACAGTCCATCACGCGAGACGAAATCCTTGCACAGGCCCTTTACTTCGAGCACGATGGGATCACTGTCTTTCACGCCGCGCGTACGCTGCTCCAGGCGCATCGCATCCGCGCGACCGGCCATGAAATCATCAATCACCGGCAAACGCTTCGGACGCGACTCCACCGACGGACGGCAAGCCAGTAGCGCCCGCGTGTAGTCATCCTTTGGCGACTCGAACACATCCTTCGCCGCACCCTGCTCGCGAATTTCGCCATTTCGCATCACCACAACGTGATCGGCAATGTCACCGACCACCGCGAGATCATGCGTAATGAAGAGCACACTCATGCCGCGCTTCTTTTGCAGATCGCTGATCAGATCAAGAATCTGCTTTTGAATCGTGACATCGAGCGCCGTCGTCGGCTCGTCAGCGATCAGCAGCTTCGGCTCACAGGCAATAGCCATCGCGATCATCACGCGCTGTTGCTGCCCGCCGGACATCTCGTGCGGGTAACTGTCGATCTTGATCGTCGGCTCCGGAATACCGACCTCCGTCAATAAGGCAATTGCACGATCCCGTGCCGCTTTGCCCGAGAGGCCCATGTGCTCTTTCAGCACTTCTTCAATCTGGTAACCGACGCGAAACACCGGGTTCAACGAGCTCATCGGTTCCTGAAAAATCATCGAGATTTGAGCGCCCCGAAGCGCTCGTTTTTCAGCATTCGACAAATTGAGCAGGTTCTTGCCCTCAAACTCGATCACGCTGGCCTTGTCGACGGTCGCGTTTTCTTTCGGAAGCAGCCCGAGCACGGCGAGTGATGTCACCGATTTACCGGAACCGGATTCGCCTACGAGTGCCACGGTCTGGTTGGGCATCACGTCAAACGAAATGCCCTTCAACGCATCGAACGAGTTTTTCTTGTCGAGACGAAATTTGACGCGGAGATTTTTGACGGAGAGGAGTGGTGTAGTCATATTAATTCGTCGCCCCGGCGGCGGCCGGGGCCCACGGTTGCGCTTATCCATAGTTGATTCAGAGCGCCACCGTGGATTCCGGCCT
>Ga0209181_10004353_pt1 | contig 21169 bp, 15 predicted proteins | sample MAT05_FD_187208 | JGI IMG/M metagenome (GOLD analysis project Ga0209181, IMG submission 187208) | Freshwater microbial communities from Lake Fryxell liftoff mats and glacier meltwater in Antarctica - MAT-05 (SPAdes) (version 2) | ecosystem: Environmental > Aquatic > Freshwater > Ice > Liftoff... | reverse complement strand
GCGTACGCCGCCGATGATGGCGGCGGGCTTGAGCAAGGTCTGGCGCATGGCGTGGATCCGGTTCTGCGGTTGCCGCGATTACACCACATGCGCCAGCGCGCCACGGCGCGCGGCGGCGTCCGGCGGCAGCAGGTTGTGCAGCAGGGCACGCGGTTCAAGTGGCCACCTGCGCTTTCGACGCCTGTCATCATTCGCGCGCGGCCCGAGCGGATAGAATTCGTGCTGGCATCGGCCATATGGATCACGGATGGATGCGGTAGCGGACATTGGGCTGTCGATGGCATCGCCGGGCTGCACGAATGACTGAATCGCTGTGCCCTGCAGTGCTTGCCATCGAGCTGTCGGTACCCGCGCCGGCGCTATTGCCGCAGTTGCCGACCGAGCAGGCCGCCTTGCTGGTCGATGCGATTGCCAGCGATCTGGCGCGCATGCTGCCGGGCGTCGAGCAGCTGGGACTGGCAGTCGGTGGCGCGCTGTTCGATCCCGCACAGCTGTTGCGCCCTGGCTGGCCGCTGTTCGCCGAACTCGCGGTCCTGTATCGGCGCCAGCGACGCGGCGATCCGCTGCCCGCGGTGATCGGATTCGGTGCCGCGGGAGGCCGCATGGCCAGCCCGCTGCTCGAGCCCGAGCCGGGGCTGGGCAGCGGCACGTTGTTGCTGATTCCATGGCTGCTGATCGGTGACGACCCGCTGGTGCAGGCCACCGCCGCGCGCATGGAGGTCGACTTCACCGAGCACGGTCTGGCGGGTGCTGCGGTCGCGCTGTTCCTGCAGCAGGCGCTGGGTCTGCAGGTCGCGCATGCGCGCTACATGACGCGCAATGACCTGTGTGCGTTGACTGCGATCCAGCTGCAACATGCGCAGCTGGACGCGATCTGGCTGCTGCTGGAAACCGCACTGCTGGCCCCGGCGCAAACGCAGTTCGTGCGCAGCGCTGGCGGCGCGCCATGGTGCTACCTGCGCGGCGGCGTGCACGGTGGTGCCTTCGGTTTCAGCGCATGGGCGGCCGGCCCCGGTGTGGCACTGGATGCAGCAAGCCGGGCGGAAGGCTTTGCCGGGTTGCTGCTCGACCAGCGACGTGTCGCGGCCTTACTCTGCGCGCATGCGCTGGCGCCGCGGTGGATGACGGTCGATCCGGCGGCAGACGATGAAGCGTGTGCGGCGGCGCTGGGTGCCGGTCCGGCGCTGGAGCAGGCGTGGATACTGGAGACGTTGCGGGAGCGCAACGAACGTCCAGCGCGGGTCGTCGCGATTTCTCATCGCATGCTCGGAAACGCCGGCTTCGTGGTGCTGGAAAGCTGCGCCGATGGGTCGGCGCAGGTCGTTGCACGCCTGTGGCCGCTCGCGGAAGACGGGTTGCGCGAGGGTGCCGCATGGCTTGCTGCGCGTTTCGGTGCGAGCCGCGATCCGCGACCGGTGGCGCTGGCTGGCGTGCTGGATTCCTGATCGGCGGCCACATGGGGCGTGGCCTTCGGCCCGCCGCTCGGGCCATCGCGACGACTGCTTGCCCGGCGAATGCGGCGGCGGGCCTGCGGCGGGCCGAAGGCCCGCCCGCCGGGAGCCGCGGGGACCGGGATACTCCGGTCGCCGCGGGTTTGAATCACGGAACGATGGTGATGTCGCGCTTGAGGGTCGGCGAGGCGAAGTAGAACGCGTCCTCTTCGTGGGTGGCGCTGACCACGCAGGTGCCCGCTGCCACCGGCGCGAAGACCGCGCCACTGACGCGCGTGCAGATGTTCGGCGTCAACGAGACCAAGGTTACCTGTGCGGTCGATGGACCCGAAGTAAAGGCCAGCGTGAAGTTGCCGCCAGCCAGCGGGAACGGGCCTTGCGCCGGGAAAGCGAGGGTGCCGACGCCGCGGCTGATGGTGATGTCGCGCAGCACCGGGGTGGCGGTGTTGTAATTGGCATTGCCAACCTGCTGCGCGCGAATCGTGCACACGTCGACCGCAACCGGCGTGACCGTGGTGCCGGCGACCGTGCAACGCTCGATGTTGGTCGACGAGAACACCACCGGGTTGCCGGAACCGCCGCCGGTGGCCGCGATCTGGAAGGTGGTGCCGAACGGTTGTGGATCCGGACCCGGTTGGGTAAAGGTGATGGTCTGGTCGGCACGCACGATGGTCACGTTGCGGGTGACCTGCGGTGCGGCCGTGTAGTTCGCATTGCCGGCCTGGTTGGCGCGGATCACGCAGGCACCAGCGCCTGCGATGTTCAAGGTGCTGCCGGTGACGCCGCAGATTGCCGGGGTCGTGGTGGTGAATACCACCGGATTGCCGGAATTGCCGCCGCTGGCCACCAGTGGCACGGTGCCGCTCGCGCTGTAGACGATGTTGGCGCCTTCGATCGGACTGCCCAAGGTAATCGCCTGGGTGCCGATGCCGACGGTCTGCGCGCCCGTCACGGTGCTGCCGTCGAACCCGATCCGACCCGCATAGGTGGCGCGGATGGTGCGCGCGCCAGCTGCCGCGGAGGTGAGCGCGCAGCTACCCGTGCCGGTGCCCGACAAGGTCACGGTGCAGTTGGCACCGGCCGCATCCGAGACCAGCACCGCACCGGCCGGCGCACGCCCGTCGGATGCGACGCTGACCGACACGGTGTATGGCGCGCCGATGGTCGCGGGCGTCGGCGTGATGCCGGTGATGGTGGTGGTGGTCGCCACCGAAGCCGGCGGCTCGAAGCCATCGGCAAACAGCACCGCGCTACCGACTATCTGGGGCGGGATCAGCGCCGGGCTGTTCAATGCCCGATCATTGTTGGCGCCGAATCCGATGCAGTCCTCGACGTTCAGGGTGTTGCGGTTGGCGACCTGATAGGACAGACCGCTGCCCGAACGCGGCGAAGACACCGGCTCGCCATCCCAGGTGAAGCACTCCACGGTGGTGGTCGTGGTGCCGCTCAGGCAGTCGTAGCTGAGGATCCGCGTATCCGGCGCATAGCTGACCCGGGTGATCGTGTTGCCGACGCCTGAGGCGCATGCGGTTTCCGGCGCGTTGGCGCCGGGGTTCGACTGGTAGGTCGCGCGATCGATGAACAGGTCCTGGATCGCAGCTTCGAGATTGACCACCGTGGTGGCCGCGTTGGTCGGGCACTCCACGAACAGCACGCTGACGTCACCGCTCGACCCGCGCACGTCATACTGCGCGCTGACGCCGGTGCCGCTGCCACCGAATTCACCCGGCAGGCAGGTAAACGTGAGCGGGCGGGTCGGCACGGTATCGCACTCGAACCGCGCCTGCAGCTGCCCCGGTGGCGGTGTGGTCAGCACGAAGCTGATGCCGCCGCCGGACGGTGGTGCGCAGGTGGGCGGATACGGCACGCCATTGAAAGTACCGCGGATCTGCACTTCCTGGGCGTGCGCGACCCCGATCCCGGCCATCAGGGCCAGTGCGACGAGCCCATATGATTGCAAGCGTACAGACGCCATGAATCCACTCCGATATACGAATAATGGTGAGTATAGTGGCAGTGTCGGGTTAGCCTCTCGTTAACCCGGCACGGGCGGCCGTGTGTGACCACCGTCGGTGGCTTCCGGGCTACCGTCCGTCCGGGTGGCCCGCTGGTCGAATCCGCATTCGAACAGGCGGTAGGCGGTTTGCGCCATGTCGAGCGCTAAGTAGGTTCGCTGCGCCCGGTGGTTGTCACGCTCCACATACAGGCGCAAGCCGACCGCTCCGGCGGCCCGCGCGCGACGCTCGACCTCCGCGTACAGGGCGGCAAACACGCGCTGGCCGCGCTGCTCGGGCCGCACGTAGACGCTTTGCACCCACCACCAGTCGCCACCCCGCCAGTCGCTCCATTCGGTGGTGACCATCAGGCCGCCGACGACCCGTTCCTGCTGCTCGGCGACCAGATAGATAGCGCGCGAGGGCAGGTCGAACACACCCAGCACGCCGCGCCGCAGCAGCGCCGGATCGAGGATCTTGTGCTCGGTCTCCAGCGCCATGGCGGCGTTGAATGCGACCAGCGTATCGACGTCGTCGCGGCGCGCGTCGCGAATCAGGCTGTTGGACATGTCGGCTCTCAGGGTGGATCGACGACGGCACCACGCGGACGCCGCCGGCGACTGGCGCCCAGCTTGCGGGTGATCGTATTGCGACCCAGGCCGAGCCGCGCGGCCGCGTTCTGGCGGTGACCGCCGGTGATCTCGAGCGCGGCATCCAGCAGCGCGTGGTCGAAGCGCTCCTTGGCCTGCGCATAGACATCCTCGCTGCCGCCGCGCAGCCGGTCCTGCGCCCAGGCGCGCAGGCCCAGCGTCCAGTCGCTCGATGGCGCGCTGGCCGGACCGACATCGAGGGCCAGATCGGCGCTCACGATCTCGCGCCCCGGGGCCATCACCGCCAGGCGCCGACACAGGTTTTCCAGCTGACGCACATTGCCCGGCCAGTCGAATCGGGTCAGCTGATCGAGCGCGCGGGCCGAAAAACGCTTCGGCTCGAGGCCCATCGCGGCGGTCGCGGCGGTGAGGAATCGCAACGCCAAGTCGGCGATGTCCTGCTGCCGTTCGCGCAGCGCCGGCAGGTGGATGCGCACCACGTCGAGTCGATGCAGCAGGTCGCTGCGAAAGCTGCCGTCGGCGACCTTGCGGCTCAAGTCCTGGTGGGTCGCGGCGATCACCCGCGCGTCGGTGCGCAGCAGCTCGCGTCCACCGACCCGATAGAACTCGCCCTCGGCGAGCACCCGCAACAGGCGGGTCTGCAGCGAGGCCGGCATGTCGCCGATCTCGTCGAGGAACAAAGTACCGCCCTGGGCCTGCTCGAAGCGCCCGGCATGGCGGCGTGCCGCGCCGGTAAATGCGCCAGCCTCGTGGCCGAACAGCTCCGACTCCAGCAGCTCGGCCGGGATCGCGGCGGTATTGAGCGCCACGAAGGGACCGCTGGCGCGCTTGGAATGCCGATGCAGGGCACGCGCGACCAGCTCCTTGCCGGTACCGGTCGCGCCAGTGATCAGCACGTTGAGCTGGGTTTGCGAGATGCGCCCGATCGCGCGAAACACCTCGCGCATCGCCGGCGAGTTGCCGATCATCGCCGCTTCAAGCGCTGCAGCGGGCGGCACTCGCGTGGTTGCCGCCAGCACCGCGGGCGATTCACCCTGCACCGCGCGCTGTGCGGTGGCCACGGCAAGATCCAGATCGAAGGGCTTGGACAGGAATTCGAAGGCGCCACCGCGGAACGCGCCGACCGTGCTGACCACGTCGGTATAGGCGCTCATCACGATCACCGGCACGTCCGGCAGGCGGCGGTTGATCTCATCGAGGAACTCGATGCCGCTCATGCCCGGCATGCGCACATCGGTGAACACGGCATCCGGGCGGGCCTGCGCGAGCACGCCAAGGGCAGCATGCGCATTGTCGAAGTCGCGCACCACGAAACCTGCCTCGCGCAGCGCCTCGGCGAGCACAAAGCGCACCGAGCGGTCGTCGTCGATGACCCATAGTTCCTTCATCGCTGCTCGAGTCCGGCCAATGAGGGGGGTGAAGCGGCGAATGGCGAATGGCGAATGGCGAATGGGCAGGAGCCTGCCAGCCGCCAGTTTGCAGCGCTTTCCCATTTGCCATTCGCCATTCGCCATTCGCCCATCACCCATCTCCTTCCATTGGCAGCAGCAGCGTGAACACCGTATGCCCCGGTCGCGAGCGATAGCTCAGCGAGCCGCGATGTTCGCGCGCGACCTGCTGGGCCAGGGTCAGTCCAAGTCCGGAGCCTTCCGCTCGCCCGGACACCAGCGGCAGGAACAGGCGGGTGGCCAGTTCATCGGGCACCCCGCGACCGTTGTCGACCACCTCGATGCGCAGCGCGCGCCGATGCACGATCTCGCCGATCGCGACCTGGGTCTCGGCGCGGGTCCGCAGGCGCACCTCGCTGGAGCCGGCTTCGACCGCGTTGCGGACCAGATTCCATACGGTCTGGGTCAGGCGGTCGGCGTCGCCCAGCACGCTCGGCAGGCTGGGATCGTAGTCGCGCGCGACCAGTGCGGACCAGCCGTTTTGTGCCTCGCTGAGCAGGCGCACGCGCTCGAGCACCTCGTGCACGTTGACCGGTGCCGGTGCGCGCGGCGGTGCCGGATTGAGCAGGCGATCGACCAGATGCGAGAGGCGCTCGGACTCCGCGACGATCACTTCCAGATAGCGTCGGCTGTCGGCATCGTTGACCCGTTTGCCGAGCAGTTGCGCAGCACCGCGCAGACCGGCCAGCGGATTGCGGATCTCGTGCGCCAGCCCCTTGAGCGCCTCGTGCAGCGCGGCCGGCACCGCAGTGGCGGGATCTGCGCCGGGAAATTCCTCGACCGGGTGGAACTCCAGCAGCCAGCCGGCATCGTCAGCCAGTGGCGTGACCCACAGATCGGCGAAGCGCTCGTGGTCCGGTGCGGGTGCGAGGCGCTGGCGATGCACGCGCAGTGCGCGTCCGTCGTTGCGGCTGCGCGCGAGCAGCGCGTCGATCGTGGCCTCGCCAGGGGCCAGCGCCGCGACCGGCAGATCGATGAAGCGGCGCGCGGAGAAGCCCAGCCATGCCGCGAAGGCCGGATTCACCTCCTGCACCTCACCGCGCGCGCCAACCCGCACCACGGGTGTAGCGAGGGCTTCGAGCACATCGGCGGGGATCGCATGGACACGCATTGCACGATTATAGGGAGAATGCGTGCGCAGGCGGTGGCCATCGAGCACTACACTCGCGGCATGCGGATGACTGCACCAGCGCAAGGCCGACAGCACGCGCCCGGTAATCATTGCCGCTGCGCGCAGGCCCGGCGTGCCTGCCCGGTGCAGGGCGCATGCACCAGGGCCAGTCGAAGCGTGTATGCCGTGGCGTGAGCTGGCCGGCCAACCGGTGCACTGGCGCGAGTGCGGCAGCGGGCAGGCCGTGTTGCTGATTCATGGCCTGGGTTCGAGCGGCGCCGACTGGGCATTCCAGATGGCGCCCCTCGGCGAGCGTTTCCGCGCGATCGCACCCGACCTGCGCGGGTCCGGGCGCAGCAGCAGCGCGCGCGGGCCGTTCAGCCTCGCCCAGTTCGGTCACGACCTGTGGGCGCTGCTGGATGCGCTGGGCATCCAGCAAGCGCATCTGGTCGGATTCTCGTTGGGCGGCGCGGTGGCGCTGGAGATGGCGCTGCAGCAACCGCTGCGTGCGCTGCGGCTGGTCACGATCAATTCGCTGCCGAGCTATCGCATCGACCACTGGCGCAAGTGGATGGAGGTCAAGGTGCAGTCCGGCATGGTGCGCGTGCTGGGTCTTCCACGGGTCGCGCGCATGGTTGCGGCGCGCTTGTTCCCGCAGTCGCATCAGGCGCCGATGCGCGAGCGCGTGATCGCCGTGCTCGGCGCCAATCCACCGCGCGCCTATCTGGATACCGTGCGCGCCCTGGCCGGCTGGTGCGCACGCGAACGCCTCGACTGCCTGCGCACGCCGATGCTGATGATCGCCGCCGAACACGACTACACCGGACTGGACGAAAAGCGCGAGTGGGCGCAGCGCATGGGTGCGCAGCTGGTGGTGGTGCGCGGCTCCCGCCATGGCACGCCCTTCGATTCGATCGACGCAACCAACGCGTGCCTGCTGGCGTTCCTGTCCGGGCAAGCGTTGCCTGCCGAAGAGCAGTTGCTGGTCGATCCACCCGAGCGCTTTCCGCAGGCACCGCCTGCTGGCGTAGTGGACGATTGAGTCGCAACGTGCGCGACTGCGCGGCAGCCGCACATCCACGCCAGACAACGCGGAGTCGGTGGGCGCTGCTCGAACAAAACAGGGCGGGTCAGCACCGCGCACCGACCCGACCTGCCGCTGCCCCCGGATCGGCGCGCTGTCATTGCTACGCGAGCTGGGGAAAAAGCCGGCGCGGCGGAAGCTGCCGCGCCGGCCGGCCCCCCGGCCCCCTTGGTTCAGATGTTGTAGTACATCTGGTATTCGAGCGGATGGGTCGCGGCGCGGAATTTGGTCACTTCCTGCATCTTCAGATCGATATAGCCGTCGATCACATCATCGCTGAACACGCCACCGGCCTTGAGGAACTCGCGATCGTGGTCGAGCGCCTCGAGCGCGACGTCCAGCGAGTGCGACACCTTCGGGATCAGCTTGTCCTCTTCCGGCGGCAGGTCGTACAGATCCTTGTCCATCGGCGAGCCCGGATCGATCTTGTTCTTGATCCCGTCGAGGCCGGCCATCATCAGCGCTGCAAACGTCAGGTAGCCGGAGTTGACCGGATCCGGGAAGCGGATCTCGATGCGCCGCGCCTTCGGGCTCGACACCCACGGAATGCGGCACGATGCCGAGCGGTTGCGCGCCGAGTAGGCCAGCATCACCGGCGCTTCGAAGCCCGGCACCAGGCGCTTGTAGCTGTTGGTGGTCGAATTGGCGAACGCGTTGATCGCGCGCGCATGCTTGAAGATGCCGCCGATGTACCACAGCGCGAGCTGGCTCAAGCCGCCGTAGCCGTCGCCGGCGAACAGGTTGGTGCCCCCCTTGGACAGCGACTGGTGCACGTGCATGCCCGATCCGTTGTCGCCGACCAGCGGCTTGGGCATGAAGGTTGCGGTCTTGCCATGGCGATGGGCCACGTTCTTGACGATGTACTTCAGGGTCAGCAGCTCGTCGGCCTTGCGCACCAGGGTATTGAAGCGGGTGCCGATCTCGCATTGGCCGGCGGTGGCGACTTCGTGGTGGTGCACCTCGACCGGCACCCCCATCGCCTCGAGCGTCTTGCACATCTCGCTGCGGATGTCCTGGAACGAGTCGACCGGCGGCACCGGGAAATAGCCGCCCTTGAGTCCCGGACGATGGCCGGTATTGCCGTCTTCGAACTTCTTGTTCGACGACCACGCGCCTTCTTCGGCATCGATCTCGAAGCCGGTGGCGTTGATGCTGTTCTGCCAGCGCACCGAATCGAAGATGAAGAACTCGGGCTCGGGGCCGAAGAACGCAGCGTCGGCGATGCCGGTGGCCTTCAGATACGCCTCGGCGCGCTTGCCGATCGAGCGCGGGTCGCGCGAGTAGCCCTGCATGGTGCTCGGTTCAAGCACGTCGCAGTTCAGGATCAGGGTGGTGTCTTCGGCGAACGGATCGAGCACCGCGCTGGAAGGATCGGGCAGCAGCACCATGTCGGACTCGTTGATGCCCTTCCAGCCGGAGATCGACGAGCCGTCGAACATCTTGCCGTCCTCGAAGGTCGTCGCGTCGATGGTCTTGGCCGGGAACGTCACGTGGTGCTGCTTGCCGAGCAGGTCGGCAAAGCGCAGGTCGACGAACTCGACCTCATTGTCCTTGATCATTTTCAGCGCGTGTTCGGCGGACATGGAGCTCTCCAGAGGATTGGGTAATGGCAGTGCAACCGACCAGTGCGTCGCAACTGGCGTGCCATTCACCCGTGCATGCGCAAGCCCTTGTTGCAGCGCAATATTGTGGAAGTACGCACCGAATTCGGATGCTCATTGCACGAATTGTGTGCAAAGCCAGCGCGCCATAGCCACAAAATGGCGCGCGTAGCGCAGATCGTCCCGACCTGCGACGCGGTGCACCGCATGCAACGCGCGTGTGGCGGCCGTGATCGCGGGTCGGGGCGACCCGCGCTACCCGCCCTGCCGACTGAAATACAGGGCCACGATGGTGGCGGCAAACAGCAACCGGTAGATCGCGAACGGCTTCGCACCCAGACGCCCGACAAAACGCAGGAAGAAGTGGATCACCACGAACGCGAACACCGCCGACAGCACGGCACCGGTGACGAAGGTCCCCATCGGCACATCGCTGGCACCGGTGAGCACTTCCATCACCCCGTGCGCAGACGCCAACGCGACCACCGGCACCGAGACCAGAAACGACAGTCGCGCCGCGGCCGTGCGCTCCAGTCCGATCAGCAGGGCCGCGGTCATGGTGATGCCCGAGCGCGACACACCGGGGATCAGGGCCAGCGCCTGCATGCCGCCGATGAACAGCGCCTGCTTGAGGCTGACGCTGTATTCGTCGCGATCGCCGCGGCGGCGCGCATCGGCCCACCACAACAACAGACCGAATACCGCCAGCGTGGTGGCGATCAGCAGCGGATGGCGCAACGCGGTTGCTCCCGCGTCGCCCAGTGCCAGACCGATGACCGCCGCAGGAATGGTGGCCACCACCAGGCCGACGCCAAGCCGCTGCTCGGGGTCCAGCGGCGCACCGGGCCGGATCTTCAGGCAGGCGCGCGCGACTTTGATCAGCTCGTCGCGAAAGTACGTGACCACCGCGATGAACGTGCCGCAGTGCAGGGCCAGGTCCACCACCAGCCCCTGGTAGTCCCAGCCCAGAAAGTAGCCGGCCAGCGCGAGGTGGCCGGAACTGGAGACCGGCAGGAACTCGGTGAGCGCCTGGATCAGGGCCAGGATGATCAGTTGCAGGATGTCCATCGCTCGCACAGGGTCGAGGCCTTGCGCGCTGCGGTCAAGCCGCAGCGCCTGATCTGCCCGCGAATTGCCCGAGGCTGCCGCGCGCCGCGCGCGGATCGACCGTGTCGATCGGCCTGCTGCCGGCGGTATTGCCTGAACAGCGGCCAACCTCAAGGGTCGTGGTTGTCAGCCGCCCACCGGCCGCTGCGTTGAGCGCAGTAGTCCCCACCGCACCAGGAGTGCCGCATGAAGACCTTGATTGCCACCGCTTTGCTGATCGCCGGTCTTGCCGGTGCCCGCAGTGCCGATGCCCGCCCCGCTTCGATCGAGCATCGCCAGCTGCGCCAGGATGTGCGCGTCGCGCACGGCTGGTCGAACGGCCAGCTCACCCGCTGCGAGGCGGCGCGACTGAGCCTGCGCGGCAACCGGATCGAACGCCGCGAGCAGCATTACCGCAGCAACCATGGGTTGCAGCCGTGGGAACGGCGCGACCTCCAGCGTCGCCTCGACTCGGTCTCACGCGACATCCGTGAGCAGCGTCACGACGGCAACGGATGCTTCTGATCCAGCGCATTTTTGCGCGAGCGCATGTAGGCCCGCTCACCAGCGGGCCTGCCCGGCCTGCGCATCGCGGCTACGGCGATCGGCGCGCTTAGAGCGGCGGCGGATAGGCGTAGTGCGCGCCGGGCCCCAGCGGCAAGCCCAGCGCCAGATAGCCGAGCAGGAACAGCGACCACAGCACCAGAAATGCCACCGAGAACGGGATCATCAGCGCGACCACCGTGCCGATCCCGGTGCGTTGCACGTAGCGCTGGCAGAACACCACCACCAGCGGGCAGCACATGCTCCTTATTCTGGTGCTAACGGCGTCGTTGTCGGTTTACCTCCGCCTGAACCAGTCGCGTACCTCGACAACGGCCGCGGATTCGATCGACGACACGGACTTGCCCACAAATGCATAGACATCCTCTCCAGGGATACAGTGATTCGGTGCGCATAGGCGCATGTAGCGCAGAGAAGCGGGTCCGCAATCTGCGCCCCTGTCGCAAGCCGCGAGAATGGCGCCTAGCAACTGAAACTCCGCCAGTCGTCCCTGACTTAGTGTTCCTTCAATGGCGTCTTGGCCGACACTCCACGCTCCATGACGGCCGCTGATGATTTCGTGCGCAGCACGCTCCAGAATCTCAGGGGACGTTGTCTCCAGCGCGATGCGCTCAAGTCGATCGCGAGCCGCGTATTCCTCGGCATCAGACTCATGGGCATCAATTGTCGACAGCGCTTCGATCGTCCGAAGCTCGTCGGATGTTGTGCGTTGGAGCATCTCGTCCCGCATGGCCCAATACTGGTATTCGCCGGTCAGATCGACTGGCAGTGACTGCGGACAGATTTGTTCAGACCGCGCCAGGACGTACGCGGTGGAAGCGTCATTGTTGTCCGAAGCTTCCGAGCCCGTCGCCGCGGTGCTACCTGACCCGCTCGCGGGATGCGAAAGGCCTTCAATGTAGCGGCAGAAGCTCAGCAGCCCCTGCAGTCTTTCGAATGCGCCAAGGTCGCCAGCGCGGGCGCGCAACGCCAGATCTGCCAGGTCCCGAAGCGCTCGGTCCTCGGGCGAACCGCGCGCTGCTGATAGCATCGATTCATTGCGGGCATCTATGGGACGGCCGGATTTGGCTTCAGTCGACGTCTCCAAGTCCCTGGCGTTCGCCCAATCGGTCATCGGCGGATCGATGCCAGCGCTGTCTGCATTGCGATTCGGAACGACGGCCGACTGGAAGTTCATGGCAACCAACACCAAGACGGCCAAGCCGAGTGCCGCACTTCCAGCAATCCATCGACTCCTAACTGGGGGGGCCTGTTTCGTCATGGTCAACGATTCGCTCCTCTGGGAGCGAGTCCGATGCACGGACCCGCTCCCGGTTCATGCTAGGAACTACGACAAGCAGATCCCGGCTGAAGCCCCCTATCCGTCGCAGACGGATTCGTGACGACCCACAGCCGTGCGCTGCCAGGCGCATAGTCGACGCGGATGATGGTCCCCATTCGCAACCATCCAAGCGGGCGAATTGCGTCGCGTGCAGCAACTTCCTGCGCAGCATAGTCTGAAGCGCAGGTCACCGAGTCGTTAGCCTGAACTGACCTGTAGTTGACCCAGAGTTGAGAACGACCGCCTCCCGGCGCACCTAGCGCCATGCGTCCCATAAATCCCAGGAGGCCACCACCGCTGCCGTAGGTGATTCCGGTGACCACAACTTCCGGCAAGATCGTACAGCCGCCACTGTTGACGTGTCCGCCGCCGCCCGGCCCTCCGCCACCGCCAACACCCGGTTCGGTGTAGGCGGCCTCAACGGAGTCCTCATCCCATCCCTGTGAGGGGTTTGCCTCGAACCACGACGCAGTCAGATACCAGGTCATCCCATCGTAGGTGATGTAGCTCCCGACGTTTGGCGCACCATACGAAAGGGTACCGGCGTCGATCTCACCGCCAACATGCGATGCCGCGGCGTCTTGGATGGCGTCTTGGATACTGCCAGGTCCGCCAGCACCCTGTGTGCATTGGGCCTCAGCGTAGTTCGAGCACGCCGAAAAAGCGAAAAGAGCGATGACGGCTCTCAACGTGAAACGAATCATCACGTCGATCTCCATGAATAGGGTTTGGTATCCATTCCGGCGTCCCCTGCCACCCCGGACCGCGAACTTTTTCTCTGCAAAACCGATTCAGGCACGCCACTCATCCGGGACTTCGTGTCCGTGATGCCCTTGGGCCCATCGTCTCCGGCGGAACGCAAGCTAGCTTGCGCAGAATGACGTGTCAATCGCAGTTCTGGCCCTTATTGCAAGCCAAGAAAACGGCGTGGCCTACGTCGCAGAATGCTTCCTGACTGCTTCCGACATCTTGGGTTCCATGCCGATAGCAACGACCGGGCGGCCCCTGCAGCTTCATGGTGGCGACAACCTTGCCGCCGCGCGGCGCAGACTTAGCTGCGATGGAAATACAGGGCCACGATGGTGGCGGCAAACAGCAACCGGTAGATCGCGAACGGCTTCGCACCCAGACGCCCGACAAAACGCAGGAAGAAGTGGATCACCACGAACGCGAACACCGCCGACAGCACGGCACCGGTGACGAAGGTCCCCATCGGCACATCGCTGGCACCGGTGAGCACTTCCATCACCCCGTGCGCAGACGCCAACGCGACCACCGGCACCGAGACCAGAAACGACAGTCGCGCCGCGGCCGTGCGCTCCAGTCCGATCAGCAGGGCCGCGGTCATGGTGATGCCCGAGCGCGACACACCGGGGATCAGGGCCAGCGCCTGCATGCCGCCGATGAACAGCGCCTGCTTGAGGCTGACGCTGTATTCGTCGCGATCGCCGCGGCGGCGCGCATCGGCCCACCACAACAACAGACCGAATACCGCCAGCGTGGTGGCGATCAGCAGCGGATGGCGCAACGCGGTTGCTCCCGCGTCGCCCAGTGCCAGACCGATGACCGCCGCAGGAATGGTGGCCACCACCAGGCCGACGCCAAGCCGCTGCTCGGGGTCCAGCGGCGCACCGGGCCGGATCTTCAGGCAGGCGCGCGCGACTTTGATCAGCTCGTCGCGAAAGTACGTGACCACCGCGATGAACGTGCCGCAGTGCAGGGCCAGGTCCACCACCAGCCCCTGGTAGTCCCAGCCCAGAAAGTAGCCGGCCAGCGCGAGGTGGCCGGAACTGGAGACCGGCAGGAACTCGGTGAGCGCCTGGATCAGGGCCAGGATGATCAGTTGCAGGATGTCCATCGCTCGCACAGGGTCGAGGCCTTGCGCGCTGCGGTCAAGTCGCACCCATTGATCTGCCCGCGAATTGCCCGAGGATCGCGTGCGCGGTGCGCGGATCGACCCCGCAGCAATGCAAGCGGCGCGATTTCAACCGGCGCTGCGATTCGGTATCGCGCGACATCCATGAGCAGCGTCGCGATCGCCACGGATGCGTCTGATTGCGCGCTTTCGGCGCGCGCGAACACAATCTCGCTCAGGCTGCGGGCCTGCCCGGCCACCGCGTCCGGGCTGCCGCGATCGGCGCACTCAGGGCGGCGGCGGATAGGCGTAGTGCGCGCCGGGGCCCAGCGGCAAGCCCAGCGCCAGATAGCCGAGCAGGAACAGCGACCACAGCACCAGGTACGCCAGCGAGAACGGGATCATCAGTGCGACCACCGTGCCGATGCCGGTACGTTGCACGTAGCGCTGGCAGAACACCACCACCAGCGGGAAATAGGGCATCAGCGGGGTGATGATGTTGGTGCTGGAGTCGCCGATGCGATAGGCGGCCTGGGTCAGGTCGGGCGAGATGCCCAGCTGCATGAGCATCGGCACGAAGATCGGCGCGAGCAGGGTCCACTTCGCCGAGGCCGAGCCGATCAGGATATTGACCACCGCGCTGAGCACGGTGATGCCGATCAGGGTCACGCCCACCGGCAGGTTGGCCGCGCGCAGCACTTCGGCGCCCTCCACGGCCAGCAGCACGCCGAGGTTGGACTGCGAGAACACCCAGATGAACTGCGCGCAGAAGAACACCAGCACCAGGTAGTAGCCCATCAGGCCCATTGCCTTGCTCATGCCGGCGATGATGTCCCTGTGGCTTTTCACGCTGCCCGACGCGATGCCGTAGATCACCCCGGGCAGCAGGAACAGGATGAAGATCAGCGGCACGATCGAGCGCATCAGCGGCGCGTCGTTGGCGGTCAGTGCGCCGCTCGGTGCGCGCCATGCCGAACCCTCCGGAATGGCCGTCATCGTCAGCACGGCGGCGGCCAGCAGCATCGAGGCCAATGCCCACCACATCGCGCGCCGCTCGTGCGGCACCAGCGCATCGAAGCTCGGCACCTGGCTGGTATCGCCATCGACCGGCGTGCTGCGTACCAGCCGCGGCTCGACCAGTTTGTCGGTGATCAGCCACACCAGCACGATCACCAGCAGCGACGAGCTGGCGGTGAAGTACAGATTGTTGATCGGACTGACCTGGTGCGCGGGATCGAGGATCTGCGCGGCGGCCATGGTGATGTTGGACAACATCGGGTCGAGACTGGTCGGCACGATGAAGGTGGCACTGTACGCACCCGAGACCGCCGCGAAGGCCGCCGCGATGCCGGCCAGCGGATGCCGACCGGCCGCATGGAAGATCACGCCCGCCAGCGGGATGACGAGCACGTAGCCTGCGTCCACCGCGTAATGCGACAGGATCGCAACGAAGGCCACCATCGGCGTGAGCAGCGACTTGACCGTGACCTGCATCAGCGCGCGCAATACGGCATTGATGAAGCCGGTGTGCTCGGCGATGCCCAAACCAAGCATCGTGACCAGCACCACGCCCAGCGGCGGGAAGGTCACGAAAGTATTGACCATGGACGAGAAGAACGCGGTGATCGATTCGCCGTCGAGCAGGCTGTTGATCACCAGTGGTGCCTTGCTGCGCGGATCGAGCACCGACCAGGTCACGCCCGAGAGCGCCCACGACAGGAGTGCAACCAGGCCCAGCAGAAGCACGAACAGCAGCGCGGGGTCGGGCAGCTTGTTGCCGATCCGCTCGACCCAGTCGAGCGCGCGCTGCAGGCGGGTCGGTGCAGATGCAGGGATGGCAACCGATGCTTGCATGCAGGTCTCCGGCAGTGGCGGGGTCGAACGGGTGGTAGAGCGCAGTATTGTGAAGGTCATCGGTGGCGCGTGACAACTTTGTGAGCACGCGCACTGCCGCTGGCAGCGCGACTTGCCTACACTGCGTGGACGCGTCGATGGGAATGGTGCACATGCGTGGAATCGTGGTGTCGGTTGCGCTGGCAGTGGTGCTTGGCGCATGTGCCATGCAGCCGGCGGTAGCGCCGGATCCGCGCGACGCGGTGCTCGCGCTGCTGGCCGGCAATTGGGACAACCGCGCCCAGTTCGACGCCGCACCCGCGCGCCTGAAGGTGCCGCCAACGGTGGAGGGCGACTGGCTCGACCTGCAGCACGCGCAGTTCACGCGGGTCGATGCCGCAGCGCTCGGCGAGCGTGTCCTGTATCTGGAATGGCGCGACGGTGGCGCCACCGGCGCGATCTCGCGACAGCGCATCTGGTCGTTCCGCAGCGATCCGGATGGCACGCTGCGGATGGACTTCTTCGCGTTCGTCGACGGCACGGCGTTTGCGGGTCGCGGTACCGATCCGGGCGCGTTCCGAGCGCTGGATGCGACGGCCCTGCGCGGCTATGGCAGCGCCTGCGCATTGCGCTTTACGCGGGCAACCGGCGGCGGCTGGGCCGGCCGTATCGGCGCGGACGAATGCAGCCTGGTGGCAGCATCGGGGCGCCGCATGGGCATCGATGCGTCGATCACGCTCGATGCCAGTGGCACGCTGGCATATCGCGAATCCGGGCGTCTGGACGATGGACGCTATGCGTTCCGCGTGCCACCGACCGCGGCTTATCGATTTCGGCGCTTGCCGTGAGCGCGCCGATGGGCGCCTGGGTGGACTCGCGCTGCGGAGCGGCCCTGTGCAGGCGCGGCATGCATCGAAGCGTTGCCGCAGCTAGTATCGGGCGCGTTGGTCGATGACCGGGGAGGGCTCGCCATGCGTGTGCTGAAGGGTTTGCTGTTCAGCGTCGCGGTACTGCTGGTGGTTGCCATGAGCGCTGCGTTTTTCCTGCCGGATCGTGCCTCCGCGGAACGCAGCATCGTGATCGATCGTCCGCCGTCGATGGTGTTCGCGGTGGTCGACAGTTTCAGCCTGTTCAATCGCTGGTCGCCGTGGGCCGACCTCGACCCGGCAACCAACTATTCCTACACGGGTCCCGAGCGCGGCGTGGGCGCTTCCATGACCTGGGCCAGCGCCAAGCCCGAGGTCGGCAACGGCCGGCAGGAGATCATCTCCGACATCAGCGACGAAAAGGTGGTGACCGCGCTGGCTTTCGAGGGCATGTCGGCGGCGACCTCGACCATCCGCCTGACACCCATCGGCGAGAGCACCCGGGTCAGCTGGCGCTTCGACACCGCGCTGCCGCTGGGCTTCGATGGCGATTTTTTCACGGGGGTGATCGGGCGCTACTTCGGGCTGGCGATGGACGGCATCATCGGCAAGGACTATGACAAGGGCCTGGGCAAGCTCAAGAGCCTGCTCGAGGGCATGCCCAAGGCCGACATCGCCGGGGTCGAGGCCGTGGTGCAGGAAGTTGCCGCGCAGCCGGCGTATGCGATTGCCGGGCTTCAGGCCGGCGTCGACAGCGCATCCAGCAGCGCGGTGATGGGGGCGGCTTACGGCGAGATCGTGGCCCTCGCGCAGGGCAACGGCGTGAAGCTGGCCGGACCGCCGTACGCGCTGATCCGTGGGCACGGCAACGGCAAGTGGCAGTTCGATGCCGGTATCCCCGTGGATCGCAACGACGCACCCGCCAGCGGGCGGGTGAGTGCCACCATGACCTATGCAGGACGCGCCGGCGAATTCCGGCACGTCGGGTCCTACGACAGCATCGCCACGACCCACGCCAGGGCCGAGGCCTGGCTGGCGACCCGCGGGCTGCAGGAAGCCGGACCACGGCGCGAGATCTATGTCAGCGATCCGGTATCGACACCGGTCGACGAGCTGGTCACCCTGATCAGTATTCCGGTGCGGTAAGCCTGCCGGCCGACAGGCAAGCTCCGAACATCGGGCCTTGCCCTGCGCGAAGTTCCCGATGACGGGTGCCGTGGCCCGCACTATTGGTGAATAGTACGGGCCTGCATTTGGTTGAGCCTATCCGCGCGGCCGCTGCCGCGAACGCGAGCGCGGCAGCGGCACCGACTCAGGCACCGCACCGGCCCAGCCATCCTTGCCGCGCACCTTGGGCGCCGGCTTGATCCGCGGCTTGCGCTCCTCGGGCGCCTTGATCTCGAGTGCGGTGTCGCTTTTCGCCGCCCCCATCGACACCTCCAGGGTGTACTTGCCGGGCATCGCGAACAGGCTGTGCCCCAGACGCACGGCTTGCGCGTAGGGGGTGGCGGCCAGAGCGCCCTCATCGTCGGCCGGCGGACCCTTGGCATCGGCAAGCCGCTTCTGATTGGCCAGCTTCTCCGCGGCGAGCGCGAGCGTACGATCGACCTGCACGTCCCACACGATGCGGTTCACGCCCGCCTTGGCATCGATCTGCATTTCGCGCACCGGATTGCGATTGGCGTCGAGCACGCGCAGGCTCGCGCGCCCGCTGTCTTTGGCCCAAAATGCGCCGCGCAACTCGGGCAGATAGGGTGTCGCATCCAGCCACCAGACAGGCTTGCCGCGCCAGTCGCGATCGGCCTTCAGCGGTGCGACGGGAAACAGGTGGATTGGCTTGGCGCGGACTTCGCGGGTGAGCTCCTGCACCGGCAACACGTCGACGATCCATGCGCTGCGACCATGGGTGCCGACCACCAGCTCGCGCTCGCGTGGATGCACGATCATGTCGTGCACCGGCACGTTGGGCAGGTTCTGCTGCAGGCTGTCCCAGCTGCTGCCACGATCGAGCGAGACGTAGACGCCACGGTCGCTGCCGACATAGAGCACGTCGGGATTTTGCGGGTCTTCGCGCACCACGTTGACCGCGCTTGCCGGCAGTCCACGTGCGATGTTGCGCCACGACTTGCCGGCATCGTCGGTGACATAGACATAGGCCGTGATGTCGTCGTTGCGATAGCCGTTGAGCGACGCGTAGGCGCGCTTTGGATCGACGCTGGATGCCTCGACGCGTGAGACCCAGCGCTGCGCGGGTAGTTGTGCATCGACGCGGCGCCACTGGACGCCGCCGTCATCGGTCAACCACAGGTTGCCATCGTCGGTACCGGCCCAGATGGTGCCGAACGCCAGCGGCGATTCGCTGAAGGTGGTGATGGTGGCGAACGGCACGTCGCCGCGCTCTTTCGCCGTGCTCAGGTCAGGGCTGATCGCGGTCCAGGTTTCGCCCTTGTCCATCGAGCGGAACAGGCGATTGGCGCCGAAATAGACGATGTCGGGATTGTGCGTGGACAGGCGCACCGGGGTCGACCAGTTGTAGCGCAACGGCGCGTCGGAGATCGCCGGCCGCGGGCGCACCTCCTGGCCGTCGCTGCGTCGGTACCAGCCGAACTGGTAGCCGGTATAGACCGTCTTGTTGTCGCGCGGGTCGACCGCGATGTACATGCCGTCGCCACCACCGATGATGCGCCAGTCCTGGTCGAGTTCCCAGCGGGTGGTGGACGAACCGACCATGGTGCCGTTGTCCTGCAGGCCGCCGTAGACGTTGTACGGCTCGGCATCGTCGACCATGATCGTGTAGAACTGGCCGACCGGCTGCGCGTCGAGCTTCAGCCAGGTCTTGCCGCCGTCGTAACTGATGTCCGCGCCGCCGTCGTTGCCGGCGATCATGCGCTGCGGATAGCCCGGATCGATCCAGTGCGCGTGATAGTCGACGTGCACCTGATTGGCGTGATTGCCGATCCAGGTCTTGCCGCCGTCGTCGGAGCGGATCATCGGCACGCCAACCACGAACACGCGCTCGGGGTTGTCGGGTGCGACCTTGATGGTGCCGAAGTAATAGCCGTAGGTGAAGGTGACCTCGCGGATCGGCTGCTCGTGGGTGCGCTTCCAGCTCACGCCGGCATCGTCGCTGCGCCAGACTTCCAGCGCGCGGATGTCGGTGTCGAACAGGCTGGCGTTGCCGTCGGTCAGTCGCGCGACGAGTTGCGCGATGGTGATCTGATCGGACTTCACCATCGCGATCAGTTTTTTCGCATCCAGGCTGGTGTCCAGATCCGAGGAGCGGATGAAGGTCTCGATCTCCTCGGGGTCCTGGCGCAGGAATTCCTGCTTCGACATGCGCCGCAGGCGCTGGGGCGAGAGCGGGCGCTCACCGAGGTCGTGCAGCGATTCAGGCAGCGTGCCCTGATGGTCGATCGACGCGTAAATCGTGTCGGTCTGGCTGGGCGCGACGCTCAGGCCGATGCGGCCGATCTCCGGGCCGGATGGAAAACCCGCGAGGCGATTCCAGTTGCGGCCACCGTCGGTGGACTTCCACACCCCGGAGCCCGCGCCGCTTTCGACCAGGTTCCACGGGCTGCGCGAGCGCTCCCAGGTCGCCGCGAAAAGCACCTCGCCCTGCCCGGGTGCCGCCGAGATGTCGATCGCGCCGGTCCATTCGTTCTCGCCGACCAGGGTGTGCTCCCACGTCGTACCGCCATCCCAGCTGCAGAACACGCCGCGTCGCCCACCCGCGGTGTAGAGCTTGCCGAGCGCGGCCACGCAGACGTGCTCGCCGTCGGTGGGATCGACCCAGACATGGCCGATGCGGTCGGTGTCTTCCAGTCCCATGTGCCGGAACGTCTTGCCGCCGTCATCGGAGCGGAACACGCCCAGCCCACCGTAGTTCGAGCGCGCCGAATTCGGCTCGCCGCTGCCCACCCACAGGCGCTCGGGGTTGTTCGGATCGACCGCGATGTCGCCGACCACGGTGGTCGGCAGGCGATCGCTCAAGGGCTCGAAGCTGACACCATTGTTGGTCGTCTTCCATACCCCGCCGGTGGCGTAGGCCACATAAAAACCGTAGGGCTGGCCGGGCATGTTCTCGACATCGACCACGCGACCGCCTTGCCCCGTCGGTCCGATCGAACGCCATTGAAGGCCATGGAAGGGCGAGGCATCGCGCAGCGCCTCGTGCTGCGCGACCGCCGCCCAGCGCTGGGCGTCGCTGGCGGCCGCATCCGGTTTCGGGCGCGCCTGCGCGATGGATGCCGCGAGTGCTGCGACAAGTGCGGTAGCGATGATGCAGTGTGCGTGGCGCGCCATGCTGGGCTTCTCCCCTGGGAAAGTCGCGAACATATCGCGAGG
>Ga0209181_10004352_pt1 | contig 21169 bp, 15 predicted proteins | sample MAT05_FD_187208 | JGI IMG/M metagenome (GOLD analysis project Ga0209181, IMG submission 187208) | Freshwater microbial communities from Lake Fryxell liftoff mats and glacier meltwater in Antarctica - MAT-05 (SPAdes) (version 2) | ecosystem: Environmental > Aquatic > Freshwater > Ice > Liftoff... | reverse complement strand
GGACGAGCCGGGTTCGCCACACGCCCATCGCTCTGGGTACGGAAACTGTACCCGCCTCGTCCCTACCATCGCAAAGTCGAGACACTGGCGGCGAACTTGTGAAACGGTCATCTAGCCATGACATTCCCCCCGGCGGGTCACCTTCATCGACCCAGCCGGGAACTCCCACGGACCGGCCACGCCATCGTGACCGGGAAGACGACTCGAACAGACTGCCAGTCGAACTCGACCCTCACCCACGGCTTGTTCTGGGTTGTGCCAGGGAAATGATTCGCGAATCTCGATAGGGAACGTTGCACGGCTGACCAACCAACATGATGTGCTGTGATCGGAACGTGAACGCGAAGACCTGTTCGGTATCTTCCTTGCAGATTGGGGTCCACCCCCAAAAGCTAGCCTAAAATATACAGGGCACCGCGGGAAATAATAGCCAAAATCTCGGAAAAATTGGTCTGTGCGTTGGTGCATTCGAGCCTCCTCTTCCCGTGCACCCAAAAGTCCGCGCGTGGGTGCGTTTAGAGAACCTGGGGAGAGTGCTGACCCTGTCGCCTATGAGCAGTAGATTAACGGTTGCTCCACCGCGAGGTTCATCATGTCCGTGCAACCCGAACCGCTCCGCGTCCTGGTCATCGACGACGATAAAAGCCTCGCCGAGGCCATCGCCGAGAGCCTCGAACGCCGGGGCCACGACTGCACTGTCTGCACGAACGGGAAAACCGGGCTTGCAAAACTTGAAGAACCATTCGATGTGGTGCTCACCGACCTGCGAATGATGGATGTCGGTGGACTCGAAATCGTGAAGCGTTGTCGGCAATGTCTCCCCGATGCCGAAGTGTTCGTCATCACCGGGTTCGCGGATGTGAAAACTGCTGTCGAGGCCATGAAACTCGGCGCGTCGCATTACCTCCAAAAGCCGATCGACCTCGCGGAACTCCGGGCTGTGGTGGACAAGTCCGCCGAACGCGTACAGACCGTGCGTGATCTTCGACGACAGCTTGACGAGAAATTCGGCTTCGAGGGCGTCGTCGGGAATGGGCCGAAGATGCAGCGCGTGCTGCAACTGCTGAAGGCCTACGCTCCGACCACGGCCTCGGTGCTCGTGCTCGGTGAGAACGGAACTGGCAAGGAGTTGGTCGCCAAGGCGCTGCACATGAACAGCCCAAGGCGGAACAGGCCCTTCGTGGCCATGAACTGTGCCGCGTTAAACGAGAACCTTCTCGACGACGAAATGTTCGGGCACGAAGACGGCTCGTTCACCGGCGTCAAGGGGCAGCGAAAGGGCCGCTTCGAATATGCACATGGCGGCACGTTGTTCCTGGATGAAATCGGTGACATGCCGCTGTCACTGCAAGCGAAGTTGCTCCGGGTGCTCGAGAATGGCGAGGTCGTGCGAATCGGCGCGAACATGCCGGTGACGGTCGACGTTCGCGTGATCGCCGCCACGAACAAGGACATCCAGAAGGAAGTCGATGCGGGTCGCTTCCGGCAGGACTTGTTCTACCGGCTCAAGGTGGGAACGATTCGCCTGCCGACTCTGCGAGAACGCCGGGAAGATGTGCCGCCGCTGGGTGCCCACTTCATCAAGGAACTCGCCAAGAAGCACGGCAAGCCGGTCCCCCGGGTCGCGTCTGCTCTGTGGAGGGCATTCGAGAACTACGACTGGCCTGGGAACGTACGCGAGTTGAAGAATCTTCTCGACAGTATGTTGGTGCTCGATCTGGACGGCGAGTTGACGTTCGATGATCTGCCGGAAGACGCGGGCGTGCGGCCGCACGGGTTGCCCGGCGGCGCGATCACCTCAGCAGGCGCTGACCACTTCATCGGCCGACCGCTTGAAGAAGTCGAGCGTTACTACACCGAGAAGGCGCTCGAGTTGGCGGACGGTAACCGCGAGGAAGCCGCGAAGATGCTCGGCATCGCGGAACGCACCCTGTATCGCAAAATCCAGGAATGGAAGAAGCTCGCCGAGAAGAAGGAAGGGTAACTGATCGCTGACAAAGCGGCGAACGGATGCTTCGTCCCAGACTCCCGCTTGAGTAGAATTGAAGTATGGTTAGCCTGGCACTCACTCCTGAACTCACCGCGAAGCGCGATCGCCTCCACGCCACGCTCGCGGAATTGCCCGGCGTCGCCGTCGCATTCAGTGGCGGCATCGACAGCACCGTTGTCGCGAAAGCGGCGTTCCTGGCACTGGGCGAGAAGGCCGTTGCAGTCACGGCCGACAGCGGGAGCGTCGCGCGGGCGGAACTCGCCGACGCGAAGCGGCTCGCCGCGATCATTGGCATCCGGCACGTCGTGGTTCCCACCCGTGAGTTCGAGAACCCCGATTACCTGAAGAACGACGGCACACGTTGCTACCACTGCAAAACAGAACTGTATTCGACCGTGGCGCGAATCCTGCCCGAACTCGGTGTGCCAGTCATGGTGAGCGGAGCGAACCTCGATGACCTCGGCGACTACCGCCCGGGGTTGATCGCAGCCGCCGAGCATTCCGTGCAGCATCCGTTGCAGATCGCCGGCTTCACGAAGGCGGACGTTCGCGCTCTTGCACACCACTGGGAACTGCCAACGTGGGACAAGCCCGCGTCGCCTTGCCTGTCGAGTCGGTTGGCCCCGGGGTTGGCCGTGACGCCGGAACGGACCGCTCGCGTGGAGGCAGCGGAAGCATTCCTCCGGGGACTGGGCCTGCGTGAGTGCCGCGTGCGCCATCACGAGGGTGACCTGGCGCGCGTCGAAGTGCCTCTTGGCGAGATTGCCCGCTTCGCGACTAACCCTGTGCGTGACGATTTGACCCGCGAGTTTCACCGCCTCGGGTTCAAGTTCATCACCATCGATCTCGACGGCTTCCGCTCGGGTAGCCTGAACGATCTCATACCGCTGGAAGTGCGCCGGGTGTATAGTGGACGGTAATCCTGTGTTTCGCTCGTCATGACGTGTCATTCTCAAGCCCTCGACCACCCATGAATCCTCTACCTGCGACTCGTGCTCTGGACCAGTTCTTCCTCGAAGCCCGCTGCAAGCTCCTCGACCTCGCGGGCATCCTCGACCGCATCGGTCGCGGTGCGGATGTCGACGCCGCGACGGGTGATCCACGTGTCGAGAAGATCAATCAGGCGCTCAAGTTGCTGATGTCGGACGCCCCAAATAAGGCCGAGCTGATTCAGAAACTTTTCTCACTCGCCTACGACCCGGAATGGAAGCGACCCACCCCTCGATTTTGAGACTCCCTTTCGACCGTGATGCGATACCATAATGGCAATCCGACAACCGTCAAGGATCGCCAATGGCCGTCAGCATTGTTTGCCCACATTGCGAATACGATTTCCAGGTCACGGCACTCTTGCCAGATGGCACGGTCCTCTGTGGGATCTGCACCAAATCATTCCCACCAACGCCCGAGCAGACTGTGTTGCTCGCAGAGGTAGCCGCACAGTTGGCGGCTGAAGCATCAATCCCGGTAGCGGAAGTTGTGGGAAGGCCGCCTTCCGCCACTCCGACAGCATCGACAGCATCGACCGGATGGGAAGGAATCGGAGGGACAAAGGGTTCGCCTCGAACATCCAAACGTGCCGCGAGTAGTTGGCCAGCCGAGGATGATGAACCCTGGGCTGCGTTCGCTCATGGCAGCCGAATCGTGTGTTTTGGGATCATGACGGAACTGATCGCCTTTACCATCCTGTTGGTGGTTCAACTGATCTTCGGAGCGATGACGGCGGAACGAGGTCCGCAAAAAAGCGCTACCTCACCGATGGGTTTCATCCATCAGGCGTTCACGGCGTTGTCTCTGGTTGGGATCGTGATTGGCTCTGGCATGGTGGCCGCAGGCCGAACGGAGCAGGCGAAGATCCCACCAGACAGGATGGGAACCGGGTCCTTCGTCACGGTTTCAGTAGTCAGTTGGGTTGGTGTGGTCGGGTGCGTGCTCGCAATGTTGGTGATCATCGCGGGTTTTCTGGAGGGATCCCCGTCTCGAACCGGCGCAACCAAAATGGTTGCTTCAATGATGCTTGGAGTACTCGTGGCGTGCATCTGCCGATGGTCAGCAGACGCGGGAACGATCATCAACCTGGGGCTTGTCGCTGGTATCATGCCCAGCCGATCCCTCCGGGATCGGGTGGCCGCAGTGAACGTGGCGGGTCAACTGATAACGCTGTGTTATCTGGGATTGTTCGCTCTCACGTACTTCAAGGTTCTGGAACTGCCGCTTCCTCGTGGGAATTCCGGAGACGGCCTAATCACGGGTGTCATGGTTGGCCTCGTTTCCTACTTGATCTTCTTCATTTACGAGATGTTACAGCTCACTCTGAACGCGGTCGCGGGCGAAGAAGCCAAACGCTGGAAGTCGGGTCGGGTCGAGTGACAAGTGGGTCGCCGGCTCAAGAGCGAAGGTGCATTTTCGCTCAGCCGGGGTTTCTCCGCGAGCGTCGTCCGCTTAGTATTGTCGGGAAGTCGGCTATCGACCTCTCATCGGGAATATGTCATGCCCATTACATTGGGTTGTCCATCGTGTGGTAAGCGGTTCCGTGCTCGTGACGAATCTGCCGGGAAGCGGGTCAAGTGCCCGTACTGTGCGGAACCTGTTCCCGTGCCCTCAGGCGATGAACCGGAGCCACTTCAGCAACAACAGCAGATGATGCCCCAGGAGCGTTCGCCCCTGGACGACGATGATGACGGTGTCGGCACCGTGCCGACCTCGCGCCCCTTTCAGCAACAGCAACAGCCTGCAGTCGCCAGTCCAGCCGACTGGGGTGCCGATACGCCGCCGACACCCAAGGCAAGCCCGTTCCCGCCGATCCAGTCTCCGGCGGCGGCACCCGCATTCCCGCCGATCCAGTCGACCCCGTCGGTGCCCGTGTTTCCGCCGATGCGTGCTCCTTCTTCGCCGAATCTCGACTTCCCGAAGGGACCAATCCCCCGGCCAGGCCGCCAATCCTTGACCGGGCTGAATGCGATCCGCCCACTGGGCACCGGAGTGGGTGGGGGGCCGGCTGGTTCGTTGCCTGACGACGCACGCTCTGCCGATCCGCTCGCGATTTCCGGCTGGAGAAAGGCTCGCGGGGGGCTGTTCTGGGTTCTCTGCGGCCTACTGGTTCTGACCCTCCCGGGATTCGTGGGCTTCGCGAAGGCCGTGTGTGTGCGTGCGGGAATCGACCTTCCCCAGGGGCCGGGCGACGGCTGGCTCTCGATCTCTGGCTACATCAACTCCCCGGACCCGAACTCCGTGCGGATGTCCAAGGAGGAAATCTTCGACTTGCTGGTCTATGGAGGGCCGATGGTGCTCGGGGGGGTGTTGCTGGCGTTTGGTCGCATCACTTGCGGTGCCGTGCCTCGCAGCAGCGGCGGGAAGGGAATGTTCGCACTCAGTGGGCTATTCACGCTGATCGCGGTCGCCAGCCTCATCGCGGCGATTGGCTGCGACAAACTGCTGTTCAAGGAGGAGTACCAGTATGCCCGGTATGCGTTCTTGATCTCGGCGCTGGCGGCGGAGTTCTGGTGCCTCACCGGCATGGCGGTTTGCGGAATCGCGTTGAAGCGACCGAAGGCCGCACGCTCGGTAGGAATGGTGGGCATGGCAGTGGCGTTCGTCGCGGCCGCAGCTACGATCGGCTGGATGCTCTATGTGAAGCAGTATCGCTCGGTGCCGGTGACGGACACCGCAAAGATGTATGAGCAGGCGGCGGCGATGCTGGGCTGGCTGCTGGTGGTAGGCACCTACTGGCGAGCGGTTCGGAGCGTTCGCGGTGCCGTCTCCGAACTCGTCGAATCGACCGATGTGTGATCCTGCGTGTAAGCGACGGAGTCCCCGTCGCTCATCAATTCCGTTCAGTCGGTGACCTGGAACGACTCCAGGAATTCGTTCGCACGCGCATTCTTGATTGTGGTTGCCGTGCCAACGACCAGTATCTGATATTGGCGTTTCCCCACGATGTAGATGCGCCCCCGCAGTTGGCCATCAGGAGGCCCATCTGGCGGTAGTTTCGCGATGATTTCCATTCCCTGATACCGTCCCTGGAGCAGAACAGACTTACTCGACTCAAGTGTGCCCTTCACATTCGCGATCGCACCGTCGCGTGATGCTTCAAGTGCGATTTGCGTCTCGATGGGGGATGGCTCGTGTTGCATGGGGAAATCCGCCACACCGATCATGTAGCTCTCGTCATCGAACGTTTTCATAAACATCGTTATCTGCACCTGAACCTGCTTGGTTCCGGCCTTCTGTTGCTTAACCTCGGGCTTTCCGGGGAACTTCACCTTGAACTTCCACTCTTTCGAGGTGAATTCTTCCAGCTTCTCCGGTGGCTTCTCGGAGGGCATCTTGCACCCACCGATCAAAACAGCAAAGCCAAGGACGAGCGCCGCAGGGCGATACATAAGCTTTCCTTCATTCAAAGGTGAAGAGATTTGAAATGTAACCCCATGCGAACGGGCATCAATCGGTGACCTGGAACGAATCCAGGAACTCGTTCGCGCTCGGGCTTGTTGCGAATGAAGTCGTGCCGATCACCATGATTTGGTAGAGCCGTTTTCCGACGAGATAGATCTTGGCCCGCACGATCCCTTCCTTTGGCCCTTTTGGTGGCGGCGGCAGTTTCGCGGTGAATTCGCGACCAGGATATTTCCCCTGCAGCGTGACAGCACTGCTCGACTGAAGCGTTCCGCCGATGTTCGACACCGCCCCGTCACGCGAACCATCGAGGCGAGCCTGAACTTCAGCGGGTGATTCGCCTTCAGGGATCGGCATGTCGGCAACCCCGATCATAAAACCACCATCGCGAGCCGTGGTCATGAACATGTTCAACTTGGTGTTGAACGGCCCCGCTTGTTGCTTGGTGTCGGGTTTCCCCGGGAACTTCGCCTTGAACTTCCACTCAGTGGAGGTGAATTCCTCCATCGGTTTCTGACAGCCGCCAACTACGACTACAAGTCCGAGAAACAGCACGGCAGGGCGGAGCATCGGCATGCCTTTCTGAAGAGATGGTGATGAGTCAGAAACAATCGTACTCGCTCCCTGTGCGATTGCACAGGGAGTAGGATTTACTCCGATTCGCCCCAGAGCCAGGGGATCAGTTTCGCTTGTTCTCCGTAGTCGGGAATGATCATGTCGGCCCCGACCGCGATGAGTCGAGCACGCTTGTCGGGTTGAACGACCCCCCACCCACTCCCGGATTCGGAACTGGCCACGCCCACTGCCACGCCGCCTACGCGCTTCACCTCTCCTGTTTCGACCACACCGTCCCCGAAGCCGAGCAACTCCTCGCCACGAATGCCCAGTTCGGCGAGCACTCGCGCGATCACTTTCCCCTTCCCGAACTCGGGGTCGTTGTTCCTGGGTGCGTTGATCCCCGTTGGGAAGAATTCCTCGACTCGCAAAAGGCCGGCTTCCCGGGCGACGTGATCGTATTCCGTTCCACTGGCGACGTACAACGGTACGCCCCGTTCACGGAGATTCGTGAGGATCGCGTGTGCGTTTGGCACCACCCAGTCTGCCGCCTGGAACTCACTGACTTCCAGGGCATCCCAGCGGCCGCGAACGTCTCGCATCAGTCGTTCGATGTACTCGCGAAGATACTCCCAGGAGTCTGCTGGTGTGCCGCCGCGCCGCCGCACCTCATCAACGAAGACCTCCATTTGTCGGATCGTGGGCGCTCCGTTCTGGGCCATCACGAGTCGGTCGAGCGTGATCCATTCCTCGGCCTCGGGTTCACCGAGCAGCGACATGGCCCGAAGGCGTTCGATCATCATGCCGACCATCACTCGCGGCCAACCCTCGCGGAGTAACGAGAGTGTGCCGTCGAAGTCGAACAACACAGCCTTGAACGGCCCACGACGGACGGAAGGGTTGATCAACTCGGCCGGCGGCATGGCGTTCTCGGGTACACGGAAAGCTGAGGATGCAGTGAGGACAGTCTATATTTCAGAGAGGAGTGATGCAGCGTGTTTGGCCAACCCGTGTTATTTCTCGAGCGCGTCCTATGCCGAAACTTCCGCGTATCGCAATCACGATGGGCGACCCCGCGGGCGTCGGTCCCGAGTTGTGCCTGCGATTGCTCGACGATCCGCGAGTGCGGGAGGTGTGTGAGCCGCTCTTAATCGGCGATCTCGCATTACTCAATCGAATTGCGGGCCAACTCGGTTGGCCACAGCCCGATCTCGCGTGCATTCACGACTTGCAGAACCTCCCCGCGAATGCCGTCGAACCTGGCGAAGTGTCGCCAATTTGCGGGCGAGCAGCGTACGAGTACGTCACCTTCGCCATCGATGAAGCGCTTGCGGGGCGTGCTGACGCCATCGCAACCGGGCCAATCAACAAGGAAGCGTTGCACGCCGCAGGCATCCCGTTTCCTGGGCACACCGAGATTCTCGCGGATCGCACCAAGACGCCGCAAGTCTGCATGATGCTCACGTCCGACGCGATCACGTGTTCACTCGTGACGGTTCACGTCGGGTATCGCGAAGTGCCGGCGCTCCTGACGCGAGAACTTGTGCGGGAAACGATCGAGTTCACGGCGATCGCGATGGAGCGAATGCGCGGCCGCAAGCCGCGATTGCTGGTGTGCGGGTTGAACCCCCACGCGGGGGAACACGGACTGTTCGGCGACCGCGAAGAGGAGCGGATCATCGCACCCGCAATCGCCGACGCACGCGCTCTGGGGATCGACGTGAGCGGCCCGTTACCACCCGACACGGCATTCCTGCCGAAACTCCGCAAAGAAACCGATGCCTACGTGTGCATGTATCACGATCAGGGGCTAATCCCGCTAAAGTCGCTGGCATTCGAGGACGCCGTGAACGTGACGCTGGGGCTGCCGATCGTGCGCACATCGGTCGACCATGGAACCGCGTTCGACATCGCATGGAAGGGCGTCGCGGATGTGTCGAGCTTCGTGAAGGCCGTGGAACTCGCGGCAAAACTGGCGAAGAAGGCAGCAGAGTAGCCACAGATGAACACAGAAGAAACACAGATAAGACCAAAGGCAGAAGACCAAAGATCAATTTGTTTCCAAGAACTGCTAACAACTTGTTTTCTTTGTGTCTCCGTGCTTCTTTTCTGACGTCTAGTGCTCTGGTCTTATCTGTGTTTCATCTGTGTTCATCTGTGGCTACTCTGCTGTTCTGCTTCATGGCAGCGTGATGCGGATCTGGGCTTCCTTGCGGAGTTTCTTCAGTAAGTCCAGGCGGTAGTCGTCGGTGTACGCTTCCAGTACCTCGATCGCGCACTTCTCCACGACCGATGGCTTGCCCGGTTTGCGATCCGTGACCAGGATCAGGTGTACGCCGTAGTCCGTTTCCACGACGCTACTCACCTCGCCTACCTTCAGCGCGAACGCTGCTTTCGCGAGCGGTTCGTCCTCGGGCAATCCCTTGCGCAAGATGAAGCCGAGATCGCCGCCGTCTTTCGCTGACGGGCACTGTGAGAGCTTGCGGGCGGTGGCTGCAAAGTCGGCTTTCCCCGCGGCAATCAGCGATCGCACGTCTTGAAGCCGTTCCTTCGCGGCAGCACGGGCCGTCGGCGGTGCGGCCTTGGAGACTCGCAACATGATGTGGCTCAGCCGCACCTCAACCTTGTCGAAGTGCTCGCGGTTCGCCGCGTGATACGCCTTCAACTGCTCGTCGGTGACCTGCTGTTTCACGTATCCCGCAAGTTGAATCTGAAGCGACCACATCTCGCGGAGTTGAGCCTCGGTTCGGCCCGTCTCCTTCAGGAACATGGCGAGGGTGCGGTTCACCTTGGTGAGTTGGTCCGTGAACGCCTTCATCTGAGCTTCGATTTCGGCGGGATCGACCTTCGGCCCGTTCTTCTCAAGGAACTGTTTCAGCAGTGCGTCGTCGATCAGATCATCGACCAGTGTGGCGCGGAGTTGTCGTCGGGTCGCGGGCGTGATCGGCACGTTCGGCAGGTTCGCGTTCACGGCCGCATCGAGTTCCGCCAGGCTGATGGGCTGCCCGTTCACGGTGGCAGCAACATTGGGTGAAGCCGAGTCAACCGCGACAGCACCCGAGACGGAAATCATCACGACAAGAATAGCGGCGCGCATGTCAGTCCTCCTGGGTTCGGCCGTATAGCCGGGGAGGAAGCTGGGTGCAATCGCGTTCTGCCTGCTAAGATGGGTGTTATGCGTGAGCTGACATTGAAACCGCTGATGAGCGTGCCGCCGGAAGCCAGGCACCGCGTGGCCCTGTTGGACAGCGTTCCCACGGGCGAATTGCTGATCCACGAGATCTACCGCAGTGTGCAGGGCGAATCAACATTCGCCGGGTTGCCGTGCGTCTTCGTGCGTTGCTCCGTGTGTGATCTTCGTTGTGGGTGGTGTGATACCCCGCACGCCTTCAATCGGGGCGAACGCAGCACCCGCGAGGATGTGTTGGCGAAGGCACTCGCGTTCGATTGCCCCCTGGTCGAGATCACTGGCGGGGAACCGTTGCTGCAACCGGACGTGTTCCCGCTGATGGCCGAACTCGCCGACGCCGGGAAAACGGTCCTCCTCGAAACGAGCGGCGCTCACGACGTGTCGCCGGTGGATCGCCGCGTCCACATCATCATGGACCTGAAATGCCCCGACAGCGGAGAGTGCCACCGCAATCTGTGGGCGAACCTGGATGCACTGAAGCCCACGGATCAGATCAAGTTCGTGATCGCATCGCGGCGCGACTGGGAATGGACCGCCGCGACAATCCGCGAGCACTGCCTCGACACGCGATTCGAGTGCCTCGTGGGGCCGGTGTTCGGCTCGGTGCAACCGGTCGAACTCGTGAACTGGCTTCTCGATTCGGGTTTGCAACGAGTCCGCTTCCAGCTTCAGTTGCACAAGTTCATCTGGGAGCCGAGCACCCGTGGCGTGTGAGCCGTGCTACCAGTCGCCGACGCTGCCGTCGGGGTAGAACACGCGCTGCGGCAACTCCTGCTGGAACGGGTGCTTCTTCACCTCGGCCTCGTTGATGATGATGCCCAATCCCGGCCGCGTGTTCGGCCGCACGATCCGCCCCTTCTTCTCGATCGTGAACCCTTCTTCCACCACATCTGCACGCCATGGCACATCGGCGTGAACCGTTTCGCAGATGATGTAACTCGGCTGCGAGAAGCCGAACTCCAGGCTCGCCGCGGTGCTGACCGGCCCTTGCGGGTTGTGAGGTGCCAGCGAGATGCGGTGTGCCTCGGCCAGCGCCGCGATCCGGCGTGCTTCCGACAAGCCGCCGCAGTGTGTGATATCCACCTGGCACACTTCGCACGCACGGGCATTGAACAGATCCTTGAACGCCGCGAGGTTCGTCACCCGTTCGCCGGTTGCGATGGGTGTCACCACGGCACGGTTAATCATCGCGAGTCCATCAACGCTCTCGGGCCAGCACGGTTCCTCGAAGAAGTACAAGCCGTAGGGTTCGAGCGCCTTCGCGAACTGTAGTCCCATTGCGGGGGAAGGCCGGGCGTGGCAATCGACCATGATGTCGATGCCATCACCGACTGCCTCCCGCATCGCGGCGACGCACTTCTCGGCAGTCTTAATCGGCTTCAACCCTTCGAGCGGAAGCGTTGGCGGCACGGCCATGCACTTGAACGCCGTGAACCCATCGGCGACGGCTTGCTGAGCGAGTGCCGCGAATCGCTTCGCATCTTCCGACGCGGTCTCGTAGAAGTCTTCCATCTTGCCGCCGCCGAGGTGGCAATACGTGCGAACGTGATCGCGAACCGGCCCGCCCCAGAGCTTCGAGCACGGCAAACCCGCGACCTTGCCAAGAATGTCCCACAGCGCAATGTCGATCCCTGCGATGGCCGTGGCACGGACGATGCCGTGGCCATGCCAGAAGTGCTGACGATACATCATCTGCCAGAGGTGTTCGATCCGCGTGGGGTCTTCGCCGATGAGGAGTTCCGCGAGATCCTCCACGGCACCAACGACCGCCCGCGTATGCCATTCGAGCGTCGCTTCCCCCCATCCGAACAGTCCGTCCTGATCGGTGACCACTTTAACGAAAATCCAGTTTCGCATCCGGGCATGGCAGACATGTGTTTCGATCCGGGCGATCTTCATGATGACTCCTGCGAGGTGGTGGCCGTATGACCGCGAATCGCGGATTACCCACATCCGAGAAACTGTATCGGTTTTTGTTGTCGAAGGGATCGTGTTGGCCGCGGTTGGCATGTCGCAACCCCGCCAGCAGATCGGAGAACTACCGCGATTGCACTTGTTGCGTTGTCATGCGAATCTCACCTCGGGATACCGATGTCGAGGGGGGAACGATTATGCGGGGAACGGGTTTGCTCGCGTGGGGCAGTGAGACAGTGTACGCTTACTACACGACTGATGGCAACGCGGTGCGAGTGCGGCTCTCGGTGGATGAGGCAGACCGCTTCAGACTCTGGGAGGGGTCACGAGTCTGGATCACGTTGCCGGACAGAGAGCCGGTTGACGCTCTGGTCATGAATGTGGGCCGGATGCCACCATTCGTGTGGGTGGAATTGATCGTGATTGCTGCTTCGGCGGCACACAGCAGGTAGGAGATGGCGCTGTGGCAACGAGGAAGCCACGCTGGTGGGTGTACGTTCTCCGGTGTGCAGACAACACGCTGTACACCGGAGTGACAACCGACATCCCGCGGCGAGTGAAGCAGCACAATGCCGGCACCGCGTCAAAGTATACACGTGCTCGTGGCCCGGTCGAGTTGGTCTATCACGAGGCAGCGAAGGGCCATGGTCCGGCGCTGAGTCGCGAGGCCGCAATCAAGAAGTTGCCCCGCGTCGAGAAACTGAAACTGAGCGAACCGGTTCCCGTGGCTGAGCCGAAACGGCGACAGCGGAACGAACAATCCCATCCCGTCTTTGCCAAGAAATCCTAAAAATTCCCAGGCGACTGCTGCACTTGTGCCGCGTTGAACCCTTTCACCCCCTCCCCCCTCTAACTGCGGTACATCCGCCTTCGGGCGGCCTGCTGCACTTAACCAGAGGAATCACATGGATCTCGACCGGTTCACCGAGAAAGCCCGTCAGGCAGTTGCCGGTTCGCAGATGCTGGCGGCCCGGCTCAACCATCAACAGATAGACGTCGAACACGTCCTGATGTCGCTTCTCGACCAGGACAAAGGACTTGCACCGGCCATTCTTCAAAAGGCCGGACTTTCCGTCGATGCACTCACAGTCAAGCTTCAGCGAGAGCTTGACAAACTCCCCCGCGTCACGGGTGATGCCGAGCAGCGCCCCACCACGCGCTTCATCAAACTGATCGCGGGGGCCGAGGAAGAAGCCAAGAAGCTTAAAGATGAATACGTCTCCGTCGAGCATATCTTGCTTGCCGCGACCGACGACCACGGAGCCGCCGGGAAGGCGCTCAAAGAGTTCGGCGTTACTCGCGAACGGCTTCTCTCGGCACTGAAAGAGGTTCGTGGAAGTCAGCGGGTCACCACGCAGAACCCCGAGGAAACATATCAGTCGCTCGAAAAGTACGGCCGCGACCTGACGCAACTCGCCCAGCGTGGCAAGCTCGATCCGGTCATCGGCCGCGACGAGGAGATCCGCCGCGTCGTTCAAGTTCTGAGCCGCCGTACGAAGAACAACCCTGTGCTGATCGGGGAACCCGGCGTCGGCAAGACCGCTGTCGTGGAAGGACTCGCCCAGCGAATCATTCGTGGCGACGTGCCCGAGGGCTTGAAGGACAAGAAGATCGTCGCGCTCGATATGGGTGCGCTCATCGCGGGTGCCAAGTATCGCGGTGAGTTCGAGGAACGGCTCAAGGCGGTGTTGAAGGAAGTCACCGAGTCGAAGGGCGAGATCATCCTGTTCATCGACGAGATGCACACGATCGTCGGTGCAGGCAAGGCCGAAGGCGCGATGGATGCGGGCAACCTGCTCAAGCCGATGCTTGCTCGTGGCGAACTCCACTGCATCGGGGCCACGACCCTCGACGAATACCGCACGCACGTCGAGAAGGACGCGGCACTCGAACGCCGGTTCCAGCCGGTGTTTGTCGATCAGCCCACGGTGGAAGACACGATCTCGATTCTTCGTGGGTTGAAGGAACGATACGAGACGCACCACGGCGTTCGCATCAAGGATTCGGCACTCGTCGCGTCGGCGGTGCTATCGAACCGTTACATCACGGACCGCTTCCTTCCAGACAAGGCCATCGACTTGATGGACGAGGCCGCCGCGAAGGTGCGCACCGAGATCGATTCGATGCCGACGGAACTGGACGAGGTCTCGCGGCGCGTGATGCAACTGGAGATCGAACGCGAGGCGCTCAAGAAGGAAACCGACCGCGCTTCTCGCGACCGCCTCGAAAAACTGGAGAAGGAACTCGGCAACTCGAAGGCCGAGGCCGACGCGATGAAGGCACGCTGGATGGCCGAGAAGCAAGCCGTGCAGCAGGTGCAGACGATCCGCGAACAACTGGAGCAGATGAAGATCGAGGTCGAGCGTGCCGAGCGTGCGTACGACCTCAACAAAGCTGCCGAGTTGAAGTACGGCAAGCTGCCGGAACTCGAACGGAAGCTCGCGGCCGCAGAAGCGGAAGGGGATCGCGAGAAGGACAACCGTCTTGTGAAGGAAGAGGTCGGCGAGGACGAGATCGCTGCCATTGTGAGTCGCTGGACCGGCGTACCGGTGTCGAAACTCCTCGAAGGCGAGAAGGAGAAACTCCTGCACCTGGGCGACGAGTTGCACAAGCGAGTCATCGGTCAGGACGAAGCAGTGATCGCGGTGTCGGAAGCCGTGATTCGCGCTCGCTCGGGGTTGAAGGACCCGAAGCGGCCCATCGGCTCGTTCATCTTCCTGGGGCCAACCGGTGTCGGGAAAACAGAACTGGCTCGTGCTCTCGCCGAGTTCCTGTTCGACGACGAGAAGGCGATGGTTCGCATCGACATGAGCGAGTACCAGGAGAAGCACACAGTCTCGCGGCTCGTGGGCGCCCCGCCGGGATATGTCGGCTACGATGAGGGCGGCCAGCTCACGGAAACGGTTCGCCGTCGGCCGTACTGCGTCGTGCTGTTCGATGAGATCGAGAAGGCGCACCCGGACGTGTTCAACGTCCTGCTGCAAGTGCTCGACGATGGCCGGCTTACGGACGGGCAGGGCCGCACGGTGGACTTCAAGAACACCATCATCGTCATGACATCGAACATCGGGAGCCAGAAGATCCTGCAGTTCAAGGACACTCGCATCGGCGAGGTATACGACCGGATGCAATCGGCGGTTCTGGAAGAACTGCGGAAGCACTTCCGGCCTGAGTTCCTGAACCGTGTCGACGACACGATCGTGTTCCACGCTCTCACGGAAGCGGACCTGACGCAGATCGTCGAGATCCAGTTGGGTCAACTGCGGGGCCGGCTCGCGGAGCGGAAGATCACGCTGGCACTCACGGACGAAGCCAAGAAGCATCTGGTCGCGGTGGGCTACGACCCGGCGTATGGTGCTCGTCCTCTGAAGCGGACGCTTCAGAAGGAAGTGGAAACGCCGCTGGCGCGGATGCTGCTCAAGGGCGATATCCGCGATGGAAGCGGCGTCACGGCTGAGTACGACGCCGGCCGCGAAGGGTTAAAGTTTGAGTCGAAGGGCGGCGAACGGGCGGAGTAAGTGCTTGTGTCGAGTTGAGGGAACGCACCCGACTGGATGGTGAGGGGCAACTCACCATCCAGTCGGCGAGGTCAAATTCCATCGATCGAGATGCCGCCGGTGAGAACGCTCATGGTGACACCGCCAGACAAAACTGCTCCAGACAACGGATCCAGGTAGACAATTCCGGAGGCAGCACTCTCGTGAATCAACGCCAGGTCAGTTGATCCGTCCCCTGTCGCATCGAAGTGCGCGATCGCGTGATTCACGACGCCGGTACCCACTGTGTAGCTCTTGCTTGGGCCGGGGCCGTTGCTGATTGCTGTCGCCAGGCCCGATGTCGCGTTCACGGAAAACACCGCAACACGAACCTGCTCGTTGGCGGGATTCGAGATTGGATCGAGCGCCGAGAAGACGAGTTCGGCCTTGCCATCACCGTTCGTATCCGTGAAGGTCACGCGAGCATCGCGAGCGATCACGTTCTGTCCCGAGACGATCCCCGCGAACGGAGCCAACGGACTGTTCACGTTCCCCGACAGCGCGAGTTCGGACAGGCCCGATCCATCAAACTCGAACGCCCGCAGCTTCACGACCTTGTTTGGGTTGCTCGCCGCAACCGGCCCTCCACGAGTCACCGCAATTTCGTCCTGAATGTGTCCCGATTCATTCGTCACTCCATCGAGATCACCCGCAGCAACAACGACACCCTTCTGGTAACTCGGACCAAACGGCGTCAGGATCGACCCAATGAGCGTGTCGGCCGAACCGTCTACCGCGCTGCCTGCGTTGATGACCGCAAGCCGACCATACTCGACGCGCCCGGCCTGTGGTGTCCCCGATCGTGACCCGGCGATCAGATCGATCCTCCCGTCGCCATTCACGTCACCCGTCGCGATGTTCAACCCGTTGATGTAGGCACCCGTTGTTCCGACGGGTCCGGCTGTGGTCGCGAACGGCGTGAAGACATGCACCAGCGTCAATTTGCCTTCAGCAAGGTCGGCTCCGTCATACACGAAGACCTTGCCAGCCTTGCCAATCAAGGGGCTACTCGCGTTCTGCGAGGCCGCCATCGAAACGGCTAGGTCCGCGACTCCATCACCGTTGAAGTCGCCAAGGGCCACTTGAACGAGCCCGGTGTACCGCACGGTTGGCGAGACATCCAGTGGCCGCACCGTCGAGATGACCATGCCCGTGTTCGCGTTCACGATGCTGACGGTGCCGTCGGTGCCACCCACTGCGAACATCGAGACGTGCGTGGTGACAGCAAACGTTGCGCTGGGTCCAGCAGCGGGAGCAAGGTTACCAGCGACATCGTTCGCAGTGCCAGCAACCAGCGAGATGCCGAGGGCGCCCGTGCCCGTGATGCCATCGATCGTTACCGTGCGTGTGTTGCCGGTCCCAGAAACACTGACCGTTCCGTTCGCGGTTCCAGAAGCGTTCAAGATGATGCCGTCGAGCGTCAGCGTGCTCGCGTTGAAGTCCGTATCCGTGTACGTGATCGTGAAAGTGACCGGCCCATGTTCGGTGGTCGTTGCTGAAGGTTCGCTGATGGTTACGGTCGGAGCCGTGTCGCCGACGGTGAACGTGTCGCTGGGACCAGCGGCCCGTGCCTGGTTCCCCGCGGTGTCGTTGGCGGTGCCTGCGGCGAGCGAGATGCCGAGCGTTCCTTCGCCCATGATGTTGCTGATGGTCACTGTTCGCGTAGTACCATTACCGGGGCTTACGGTCACGGTTCCGGTGGCGGTGCCAGTGCTGTTCAGCGTGATATCGCTGACGTCCAGCGTGCTTGCGTTGAAGTTGGTGTCGCTGTACGTGATCGTGTAGGTGATCGAAGCACCCGGCGTGGCGGTTCCACTCGGTGCGCTGATCGTTACCGACGGCCCTTGCGTATCGATGGGTGGGGGCAGGGGGGGGACGGCCGCACGGACGACGGAGATGGTGAACGACTGCGTGGCGACTCCGCCGCTGCCGTCGCTCACCTGGACAACGATGGTGTGGGTTGCTGGGGCAACCAGCGAAGTGCTTGCAACCGTCACAACTCCGGTGGTTGGATGAATGGCGAACAGCCCGCCCGCATCGTCGGTGAGGCTGAACGTCACCGCTGGTCCGTTCGGATCGGTGGATGTGACCGTGATCCCGACAGTCTTTCCGATCGCGGCTTGTTCTCCCACTCTGTTGGTTGCCGTGTTTGAATCCGCAGGCGTGGTCGGGTCGACGTTGGTGACATCAACGGTGAAGTCAGAGGTCGAAGTGCCACCCTGGCCATCACTCGCTTGAACCGTGATGGTGTGGCTTGTCGCGTCTTCGTAGTCGAGCAGTGCGGCGTTGGCGACTGTCACAACTCCCGTGGCAGAGTCGATTGCGAAGCGGCCACCCGCATTGTCAGTGAGGCTGTAAACGATCGCTGGGCCGTTCACATCTGTCGCAGTTGCCGTGATGCCGACAGCGGTTCCGTTCGCGGCTCCTTCAACGACCGTGTTCGCAGCAGTGTCGGCATCCGTGGGCGTGTCGGGGTTGACGTTGGTCACGGCAATCGTGAAGTCGGCAGTCGAAGTACCGCCGTTGCTGTCACTTGCCTGGACCGTGATCGTGTGGCTCGTCGCGTCCTCGTAGTTCAGCAGCGCGGCGTTCGCAACCGTGACAACTCCCGTGGCAGAATCGATCGTGAAGCGACCGCCCGCGTCTTCGGTGAGGCTGTACACGATTGCCGGGCCATTCACATCGCTTGATGCTGCCGAGATGCCAACTGTCGTTCCGTTCGTGGCTCCTTCGACAACCGTGTTGGTCGCGGAGTCGGCATCCGTGGGCGTGATCGGGTTCACGTTGGTGACGTTGATCGAGAACGATTGCGTGGCTGTGCCACCATTTCCATCGCTGGCCTGAACAACAATCGTGTGGCTTGACGCGTCTTCAAAGTTCAGCAGGACCGCGTCTGCGACCGTCACGATTCCGGTACTTGAGTCAATGGCGAATCGACCACCCGCATCGTCCGTGAGGCTGAATGTCGTCGCGGGGCCGTTGAGATCGCTCGCCTCGGCCGTGATGCCAACCGTTGTTCCGTTCGCAACTCCCTCGGTGACCGTGTTCACGGCTGTGTCGGAGTCCGTGGGCGCGGATGGGTCTGCATTGGTGACAGTGATCGAGAACGACTGTGTGGAGACGCCACCGTTGCTGTCGCTCGCCTGCACTGTGATGGTGTGGCTTGTCGCGTCTTCGTAGTCGAGCAGTGCGGCGTTGGCGACTGTCACAACTCCCGTGGCAGAGTCGATTGCGAAGCGGCCACCCGCATTGTCAGTGAGGCTGTAAACGATCGCTGGGCCGTTCACATCTGTCGCAGTTGCCGTGATGCCGACAGCGGTTCCGTTCGCGGCTCCTTCAACGACCGTGTTCGCAGCAGTGTCGGCATCCGTGGGCGTGTCGGGGTTGACGTTGGTCACGGCAATCGTGAAGTCGGCAGTCGAAGTACCGCCGTTGCTGTCACTTGCCTGGACCGTGATCGTGTGGCTCGTCGCGTCCTCGTAGTTCAGCAGCGCGGCGTTTGCGACCGTGACAGCTCCCGTGACAGAATCGATCGTGAAGCGACCGCCCGCGTCTTCGGTGAGACTGTAAACGATTGCTGGCCCGTTCGGGTCAGTGGATGAGGCGATGACGCCGACAGTCGTTCCGTTCGTGGCTCCTTCGACAACCGTGTCGGGCGTGCTGTCGGCGTCCGTCGGTGTGATCGGGTGCACGTTGGTGACATCAATCGTGAAGTCGGCGGTCGAGGTGCCACCGTTGCCGTCGCTCGCCTGAACTGTGATCGTGTGGCTCGTCGCGTCCTCGTAGTCCAGCAGTGCGGCGTTTGCGACCGTCACGACTCCGGTACTGGAGTCGATTGTGAAGCGACCACCTGCACTGACGGTGAGGCTGAATATCACCGCAGGGCCGTTGAGATCGCTCGCCTCGGCCGTGATGCCAACCGCGGTTGCGTTTGCGGCTCCTTCAACGACCGTGTTCGCAGCAGTGTCAGCATCCGTTGACACGGATGGGTTCACGTTCGTGATGGCGATGCTGAAATATGCGAGCGAGATGCCACCCTGACCGTCGTCAGCCTGGACTGTGATGGTGTGACTCGCCAGAGTCTCGAAATCCAACTGACTCCCATCGGCGACGGTCACAACCCCACTGCTCGAATCGATCGCAAAGCGGCCATCCGCGTCATCGGTGAGTGAATAGATGATGTCCAGCCCGTTCAGTTGTGTTGCTACCGCTGTGATCCCCACCGCAGTCCCGTTCGCGGCACCTTCGGCAACGCTGTCCGCTGCGGTATCGCTATCGGTCGCTGTGGTAGGGTTCGCGTGCGTAACGGTCACCGTTGTGGTGTCGGTGTCAAAGCCACCGTCGCCATCGTCCACACGAACGCCTACCACATATGTCCCCTGTGTGGAGAACACGTGCGTTGAACTCAGCGATTCGTAGGTTCCGTCGTTGTCGTAGTCGAACTGGTACATCAACGGGTCGTAGATGCCCGCCACGTCGTTTGCGTCCACGGTGATGGAAACCAGCGAACCTTCACCAACGGGGCCGTTGTTCGCGACCGATGCGATCACGGGGTTCACGTTGTCGATATGGATGTGCTGGGGCAGCGAGTGTGCGACCGCTCCAAGTCCGTCGGTGACAATCAGGTGAACTGGCGATGGCCCGTTGTCGAGCGGAGTGAAGCTGACACTTGCACCGTCCAGTTCGATCACGCCGTTCGGAGTGAATACCCGCCAGGTATACGTCAATCCGGTACCGGATGGGTCGGAGGCTGTCGCGGACAGGTTGACCGCAGTACCTTCCACTCCCGTCGTGGGCACGGTGATTGTGTCAATCGTCGGAGCAACGGTTGTCACGGTGATGGTGTCCATGATGGGCGCCACTGGACTCGCGCCAGGGTCGAAAGTAGACACGAATACAGTCAAGTTGAACGACTTGGGGATCGGAGACGCGGCAAGAATCATGAGGCCGGGGAGGTCGGCGGGAGTCAGTCGCCACACGTTTCCGTCAAGAGTCCCGGCGCTGAAGGTCACGTCGGCTGGCAATCCAAGGATGTCGATGCTCACGATTTCGGAGCCGTCGTCGTCCGGTGTCCCCGCGGTGATCGGGAACGCGGCAGCAATCCCGGCCGGCACCGTGACATCCGACACCGTGAGGAACGGCGTATCGGTCACGGGGCGGATCATGATGAACAGGTCACCCGTGTTGCTGAATTCGCGTCCGTCGCTGACCGCGTATCGGATCAGAGTCGGAAAATCGCCACCACCAGTGGCGTAGTTCGGAGCGGGCTCAAACACCAGCCAGTCCGCCGCGTTGTAGTCCGGCCCCGTAACCGGGATCTCCTGCCCGACCGCGACCGCAGAGCCTTGATACAGCAACGTGCCGCCCGACGGGAGTTCATCGATGCGGATCGACTGGAACGTGTCTCCCGAGTCCGCGTCCGAGGCAGGGGTGAGGAAGTCGGCGGCCGTGAGTGCCAGCGTGGTATCTTCGGTCGCGAGCACGAAATTGTTGCCGAGGATCTGCGGCGCGTGATTGAAGTAGAACGATCCGCTCGAGAACACGGAGCCTTGCAGCGTTGCATCGACCGTCTGCACTTCCCAATAGTAC
>Ga0209181_10004349_pt1 | contig 21177 bp, 19 predicted proteins | sample MAT05_FD_187208 | JGI IMG/M metagenome (GOLD analysis project Ga0209181, IMG submission 187208) | Freshwater microbial communities from Lake Fryxell liftoff mats and glacier meltwater in Antarctica - MAT-05 (SPAdes) (version 2) | ecosystem: Environmental > Aquatic > Freshwater > Ice > Liftoff... | reverse complement strand
ACCTTCCACCTTCCGCCTTCCACCTTCCACCTTCCACCTTCCGCCTTCCACCTTCCACCTTCCGCCTTCCGCCTTCCGCCTTCCGCCTTCCACCTTCCACCTTCCACCTTCCACCTTCCGCCTTCCACCTTCCACCTTCCGCCTTCCGCCTTCCGCCTTCCACCTTCCGCCTTCCGCCATCCTCCTTCCACCTTTCTACAACAACTTCTTCACTTCAAATTGAATGGCATCCAATACTACCGGTCCAAGCTCAGCATTATTATTGGAAGCATATTCCAGAATCATTTTACTAAGGTCCAACGCATGGGCAATGGGCGGTAAAGTACTTGCCAGTTGGTTGATGATGAAGATGTTTTGTTCCTTCATATTGGTAACGGCCTTCCATATTTCAGGATTAATATAAATCTGCTGAGTGATATTGTGCTCATATTCGTTCCGGATAGTTTCTACCAGGCCTGCCTGTAATTCCGATGCGGACAAAACACTGGCATGGATGCGGTTAACGAGGTTTTTCAGGGAGATCCGGTCAGTCAGTAAACTGAGTCTTTCGTATGCCTGCAGGGGTAGTAAGTTATTGCCCGGTGCGCTTGGTTGTTTTGCTTTTATCTCTCTTCTTAGAATACGTAATTCAGTCATTAAATAAACAAATAAACCAAAAAGGATTACGGTTGCAATTCCCTGTATTTCAATAAAGCCAACTTCAAATAATAACATTTTTTTTTACAAAAATAAGACAAAGCCTGTCGAATAAATTCCTTCTTTCGAAATAGCGTTTCGACAGCAGGTTTTAAAATGTCTATACCTTTGCCTAAACAAATGGAAGTATGGAAACAACAATAGCTTCACCGGTTAGTTTAACTCAAAATGCGGTGTCGGAAATCAGGCGGTTGATGAGTGAGCCGGATTTTGACCAGAAGAATTTATTAAGGGTAGGAGTGAAAGGGGGAGGCTGCAGCGGAATGACGTATGTATTGGGCTTTGATGTTCCAACTGAAAAGGATGAACATTTTGAAATAGAAGGAATACCCTGTATTATGGAAAAATCTCATGGAATTTATTTAATGTCGATGGAGGTAGACTGGCAAGGCGGATTAAATTCGAGGGGCTTTACCTTCAATAACCCCAATGCAAGCAAGACTTGTGGTTGCGGAACTTCGTTTGCGGTTTAATTCATATAATAAGTTAGACTGAAGGAGGAGGCGTGTTTGCCTTCTCCTTTTTTAATGCCCCTGGGTTAAAATGTAAATGCCGGAATGAATCTGGAATGGTTGTCTTGCTGGCGTAAGCGACCGCAGCCGTGGTTTCACCCCACGAACCACTCTCTTTGTGATCTTCAAAACTCTCCGCCCTTGTTCGTCTTAATCTGCCATAGTTGGTAAGGACACATATGACGGCGGAGGAAAAGGTTGGAATACTTAAACAAAATCGTAAATTTGAATATGTCAAAATACCGGTTAGACCGCACCAGGTTCTCAGCCCAGTCATCGAAAAAAGCAGCGGATCATTTTATCTACTATAAAGAGCTGACCTGGCAGGAAAGTCTACGGATTGCATTTTACTTAAACAGCATTGCATTTAATTACCCGCAAAATGAACCTCCCGGAATGGATAGGACAAAATTTAAAGCACGGTCAAGAAATATATAATGGGAAATATTTTCAATGACGACTTCAGGGATTTTTTAGCAACTTTGAACGACCAACAGGTGAGGTATCTGCTGGTTGGGTGGGTGCAGGACAACTTCATTCACCCTATTTCTCAATTATGTAAGCACTATGTTTTTGGAACGCCTGCACCTGCCGTTTAAAGGAAGGCAAGAAAACTATCAGTTCTTCTAGTTTGCTGGAAAGGCTATTAAGAACCACGATTGTAACTGGTTACGTGTCAAGATTCTGTTGGTGCATTAAGTTTTTATCAATAGTAAGTAAAATGTCAAATTTATTTTCAACACAGTAGGTCATTAACTCACCATTCTTAATTCCACTCAACGCTAATTCCCTGACAGTAAACACTTCAAATTCTTCTAAATATTTTTTTAACCGTTTGATAACGCATTCGTCAAGCAATATTTTCATTGAGAATATTTGATGATGTCTCAATTAGCTTCTGTGACATTTCAAGAACCTTTATCACTTGATTCCTGCTTACACCTTCAAAGTCTTCAAGGAAAATCTCGATTGTGTCACCTGTTTCTAAATAGTCGAAAAGATTTTTTATTGGCACCCTGGTTCCAAAAAAAACCGGGGTTCCACCTAGAATTTCTGGGTCTATGTTGATTACACGTGTTGCCATAATTTACAATTTAGATTTTTAAATTTACACCATTTTGTTGAGACTAAAATCATGAAAAGGTGATACATAACGTGGCTGCTCCCGTACCACCGGGGATATGGATATTTGGGTAGAGCGAACTACCGGCAACTACTCGAAAATAAAAAAAGCCTTTCAATAATTTGGTATGCCGGTATTTGATATGACGGAAGAGAACTTTCTAAGTCATCCAAATTGGGATGTATTTACATTTGGCGTTCCACCGGTTGCGATCGACTTAATGGTAAGTGTCAAAGGACTTGAATTTGACACTTGTTATAAAAAATCGGTTGTTTGAACACGACCATCTGAAAATCGGGACGATCATAAAAATGACCTTATTGAAGCAAAAAAATCATCCGGGCGTTCAAAGGATTTGGACGATCTTGAAAACCTGGTTTAATAAGGTGATTCGAACTCAAAAACAATAGGTAAACAAATCAACACATAAAAGAAGCCCGTTCATCAATGAACGGGCTAATACTTTATTTACTTAATTTACTCTATTTACTTAATTCACTCTATTTACTTAATTTACTCTATTTAATTTATTTACTTAATTTACTCTATTTACTTTCTCTAACCACCTATGCCTTCTTAGCCACTACTTTCTCCGTTTTCACTACAGGCTTATCACTGCTGATCAGTTCTGCCTCACCCAATGGTTTGTCTTTTGCAAAATCAACCAATATAGGTGCTGCCACAAAAATAGAAGAGTAGGTACCGGTGATTACACCAATCAACATAGCAAATGCAAAGCCTCTAGTTACTTCACCACCAAAAATAAACAGGATCAACAAGGTTAAGAATACGGTGAGTGAAGTCATTACCGTGCGGCTCAGCGTATCGTTGATGGCCCGGTTAATAATTGTGCCCTTCTCACTTGCTTTGGAACCCTTGCTGTATTCCCGGATACGGTCAAATACAATTACCGTATCGTTCATACTAAATCCAATTACGGTTAAGATGGCCGCAATAAAATGCTGATCAATTTCCAACGGGAATGGCACCACGTTTTTGAAAAATGAGAATACAGCCAGCATCACCAATACATCATGCAGCAGCGCTACGATTGTTCCAAATGAATATCTCCAGTCGCGGAAACGGATGAAGATATAAATGAAGATAGCCAGCAATCCGAAAATGATCGCTTTAATAGCGCCCGCTTTCAGGTCAGCCGAAATAGTTGGCTGTATGGTTTGTGAACTCTGTATATGATTTTTAGAAAACTCTTCGTAACTGATATTGGGCAACACTTTCTTTAATCCTTCATACAATTGTGTTTGTACAGAATCATCCGCATTGTCATGTCCAATCAGGTAAGAAGTAGTAATATTTAAATGTTTATTATCCCCAACGGTTTTAATGATCGGGAAATCACCCTGCAGTGATTTCCGCAGGTCGTCCTGAACAGATTCGTTAGATACCGATTGCGGGAATGCAACGGTATAACTACGGCCTCCTTTAAATTCAACACCGTAATGGAAGTCGTTGATAAAGGAACCAACACCCAGCAATAATACTACCACAGAAATACCATAGGCTATTTTCCTGTATTTAATAAATTCAAATTTGGCATGTTTGAAAACACGCTTTGAAATGCCGGTAAAATAATTAAAGTGACGGTTCTTGTTGGTATAAAAATCAGTGATCAGCCTTGACACCAAAATTCCGCAGAATAATGAAAGCAGGATACCGATGATTTGAGTAGTAGCGAAACCAAGTACCGGCCCCAGGCCAAAATAGGCGAGGATAATCGCGGTTAACAAGGTAGTAACATGCGCATCAATAACCGGAGCCAATGAACGCCTGTAACCATCATTCACTGCCTGCGGGTACGATTTACCTTTGGTTAGTTCCTCTTTAATTCTTTCAAAAATAATTACGTTGGTATCCACCGCCATACCAATGGTTAACACCAAACCGGCAATACCGGCAGCAGTTAGCGTAAAGCCCATGGCGCTTAATACACCAATAGTAAACAGCAGGTTTAATATCAGTGATATATTGGCAACCCAGCCGCCATTGTTATAATAAATCAACATTAAACTAAATATCACCAAAAAGGCAATTCCAAAAGCCATCATACCGCCATTTACCGCGGCCTTACCAAGGGTAGGTCCAACTACCTGCTCAGCAACAATTTTTGCGGGAGCATTGGTTTTACCAGATTTTAATATATTGGCCAAATCCTGTGCTTCTTCAGTTGTAAAGCTGCCCGAAATTTCGGAGCTGCCTCCCTCAATTGGACCATTTACATTGGGGGCTGAATAAACAACTTCGTCCAATACAATTGCAATGGGGCGGTTGGTATTGTCGGCAGTCATCCTGGCCCATGTTTTTGAACCAATACTGGTCATTTGCATTTTAATAGATGGACGACCTCTTTCATCAAAACTCTGGCTTGATTCTTCCACGCCTTCCCCTTCTAATTTTGCTTTATCCGTTCCCGGTATAGTTTTGATTGCATACAAAGGATAATAACGCAGGCCACTTTTTGGCGCCTTTTCTTCTACCCCTAATAAAAATTTCACATCAGCAGGTAAACTAGTCTTAACGCCTTCAAGGCTCATGTACGAATTAAATACGCCGGTATCTTTTAACGCGATACTTCCAACAGCCGCACCAAAAAAAGTTTTACCCGTTTTAGGATCCTGCTGGCCATCAATCGGGTTAATTACCTTGAAAAATGCATTTTGATTGGCTGCCAGTTTCGCAGAATCTGCGGCGTCTTTTTTAGAGGTATCGGTTGCGCTGATGCCGCTTAAATAATCACTTACCGCTTTATCGGCTGTTTGTAGTGATGGTGCCAGTTCGCTGATATTGTACACCTCCCAAAACTGGAGGTTGGCACTGGCCTGTAATAATTTTCTAACCCTTGCTTTGTCTGAAATGCCCGGCAGTTCTACATTGATTACCCCCCTGTTTTCATCCAGGTTAATGGTAGGGCTTGCAAGGCCGAATTTATCAATACGCTTTAATAATATCTTATAAGTTTCCTGTATAGCGCCTTGTGATGTGGTGCGGATTAGGTCAGTTACCTTATCATCACTGTCAGTTATTTTTATTTGTTTTCCTGCACCGGCAAAAACCGAGGCCATTTTGGTACCGGGATTTTGTTCTTTGTAGGCAGCCGTAAACAAACTGATGAAATCTGAATTACTGGTTAGTTTTTGAGTTTTGGCAGTTTGTATCGCTTTTAACAGTGCCGGATCTTTTGGGTTATTACTCATGGATTTCAGCAAACCTTCCAGGCTAACATCCATTGTTACGCTCATACCACCCTGCAGGTCCAAACCAAGTTTCAATTCATTTTCTTTGCACTTTTGATAGGTGGTACCTATCACCGGGTAGATGCTTTTATCTCTTGTGCTGTCGAGTATTCTTTGCATCCTGCTTTTTACTACCAGGTCTTTGTCTTCTCCTTTCAGATTGGGGAATTGAGATTTTACATATCTTTCTGCCTGTACTTTTACCTTACCCTCATAACTGCGAATCACCCAGGTATATGATAATTCCCAAAGGGAGATAAAAATTAAAGCAATGGCGAAAAACCAAACTAAGCCTTTCAATTTCATAATTGGTTACTTTTAGTAGCTACTTTGTTAATTTTTTAGAAGTTGGCAAAGATAGGGGAAAAACTCATTGAAGATTATAGGGCGATTATTTATGTGCATTACATATTTTTGAAGGGGCACCCCGTTTCCTGTAAAACAATTATTTTGTAAAGGAGACGGGGAAAATAGCTGCTATTTTCTTCCAAAGGGGGGTGCTTGTATCTATTGTGAATTGTAAATCATTACTATGGTTTTAAAAAATCCGGGGTTTTGCTCCATACTTGTTATCATGTCAATTGTGTCCTCCTGTTCGGTGATCAAGAAAGTGCCTGCTCCTGCTGTAGAAATCCCTGTAGTTGTTACAACCCCCATTCCGGTAGATAGTACCCATACCGATGCATTTTTGGAAGATTTGATGAAACAGTATCCGCAGTATTTTGATTCCATTCTTCAAAAGAGGAACAACCGCAATGTGCAAATAATCTATACACAGGTAGATAAGGGTGCCAATGGCATTGCCGTATTGAAACATTATTATTTTAATTTGAATGCTGCCCGTTATTTTTATCCGGCCTCTACTGTAAAGTTCCCGGTAAGTATACTGGCGCTTCAAAAGTTAAACGAATTAAAGATAAAAGGATTGGACCGGAATGCTACTATGTTAACAGGTCAGGCTTACAGCGGACAAACACCTGTTTATAACGATCCCACTACCCGGGATGGAAAGCCCGGCATTGCTCACTATATTAAAAAGATACTAATGGTGAGTGATAACGACGCTTTCAATCGCCTCTACGAGTTTTTGGGCCAGGAATATATCAATGAACAATTGCATCAGAAAGGATATGGGGATGTTCAGTTATTGCACCGGTTAAGCATTCCGCTTACTACCGATGAAAACCGCCATACCAACCCGGTTAAATTTTTAGATGCCCAAAACAATATTTTGTACGATCAACCTATGAAATTCAATACCCGGGTATACCAGCAACGGAATGATTCCATCGGGAATGGATTTTATAAAGGGGATAAGTTGGTGAATGAACCAATGGATTTTTCCAGCAAAAACAGGATCAGCCTCGAAGACCTCCATACCATACTGATCGGCCTTGTTTTTCCCAATAAAGTCACTGCTGCCAGCCGGTTTAATATTACAGCAGACGATCGGAATTTTTTGTTGAAGTATATGAGCCAGTTACCTACTGAAAGTACTTACCCTCCATACTCAGCAGATACAGCCGCTTACTGGCCGGCCTATTGTAAATTTTTGCTCTATGGTTCAGAAAAAGGAGACTTGCCAAAAAATATCCGCATTTTTAATAAAGTGGGGGATGCATACGGTCAATTGACGGATGTGGCATATATCGTAGACTTTGATAAAAAGATAGAATTCTTTTTGTCCGCCACTATTTATTGCAATGAAGATGAAATTATAAATGATGACAAATATAATTATGATGATATTGGATTTCCATTTATGAAGCATTTAGGGGAAGTAATATATGAGCATGAATTGAAAAGGGAAAAAAAACACCTTCCTGATTTGTCGTCGTTGATTTTTGAATATGATGCGCCACCCACCCCCGTCCTCTAAAGGGCAATGTTATTTAGTTAAGCAAGCTTTTTTTAATTGCACCGTCCGCCGCGGCGCACGGCGATAAGTGATATTATTCTCTTACCGGCTTTAGCCAGATTATTCTTTCTGCTAAAGCCGTACTTTTTATTGCCAGTTTAATCCCCGTCCGCCGCGTTGGACGGGGCAATTTAAATCCTTAACTAAATGACATTGCCCTAAAGGGGAGTTCTTCGAACAATAAACAGCATAACCATAAACTTATAATTTTAGCTAAGCAATATTTTACTGGAATAACTCTGCTATAGGGCTGTGTTATTATATTTACTAGTAACTGGCACCCATCGAAGCGCCTTATTTCCCGGTTAACCCTATCAATGTTGATACAGCATATTTCACAAAATCAAAACTATTTGAAAGAATAATAGAAAAATTTCAATCATTCATTTAAATAGTTTTATTAAAATACCAAAAGCACTTCATTTTCTTTTAATTTTGCGCTTCAAAATAAAATACATGCAACTATCTTCTTTATTAGACCGTTTTGCCGAACCCGAAACATTAAAGATGGCCAAACTGGGCCGTGAACTGCGAGCCAAAGGAATTGATGTGATTGACCTTAGCCTGGGAGAACCCGATTTTGATACGCCACAGCATATCAAGGATGCAGCAGTAAAAGCCATCCATGACAATTTTAGCCATTATACCCCGGTTGCCGGTTATCCTGATTTGAGGGAAGCGGTGTGCAGTAAATTAAAAAGAGACAATAACCTGGATTATAAACCTGAAAATATTGTTACTTCTACCGGTGCCAAACAGAGCCTTGCCAATGCCATCTTAGCCATAGTAGACGAAGGAGAGGAAGTAATTATTCCAACTCCTTACTGGGTGACATATTCAGAACTGGTAAAAATTGCAAGGGCCACTGTAGTAGAAGTGCATACTTCATTAGAAAGTGGTTTTAAGATTACACCTGCCCAGTTAGAAGCTGCTATCACACCTAAATCAAAACTGTTTCTTTTTTCTTCTCCCTGTAATCCTTCGGGAGCAGTATATAGCAAAGAAGAATTAGAGGCACTGGCAGTAGTATTCAGGAAGTATCCCGGCCTCTATATTATATCAGATGAAATTTATGAGTATATCAATTTTGTAGGAAAGCATGAAAGTATTGCACAGTTCAGCGACCTGAAAGACAGGGTAATTGTCATCAACGGATTGAGCAAAGGCTTTGCCATGACCGGTTGGCGCCTCGGGTATATTGCTGCCAATACAGACATTGCAAAAGGTTGTGAAAAATTGCAGGGCCAGTTTACCAGTGGTACCTGTTCCATTACGCAGAAAGCGGCTGTGGTGGCATTAACTACCGACCTGAAGCCTTCCTTCGAAATGACGGAAGAATTTACAAGAAGGAGAGCACGGGTAATGGAATTGATAAAAGATATCCCTGGTTTTAAATGTTCAGAACCCGAAGGTGCTTTTTATATTTTCCCGGATGTATCTTATTATTATGGAAAGTCAGATGGTGACAATAACATTACGAACTCAGCAGATTTTTCCATGTACCTGCTCAATAATGCACACGTTTCTTCTGTAATGGGAGAGGCCTTTGGTGAACCCAATTGCGTACGTTTTTCATTTGCCAACAGCATGGTAAATATCGAAAGGGCATGGGTGAGAATTAAAGAGGCATTGGGAAAATTGAAGTAACCCCTATCCCCAAAGGGAGAAAAGGCAGCCCCAAATGCCCAATCCCCAAAGGGGAGAAAAGGCAGCCCCAAATGCCCAATCCCCAAAGGGAAGCAAAGCAGTTCGACTCAAATATCTTTTCTTTTAACGAACAGATATTTGAGTTTTTTATTGATACTGCTATCCCTATAAAGCGTTCGACATTTATTGTTGTCGAATACAGCACAAATCCTGTCATCCTTCAATCTCCTCAATCCTGTTAAAGAAGTTCCTCAATCCTGTTCATCCCCTAATCCTTGCAATCCTGTTAAAGACATTGATCCTGTTAAAGAAACTTAGCAACCTGTCATTTGGTAAAAACAAACCATAAATTAACAGGAATACAATTTGAAATCCATAGATCATCAGGAAAATATAAATGCCCACATGCATCAACACACCTGCTATGAGTAAGGGCGCACGCAATTTTTTGATCCAGATCAGTACGGGAAAACCTATTTCAAAAAGCAATACAAAGTATGTGGCCGCTATAACCAGCCATTTGTTTTGTACAAGGTACTGATTGAAAGGCGTGCCCATAAATCGCTCCATTGAAAAGGCATAATAAACAGCTTCGCCTTGTTGCCATAAAGGATCATATAATTTTGCCAGGCCCGTTGCAAAATAGGCAACACAAAGCTGGAGCATAATAGAAAGTGCTGCCAGGTTGCTCAGCAGGTTTCGTAACTTTTTTTTCTTCTCATTCGCTTCCTTCTTCTTATTCTGCCAGGCAAAATATTGATAGGAATCAGCAATGACAAGATAAAGCAAAATCAGTTTAGCCATCTTATCTCCGCCGTTAATAACCGACATATTCATTTTCTGAAGCAGATCCACCATTATAAAAAGGGCCAATCCGGTCACCCACCTGCCGATGCCCATGATATTCAGACCGAGAACTCCGATATACGGGATGATCAGCCACCAGAAATGCGTCCTGGCCATTGCAAATCCACCCGGGAGCCTGCTGATAAAATTAGGTTTGTGTACTACAAATGATTCGGTACCATATAATATGTCCAATGACGACCAATTGATACAAAGTTCCTTTAAGAACCAGGTACTAATGGCGACCCTTAAGAAAGCAAGGTAAAACGACTTGTAGTTTTCCTGCTGTAGCCTGTTAATGTAATATGGTATTGTGTTACCAGTCATGGTTTCAATGTGGTAAAAGCGTTTTCAAATACAAGGATTTCAGGTTGTTTATCATTCAAATCGTTGATATCTTTAAATGGCCGGATCATTTTTTTTCGAATGATAATTTTTACAACTTTGCCCGATTCGGAAATATGATGTTCCTTTAATACCAGCTTACAATAATTATAAAGGGTCGCTAAGTATAATTGATAGTTCCGGCTATTTTTGACAGAGGCTATTGTCGAGGATATATAGGTGGCGTCACTGGAACTGGGGAATGCTTCACCGGGTATTTTTTTATATTCCCAAACCGTTCTTAATAATCCTGACGCGTTGTTATTAACCAGGTGGTCTATGTTAGATTCTTTTTGATTAAAGGGGGCACTGGCCCGTTTTTGCTTTGCAAGTGGCTCCAGTACCTCCAGCGTATCCGTATTGTCATTACGGGTCGTATCTTTTATAATAAAATAAAGCCTCTGATGGTATGTATAGGGCGGCGTAAATAGTCGCCATGAGCTAAACATGGTCTTTATTCGGGGGGGACTTAAAGCGGTTATCTTGCTATTTAACCGGGGAGGTAAGGCGAGCACTAATACCAGCACCCAATGCAGGATAAAAGCGGCAATACAGCAGTAAGGGAATATTCTACCGAAGGTTTTTACCATGAATAATGGGTATGTATTGAACGGGTAATTATTAACAGGCCATGTAATTTAGTTAAGAAGATTCAATTTCAAACAAGCTTATTTCAAATTCGGCCTGCTATAAGCATACAGGGCTGATAAACAGGAGAACCTTTAAATAATATGAATGGTGAAAGGTTATTGGGCAATAGCTGACACAGTACCAATTGAACAACCTCTCACCTCTCTGATACGCCTTTCCTGTAAAACTTTAGTCCCGGAAATGCAGGTATAATAAAAATTTGTGGCCGGATAGCTGAATCAACCAAAAAACAATTATAAATTTGCAACAGTACCAATAATTTAAACCAATCCCTTCCGAAACAATAAAAAAATCTGATGCAAAAAAAAATGCAGTTTTTTACCATCACCTTTGCAGTGGTTATGGCGCTTTGTTTTATACCACAGCTTTCAATAGCACAAATAGGTAATCCGGCTGACGATCCAGATGTTCCAATTGACGGCGGGGTTACTGTATTGATAGCCGCTGGCATTGGCTATGGCATAAAGAAAATCAGGGATGAAAGAAAAAAGCAGTTGAATAAATTGCCCTGATCTATAATATTGTAATTGGTAAAGGGATGATATTGCTATCATCCCTTTTTTATTTCAGAGAGGTAATAGCTGAAACGAAAGGCATTACCCGGGCCGGTAATCAAATATGCCAAATAAACCCATTCATTGTTTGTATGCTTTATTTTACGAAATTTGCGGTTCATTAAAATGTTGACGGGCAACCGTACTCATTGAATAGCAGCATTTATGGAGGTATTGAAATTATTAACCCGGTATGATAAACCACTCTTGATACAAATGACAAATAAATTTCGCCGGGTGTTGGTTATAGAAAAGCTTTTATCCCTCTTTTTAATGTTGTTCCTGGGAGCCAGCCTGTTTAGTTCCTGCAAAATATTTAAACCCGCCTATTATTTTAAAGATATCCGGACAGATACCATTATCCGTGGCTTTGTAAATGCTGACTTCGAACTAAAAATTCAAAAAAACGATGTATTAACTATTTCTGTTTCCAGTCTGAGTGCAGAAGAAGATGTCCTTTTTAATAAATCAGTAGGTGGAGTTGAAGGGAAATCGGGTTTCCAGGTAAACCTGGATGGTAATATCTACCTTCATAAACTGGGTAAGGTAGCCGTAGCAGGGCTTACCAGGAAGCAATTAAAATCGAAATTAGAAACGGAATTGTTACCCTACCTGAAAGACCCGATCATTACGGTCAGTTTTGCCAACCATCGCATAACGGTTTTGGGAGAAACCGGGTCAAAGATGGTAGACATGCCGGATGAAAAAATCGCCCTGCTCGAAGTATTGGCCCAGGGCGGTGGAACTTCCCAAAACGCCCAACTGGATAAAATTATGATAATTCGGGAAACACAAAATACCAAAGAGATAAAGCACCTCAACCTCGAGGATCCTTCTATTTTCACTTCACCCTGGTATTACCTGCAGCCAAATGATATTGTGGTGGTAAAACCCAACGAAGCTAAAATTGATGCGGAACAAAAAAGAACAAGAAACCAACTGCTTTATACCACCGTTTTATCAGGTATTACTTTTGTATTTTTATTAATTGACAGGATCTTCCGTTAAAGCCGGTTGGTAATTCACATTTATGAGCGAGCAGCAATTCTTTAAGGAAAAACAGGAGACGAATGTATTTATACAAATAATACAAAAATACCTGCCGTTCTGGCCACTGTTTGCGCTCACGATCCCCATATCCATGAGTATTTCTTATATTTATTTAAGGGCAGAAATCCCGATTTATGTAGCTACAGCCAAGGTTTTATTAAAAGACCCGAACAGGGGATCGGGCGATTCAAAAGTATTGGACGCCCTCAATATTTTCAGTGAGAAAAAAATCGTGGAAAATGAAATACTGGTTTTGCGTTCCTCCGGTCTGATGCAAGAGGTTGTAAAGACCCTTGATCTTTATTCAACGGTATATAACCAGGGCAAGGTTAGACTAGAGGAATTATATGGGCAAAATTCTCCAATCCGTTTTGTTGCCCTGGCAAAAGATAGCATCCATTCTTATGGAAAATTCCCCTTTAAGATTGATTGGATGATTAGGGAAGTTCAGATAAACGGGCAAACCATTCAATTTGACAGTACCATATTGTTGGGGAATACCTCGTTCCGGATGGTAATGAATAATGCCTACAATACAGGGGTAGTAGGTAAAAACTATTATGTAATCATCCGGCCCGTTTCGGCCGCAGCCGGCGAAATAATTGGTTCCCTGGGTGCAACACCTATTTCTGCTTCGTCTACCGTGCTGGATGTAAAGCTCGAAACACCCGTACCCGAAAAGGCCCGTGATATTCTTAAAAGGCTTTTTGAAGTGTACAATATCGAAGGGATTGACGATAAGAATCAGATAGCGGCCAAGACACTTAATTTTATTGATGACCGCCTCAATTTTGTAATGAACCAGTTAGACAGTGTGGAAGTAAATATTGAGGTATACAAAAACCGGCAGTCAATATACGGCGTGGGTACCCAGGGAGAATTGTTTCTTACCAAAGTAAGGGAACTCGATATTAGAAAAGGAGAAGTAAACCTTCAACTGGAGATATTAAACGATATCCGGTATTATGTGCAGAATAAAGGCAAAAGGCCTGGTACCGTGCCATCCCTATCAATGGTGGGGGACAATACGTTGAGTGGGTTGCTTGGCAATTTGTACACTGCGGAATTTGACCTGGAGGGTTCGGTTCGGGTAGCCGGCGAAAATAGTGAACCAGTGTTGAGGGGCAAGGAAAAGGTTGCCAGGTTAAAGACCGATATACTCGAGAATATTTCGAATATTAAAGATAACCTCGTCACCCTTAGAAATGACATTAATAATAATATTGGAAAGAACAATGATTTACTGAAATCTGTACCTCAAAAGGAGCGGGGCTTGCTCGAAATCAGTCGGCAGCAGTCGATTAAGAATAATATTTATTCCTATTTGTTACAGAAACGGGAAGAAACCGCCATTTCTTCCGCTTCCACCGGGGCCGATTTAAGGGTGCTGGAAACACCCAGTTCTTATGGTCCTGTAAGACCGGTTGCGAAGAATTTCTACCTTACGGGTTTTATAGTCGGACTGCTTTCCGCTGTATTTATGGTGTTGCTGAAGGAACAGTTTAAAAGCAAGGTGTTGTTCCGGGATGATATAGAAGATAAAACAACCGTACCCTTTGTGGGCGAAATTGTACAGGCTGGCACCAGGACGCCCATTGTAATATTGGAAGGTAAAAGAACGGTTATTGCAGAGCAGTTCCGGGCGTTAAGAACAAACCTTGCTTATATGGGGCTGGATGATGAACATAAAACCCTGCTCGTAACGTCCAGTATTTCCGGTGAAGGAAAAAGCTTTATGGCCATCAATCTCGCCATCAGTTTTACCCTTACCGGTAAAAAAGTGGCCCTGATGGAAATGGACCTGCGTAAACCCAAACTGAGTAAATTAATGGATGTAAACCGCAACCCGGGCATCTCCAATTACGTTGTAGGAACGGCCACCATTGAAGAAATTATCCGCGAAACATCCATTCCTAATTTATTTATTATTCCTGCCGGATCCATCCCGCCCAATCCTACCGAACTGATTGCCCGGCCGGCCTACCGGCAAATGATGGAGTATATTAAAAAGGAATTTGATTTTGTATTTATAGATACTGCCCCCATTGGCCCGGTAACCGATGCACAGTTGCTAAAAGAATACGGGGATGTTACTTTGTACGTAATCCGGCATGACCGCACGCCCAAGATATTTATCAAGATGATTAACGAATTGAACCAGCAAAAAAAGTTCAACAACATGTGTATCGTTTTTAACGGGGTAAAAAAGCGGGGGATTAATCTCGGGAACTTTGGCAACGGGTATGGGTATGGATATGGGTATGGGTATGGTTATGGCTATGGTTATGGTTACGGGTATGCGATTGATGATAGTGAATCGAAATTCTCATGGCTGAACCGGGTTTGGAAAAGATTGAAACGAAAGATCAGGGGATAGTGGATGCTGGATGCTGGATGCTGGATATTGGATGCTGGATACTGGATACTGGATAGTGGATGCTGGATACTGGATACTGGATAGTGGATGCTGGATACTGGATACTAGATACAAGATACTGGACTCTGGATGGGGGAGAGCGATAATAGGTAGATGATAAATAGGGGAAATAACGAAAAAAATGCAAATAGGGTAATTTCTGAAATTTTAAGCCCTGGACTGTGGCACCAGGCCATGGCCGGTGTAGTCACTGTTTACGAAGAGAAATGGACATGACCTAAATTGTTTATTGCATTTATATTTAAACACATCCCTTATTTTTGCGGCACTTCCAATATCCCTGTAAAATATTGTGTACGAAGTTTTTATCTTTTATCATTTTAAATCTACTTTGGTTACGCATGTGACTGAGGGATAGCGAAGCTATTTTATGGATCAAAAGAAATTACATTGGTTTGCGGTATATACCAAACCGCGTTGGGAAAAGAAAGTGGCCAACATACTGGAAGAGCAGGCCATCGAAAACTACTGCCCGCTCAACAAAGTAGTAAAGCAATGGAGCGACCGTAAAAAAATTGTGCTCGAACCCATCTTCAAGTCCTATGTATTTGTAAGAGTGCCGGAAGCCGAGAAGTGGGAACTGAGAGATATCAATGGTATCATCAACTTTGTTTACTGGCTGGGTAAACCGGCCCGTATTAAAGACCAGGACATCCTCACCATCAAAAAGTTTTTAAATGAATTTTCAGAGGTGTCGGTAGAAGAAACGCCGAAGCTTGAAGTAAACGGTAAAGTAAGGGTTAAGCAGGGAGTGCTGATGAATTACCATGGGATACTTGTAGAAATTTCGGGCAATCGTGCAAAAGTCAGAATTGAATCCATGGGGATACAACTAAGCGCCCTCTTTGACAAGAAAAACCTGGAACCGGCTTTTTAATTAGCTAATTTAATAATGTGCTAAACTGCTAATGAGATGCCTGTAATTTATTCACGCAAAGCCGCTAAAGGAGCAAAGTAGCAAAAAAGTTTTTTTGCCACGATTTACAGGAATATGCACGAATTTCATTATAAAGTTTACACCCTTCGAAAAAGTTGTAAATTCTATTTTAAATTGATCATCGTTTACCCGGTGGCTACCTCACCCCCAACCCCTCTCCATCCCGATAGCTATCCGGAGCAGAGAGGAGCTTGACCCTACTATTTTAAAGCTCTTTGCGTGTTGGTTTAGTTGTGTCATTTGTAAGCCGGTTTATTTGGAATCAGCTTTGCGCTTTCCAGTTTTTGTGGCGAAACATCGGAGGTGAGGTCAGAATGATCATCAATCAACCCTTGTGGCAACCTCACCCCCAACCCCTCTCCAAAGGCAGAGGGGAGCTTGACCCTACTATTTTAAAGCTCTTTTCTCTTGGTTTAGTTGGTTAGATTTATTTCCTGTTTATTGAAATTCAGTCATTGCTTTTCTCAGTTCTATTTCGCGAAACATCAGCGCACTTATAGTATACTCGAAAAGAGGGAGGCCGAACAGTTATTTTTTATTGGGCATTGGTGCTAACAAATTTGCAGTATATCGTAAGGCATCGATACATAACCCTAAACCCTAAACCCTAAACCTTCAACCATCTACCATCAACATCTTTTGTATATGTTCATGGCTTAGACCAGCTTGTTTATTAAAGAACTAATGACAATGTGTAAGAACAAAAGTTTAATAAAGTTACACTGTACCTCCACTTCTCCTTTGGAGAGGAGGAAGGGAGGTGAGGTCAGAATGATGATCAATCAACCGGGTGGCAACCTCACCCTCGTTCCCTCCCTCCCGAAACAATCGGGATCTGCGATAAAAAAGAGGGTGGCCGAACAGTTATTTTTTAATGGACATTGGTGCTAACAAATAGGCAGTATAACGCCAGGCATTGATACACAACCCCAAACCCTAAACCTTACACCTTACACCTTACACCTTACACCTTCAACCTTACACCATCAACCTTACACCATCAACCTTACACCATCAACCTTCTATAAATGGAATTAACAGACAAAATTTATATTGCGGGCCACCGGGGCCTTGTTGGCAGCGCCATACATAGGTTATTGACCGGTCTTGGGTATACCAATATTATTACCCGCACATCTGCCGAACTCGATCTTCGGGAGCACCTTCCGGTAAGGGCATTTTTTGAAACCGAGCAACCACAGTATGTATTTTTAGCGGCTGCAAAAGTAGGCGGCATCTATGCCAACAATACCTATCCTGCAGAATTCATTTATGATAATTTGTCCGTGCAAAACAATATCATACATGAGTCGTACCGGGCGGGCGTTACCAAATTATTGTTTCTTGGCAGCAGTTGTATTTATCCCAAAAATGCCCTGCAACCCATCCGGGAAGAATATTTACTCACCGGGGCGCTGGAGCCCACCAATGAAGCCTATGCCATTGCCAAGATAGCCGGCATTAAAATGTGTGAGTATTACCACAAGCAATACGGCTGCCGCTATATCAGCGCCATGCCTACCAATTTGTATGGACCGGGCGACAATTATGATTTGCAGAATTCGCATGTATTGCCTGCTTTAATCCGCAAATTTCATGAAGCAAAAATGAGCCAGGCTGATAATGTAACTGTATGGGGAACGGGCAGCCCGAGGCGGGAGTTTTTGCATGTGGATGATATGGCAAGGGCCTGCTATTTTTTAATGAAAGAGTACGAGCATCCCGAAATTGTTAATATCGGTTTGGGTGCCGATCACACCATTGCAGAAATGGCACTGATCATAAAAAAGATTACGGGTTTTGAAGGCAAGCTGGTATTTGACGACAGCAAGCCGGATGGTACGCCCCGCAAATTATTAAATGTAGACCGGATCAATGCACTCGGATGGACGGCATCCATTGACCTGGAAGATGGCATCCGCAATACGTATAATGATTTTACCGCCCGCTACGATTATTATATCAATAAAAAACACACCACCGCTTTAGATGCGGTACCCAACAACTAATGTGCAGGATTGCCGGAATGATTGACCGCAGTTTACCAACAACCGCTATAAAGGGATTGGTAAAAGAGATGTGCCAGTTATTAAAAGCAGGCGGGCCCGATGATGAAGGAACCTGGTGCGATGAAGCGCACCAGTTGGTACTTGGTCACCGGAGGCTTTCCATCATTGACCTGAGCCCCGCCGGTCACCAGCCGATGTCTTACGCAGAAGAGCGGTATTGGATCAGCTACAACGGCGAGTTATACAATTACCCGGAATTAAAAGCGGAACTCATTCAACTGGGTTGCCGCTTTGTAAATGCCAGTGATACGGAAGTGATCCTGGCGGCTTTCGCTACCTGGGGTACAGACGCATTCAAACGTTTTAACGGTATGTTTGCCTTTGCTTTATGGGATGGGCTGGAAGCCAGTCTTTACCTCGTAAGGGATAGCTCGGGTATTAAACCACTCTATTACGCCATCACCGAACGGGGGCTGGTATTTGCTTCAGAAATAAAAGGATTTGCACCCGTTCCATGGCTGCAGCGGCAACACCCGCATTGGCCGGTGTACCTGATGGCTTATGGTCACCTGCCCGAGCCGGTTACCACCTTACAGGATGTGCAGCCATTGAAAAAGGGTAACTGGCTGTCGTACCATGCAGCAAGCGGAACCACCCGGCAGGAAGCCTTTAACCGGTATAATTATTTAGAGAAAATTACCGACCGGGCAGGAGCAATGGAACAGGTGAAAGCATCTTTGCAGAATGCAGTAAGCAGGCACCTGATTTCAGATGCACCCATTGGCGTTTTCTTAAGTGGCGGGCTCGATTCAAGTATCATTGCTTTATTGGCCAATACCGGAACCCGGCAACTAAATACCATTTCGCTATATTTTGAACAGGACCAGTTTTCGGAAAAAAAATACCAGGATATCATACAGCAGCATCTAACCTGCAACCATCACCAGCACCTGCTGAAGGAGGCGGAATTTCACGAACATTTTCCTGCCATCATCCGGGCCATGGATCTTCCGGGTAGTGATGGCATCAATACCTGGTTTATCAGCAAGTTTGCAAAGGAAAGCGGGTTAAAGGCAGTGTTGTCTGGGTTGGGTGCCGATGAATTATATGGTGGTTACCCATCATTTAACCGGATTAAAACGGCCCTGATACTGGAACAATTACCCAACGCAGTATTGAAAGCAGGCCGCTTCATCAAATCCAAAAAATTCAGGCGGCTGGCTTATTTGAGTATCGGCGGAGCAGTGGGCCGGTATCTTTTCTTAAGGGGCCAGTTTATACCTGCTGAAATTGCTGCCAGCCTGGGTGCCAATGAAAAGGAAATATGGGAAATTTTATCCGAACAGCCGCGGGTACCGGATATTAACCACATGACGGCTCAGAATCAGGCCAGTTGGATAGAGTCTAATCTCTACATGCAAAACCAGTTATTGCGTGATTCGGATACCATGAGTATGGCACATGGGCTCGAAATAAGGGTGCCCTTCCTGGATGCCAATTTTATGCGGCTTACCCTGCAAATTAGTTCGGCAACAAAATATGGTACCGGTGCCAATAAGCAATTACTGATCGATTCATTCAAGGATATTTTGCCGGAGCCCATCTGGAACAGGCCCAAAATGGGGTTTTCCTTTCCCTTTAAAGAATGGCTGGGAAGAAACGAATATTCAAGGAGCATCATGGAAGCGGATGCCAATGACAATTATAAAAAATTCATGGCCGGTGAAATGCACTGGTCGCAATACCTTACCAGCATGTTAATCGCTAATTACCAGCATGGCCGGTAAAACACTGTTTTTAACGCTCCGCACATTTTCCGCTACCGGTGGTATTGAGAAGGTATCCAGGGTAGTAGGCAAGTCGTTGTATGAAATAGGGGCCGGGCAACCCGGGAATAAACTCTCCATACTTTCAATGTATGATCTGAGTGGAGAGGTAGACGAAAAATATTTTCCCGCATCTGTGTTTACGGGATTTGGTAAAAAGAAATCGCGGTTTGTATTTGCCGCTGTTAGCCAGGGAATAAAATGCGACCAGGTTATCTTAAGCCATATCAATTTATTGCTCGCCGGTTTTTTAATAAAACTTTGCTCACCCCGCACCCGGCTCATCTTATTTGCCCACGGCATTGAAGTATGGAGCCCCTTGCCCCGCTTAAAAAAATACATGTTGGGTAAATGCGACCTGGTGCTTGCAGTAAGCCGCTTTACAAAGGGCCGGATGATGGAAGTACATGGCCTGGATGAGAAAAAGATCAGCGTGCTCAACAATTGTCTCGATCCCTTTTTGCAACCACCGCGGGATAATGAAAAGAGTGCAGAATTATTGCTTCGGTACGGTTTAACCCCTTCCAATATTGTGTTGATCACCCTTACCAGGCTATCTTCAAAAGAGCAGTACAAGGGATACGATAATGTATTATATGCGCTGAAGACATTAAAGAATGATTTCCCCAGTATTAAATACCTGATAATAGGTAAGTACGATGCCACCGAAAAACAGCGGGTAGATGGTTTGATTGATAAGCTGCAATTGCAGGAGGATATTGTTTTTACCGGTTTCATCCCCGAAGAAGAATTGGCAGAGCATTATCATATTGCCGATTGCTATATCATGCCCAGCAAAAAAGAAGGTTTCGGCATTGTATTTATTGAGGCCATGTTTTATGGCAAACCTGTAATTGCAGGCAATAAAGATGGCTCCGCAGATGCATTGGACAACGGCAGGTTTGGGGTGTTGATCAATCCCGATGATAAGGAAGCCATCACCAGGGCCATCAAAGCCGTGCTCAGTAATAAGGCCGCCTATTTGCCCGATACCAATGAAGTAAAGAAGCAGTTTGGGTATGATGGGTATAGGGAAAAATTGAGGGCGTTGTTGGGGTCAAGCCGCCTGGCACCCTGAAGGGAAGCCCCCCTGCCACCCGAAGGGGGAATGAAAATGCGGCCCCCCTGCCCCCTAGGGGGGTTCAAAATGCTGTCGTATGTTGAGGCAGATAGTATTTTAAATACTTAATAAGGCTCTTTTGTGTTTGTAATAAAAAGCGAAAACTCCAGCCAGCAAACGAATGCAAACCAACAAAGCCCTGTAAGGGCGGAAAGATCACAGCATAGGGCAACGCCCTATAAAAAAAAATATCAAAACGATGGGTGCAGCCCATCG
>Ga0209181_10004348_pt1 | contig 21181 bp, 16 predicted proteins | sample MAT05_FD_187208 | JGI IMG/M metagenome (GOLD analysis project Ga0209181, IMG submission 187208) | Freshwater microbial communities from Lake Fryxell liftoff mats and glacier meltwater in Antarctica - MAT-05 (SPAdes) (version 2) | ecosystem: Environmental > Aquatic > Freshwater > Ice > Liftoff... | reverse complement strand
AATGAACCCGTCCAGCTCCTCCGGCGACCCCACCCGAAGGATCACCCACCCGCCCGCCGGCTCGACCTCGGCCTCCTCGGGGTCGGCGGCGGCGGCCAACTCGGTGCGGCTGCGGCCGGGCTCCTTCAGCACCGTCACCGTGTCCCAATCGTCGGCCGCGGCGCGGAGGTACACCACGTCGCCGGCCCGGACCGGGGTACCGTCGTCGCGCAGGAATCGGGCCAGCGGCAGCACGAACGCGGCGTCATACTCGGCCGGCTGCGGTGGCACCGCGGTCATCGCCGCGCCGACCGCCGCGGGAAGAGCGCGGACCGTCGGCTCGTAGTCGGCGAGTGTAATGGTGCGAATCCGACCCGCGGCGCCGACGCGGTATTCGAGGAACGTCCGCCTCAGGCCGTACACGCGGTCGGTGGCGAGCACGTCCACGCGGAAACTGGCGGTCGGCGCCAGCCGCGTCGGGTCGCGGCCGGGGGCGGGGCGCAGCAGGCTGACGGTCGGGGCGGGGTCGGGCGTCAGGCGGAGTTCCAACAGCCGGACGCCGGTCAGGCCCGTCGGGTCGGTCAGCCGCAGGGCGTACATCCCGGAGAACGCCGGCGTGAACTCGGCCCACATGACCTTGCCGTCGCCCGAGAGCGTCAGCGGCACGTCGGCGCCGACCGCCTCCGCGGCGAGGGCGCTGCCGGCGGCGCCGAGCGGATCGAGTCGGCCGAGGTGGGCGAACGGGGCGGCGCGCTCGACCGCGGACCGGTCGCCCTGGAACGCCAGCACGGCGCGGCCGAGCGGCACGTCGGCGGCGGCCCGGAGGCGGATCGTCGTTCCCACCGGCACCTCGACCACGGCGGCGCCGTCGGGGAGGTCGGTCGGGCGCTGGCCGGTGTATTCGGGCGGAGTGACGTGCAGCTGCGGCGACGGCCGGCCGTCGAGCGGGACGAGCCGCGGCGGCGGCACCACGGCGACGTGTAGCCAGCCGGTGTCGCCGTCGCCGGCGGTGACGCGGAAGTCGAAGTCGTGGTTCAGCCGGGACGGCTCGATGCGGGCGGCGACCACGGCCAGCGGCCCGGCCGGGCTCACGCCGGGGGGGACGGCGCCGGGCGCCCGCGGGTCGGCGGCGGTGAGCGGGTACACTTCCTCGAACTCCTCGCCGGAGTGGAGGCGGAACGCGACGTGGGCGCGGTCCGGGAGGACGCCGCGGACGACGAACTGGAACTCGAACGGGTCGGGCTTCGGCAGTCGGGCGGGGAACGCCGTCGGGCTGACGAGCTCGACCCGCGTCCGCGCCGGCCACGGGTGCGGGCCGAACGGGTCGGCGAAGCGCTCGGCGGCGGTGGCGGCGCGGTCGGTGTCGAGGAGCGCCGCGGGGACGGCGGCGAGCAGCGCCAGCGCGCAGAACGCGAGTGCCTTCCCGGCGCGGCCGCGCGGGACGATCGCGGCGAGGTCAAGGTCACCGGTGACGCGCTCGGCCCGGCGGACGGCGGCGTGGCGGAGGCGGCGCGACACGCCGCGGTCGTCGCCGTCGCCGAGGAAGGCGACGGCGGACGCGAGGGCGTCGTTCAGCTTCGGGTAGCGCCGTTCGAGCACGAGCGCGACGGACAGTGGGTCGGTGCGGAGGCGGAGCGCGGAGCGGAGGCGGAGGATGAGAACGCCGCACGCGGCGAGAGTGAATGCCAGGGCGAACCCGCGGGCGAGCGGCGGCAGGTGCCAGCGGGCGTCGGCGGCGCCGACCAGCGCGAGCGCCGCGGCGACGGTGCCGACGATCGCCAGCGCCGCGGCCCCGGCGGCGGCGCGGCGGCGGGCGCGGCCGAGGGCGGCGAGGCGCGTCGGCAGCACGGCCACGGCGGTGCGGCTGGGGTGCGTCGGCGGCAGCAGGATCAAGGCCATGCGGGTCTCGTGCGGGGCGCGGGTCTCGGCGAGCCTACCGTCGCGCCCAGACGGCGTGCGAGATTTCGACCTTTGGCAGCCCGGTGCCGCCGGCGCGGGTGGCGTCGAGGGTCAGCGTGAGGGGGCCGCCGGTGGCCGGGGCGGGGCGGGTGAACACCAGCGACTCCAGCACCGGCGGCCCGCCGGCCGGCAGCGGCTGCGCGAACTCCGTGAACCACTCCCGGCTGGTGTCCGTCGGGTAGGCCGCGTACCCCACGACCGCGTCCGTGGCGTACCGCAGCGTACACTCGCCGGTCGCCACCGGCTGCCACCGCCGGTAGGTGTGGTTCGTCTTCGACGTGTTCTCCACCTCGACCCACACCACGAAGTACGTTTCCTCCGACAGGAACTTCCGCTTGCGCAGCTCCAGCGGCACCTTCGACTCCGCCACCCCGACCACCCGGACCCGCACGTCGCCGGCCTTCACCCACTCCGACTCCCAACTCCCCGCCGGCGGCGGGAACGGTGACGGCGTCCGTTCCGGCAGCGACTTCGGCGCGGGGTCCGGCTGCTTGGGCACCGGCTCGGGCGGCCTGGGTGGCGGCTCCGGCGGGGTCGGTACGGGCTCCGGCGGGTCGGGCTCGAGTTCGACCGGCGCCCGCAGCTCCTTCAGCTTCAGCGTCGCCCGCGGCGCGTGCGGGTCCACCGCCCTCGGGAGCGCTTTCGGCGCGGGCGCGCCCCCCTTCGCGGCGACCTCCGGCTCGCGCGACTTGGGGTCGTCGCGGAAGAAGTAGACCGCCAGCGTGCCGGCGACGGCGTGGAGCACGACGCCGAGGACGACGAGGGTCACAATCTTCGGCAGCTTCGAAGACCGGTCGAGCGGGGGCGCGGGCGGGGCGTGTGGGGGAGGCGCCGCGTCGTCGAGCGACAGGACGGCGCCGACGTTCGGGCCGCGGCAGCCGGGGCAGCGGGCGGCGGGGTCGGTCCCGCGCGGGAACCACTGGAACCCGCAGTCCCGGCAGTATCGCTGTGGTCGGTCGGCCATCGCCCGTCCCCGTGGAGCCGAAGTGCTATTGTCCCCGCTGCGGGGCGCCGGTCAAGGCCCGCCGGCCGGCGTGACGGGGGCGTTACACGGGAGAGGCGGCACGGTCAGAAGTCCGGGGCGGCCTCGCCGCCGGTGGCGGTGGCCGCGGCCCGGCGGGCGGCGTCGGTCGCCGACTCCCTCACGAACTTCACACTCCCGTCGGCCATCGCCGCGAGGAACCCGGTCGGCCGCTGCGGGTGGCCGAGCGGCGGGAGCGGGCCGACCTTCGTGTACGCCAGCTCCCGCGGCTGCGGCCACGGCACCGCCTCCCGCGCCTCCACCACCAGGAACGTGCTGCTCGTGCCGTCCTTCACCTCCCCCTTGCCGCCGTCGAGGCTCAGCGGCTTCTCGCCCGGCGGGAACAGCGTGCCCGGGCCGGTGAACACCCGCGCCCGGGTCTGCACGAACTCCGGCGCATCCTGCACCGAGGTGTACGTCGGCACCTGCACGTCCGCGTGCGGGCGGTTCCGCGCTCCGTCCCACGGCTGCTTCACGTCGAAGTTCCCGTACAGCGGCCCCTGCTCGACGTACGGCAGCAGGTGGACGCGCCAGCTCACCTCGCCGTCGGCCGCGGGGAGCCGGCCGGTCGCGTCGTTGTGGGTCTGGAGCCCAAAGGCGATTTGACGGTAGTTGTTGGTGTCCTTCGCCCGCGCCGCCGCCTCGCGCACCTTCGACACGGCCGGCAGCAACAGCGCGATCCCGATCCCGCCGCAGCAGAACAGCCCCACGAAGACGATGCCGACGATGACCAGGATGCTCATCCCGGCGGCGCCGCCGCCCCCCCCGCCGCTCGACCGGCCGCGGCGCGGCCGGTCGTCGTAGTCGTCGTCGTAGTCGTCGCGGGGGCGGCGGGGGCGGTCGTCGTCGTCGTCGCGGCTCATGGCGGCTCCGGGGGCGGCGGAGCGGATTCTACCGGCGGCGGCACGGCCGGGCCAGCGCGTGCCGGGGCGAGCGCCGCCCCCGGCGGAACGGCTCGAGCCGCAGCCCGGCGGCCTCGGTGATGCGGTCGAACGACGCCCGCACCGTCACGTAGTTGATCAGCTGCACCACGTCTCGCGGGCCGGCCAGCCGCACCGCCGCCGCCACCTCGTCGTCGGTCAGCACCACCGGCGACGCCGCAGGTCGCCGCCGTCCTCGACGGCGTGCTGGACCAGGATGCGCCCATTCCCCTGCGCGGAGACGTTCGCCAGCAGCCGCACCCACCCCGGCAGCGGCAGCGCGAGGGTGTTGCGCATCGAAGGGGTCTCCGTGGAGGTGGGTCGCCGCTCGCGGCGGTGCAGCGCTGCACCGCCGCAAGCGGCGAGTCGAGTCACTTCTTCGGCGCCGGCGTGAACACGTTGTCGCGCTCCAGCGGCAGCTGGAAGGCGTCGGCGACGCGCGTCATGTAGTTGCACCAGCACACGTACCACGTCAGGTCGGCGGCGCGCTCCGCCCCGAACACCCGCACCAGGTCCGCGCGGTCGGCGGCGCTGAACCCGGCGGGGTCGCGGCTGAGCTTGTACGCCAGCCCGAGCGCCGCCCGCTCCGCCGGCGGGAAGTCCGACCAGTCGCCCGTCGCCAACCGCCGCACCCGGGCGGCCACCTCGTCCTGCCGTAAGCCCGCGACCGCGAGCAGCATTTCGCTGTGGCCCATTCAGTAGAAGCAGTCGTTGGTGCGGGTCACGACCCAGAACATCGTGTTGGTGAACACGCGGTCCACCTTCGACTCCTCGTAGAACGCCCCGAGGCAGGCGAACCACGCCCGCGTCATCCGCAGCTGGTACCCGCTGCTCACCGTGTTCCACAGGATTTTCTCGGCCTGCTCCCGCTCGCGGCCGGCCAGCCCGTCGAGCCGCGACTTGTCCGGCAGCGGGATGCGGAGGGTGCGGTCCTTCTGCACGGCGAGGGCCGCGCCGAGCGCGTCGGGGCCGCCCTTCGACCACGCCGGGTTGATCCGCGGGCCGGCGTGCGTGGCGCTCTTCACGTCGTCCCACGGCGGCCGCGCCGGCGTCTCGACGGCGGCCAGTGCGGTCGCGTCGAACGACACCATCACCGGCGGGTCGGGCCGCGGCTCGGTGCCGAGTCCGCACACGAGCCGATTGTGGAAGTTGCAGTACGCGACGGTGTGAACCAGCGCCGTCGTCCGCTCCGGGCCGTACTGCTTGAGGACCGCGGCGAACTCGGCGTCGGTGATGGCGTGGCCTTCGAGCGAGAGCTTGCGGGCGAGCGACACCGCCGGCGCGTCGGCGCCGGGCTCCGCGGTCACGCCCAGCCGCGCCAGGTCACCCTTCGCGGTGGCGACGCCGTACTTGCTGCCGAGCGCCTCCGCGCAGGTCAGCCGCACCCGCGCGGCGAGGACGTTGCCCAGCGGGTTATCGGCCCGGTGGAGGTAGTCGAGTTCCAGCATCTTCGCGGTGGTCTTCGGCAGCGGCCCGGACAGCTGCACGGCCCACCCCGGCAGCGCCGGATCGGCCGGCCGCGGCAACCGCTCCCACGCCCCGCGGGCGTCCTTCGGCGGCGCGGCTTCGAGCAGGCTCATCACCAGCGCCTGCTCCATCTCACCGGCCTTGAACCCGAACGGCCCGCGGCCGCTCTGGTAGCCGACCTTCCCCTTCGTGTCGATGACGTAGAACCGCGCCGGCATCCCGCTGTAGAGGTTCCCGGCGGTGTCGGCGATGTCGTCCACCAGCACCGTCATGCCGGGCTTGAGCCGCTCCTGGAACAGCTCGCACACCTTGGCCCGCTCGCCCGTCGTGGTCGGCTGCTTGACCGCGACGCCGACCCGCGTGTTCGACTCCATCTTCCAGCCGTCGAGGGGGTGCGCCTCGCGGACGTAGACCATCACGAACGTGGCGCGGTCCTTGTATCGCTCGCGCAGCGTGTCGGCCTCGGGGAAGATGGCGCGGAACGGGCCGCACGTGAAGTTCCCGAACACCAGCACCACCGGCTTCGGCCCCACCAGCTTCGACAGCTTCACCGTCTCCTTGCCGTCGGCCGTCTTCAGCTCGAAGTCGGGGGAGGTGTCGCCGACCGCGGGGCCTTCCTGGAGCGAGCCGACCTCGCTGGCGTAGAGTCCCTTCACGAGCATCGAGACACTCGGCCCGTCGCCCGGGATGAACGCCCCGCCGGGGCCGGCCGACAGCAGCGCGGTGCGCAAATCTTCCGGCGTCAGGTGGTCTTTGCCGCCGCTGGCGCGCTTGAAGAACGCCTCCAGGTCGTCGCGGGTCAGCTTCGCGTTGCCGTCGGCGTCCATGCGGCGGAAGAACCGCGTGACCATGCCCGCCTGCTGCACGTACGGGTTGCGGTCGGACCAGTCGAGGTCCATCGGGGTGATGGCGCCGTCGCCGTCGCGGTCGAGGCGGGCGAACAGCTCGGGCGGTCCGAGGAACTTCTCGCGCGGCAGCCCCTTGGCGTCCGGCGGCAGGTCGTGCCTGGCGGCGAGCCACTTCCACGTGTAGCGGCTCTTGGCGGGGCCGAACCAGCCTTCGCCCGGCCCCAACTGCGACCCGCGGAGGATCGCCACGAGCATCTTCACGGCCTCGGGCTGAGCCTTGTCCGTGTACGCCTTCTCGATCTCCGCGGCGGTCGCGGCGGCGGTCTTCGCGTCGGCGTACTTCGCCGGGTCGAGCGGCGGCAGGGTGACCGGCGGGTCGGCGGCGGCGGCGACGCCGGTGAGGAGCAGAAGGGTCAGGAGCGCTCTCATGTGGTGCCTTTGGGGGCTGGGAAAGTATCGATGTTGGGCGAGCCGACCGCCGTGGGGCGGCGGGTGACGTTTCTCTCACCCGCCGCCCCACGGCGGTCGGCTCGCCTTCGGTCACTCCATCGCGCGGAACACGGTCAACTTCGGGTCGGTGCCGACGACGTAGGTCACCGTCTTCTTCACCGCCGCGCCCTGCGCCGGGCGGACGGCCAGCCGCACCCGCACCTTCAGGTTCGCGTCCTCCGCCTTGCCCTCGTCGAGCACCGCGTAGTCGTCCAGCTTCGCGCCGGCCAGCCAGTCGAAGTCCTGGGCCACGATCGGCGGGCTGGCCTCGGCCAGCGAGCCGATCGGCTTGCCGGCCTTCCACGCGTCCAGGGCCGTGCGGAGCGCGGCGCGGGCCTTGTCCGGCTCCACCGGCGCGGCCAGCTTGGGACCGACCGAGCAGCCGGCCAGCAGCACCACGGCGAGGGCCGCGAGACGGTTAGTTGTCACTCGCCACCTCCCCGCCGTTGCGGCTCCCCAGAGCCCGCCACGCCGTCAGGTCGATGCTGTTGCGGGCGAACCGCACGGTGCCGTCGCCGTACAGCACGTTCACCCCGCCGGTGTGCCGGCTGCTCGGCGGCATCGTGGACTTGCCGACCACGAAGAACCCGCACGACCGGCCGTTCGGCGGCGAGATGTGCTGGTAGCGGTGCTGGTGGCTCATCCACGGGGCGCCCATGAACAGCGGGAACTGGTTCGCCAGGTTGTTGATGTCCACCGTCTGGCACGTGTTGTACGCCGCGACCGCGTCGGCCGGGTCGCCCGGGTGGAAGAACACGTCCTCGACCGGGCTGACGATGGCGTTGCTCCCGTCGGCCAGCAGCCGCTCGCTGTAGAACGCGGTGGTGCTGGTGCCGTCGGTGATGTCGGCGAACCGGGTGAAGAGGTTCACGTAGAACGGCCCGTTCGCCAGCGACGCCGCCGGCACCGGGATGACGAACGACGTCATCGACCCGGTGTTGGCCATGTAGTTCGTCGCCGCCCCGGACGCCGGCGTCGGGTTGTCGGCCCGGTCGGACGGGCAGCGGAACCCGGTGAGGATCGTGTCACGGGCGGGCACGTTGGCCGGGTCGTTGATCGGCTTCGTGAAGTCGATGAGCTTGTAGACGTTGTCCTGTTCCATCTGCGGCAGGATCTGCGCGAGCACCGAGAACACGCCGGACGGGTTCGGGGTGATGGGGAGGCCGCCGTTCGGGAGGCGGTTGTTGGTGTCGTGGAAGTTGTGGATGCCGAGGCCGATCTGTTTCAGGTTGTTCTGGCACTTGGCGCGGGCGGCGGCCTCGCGGACCTTCTGCACGGCGGGGAGGAGCAGGCCGATCAGGATGGCGATGATGGCGATGACGACGAGTAACTCGATGAGCGTGAAGGCGCTCGCGCGGGGCGGGCGGGGCATAGGAACCTCGGGCTGACGACGGACGGGGTGGACGACCCGGCACCCCGCGCGTCGGGGTGGGGCCGGATGGAATGCACCGGCGGCACCCCGAGGGGGGGCGCAGTCGGCTGACGATCGTGCGTCAGCCGGCGCGCGGGGGGTGGAACACGCCGGCGGCGGGGCCGCCGGGGCAGGGGTCGGAGGTGGGGATGGGGAAGCGGTCGCCGGTCGCGGTCGGCGGTTCGAGGCCGCCGGGCGTAGCGCGGTCCTTCGGGCTGCCGACCGTCGGCGGGGCGACGGGGGCGACGGGGGCGCGATCCGGGGTGCGGTTGCAACTCGGCCCGTGGCACGGCTCGGGGGCCGCGGGGTGCTCGGCGGCCGGGGCGTCGGTGGCGCCGCGGATGACGACGTAGTCGCCGCACCCGGCCGCGGCGGCGGCGGGGGTGGAGGCGACGGCGGCGACGGCCAGTACGGCCACCGCCCAACCGCGGACCGGGAACAGCGGGAAGCGTAACATCAGGTGTTTGAAGCGTAGCGACCGGCCACGACAGACGCAATCAGAAAGCAGGAAGCCTGGGCGTTACTTCGCCCCGATCGCGTAGAGGTGCGTCTTCGTCCGCAGGATCAGCGTGTCGCCGACCAGCGCCGGCGACGCCATGCAGCCGGCGTCCAGGGTGTTCGTCGCCACCGCCTCGAACTCGCCGGCGGCGCGGATCACCGTGGACTTGCCGGCCTCGTTGCACAGGTAGATGAACCCGCCCGCCACCACCGGCGACGCCGAGTACTGGCCGTTCAGCCGTTCCGTCCACTTCTGCTTCCCCGTCTTCGCGTCGAGGCACGTCACCACCCCGCCGTCGCTCACCATGACCAGCAGGTCGTTAGCCAGCAGCAGGCTCGGCCGCGACGGCACGTTTTTGTCCGTCTCCCACGCCACCGCGTCCTTGCCGGGGGTGCCCGACACGTTCGACTTCAGCGCCATCACCTGCCCCGGGTGGCCGCTCACCAGGAACGTCAGGCCGTGGCCCGCGACCGGCGGGGCGGCCACGTTCATCGTCTTGTCCTTGAGGTGGTGGAACCGCCACAGCTCGGCGCCGCTCTTGGGGTCGTAGGCGATCGTAGCCTCGGCGCTCGGGCACACCAGCTGCGCCTTGCCGTCCACGGTGAGGACGCGCGGCGTGGCGTAGGCCTTCTTGTAGTCGCCGTTGTCGGAGCCGTAGCGGATGTGGCGGTCCTGCCGCCACACCGTCGAGCCGGTGTTCTTGTCCAGTGCGATCACGTACTGCTGGTCGAACCCGTCGAAGATGAGGAACACCCACCCCTCGTAGACGAGGGGCGACGACCCGGGGGCGCGGAAGTGGTCGCACTTCAGGTCGCGGCGCTCCCACAGCACCTTCCCGCTGGCGGCGTCGAGGCACCACGTGCCGTGACTCCCGAAGTGGGCGTAGACCTTGCCGCCGTCGAGGGCCGGGGTCGGCGAGGCGTAGCTGTTGAAGTCGTGGCAGAACGCCGGGTCCGTCTCCTCGGCGAGCTTCAGGTCGTGGACCCGCTTGCCGGTGGCGAGGTCGTGGCAGACGGCGAAGAAGGTGACGTGCTTCACCTTCCCCTTGTCGCCGCCGCGGACCTCGTCGGCGGTCGTCACCCACACCATGCCGTCGGCGACGACCGGCGACGACCACCCCTTACCGTGAACCGGCGCCTTCCAGAGGACGTTCTGCTTCTCGGACCAGGCTGTCGGGGGTGACTTGGCGTCGGAGACGCCGTCGCCGGTGGGGCCGCGGAAGCCGGGCCAGCGGTCGGCGGCGGCGGCGGGGGCGGCGGTCAGCGCGGCGGCGACGACGGCGAGAGCGAGGCGCATGAGCGGCGGGGGGTGGGAGGGAGCGTGGGGGGCGGGTACGGATCAGGTTACCCGGCGCGGCGGGTGCAGGGAAGGGGGTCGTGAACGCACGAAGCCCACCCGTTGCAACGGGTGGGCTTCACCTGCTATAACTCTTCTGGAGACAGCTCTCAAGGTGCCCCCGTGCTCACGATCGCCTCCGGCCCCCCCAGCCGCCGCCAGTTCCTCCGCGCCGGCGGGCTCGGCGTCGCCGGCGTCACCCTGCCCGCGCTGCTGCGCAACGACGCCCGCGCCGACTCCGCCGCCCGCCCGAAGTCGGTCATCTACGTCGTGCTGTCCGGCGGCCCGAGCCACATCGACACCTGGGATCCGAAGCCGGACGCCCCCGCCGAGTTCCGCGGCCCGTTCGGCACCATCCCGACGCGCCTCCCCGGCGTCCGGCTGTGCGAGCTGTTCCCGTTGCAGGCCAGCATCCTCGACAAGGCCGCGATCCTCAACGGCGTGCGCTCCGTCGAGAACGACCACTACCTGAGCGAGGTGTACACCGGCCTGCCGCGGTCGGCGGGGAACCGACCGGCGTTCGGGTCGGTCGCCAGCCGGCTGCTCGGCACGTCGGCCCACCTGCCGGCCTACGTCAGCGTCCACGAGGTGCAGGCGAACGACCGGTTCGACTACGAGCGGCCGTACTACGCCGGGTCGCAGCACGCCCCGTTCCGCCCGTTCGGCGACGCCCTCAACGACCTCCGGCCGGTGCGGTCGCGGGACGCGCTGAACGACCGCCGCGCGATCCTCGCCGGCCTCGACCGGATGCGCCGCGAGATCGACGCCGCCGGCCAGGCCGCGGCGCTCGACCGCTTCCAGGCGCGGGCCCTGGAGCTGGTCACGTCGCCGCAGGCCCGCGAGGCGTTCGACCTGTCGAAGGAGCCGCGGCGCAACGTCGACCGCTACGGCCGCGGCAAGTTCACCCACCAGACGGTGAAGTCGATCGTCTACGACTGGGACGTGAAGCCGTTCATCCTGGCGCGCCGGCTGGTCGAGGCGGGGGTGCGGGTGGTGACGGTGCAGGTCGGCAGCTGGGACCACCACAGCGGCGCGGAATCGGACATCTTCCTGTCGTACCGCCACTGCCTGCCGGCGCTCGACCGGAGCGTGTGGGCGCTGGTGACCGACCTGGAGGAACGCGGCCTGCTCGACGACACGCTGGTGGTGGTGCTCGGCGAGTTCGGGCGGACGCCGAAGGTGACGTACCCCGGCCCGGGGCGCGAACACTGGGCGGACGCCGGCAGCGCGATCGTGTTCGGCGGCGGGATGCGTGTCGGGCAGGTGGTGGGGCGGACCGACGCGCGGGCGGAGCGGTCGGTGAGCGGGACGATGACGTTTCAGAACGTCGTGGGCACGATCTACCACGTCCTCGGGATCGACCCGGTTACCGCGGCGCTGCCGGACTTCAGCGGCCGGCCGACGTACCTGCTCGATCAGGGCCGGCCGATCGGGGAACTGCTGGGGTGAGTCGGGCCGACCGAGCAGCGTCAAACGAAAAGCCCGGGGACGGCCGTCCCCGGGCTTCGGTGGTTCACCCGCACGTCGGTCTACCCCAGCACCTTCATCAGCACGGCCGCGGCGCCGGCCACGGCCGCCCCGCCGATCGCCGCCAGCACCACGCCCCACGGCTTCTTCGCCGCCACCGGCTCCGTCACGTCGGCGCGGAACGGGTGGGCCGAACCCGCGGGGCGCTTGCCGGCCGGCGTCTGCTCGGCCCGCGCCGACGCCGTCTCGCCCGACGGGTGACCCGTCGGCAGCCGCGGCGGCAGGCCGGGCCGCACCCCCGACCCCGGCCGCGCCGACGGGCTCCACGGGTTGCCCGCCGCCCGCGCCGGGGCGAACGGTGCCGCGAACGGCGACCGCGCCGCCGCGACCGCAACCGGCTCCGCCACCACCCCAACCGGCTCCGGCGTCTCGATGTCCGCCTCCGACTCCGCCCCCTCCGTCGCCGCCGGGCTCAGCACCGGCATCTCCTCGATCGGCGGCAGCGCCACCACCGCCGGCACCAGCGACTCCAACTCGGCTGCCACCTGCGCCGGCGTCTGGTAGCGGGCCTTCGGGTCCTTCGCCATCATCCGGGCCACTACCGCCGCCACCTCGTTCGGCACGTCCGGGCGGATATCCTTGATCGGCGTCGGCTCCTTCGTCCGGTGCCACAGCAGTTTCTGCGACACCGTCCCGGACGGGAACGGCGGGTGGCCGGCGAGCAGGAAGTAGTACGTCGCCCCGAGGCCGTAGATGTCGGCGCGGATGTCCACCGCGTGGCTGTTCGCCACCTGCTCGGGGGCGACGTAGTCGGCCGTGCCGAGCACGATCTTGTCGTCGTACTTCACCGTCAGCTGGTCGGTGTGGTCACGGAAGAACCGGGCCAGCCCCATGTCGAGGAGCTTGGCCGTGCCGCGGCGGTCGATCAGCACGTTGCCGGGCTTGATGTCGCGGTGGATGATGCCGGCGCGGAAGGCGTTGTCGAGCGCGAGCGCGACCTGGCGGATGTAGCTCGCCGCACGGCCGAGGTCCATGGGGCCGTGCTTCTTGACCACGTCGAGGAGGTTGGTGCCGTCCACGTAGTCCATGACGAGGAAGTGGAGGTTGCCGTCCTGGTCGATGTCGTGGGTGCGGACGATGTTCGGGTGCTGGAGGCTGCCGGCGGCGCGGGCCTCGCGGTAGAACCGGCCGAGCGCCGCCGGCTGGTCGGCCTTCGCCGGCGGCAGCACCTTCACGGCGACGCGCTTCTTCATGAACATGTGTTCGCAGAGGAACACCTGCCCCATGCCGCCGACGCCGACGCGCTCGAGGAGCTTGTACTTGCCGATGGTGAACCCGCGCCACTTGCCGAGGAGGAACTGCTCGGACTGGAAGTTGGTGAGAACGCCGTCGCGGACCATGTCCTCGGCGAACTCGCGGGGGTCGGTGGGCAGCCCGCGGGCGAACTCACGCCGCTGGAGGTAGTTGGTCATCCGGGCCTCGTCCACCATGCCGCTCTTGCGGATGAGCTGGACGAGTTCTTCGACCGAGTTCGGGACCGACATCGGGCACCGTGGCTTGGGGGCGCGTCCCGGGGCCGCCCGGACGGAGTTCGGGCGGGGGTGTGAATTCCTGCCGAAGGGTAGAACAGCTTTGGTCGGGACGCAAACCGCCCGGCGGCGCCGCGTTGCAGGAAGTGGTTGCGAGCTCAGGGGAGGGCGAAGCCCGGGGACGGCCGTCCCCGGGCTTTCTCGGTCACCGCTTGCCGTTCCACGTGGGGTCGGCGTACTTCTCGGCCCGAATCTTGGCCGTGCGGGCACACTCGGCGGGCGTCCAGTCGCCGGTCTCGACCGCGCACCCCGCCGACACGGCGATTCGACCGGCGAGCCGCGCCGCCAACTCCGCCGCGGTGAAGAGCTCGCGGCCGGCGAAGTCGAAGACGCCCGCCAGTTGCGCCGCGTGCGGGCTCCGCCGCAGCAGGATGCTGCCGTGCTGCAGCAGCGCCCCCTTCCACTTCCGTTGGGCGCTGCCGGCCACCTTCGACCCCTCCACCAGCAGGTCGCCGGCCGTCTGGTCCAGGAAGCACAGCACCTCGCCGAGCTTCCGCTCCTCGCCGCAGACCACCGCCTTCGCCGTCAGACCGGCGTCGGCGAGCTCGTCGCGCAACAAGTGGTGGACGCGGCAGACCCACGGCTCGCCGGTGTGCCACTCGGCCCCCGCCGGCAGCGCCAGGGCGTAGGTGAGTTCGTGGTGATGAAGGATGGCAGCGCCGCCGGTGGAGCGGCGGACCCAGTCCACGCCAGGCGTGGAGGCGCGGGCGTCGGCCGGCTGAAAGTAGCCGAGCGACAGCGTCGGTTCGGTCCAGGTGTAGAACCGCAAGGACGCGACGCCGGCGGCGGCGGACTCGAGCAGCGACTCGTCGGCGGCCATGTTGGTGGCCCCGTCGGCGGTGGCGAACGGCAGCAGGCGAAGGGTACACGCCATGACGGCATTTTATCCGGGCGAGCGGCCCGCGTGAGCGGGCTGTTCCTGAGCGAGTCTGATGCGCACGGGAACAGCCCGCTCACGCGGGCCGCTCGCCGACATCTCACAATCCGCCCCTTGCGGCCATCGCGTCGAGGCGCTCCCGGCGCGTCCAGCCGCCGCTCGAGTGCGTGGCACGCATCTCGATCAGCACCCGCCCGTCGAACGCCGGGTCGCGCAGCAGCCCGACCGCCGACTTGAACTTGTGGACCGCCGCGTTCAGGTAGTAGTCGTCGGCGTCGCCGACCCAGACGTTCACCTTCCCGCCGGCGAGCTTCGGCCCCAGCACCTTCCAGTTGGCCACGACGTGCTTCGTCAGGTCGTACTTCTTCCAGTGGTCGAGTACGCCCTTGTTGATCGCCCCCGTCTTGCCGTCCCACACCGGCACCGGCAGGCCGTCGGCGCCGCGCGGGCCGTACACCGCGTTCCAGCTCGACCAGTCGCGGCCGCCGAGCTCCCACCGCCCGCCCTTACCCAACACGCGGTCCAGCTGCGCCTCGTGGCGCACGGTCGAAACCACGTCGCCGTCGAGGGTGCGGGTACTCGGCCGCTCGAATCCGAAGCGGTTCACGAAGGCGTTCTTCTCGGCGTACAGGTCGATCAGCTCGAACCGCTCGAACGTCAGCGAGTCGGGGCATTGACTCCAGCAGCCGTTGAACGTGTCCGGATAATACACCTGCAACGCCAACGACACCCAGCCGCCGGTGCTGGCGCCGCAGGTGAAGCGCTTGCCGGCGCCGCCGCAGCGGAACGTCTTTTCGAGGTACGGAATCACCTCCTGAATCAGCGCGTCGCCGTAGGGGCCGTTGTTGGCCGAGTTCACCTGGTACGGGTCGCCGAACGGCCCCGCCCCGTCCGGCACCACCTGCACGAACCGCTTGTCGGGCGAGGTGCGGCGTGCGTCGGTGTAGCGGCTGCCGAACCCGCCGATGTCGAGGATCAGGCCGTAGTTCTTCTCGGGCTCCTTGTCGAAGTTGGGCGGTAGCACGACGCCGACGCGGTACGTCATTCGCCGGCCGTGGAAGTCGGACAACTGCTTCGACGGCAGCGCCAGGTACTTGTGGGTGGCGGTGTCCTTCGGCTTCTTCTCGGCGAACGTCTTGTCTAGCGTGAGGCCAACTACGGTGCCGGCCGCGGGGTCGAGCTTCACCTTCACAGGGGCGGAGTACAGGTTCCCGGGTGCGTCCGGGAGGTTGATGTCGCGGTTGGTCGCGAGGATGGCTTGCACCGTGTACTCGCCGGCGGGGAGGTCGTTCAGCGCCGGGGCGATCGGGAACACGTCCGACGTGGCGTCGAGGGTGGCGGTGCGGCCGGGGGCGAGGGCGGCTTCGGCGCCGAGGACGGGGAGGACGGGCGGCTTGTACTCGGTGAAGTCGGGCGCCCCGCCCTTCGGCCCCACAGCCACGAGGACGCGGCCGGTCTGCGCCGGCAGCGCCGGGTCGATGGCGACGACGAAGCGCAGGCCGGGCCGGGCGGCCGGTTGCGCGGCGACCACGGACGCGACCAGGAGCGCCGCGACGGCGGCGATGTGGGTGGGCATGGGGCGGCTCGGGCGGGGCGGGGAGGGCGTGTTCAATGTAGGCGAGCCGACCGCCGTGAGGCGGCGGGTGGCGTGCCAACCGCCTCTCACCCGCCGCCTCACGGCGGTCGGCTCGCCGGGCGTTATCCGATGCGCGGGAATAGTGGCTTCGGCTTGCCGTCCACCACCTCCGCCGTGACGCGCAGGTCGTCCGGCTGCGCGGCGAGCACGGCGGCGTCGGTGTACTTCACTTCGGCCCACGGCTTCGGGAAATTGAAGCTCGTGTAGATCGCCTCCGCCGCCCGCGGGATGAACGGCTTCAGCAGGATGCTCGCCACCCGCAGCGACTGCACCGCGTTGAACAGCACCCGCGCCGCCGCGTCCTTGTCCGTCTTCACCAGCTTCCACGGGGCGTTCACTTCGAGGTACTGGTTCGTCGGCGTCAGGAAGTCCTGGACGATCGCCTGGAGCGCGAGGTTGTACCGGCACCCCTCGACGTGCCCGCGCACCGTCTCGACGAACGCCGCCAGGTCGAGGCCCGGCACGACCGACTCGGGCACCTTCTCAGCCGTGTTCGGGAACACGGAGTTGTAGTTCTTGGTCACCAGTGTCAGCGCCCGGCTGAGCATGTTGCCGAGGTTGTTCGCCAGTTCCGAGTTGTACACCTCCTCGTAGCGCTGGCCGCTGTAGTCGCCGTCCGACGGGTACGGGCACTCGCGCATGAAGAAGTAGCGGTAGGCGTCCGAGCTCGACCGCGCCACCAACTCCATCGGGTCCACGATGTTGCCGAGCGTCTTCCCCATCTTCTCGCCGTTGTTGTTCACGAACCCGTGGCTGAACACCAGCCGCGGCGCCTCCAGCCCCGCCGCCCACAGCATCGCCGGCCAGATGTGGGCGTGGAACCGCGTGATGTCCTTGCCGATGAAGTGAACGTCGCACGGCCACAGCCGCGCAAACAACTCCGGGTCGTCGGCGTAGCCGATGCCGGTGATGTACGTCAGTAGCGCGTCGAACCACACGTAGATGGTGTAGTCGGGGTCGAACGGCAGCCGCACGCCCCACTCCTCGCCGTGCCGCGAGATGTTCAGGTCGTCCAGCCCCTCGGCCTCGATGAAGCCGATCATCTCGTTGCGGCGGCTGTCCGGCTGCACGAACCCGGGGTTGTCCTTCAGGTACGCCAGCAGACGGTCCTTGAACGCGCTGAGGCGGAAGTAGTAGCACGGCTCGGTGCGGCGCACGAGCGGCCGCTTGTGGTTCGGGCACAGGCCGGCGTTCACGGCGTGCACCTTGTCGCTCTTGAACTCCTCGCACCCGGGGCAGTACCACCCCTCGAAGTCGCCCTTGAAGATGTGGCCGTTGTCGAACACCTGCTGCGCGAACTTGCGAGCGCACGCCTTGTGCCGCTCGGAGCTGGTCTGCACAAAGGCGTCGTAGGAGATGTCCAGCGCGTCCCACACCTCGCGGAACTGGCGGGCCATGTCGTCGCAGTACGCCTGCGGCTCCAGGCCGAGTTCCTTGGCGCGGTCGGCGACCTTCAGCGTGTTCTCGTCGTTCCCCATGAGGAAGAACACGTCGTACCCTTCCATCCGCCGGTAGCGGGCCTGCACGTCGGCGCCGACCTTCTCGAACGCTGTGCCGATGTGCGGCCGGCTGTTCGGGTAGTCGATCGCTGTCGTCTGGAACCACTTCGGGCGGTCGGCCATGTGTCACGCTCCTCGAACGACAGAAGCCCGGGGACGGCCGTCCCCGGGGCGTTGCCCCGGGCTATCTTATCCCAGCCCTTCGGGCTGAAGAGGGGTGGTTGGTTTGGTGGGGGTGTGGCTGGGTTTCAGGCCAACGGCCTGGGATAAGATAGCCCGGGGCAACGCCCCGGGTGGGGGCACCTCGGGGCCGCAGCTACGGTTCGACCGGCACGAACGACCGGTGCTTGTCCCAGTCCGGCGGCGGCTCCAGCTCGTCGTCGCCGGTGCCGAGCTTGGTCATCACCCGCCGCAGGCACTGGCTGGCGGGGTCGTCGGGGAACGACTCCTCCAGCGCCCGGTAGGCGTCGGCCCACGCCCCGGCGGTGAACAGGTCCACGGCCGCCTGCCACGCCGACCGCTGGAAGCTCTGGATCGGCGGGTCGTCGGTCGAGTACAGCTGGAACGCCGGGACCGGCTCCGGGAACCCCTTGGCGGTCACGTTCCCGAGCTTCCGGGTGCGGAGCTTGCCGCCCTCCCCGGCCTCGGCCAGCCGGTCCGCCACCGGCCCGCTCGAGATCGCCCCCACCCCGAACGCCTTCGTCATCGACTCCAGCCGGAACGCCAGGTTCACCACCGGGCCGTACAGGTCCACCACCGCCAGGTCGTGTGCCCCCAGCCGCCCGGCGAGGGTCGCCCCGTGGGTCACCCCGAGGCCGCACTTCATCCCCTTCTGGGTCAGCTTGCTCCAGATGCGGAACGCCGCCTGACACGTCGATTCCACCTGCCGGTCCTTCGGGTCCGGCCAGCCCCAGAACGCCAGCACCGCGTCGCCCCGGAACCCGCTCACCACGCCGCCGAAGTCCGTCACCGTGCTGCTCATCGTGTCCAGCGCCAGCGAGATCTTTTCCCACGCCCCCGCCAGGTCGTCCTTCGTGTTCCACACGTCGCTCGAGTAGCCGCGGAGGTCGCAGAACAGGATCGTCACCTCCTTGACCTTCGGCGCCAGCACCGCCTCCAGCTTCTCCGGCTGCTCCATCAGCGGCCACAGCTCGCGGTGCCACGCCTGGCGGATGAAGCTGTTCTGCTTCGCCAGCCGGTTCATCCGCAGCGTCGTCTCGATCAGGCTGACGATGAGTTCGGCCGTCTTCTGGCACTGCTCGAGGTCGCGGACGAGCTTGTCCTGGTTGGCCATGCCGAGGGCCGCCCAGGTGCCGGTGACGCGGCCGCTGACGTACAGAGCGAACTTGGAGTCGTCCTGGAACGGCGTGCAGATGGCCCACGGCGTCTGGTTCGCGGTCGCCTGCGGGGCGGCGAGCGTCATCTCGTGGCCGCTGCCGGTCTCGGCCGTGTCCGCCGACCAGCAGTGGAGGCAGCTGCGGCGGCTCTCGACGATCGCCTTGTACGCCAGCCGCCGCGACGGCACGAACCCGCCGGCGAGCACCGCCTTCGGGCCGACGTTGGCCTCGACGACCGCCAGCCGCCGCTCCCCGGCCGGCGTCTCCGGCGGGATGCGCACCACCCCCGCGGCGTCGGCCTGCGGCAGCGCCTTCATCACCACCTGGAGCATCTGGCGGAACAGCCCCTGCTCGTTCACCGCCGCACGGATGGTGCTCGGCAGCTGCTCCAGCGCCTTGAGCACGGCCGCCGGGCTGGCGAACGCGATGTCCTCCAGCTGCGCCCGCGTCCGCTCCTCCTGCCGGGCCACCACCGTGGCGTCGATCGCCGGCGGCGGGCTGACCTCGTTGTCGCCGTGGAGGACGAACTGCGTCTGCCCGATCCAGAACGACTCGCCCGGCCCCACGTTCCAGCCGGTCACGTCGAGGAACCGGTCGCGGGCCTGCGGATCGCGGACAACGATCTTGTTCACCGGGGCGTCCGGGTAGTCCGGCAGGACCGGCCCACGGCGGTCGACGCGGAGCTTGCCGGCGTCGAACGTGACGTCCGCGTAGTACCGCGACACCTGGTCGTCCTGCGGCACCGGCAGGTCCATCTTGGCTTCGTCGCGGCCGAGGCGGTACTGCTTCCCGGGGGCGAGGGGGAACCGCCGGGTGAACAGCGCCGCCTGGACCTTCGGCTTGTCCTTGGTCACCTGGATGTTGGTGATCGCTTCCAGCTCAGCCATGACCCGCGAACTCCCACCCGCGGCGGGGGCGAAATAGCTACGAGCACGATTCTACAGCTCGCCCGCCGCGCAAACCACCCGGGCGAACCACCCGTGGCGAGCCGACCGCCGTGAGGCGGCGGGTGGCGTTCCCGTCACCCGCCGCCTCACGGCGGTCGGCTCGCCAGCGCTCCCCGCCGCTCACCGCTCGTTCTCGCGCCCCCGCAGCAGGCGGAACAGCCACACCCACAGCACCACCACCAGCCCGCCGAGCGTCCCCGCGAGGATCGCCCCGGCCCACGCCAGCTGCCCCTTCAGGTGCTCGACCGGGTCCAGCGCCACCGCCTCCGGCACCTGCGCCACGAACCCCCACGTCCGGTCGCGGCCGTCGGCGTACCGGCTGTGCGCGAACGGGCGGAACGTCAGCGTGTGCGACAGCAGCTCCGCCCCCCCGGCCGGGGTGCCGAGCGTCACCGGGTCCACGTACCGGCTCGGGCCGTCCTCCACCCCGCCGGCGGCCGACCGCCACGGCACCAGCGCGTCCGGGCTGCGGCCGTGCTCCGCCGCCTGCCGCCGGGCCAGGGCGGTCACGTTCTCGGGGTCGCGTTGAACGCCGCGGGCGGCGTCGGCCTCGAGCGCGGCCATTCCCTCCGCGTGCCACACCCACGCCCCGCGGTCGTTCACCACGAACGGCTCCACCGCCCGCGCCAGTTCCTGCCCCTCCGCCAGGAAGCGGTCCGGCATGTCGATCAGCGTGCGGAGGTGGTGGTTCACGTCGATCCCGATCGACAGCAGCCCGACGACCCGGCCGTCGGCCGCCCAGACCGGCGTGGCCACGTCGATGCGCCAGCTGCCGTCGCGGCGCGACTGGTACGTGTGCGAGATGTGCGTGCGGCGGACCACGGGGTGCGGCCGGCCCTCCTCGTCGAACCGGTTCCCGCCGGCGGAGAAGTAGTCGCGGAACGACCGATCGGAGCGGTACAGCGCCGCCTGCCGCGGGTCGGCCCGGTCGGCCGCGGCGGACACGCCGGCCGTCTCCTGCGCCAGCGTGAACCCGCGCGCCGGGCCGCCGTCCGGGGTGTCGCCTGCCACCACCAGCAGCGACACCATCCGCCCCTCGACCGCGGGCCAGCGCTGCCGCGCGTCGCGGTGGACGGAGGCGATGTAGGCGTCGAACGCGGTTCGGTCTGCCGGGAGCTCGGCGACGGACGCGGCGGCGGTCAGCCGGTCGCGCAGGTCGGGCGGCACGACCGCGTGCTCCTCGACGAACGACACCCGGTCCTGCAGCGCCCGCTCGATCGCGCCGCGGCCGTACCACGCGGTGCGGACGAGGGTGCCGTCCGTCTCGCGGCCCACGTCATGGGTCGTCCGGTCGTACACCCGCCCGGCGGCGAACACGCCGGCCCCGACGACCAGGGCGACGAACGCCAGCGCCGACAGGCTGCCGACCAGGAAGAGCGACCGCGCCCGCCGCCGCTCCCGCCGCACGGCCGCGACGCGGTCCTGGCGGATCAGCTCGGCGAGTTCGCCGGCGTCCGCCGGCCGCGCGGCGGGGTCGGCCGCGAGGCACCGCCGCACCAGCGCCGCCTCGCCGCGCTCGCGGGCGCGGTCGGCCAGCCGGGCCAGCAGTTCTGACTCGTCGCCGGCGACCGTGCGGCGGAGGATTTCGTCGGTCGTCTCGCCGGTGTAGGCCGGCTTCCCGGTCAGGATGACGGCGAGGATGCTGCCGAGGGCGAACACGTCGGCGCGGGCGTCGACCGGTTCGCCGCGGGCCTGCTCGGGCGGCATATAGCCCGGCGTGCCGAACACGTCACCGGCGCGGGTGAGTCCGTCGCCGACCGGTCCGCCCGGGTCGGCGGCGTCGTCGGCCGGCTGGCCGGTGAGCTTGGCGAGCCCCCAGTCCATGACGTGGACCTCGCCGAACGCGCCGATCATGACGTTGCCCGGCTTCAGGTCGCGGTGGACGACGCCGTGCGAGTGGG
>Ga0209181_10004347_pt1 | contig 21181 bp, 19 predicted proteins | sample MAT05_FD_187208 | JGI IMG/M metagenome (GOLD analysis project Ga0209181, IMG submission 187208) | Freshwater microbial communities from Lake Fryxell liftoff mats and glacier meltwater in Antarctica - MAT-05 (SPAdes) (version 2) | ecosystem: Environmental > Aquatic > Freshwater > Ice > Liftoff... | reverse complement strand
GCGGCAGATCGTCAGGCTCTTGCGCAGACCTCTCTAGCAGGCTCTGCACCGCGGCCTCGGCACGCGCTTCGGCCCCTTTGAGGCGGGAGGGTTGCGGGCGCTGCGCCAGATGCGCCAGCAGCAAGCACTGGTAACGTCCCCTGAAGCCAGGAAAGTGGGCCAGACCCGCCCGTGTGGCACACAGGTTGTCTGCCAGCCAGTTGCCGCTGGGCTCAAAAAAAGCCGACTGAATTGCCAGCCACAGGTACAGGTCGCGGTTCAACGTGGGGGCATCGAAGGTGGCGATCTCGGCGGGCAGCGCCAGCACACCTGGCTCCAGTCGGGCTTGCGAGCTGCGCTGGCCACTTCCGGCCAGCCGCTGCAACCAGCCGCGCGGGCCGCCATGCTTTTGCAGCGCTGCAGGAGCCAAACGCGCCGCGCTGTCACCGCCCGCAGCGCGAAACAGGATGCCAATGGCGCGCTCCATCTGGGGCAGCGTGACCCGCGCCGTGGCGAAGTCGCTGGTTGCCCAGCGGGTGACGGCGTGGTGCCACCATTGACCAACGGCTTCTTCCATCAGTCGGGTGCCGATTGGCTGCTGGCGCTTTGGACGCGCTGGCGCAAGGTTTCGCGCAGCGCGTCTGCGCCAACTTGCCATTCCAGATTGGGTTGGCGCTGCTGCGCCGTCTGCGTGGTGTCGCAGGCGTCGAGGCATTGGCCGCATTGCACGCAGGAAAACATCTTGCGCTTGATGTTGCGCGGTTGCAGGCGCATCGGGCAGACGCTGTCGCAGGCAGAGCCGCGCGGTGCGTCGCAGGTTTTGCAGTCGCGGGCCCGGGCACGGTCAAATGACACCACCAGCGCGCGCGGGTTGGCCATCCAGGCCAGGCTCTGAAACAGGCCTACCGCGCAGCCAAAGCGGCAAAACAGGTGCCGCGCAAAAGCGAAGTCGGCACTGAAAACCAGCGTCGCGATACCGATGAAGCGCGCCTGGTTGCCAGTGAGTGTGCCGTGCCACAGGTTGCTCCAAATTATCTCTGGTGGCAGCAGGTAGGTGAGCAGGGTGATGGCCCAGACAAATCCCATGCTGAGGCAGCTCAGGGCGAAAAGGGGCCACAAATGCGGCTGCGGCCGGCTGATGCCGGGCACATTGGCCAGCGGTGTGCGCTGCTTGTCCCACAGGCTGAACTTGCCACAGGTGCGGTGCAGCAGCTTGTTGAGGCTCTCCACCACCGAAAAGTGCGGGCAGAGCCAGCCGCAATAGAGTCGGCCGTAGCGGTAGGCTATGCCAAGAAAAACGGTAACCAAAAGTAGCCCCGGCACAAACGCACGCAGGACCAGACTCCAGGCAGCGTCAGTGGCGCTGATCTGCCCCGCCACCAGAGCATCCAGCCCCAATGACCAGCGCATGCCCAAAAACCAGAGTTGCCGCTCGGTCAGGTCAAAGCGCAGCAGGTTGAAGATGGGCGCTAATAAAAATAGAGCAAAGAACCCATATTGGGTAAGGGCTCGAAGCCTCCGGAGCTTGTAAGTATGAGGGTTCTTCAGCGCCTCGGCTGGGGTGCGCTGCCGTGCCATGGCGCGCACATCCGGGGCTGGCTCAGCCTTCATGGCCGATCAACGCAGACACCACCTCGCCCAGTGCAGCCGCCGTGTCCAGGTCATCGGTCAGCGCATCGGTGATGGCGGCCTGGCAGGCCAGCGGCATGGGCAGGCCGGAGGCCAGCAAGCGCCCCGCCGACACCAGCAGCCGGGTGCTGGCGGTTTCTTCCAGGTCGTATTCGGTCAAACGTCGCAAGGCGTGCGCCAGGTTCACCAGTTGGCGTGCCTGCGCTTCAGACACGCCGGTTTCGGTTTCAACGATGCGGGCTTCAATGTCAGGCGTGGGGTAGTTCATGGTCAGCGCAATAAAGCGCTGGCGCGTGCTGGGTTTGAGTCCTTTGAGCAGGTTTTGATAGCCCGGGTTGTAAGAGATCACCAACATGAACTCGGGCGGTGCCAATAGCTGTTCGCCAGTGCGCTCGATGGGCAGCAGGCGCCGGTCGTCGGCCAGCGGGTGCAGTACCACGGTGGTGTCCTTGCGGGCTTCCACCACTTCGTCCAGATAACAAATGGCGCCAGCACGAACCGCCCGGGCCAGCGGGCCGTCTGACCAGACGGTGTTGCCCTGACCAATCAAGAAACGCCCGACGAGGTCGGAGGCGCTCAGATCGTCATGGCACGACACGGTGATCAATGGCCGCGCCAGCCGGGCGGCCATGTGCTCGACAAACCGGGTTTTGCCGCAGCCGGTGGGGCCCTTGAGCAGCAGCGGCAATTGCTTGCGCCATGCGTGCTCAAAAAGCGTGCACTCGCCGCGCTGCTCGGCGTAAAAAGGCAAGCCTGTCATGCGCGGGTGCTCAAGCCTTTTGTTCACGCAGCGGCATCAGACCCGGGTAAACCGCAGATTCGTCTTCCACACTGCCAGGTGCTGCAACGAAGCTGTACAGATAGGTCAGCAAGCCCAGCAGGAAGCCGACGCCACCGCCAACACGCAGCCAGTAAAAGAAGCGCAATTGGTCCTGGGTTTGCATGAAGGGCATGGCACCTTCGGTCGGCAGGCGCTGCAGCCACACCTGCAGGATGCCGGCGCCGGTCAAGGCCAACACCATGAACACCATGCTCACCGTCATGATCCAGAACGACCACATTTCGAAACTTTGCGCCCGGCGGCTGTTGGCTTCACGGCCGCGCAGGATCGGCATGGCGTAGCTGATCATGGCAATCACCACCAACACGTACGCCCCGTAAAAGGCCAGGTGGCCGTGGGCAGCGGTGAGTTGCGTTCCGTGGGTGTAGTAATTGATGGGCGCCAGCGTGTGCATGAAGCCCCACAGGCCCGCACCCAAAAAGGCCACCACGGAGGTGCCCACTGCCCAGAGCAGGGCTGCCTGGTTGACGTGGTCACGCCGACGGCGCTGCACCATATTGAAGGCAAACACCGTCATCATGAAGAACGGAATCGGTTCCATGGCAGAGAAGATGCTGCCCACCCACAGCCAGTAACCCGGCAGGCCAATGAAGAAGAAATGGTGGCCGGTACCCAAAATGCCGGTGATCAGCGCCATGGCAATGATCACGTACAGCCATTTGTCAATCACTTCACGGTCCACGCCGGTGGTCTTGATCAGCACAAACGCCAGCAACGCGCCCATGATCAGCTCCCAGGTTCCTTCCACCCACAGGTGCACCACAAACCACCAGTACATCTTGTCACGCACCAGGTTGGCCGGGTTGACAAAGCTGAACAAAAACATCAGCGCCAGGCCCCACAAGCCCATCAGCAAGACCAGCGAGATGCTGGTTTTGCGGCCCTTGAGCACCGTCATGCTGATGTTGAACAGAAAGCCCAGCACGACCACCACAATGCCGATCTTGGTGGGCAGGGGTTGCTCCAGAAACTCACGCCCCATGGTCTGCAGTATGTCGTTGCCGGTGAGTTCCGCCAGCTTCGCATACGGCACCGCCAGATAACCCACAATGGTCAGGACACCCGCCGACAGAAACACCCAGAAAAGAACCATGGCCAGCTTGGGGCTATACAGCTCGGTTTCGGACTCTTCAGGCACCAGGAAATAGGCTGAGCCCATGAAGCCAAACAGCAGCCAGACAATCAGCAGGTTGGTATGCACCATGCGCGCCTGGTTGAACGGAATATAGGGAAACGCCAGGTCGCCGATCAGGTATTGCAGGCCGAGCGTCAGCCCAAAGACGATCTGCAGCACGAAGAGGCCCAAAGCGGCGACAAAGTAATACTTTGCCACCCCCTGTGATTTGTATTTAAGTGTGATTGCTTGCATGGAATGGTTCTCGTAGATTCAAAAGAAGCGTATGGGGTCAGCCTTCAATATTGGGGGGCCACTTTTCCGTGTTGACATTGCCGGTCCAGCGCAAAAACTCCACCAGGTCATTGAGCTGCTGCTCAGTAAAGTTGAATTGCGGCATCTGGCGGCGCCCCTCAATGTGGGTGGGCTGCGAGGCAATCCAGGCCTTGATGAACTCCGGCCCACGGCGCTTGTAGACATTGCCCAGCTCGGGCGCGAAGTAGGCGCCTTCACCCAGCAGGGTGTGGCAGCCAATGCAGTTGCGGGTTTCCCACAGGTGTTTGCCACTGATCACTGCAGGGGTGATGGCCTGTGCATTGGAGCGAAACGGAATCTTGCGTTCGCTGTCAAAAATCAGCGCAGCAAATACAAGAATGAAGAAGACCGATCCGCCATAAAACATGTTGCGGGCCATCTGCTTGGTAAAACCACTGGGCTTGTTCTGACTCATTCGTAAGTTCTCCAAAATAAGGGGTGAAGCTTATGGAGGGGCGTGGCCCGCGTCCTTGAACTGCTTTAAGAATTGACGTGAATCATGCTTTTCTGCCACCAGCCGGTGGGGCGGCACTGGCACGCCCAGGCGGGCGCAGCCTCAAACTTGAACCAGAACAAGGACGCCTGCAGCGCCGGTCAGGACAATGGGTGCCATGAGTTTTGTCAAAGTCCCGATTCCGAATGCCCGTCGCGCTGCTGCCCCGGCCCTGAAGGGTTGGCCCCTGCTGCGACTGGGTTTTCGTCCGTTTTATCTGGCGGGCGCCTTGCTGGCGGCGCTGTGGGTGCCACTCTGGGTGGCCGCCTTTTTGGGCGCGCTACCCCTGAGCCCTGCGGTGCCCATGCTGTATTGGCACGCGCATGAAATGATTTTCGGGTTTGCCGTGGCGATCATCGTCGGGTTTTTGATGACGGCAGGCAAAAACTGGACGGGTTTGGCCACGCCACGGGGGCCGCTGCTGGGTGGGCTTGTCTTGCTTTGGCTGGCTGCACGGCTTGCCTCATTGGGTAGCGTGCCCTGGCTGTTTGCCGCGCTGGATGTGGCGCTGCTACCGGCCGTGGCGTTTATCTTCACCCGGCTGCTACTGAAGGTCAACAACACCCGCAACCTGCCTTTGGCTGGCATGCTGATGCTACTGGCGGTGCTCAATGCGCTGTTTCACCTGGCCGCCAACGGGGTGTTGAGCCTGCCACCACTGGTGCCTGTGTACGCCGGGCTGGGTGTCATCATCATGATCGAGACGGTGATTACCGGGCGGGTGATACCCGGCTTCACCATGTCGGCGATTCCGGGCGTGAAATTGGTGACCCCCGCTCTGGTGGAGCGCCTTACTCTGGGCCTGACGGCAGCCGGGCTTTTGCTGTGGGTTTTTGCGCCTGCGGGCGTGCTGGGTGCGCTGGTGCTTGTGGCGGCGGCGCTGGCGCATGCGGTGCGGCTGCTCGGCTGGCGCTCTTGGGTAACGCGCAGCAAGCCGATTTTGTGGATATTGCACGCAGCCTATGCCTGGATACCGTTGGGCCTGTTCTTTTTGGGCTTGGCGCAACTCGGTTGGGTGGTGGCGTCGGTCGGCATCCACGCGTTGGGGCTGGGGGCAACCGGCGGTTTGATCATTGGCATGATCACGCGCACCGCCCGGGGGCACACCGGTCGCCCGATCGCGGCCTCTGGCACAGAAGTGCTGGCTTACGGCCTGGTGCTGCTGGCCGCTGTGACGCGCGTGCTGGGCTCGCTGATGCCCGTTCAGTGGTACGCCCTGTTTTTGGTGCTCGCAGCCATCGCCTGGAGCCTGGCTTTTATTCTTTACCTCTGGAAGTTCACGCCCTGGCTGCTGCGCACGCGCCTGGATGGCCAGGACGGTTGAAGCCCCACCATGACCAGCGCTGTGGAAGGCGTGGCCGAGCCTAGGCTGGCGGGTGACTTGGCCGTGTGGCTGATCATCCTGGCTGAGCTGCTGGCGTTTGGCATTCTCTTTTTGTCCTATGCTTTCGCGCGTTTGCAAGACGTAGCGCTGTTCAACGCTTCGCAAGCCACCTTGGACCTCAACTATGGTGGCATCAATACGGCCTTGCTGATCACCGCCAGCTGGTGTGTGGTGCGGGCCATTCAGGCGGTCAAACGCGGCGCTTCAACCTCGGGGGCAGGCTGGTTGGTGGCGGCGCTGGCCTGTGGCGCAGGTTTCATTGGCATCAAGCTGGCGGAATACGCCGACAAATGGGAGGCAGGCGTGGACTTGTCCACCAACACCTTCTACATGTTTTATTTTTTGCTGACCGGCTTTCACTTCTTTCATGTGCTTGCGGCGATGGTTTTTCTGGCTATTTTGACCGTTCAAACCCTGCGGGGCCGCTATGGGCCTGACGATGTCAATGCACTGGAAACTGGCGGTGCTTTCTGGCACATGGTGGATCTGCTGTGGATCGTGCTGTTTCCGCTGATCTATGTGATGCGTTGAGACTTTGAGGCCCTTTAACAGCCGTTTTCCCATGCGTTTTTTTTCCAAGAACCAAATCTGGGGGCTGCTGCTGTTGGCCACCGCCGTGACCTGGTGGCTGGGCGAGTCAGGGCAAGTTGGCCGGGGCACCGTGGCGCCCGTGCTGGTGATCTTTGCCCTGGCCGCGTTCAAGGGCCTCTGGGTGATCGCTGACTTCATGGATCTGCGGCACGCCCCGGCGCTATGGCGACGCCTGTTGGTAGGCTGGCTGCTGGTGATCATCAGCCTGATCCTGCTGGCTTACTGGCTTGGACTGGGCTAGCCCGCCCCAGATTTCTCAATGCTTTGTTTTCTTTCTTCTTACTTCCTCAAACTATGACCCAGACACTCCCCACCACGGCGCTAGACCTCATCGACTACATCCTGAGTGAATTCCACGAAAAACACCGCGAAGACCTGCCAGCCTTGATTACATTGGCCAAAAAGTTACCTGCCAGCCCGGATGTGCCCAGCTTTGCTGCAGAGCTGCAGGCACTGATGGTCGAACTGGAAGCCCATATGTTCAAGGAAGAAATGCGCCTGTTTCCGATGATGGAGCAAGGTGGCAACACACTCATCCAGCTGCTGATCAACGACATGATGCAAGAGCATGCTCGCCACAGTCTGGACACTGCCGGTATGACCGCCCGATTGAACGCACTGGTGGTGCCGCAGGCTCAGCAAGCCACATTGGCGGCGGTGAAAGCGGGCTGGAAAGCGTTTTTGGTTGAGCTTGCCAAACACGTGGCCGCAGAAGATGATGCGCTGTTTTTGATGTTCGAGCCGCCTTCGCGTGCCTGAAAAGTGCAGGCTTGCCCGCCGGCCTTCCCATTGCGCCGGAAAAAGTAAAATCCCGGTGTGCTTAAACAAAGAACTCTCAAAACCTTGACACGCGCCGTGGGCGTGGGCTTGCACAGCGGCCAGCGGGTAGAAATCACCCTGCGCCCGGCGCAGCCGGATACCGGCATTGTTTTTCGCCGGGTGGACTTGCCGCAACCCGTCGACATTCCGGTGTCTGCCTTGGCGGTAACCGACACCCGCATGGCCTCCACCATCTCGCATGGGCAGGCCAAGGTGCACACGGTGGAACACCTGATGTCAGCCTGCGCCGGGCTGGGGGTAGACAACTTGTACGTGGACATCACCGCCGAAGAGGTGCCGATTCTGGACGGCTCGGCGGCGTCGTTCGTGTTTTTGCTGCAAAGCGCTGGCATTGAGATGCAAAACGCGCCGCGCCGCTTTATCCGGGTGCTGAAGCCGGTGGAAGTGCGCCAGGGCGAGGGTGCTAACGTGAAGTGGGCCAGGTTGGTGCCTTTTCACGGCTATCAGCTCAGTTTTGAGATCGACTTCAGCCACCCGGCGGTGGACTCCACCGGCCAGCGCGTGGCGTTTGACATGAGCACTGGCTCCTACTCGAAAGACATTGCCCGCGCCCGTACCTTCGGCTTCACCAAAGACGTGGAGATGATGCGCGCCAACGGCCTGGCGCTGGGCGGCGGTATGGACAACGCGATCGTCATGGACGACTACAAGGTGCTTAACGCGGGTGGCCTGCGGTATGACGACGAATTCGTCAAACACAAAATCCTGGACGCTATGGGCGACTTGTACCTGCTGGGCAAGCCGCTGCTCGCCGCCTACAGCGCATTTCGTTCGGGCCATGCGATGAACAACCTGCTGCTGCGTGAGTTGCTCAACCACACTGAAGCGTGGGATGTGGCGACCTTTGACGATGAGAAAAATGCGCCGCAAGGCTTTGCCAAACTGGCACGGGCCTGGTAGCCATGCCGTTTTTCCGCTGGGCGATCCTTTTGCTGCTGCTGACTTCCATCGGCTGCTTTGTGGCCTACGTGACCACCTCTCAGGATCGCTACAAGCGTTGGGGCCTGAAGATCCTCACCTGGACGCTGCTTCCTGCCTTCGCCTTTTTCGCGGTGTTGATCGTTCAGCGGCTGGCGTAACAGTTTCACCTCACGGGCTGCACGTGTATTCATCCGAAAATAGTGGTCTCCTGCTTCGTCGCGCCGGTCTTGCGCAGACCACAGCCAGTTTGTGAGAAACGCCTAGAAAAGGCATCGGTGCAATTGCAATGAATGAAAAAACTTCTTTAGCGCGACCCAACACGGTGCTTGCGCGCGCCGGTTTCACCAGCGGATTTGGCGTGCTGGCGGCCACGCTCGGCTCGGCGGTGGGTCTGGGCAATATCTGGAAATTTCCGTACCTCACCGGCGCCAACGGCGGTGCTAGTTTTTTGCTGGTTTACGTGCTGGCCACGTTATTGGTCGGACTGCCGGTGATGATGGCCGAGATTTCGCTCGGACGCGTGGGTAAGGCCAACCCCATTTCGACCCTGCAAGCCTTGGCGCCAAAAGGCCAACCGTGGTGGCTGATTGGTGTAGCGGGCATGCTGGGCGCTTTTTTGATCCTGTCGTTTTATTCCGAAGTGGTCGCCTGGGTTTTTGCTTATGTGGTCAAGGCAATGCGCGGGTCCATCCTCAGCAGCGACCCGCAGGTGACCGGGGCCGCGTTTAATGCGCTGATCAGCGATCCGATGCAGTCGCTGCTGTGGCAATGGGGGGTTTTGCTGTTTATTGGTGGCATCTTGCTGATGGGTGTGACCAAGGGTATCGAGGCCGTCACCAAAAAGCTCATGCCAATCCTGTTTCTGCTGCTGTTGCTGTTGTGCGCGGTCAGTCTGTCGTTGGATAAGGCCTGGGAAGGTCTGGTCTTTTTGTTTCATCCTGACTTCAGCAAAATAACCGCATCGGTGGTGCTGACGGCCATGGGTTTGGCTTTTTTCAAGCTGTCGATTGGCATGGGCACGATGATGACCTATGGCAGTTATTTCCGGGACGATCAGAACATTCCGCTCACCACTTTGCGCGTCATGGCGGCAGACCTGAGCATCTCGATGTTGGCAGGCATCGCCATTTTTCCCGCAGTGTTCACCTTTGGCTTTGCCCCCACTGCCGGGCCATCCCTGGTCTTTATCACGATTCCAGCGGTGTTTTCACAGGTTCCGATGGGGCAAGCCTTGATGGTGCTGTTTTTTGTGCTGGCGGCCATTGCCGCTACCGGGGCCATGCTGTCACTGATGGAGGTGCCGGTGGTCATCTTGCATGAGCGCCTGGGTTTGACGCGCCCCAAAGCCACGCTGCTGACCATTTTCTTGCTGGTGATCCTGGGGTCGACCAGCGCGCTGAGCAACAGTACGCTGGCGGACTTCAAACTGTTCGGGATGACGCCGTTTGATTTGTTTGACTTCGTCTCGTCAAACATCATCCTGCCGGGTGGCGGCATTTTCATCGCGCTGTTTGTCGGCTGGGTGTGGGGCTTCGACAAGTTCGGGGGCGCATTGACCAACAATGGCCATCTGCAGAATCAAAAGGTGGCCCAAGCGGTATTTTTCTTGTTGCGCTATGTATCGCCCGCGTTGATTTTGGTGGTGATGCTCAAAGGCCTGAAGTTGTTCTAGCAGGCGAGCGTTGGCAGCCATGCTGCGGCTGCAGCGACCTTGCCAGTTAGCGGCTGCGCCCAGCTTTGTAGGCTGCCTTTTGCGTCTGGTGCTGCGCTTGGCCCAGGCCTTTGGCCTGCGCCAAGCGGGCCATCGAGGTGGCCGCATGCGCGTGGGTGATGGCCAGGCCCAGGGCGTCCGCCGCATCTGGCCCAGGCAAGCCGGGCAGCGCCAGCAGGCGGCGCACCATCTCCTGGATCTGGGTTTTGTCGGCCCGGCCGTAGCCCACTACCGCCTGCTTCATCTGCAAGGCGGTGTATTCAGCTACCGGCAGGTCGTTGGAGACCAGCGCTGTGATCACCGCGCCGCGTGCCTGGCCCAGCAGCAGCGTGGACTGCGGGTTGACGTTGACAAACACGATCTCCACCGAGGCGCAATCAGGCTCATAGCGCGCCACCACCTCGCGGATGCCGTCAAACAGCACTTTCAGGCGGGCTGGTAACTGGTCTTTTTCGATGTGGATGGTACTGATGGTGCCGCTGGCGACATAACTCAGGTTGGCGCCTTCCACATCCACCACACCAAAACCGGTGGTGCGCAGGCCGGGGTCTATGCCCAAAATTCTCATGGGTGGGTGCTGCTCATGGAACGACAAAACTTGAATGCTCTCATATTAATAGCTATCAGCGCAATATCCATAAGGGCTAGAGGCCAAAATACCATCTAACCGAGTAAAAGAACACCGGCGCGGCAAAACACAGTGCGTCGACCCGGTCAAGCATACCGCCGGCACCGGTCACGCTCTTGTCACCGCCGTGCCACATCGGAATGCCCCGGTCGCGCTTGAGCGCCTTCATCACCAGGTGGCCCATGGACCCGGCGGCGCAGGCAATAAACGCCATCGAAAACGCTTGCCCCGCCGCAAACGGGGTGATGCCGGTCAGCAGCGCCCCCAGTACGCTGCCCGAGACCATGCCCGACCACCAGGCGCGCCAGGTGAAGCTCTGGCTGATGCGCGCAATGGATGGCGGCTTGCCCAACGCAATGAGCCGACGCGAGACTAGGTGCTGGACCAGCATGCAGGTTTGCACCACCAGCACCAGGAAAAACACCAGAAAAGCGTTTTGCGGGTTGTAGCCGGGAAATTTCAGCAGCAGCAAGGCCGGTACATGGCTCATGCCGTAGATGCAGACCATGATGCCCCACTGCAGCTTGGCATTGCGCTCCAGAAACTGCAGCGGGTCGTTGGCCAGGGCGCTGGCCACCGGCAGCGCCAGAAAAACATACACCGGTATAAATACCGTGAACAGGTTGAATTGCGCCGTGCCCACCAGCCAGTACTGCACCGGCAGGATGACAAAAAACGCCAGCACCAGGCTGTGGTGGTCGCCGTGGCGGGTGGGTGACAGCGTCAAAAACTCGCGCAGCGCAAAGAAAGACCCCACGCCAAACAGCACCAGCCGGGCGGTGTCGCCAGCTATCCAGGCCACCCAGAAGACCAGGATCAACAGCGAGCTGGTTTTCAGCAACTGGGCCAGGTTGTCGATCTCATCCTGGTGGCGGGCTGACGCATCAGCGTCTTCAAACTCGCGCATGGAGCGCAGAAAAATCGCCAGCCCGGCCAGCAATAGCAGGCCAAAGACGATGATGAACAGCACGCCGATCTGTTGCGTGGGGGGAATGTTTTTCAGCGCCCGGTACATCAACAGCGCCGCTTACACATAGCGCAGGGCGATCACTGCCGCACGCGCCCGCTGCAAAAACGCCGTGCAGTCTTCGCCCGGCAGCACCTGCATCGGCACACCAAAGGTGACCGAGCACAGCACCGGCACAGGCACCACCTCGCCCTTGGGCATGACCCGCTGCACGTTGTTGATCCAGGCCGGCACCAGCTCCACCTCGGGGAATTTGAGCGCCAGGTTGTACAGCCCGGCCTTGAACGCCTGCGGCTCATCGGCAAAGCCGCGCGTGCCCTCGGGGAACAGAATCAACGAATCACCGCCGCGCAGCGCCTCAAGCAGTGGCTCCAGCGGGTCTTCGTCGGCGTGGCGCGCGCGCGAGACATAAATCACGTTGAACACTGCACTGGTGAGCCAGTGCCGAAACGGCGTTTTGCCCCAGTAATCCCGCGCGGCCACGGCGCGGGTGCTGCGGCGCAGCTCCTTGGGCAGGGCGGCCCAGATCATCACCAGATCGGCGTGGCTTTGGTGGTTGGCAAAGTAGATGCGTTGCAGCGCTTTCGGCGGGCAGCCCCACCAGCGCGCTTGGGAGCCGGTCAGGATGCGGATCAGCCCGAGCAGGAAGTAGCTCACCAAGGTGGCAGCCCAGTCCAGCAGGATGGGTTTCAAGCGCTGCAACATGCAAACCTCATCGGGCAAGCGGTCATGGCAGCTCGGCGCTTTCCAGACGGTTGGCGATGACCCGGGCACGCCCGGCGACATAGCTGGAATTGGGCAGCTTCTCAAAGTATTTGGGCCGCGGCAACATCACCGCCAGCCGCGCGGCCTCATAGGTGCTGAGTTTGGCTGCTGACTTGCGAAAGTAATGTTGCGCCGCCGCTTCGGCACCAAACACGCCTTCGCCCCATTCCACACTGTTGAGGTAAATCTCCAGAATGCGCTGCTTGTCCAGCAACGCCTCCAGCGCAAAGGTCAGCACAAACTCCTGGCCTTTGCGCAACAGCGTGCGCTCGCCCGACAAAAACAGGTTTTTGGCCAGTTGCTGGGTGATGGTGGAGCCGCCGATGACTTTGGGTGGCTTGACTGGCTTGGGCGGCGGCGGAGCGGCCTTGGCCGGGTTTCTGGCGGCCGTCTTCTCTTGAGCGCGTTCAGCCAGTGCCTGGACTTTGGCGACGCGCTCCTCGGCTCGGGCGTTTTTCTCCCAGGCTTTTTCCAAGGCATCCCAGTCGACGCCGTCGTGGTTGGCAAACCCATCGTCCTCACTGGCGATCACCGCGCGCTTGAGGTTGTTGGAGATCTGCGCATACGGCACCCACTGCTGGGCCCATGGCAGGCGACCGGTGTGCGCGACCAGGCCCCAGGCTTCAGAGCGCTCAAACGCGGTGGATTGCGGGTCGATCACCAGCATGGCGGCGATGCGGGCCACAAAAAACAGCTGCAGCAGCACCCCGGCCACTATGACCAACACCAGCCATCGCCATGCTGACTTCATGGTTCACAGGCCCAGTTTGGCGTGCAGCTCGGCCAGCACCTGACCAGCCGGTGGCCGCACGCCACGCCAGATAAAGAAGGCCTCAGCGGCCTGACTGACCAACATGCCCAACCCGTTGCGCGGCACGGCACCGTGGGCCTGCGCCCAGTCCATGAAGGGCCGGGCAGCCGCGCCGTACATCATGTCGTAAGCCAGGGCGCCGGGCTTCAACACCCGCGCATCCACCGGCACGCCATGCCCGCCCAGGCTGCTGGCTGTGCCGTTGATGATCACATCAAAATCACCCTCTAGCCCTTTTAAATCGTGCGCTTGCAGCTCTACTTTTTGTAGTGAAGCCAAGGGCAGATGGCGCGCTACCAGCAGCTCAGCGCGGTGCTGCGTGCGGTTGGCCACGCTGATGTGGGCTGGCTGCGCACAGATCAGCGGGCCGAGCACGCCAGCCGCAGCGCCGCCTGCGCCTATCAGCAGGATGCGTTGGCCGCGCAGCATGACGCCAGCGTTTTGTTCCATGTCGTAGACCAGCCCGAGGCCATCGGTGTTGTCCGCCTCGATCTTGTCCTTTGAGAAGCTCAGGGTGTTGCAGGCCTGGGCCAGCAGGGCGCGCTCGCTGGTGTGAGTGGCCAGCGCGGCGGCTTCAAACTTGAACGGCACGGTGATGTTGCAGCCACGGCCACCTTCGTCGATGAAACGCTGCACGCTGGCGGGAAAGTCGTCCAGCGCAATCTCGCGCTTGCTGTAGCTCATGTCCTGCCCGGTGAGTTCGGCAAAGCGGGCGTGGATCCAGGGCGACTGGCTGTGGGCTACCGGGTGGCCCATGACGCAGTACAAGTCAGTGCGCATGTGAGGGGTGTCCTTCCGGGAAAACGCCTAAGTTCAAGGCGCGTTGAGTCGGGTTTGCAGGGTGTCGTCGCGGGTGAATTTGAAGCGTGACACCACCGCAATCTGGTCAGCCTGGCGGCGCATTTCGCGGTTGAAGGCACCAAACGGCCCAGCTGCTCTGGCAATGGCCTGAGCCCGGCGGTCGAGCAGCCGGTTGCCCGAGCTTTGCACCACCTCGGTGGCGAGCACCTGGCCATCATGGTTGACGGTGACGATCATGGTCAGCTCGCCATACAGCTTGTTGCCGCCTTGTTCGGGGAAATTCTGCGTGCCTTTGTCTTCAATGGCGCGGCGCAGCCGGTCGTAGTAAATGGCGTAGACACCTTCACGGGTGGCCGGACTGATGTAGCGCTTTTTCGGGCGCTCGTTTTCCATCTGGATGCGCCGCTCGATCTCGGCCAGCAATTCAATCAACTGACGGCGTTTTTGCTCGCGTTGAACCTCTTGCGGAGTGGGCTTTTTTTGCAATGGGTCAGTGGGTGGCATGGCGGCCAGCGCCGTCTTGACCGAAGAGAGCAGCACTTTTTGTTGCTCTTGCAGCTCGCGCATCTGGCGCTGGCGGTCCTGTTCGCTGACTTCGCCCTGCATCGACACCATGGCGGGGGGCAGCGGGCTGGTGGCGCGGCCTTTGGCTGCATCGCCGCCGCCAGCCATGTTGGCCTGGGCAATGGCACGCGCCTTGTCCGGCTTGTCGCTGGTCTTGGCGTTGACCAGAATCACTTCCAGCGGGGTGTCTTCAAACACCCGGTTGAAGGCCTCAGGGTCGACCACACGCACGGTCAGCAGCGCCGCGTGCACGGCAATGGACACGCCAAGCGCTATTTGAAGGGTGCTGAAAGACCGCAGGTTCACGGAGCGGGATTATCGCCGGGCGTGGCCACTTGCGGCGCTGCGTCGGACTCACTCAGGTCCATGGCGATCGCAATCGGGCCAGACAAGGTGTCGTCCTCTGACCCGTCCTCTGACTCGTCTTCTGCGGTGCCGTTTGCACCCGCGCCCGACTTATCTTCTTCGCCGCCATCCAGGCGCTGGGTGACCGTGCCGTGGATGTCCAGCGACACCTCGTCAATGTCGCCCAGGCGCACCAGCACCCGCGCGCCGCGCGGCAAGTTTTGCGCCCCGGCCACCGGCAGCACCAGCGGCAGATGATCGGCGCGCACCAGGTTCTCCTTGAACAGGGTGGCTTCCACCTCGGTGATGCCTTGCTGCTGCACATACTTCAGAATCCAGAAGCGCTCCATGGCGTTCTGGAAGCCGTTGTAGGCAAAGTAGGCGGCATCGAAGCTGGAGATGATCGAAAACAGCTCGGCGTCTTTGGGCTTGAACGGTGCCGCCAACGCGGCGGTTTTGCCGTGACGCGCGCAGGCAATGATTTGCCACTGGTTCACCAGATCGGTGTAGCGGCGCAGCGGTGAGCTGCTCCAGGCATAACTTTTCACGCCAATACCAGCGTGCGGCAGTGCTTTGGTGCCCATGCGCACCTTCACGCCAGGCGCCATGCTGGCCTGGCTGCGGTAAATGCCGGGCACGCCCAACTCAGCCATCCAGTTGCCCCAGGTGCTGTTGGCCAGGATCATCGCCTCGGAGACGATCAAGTCCAGCGGCGCGCCGCGCTGGCGCACGCTGATGTGCACTTCTTCTGTGCCTTGCGGCTCGGCGCCATCATTGCCGACCAGCCGGTAGTTGTAGTCGGGCCGGTTGAAGTTCTCGGGCTTGCCGCGCACCACTTCGCGCTTGGCTTTCAGGTCTTTGGCCAGGCGGTACAAAAATGAGAGCTGCTCGCGCTTATCTGATAAGGGCTGCGGGTCAATTTCATGCTTAAACGTCGGGCTGTCGAGCCAGTCGGTGGTGACCACCGCGTCGAGCTGGTCATGGCGCAGATTGTTGTCGATGTGCACCCGCTCCAGCTTCGTTTCGCTGCTTTTGATTTCCAGCGTGGCCTCATCCAGCGTCACATACAGCGACACGGCCGGGCAGTCCTGACCCTGCATCAGCGTATAGGCTTGAACTACCTCGTCGGGCAGCATGGTGATCTTGTAGCCGGGCATGTAGACCGTGGACAGGCGCGCACGGCCCAATTGGTCGATGGCGCCGCCGGGCTGGATGGCCAGGCCGGGTGCGGCGATGTGAATGCCCAGCAACACCGTGCCGCTGCCCAGGCCCTGCACCGACAGCGCGTCGTCGATCTCGGTGGTGGCTGAGTCGTCAATCGAAAAGGCCCGCGCGCTGGACAGCGGCAGCTCGGCGGTGATGCGGGGCGCCTCGAGTTTCGGGAACCCAACCCCTTTGGGGAAGTTTTCCAGCAAAAAGCGCCGCCAGTGGAACTGGTAGGGCGAGTCAATCGCCCCGGCTTTGATCAGCAGGTCCAGCGGGCCCAGATGGGTGGCGCGCGAGGCTTCCACCACGGCCTTGTACTCAGGCGCGTTTTTGTCGGGCTTGAACAGAATTTTGTACAACTGGTCGCGAATGGCCTGCGGGCAAACACCGCTGCTGAGCTCTTTGACCCAGGCTTCAACCTGCAGGGCAAGCTGTTTTTTCTTCTCGATGGCGGCCAGCGCCAGCGCCAGAATGTCTTGGGAAGCCTTGCGAAAGCGCCCTTTGCCCGCGCGGCGAAAGTAATGCGGGGCTTCAAACAGCGCCAGCAACATGCCCGCCTGCTCGCTCAAACTGGCTTGCTCCGAGAAATAGTCGCGTGCCAGCTCGGCAAAGCCAAACTCCTCTTCCGGGGCGAATTCCCAGGCCATGTCCAGCTCAATCCCACTGGCCACGCCTTGCGCGGCGGCCATCAGCTGGGCCGGCTCGGGCTTGTCAAATTTCAGCAGGATGTTGGCCGCCTTGACCTTGACGCGTTTGCCGCTGTCGAGCTCCACCTGGGCCGAGGCATCCGCCTCAGAGAGGATTCGGCCAGCGAGGAATTTGCCGGTTTCTTCAAATAATAAGTGCATACGTCGGATTGTCCCATGGGCGCTTGCGGGTGCCATTCAGTCTGTGGTGGCCTCTCTCGAAATCAATGGTTCATGCTTCATGCTCCATTTCAAACCCGGCACGTCGACTGGGTCACGTGCATGCGATTGCGGGGTGAAAACACACATGAGGTGGCGGGATCAGTGCGCCTGCGACTATTGGCTGACACAGTAAGACTAGCGGCTTTGCTGCACCAGCGCTTTTAACTGTTCAAGCAAGGCATCGCGCAAGGCATGGAGTTCGCCCACCCGTGCCAGCGCGTCCGCGCTGTGGCCCTGGGCTTGCAACTCCAGCAAGTGTGCCACCAGGCTGTGAACCTGTCGGTGCAGCGGCTCCATGAGCTGGAAAGCCGGTTGCAGGCTGTGGCGTGTCGAGTGCGTGGCGTGCAGCCAGGGGCCGAAGCGGCATTGCTGATGATTATGCGGCAGGGCTTCGGACTCGCCCTTGAGCTCCGCTTCGACTGCAGCGAGCCAGGCGCGGTGCTCGATACTGGCAAACAGCAGCGGCAGATCATCACGGCTGACTGAAGACAGGTTTCGCCAGGCCGGGTCGGGTCGCCAGGCCGCCACCCAGGCGGGCAAATCATCGGCTGGCATCGGGCGGGCAATGCCGTAGCCCTGCGCCAGTTCGCAGCCCAATTGCAGCAGCATCTCGCCGTGGGCCAGCGTCTCCACCCCTTCGGCAATCACCTGCCGCCGAAAAGCGCTGGACAAACCGAGCACCCCTTCCAGAATCGCCAAGTCATCCGGATCTTCGAGCATGTCACGGACAAAGCTCTGGTCGATTTTGAGCACCGCCACCGGCAGGCGTTTCAGGTAGGTCAACGACGAATAGCCCGTACCGAAGTCGTCCAGTGCAAAACGCACGCCGATCTGGCCGCAGGCTTCGATCACCCGCGAGATGTGCGCCAGATCTTGCAGCGCGCTGGTTTCAAGCACCTCCAGTTCGAGATCGCCGGGGTTGACTTGACTGTGCACCGCCAGCAGGTGACGCAAGCGCAGCACAAAGTCAGACTGCTGCAACTGGCGTGCGCCGACGTTGACGCTGACCGGGATCGACAGTCCGGCGGCGTTCCAGCGTTCTATCTGGCCCAGCGCAGTGTCAATCACCCACTCGCCAACAGCGACCGCCAGCGGGTGATCCTCGATGACGGGCAGGAACAAAGCCGGTGCCAGAAGACCATTTGTCGGGTGTTGCCAGCGGATCAGCGCTTCGGCACCAATCACCTGACCGCTGCGCATATTCACCTTTGGCTGGTAATAAAGCACAAATTCGCCTGCCTGCAGAGCCAGGCGAATTTGCTCCAGAGTTTCGTGGTGATCGCGCACGTTGGTGTCTAGCTCGGCATCAAAAACTTGGTGACGATTTTTGCCAGCCACTTTGGCTTGGTACATGGCATGGTCGGCCTGCCGAAGGAGTTGATCGGCATCAATGTCTGCGGCCTGCGGGAAAAAGGTGATCCCCAGACTGGCCGACACTTGCAGCACGTCATTGCCAGCCTGTACCGGCTGGGCCGCAGCCGCCAGCAGTCGATCCAGAATCGGCACGCTGGCGGTGATATCGGCCAGATCAGCCAGCACCGCGACAAACTCGTCGCCGCCAATGCGCGCCAGGGTATCGCCCTCACGCAGGGCACCCTTCATGCGGTCGGCCACCGTCATCAGCAACAAGTCGCCGGCTTCATGCCCGAAGTTGTCGTTGATGGCCTTGAAGCCGTCGAGATCGAGAAATGCCACCGCCAGCGGCTGGTGGCGTCGTTGTGAATGCGCCATCGCCTGCTGCAGCCGGTCGGCCAGCAGCACGCGGTTGGGCAGCTTGGTCAGCGCATCGTAATGGGCGATGTGCTTGAGCTGGCTTTCGTGCTCCTTGAGCAAGGTAATGTCAGAAAACAGCGCCACAAACTGAAGCGTTTTGCCGTCCGCATCGCACACGTTGCTGATGGTTTGCAGCTCGGCAAACAGCTCGCCATTCTTGCGCCGGTTCCAGATTTCGCCGTACCAGTGGCCTTTATCGATCAGATGGCGCCACAGGTCGTCATAAAACGCCTTGTCGTAGCGGCCGGAACTGAGCAAACGCGGGTTCTGGCCCAGAACCTCATCGCGGTTAAAGCCGGTGATGCGGCTGAATGCGTTATTGACATCCATGATGGTGCCGTCAGCATTGGTGATCATGATGCCTTCGCGGGCAAAGGTGAACACGCTGGCCGCAAGCCTTAACTTGACCTCGGCCTGTTTGCGCTCGGTAATGTCTTCCAGCACGCCAATCAGGCCCTGCACCTGGCCTTGGGCATCGGTAAAGGTGGCCTTGTTAAAGATCACATCATGGCGCGTTCCATCGGCACGAAGCACCGAAGCTTCATAGGTTTGAAGGCCAGGATGATCAAACAGGTCGCGATCAGCCAAGTCGTATTGTTGCGCCAGATCAGCGGGGGCCAGCTCGTGCACTGTCTTGCCAATGATGTGCGCCAGCGGCAAGCCCAGAAACTGCGCGAAGGCCCGATTGCCACCGGTATAGACACATTGGGTATTTTTGTGAAAGATGGGCAAGGGCACCGCATCCATCAACACCTTCTGGAATTCCAGGCTGCTTTGCAACGCCGCCTGCTGGGCCCGGATGCCCGCATCGGCACGCTTGAGCAGGACAAAAACGAAGCCCAGCAACAGCGCCAGCAGCACGCTGGCAGCAACGCCGCCCATCAGTAGCAGGCGCGCAAAGGCCCGGTTTTCTGCGCTGACATCGTTGATCACCAGCAAATCCCCGACCTCCCGGCCCGAGGCATCGGCAAGCGGTATCGCCGACACGCGCAAGTCGCGGCCCAGGACGGTCACCTGCCGCTCGGTTTCACTGTGGGCATGCTGGCCGGTGCGGGTGTCATCATTGGCCAACGCGGCGATAGCATCGGGTAAATGACCCTGGGAGGCGTAACTCACCACGCTGTGGGGCAAGCGATCCCAGTCGGCTTGCCGGCCGAGCCGGCGCATGCCTTCTTCCCAGGCCGGGCGGTTCAGGAACTTCTTGTCGATAGCGACAGCCAATTCAAGGTCGGCCGTCTGTCGCAGTTTGAGAATATCCTCGATTTCCTTGCCCAATTCGACATAGCCGACCAGATTACCGTCCAGGAAAACCGGTTGCACCACGCGCAAGGTAAAGGTGCCAAGTGGCCCGAGTTCGATGCCCGAGGCAGTTTTGCCGGTTCGCTCGGCTTCCAGCGCCGTGAAACGGCTGATCAGATCGCCGCGCCTTTGCGGCATGTGAAGGCGCAGCAGGCAAACCCGGTTTTTATCGAAAAAGTAAAAATGCGTGAGCTTGTATTGACTGTTCAGCGTTTTGAACACAGGTGCCCAAGTCGCCAAAAGAGTGTCGGCATTGCCTTTGCGCAGGGCTGCTTGCAGCGTGGCATCGGCGGCGATCGGCTGCAAGGCGATGGCCAGACCAGCCGCCTGGTTGTCGAGATCGACCCGAAACTCGCGGCTGACCATCGCCGTCTGGGCCGCAATCTCACTGGTCAAGCGTTGCCGCTGCTGCTGCCACAGCAGCGCCACGGCACCCAGAATCAGCAGCAACACCATCAGCATCAGCGGCGGCAACAGCCGCCGCAGCAGTGGCCGGGGCGCAGCATCCGGTTGGTGCAGGCTGGCAACGGCGGCTTGCCACAGGCGGCTCTTTGAGAACTGGCTTTGGGCTGGCTTTTGATTCATGAGAATAGAACCTACGATAGCAACCTGTCGGGCTTTCGCCATCAACACGTGTCAGACGGCGACAAAGTGTTTCTGAAGTTCAAAACTAAGTGACATATCGGCAATTTAGCGTCAAACACGGCTACTTTTTTTAGCAAGCGATCTTCAAAATCGTAAAGTCCGACAGGCTGTTAGTCTTAATCTGTCGTAAGTAATGCCTTCATTAGCGATGCATATTTTATGGCAATGGCGGTGGCACTATCCGTTGGTTTTAATCGATATGTTGCCCATTTGTGCCAAGGGCTTGGGCATGCTGATCGTCACGCAGGATTGAGGGAATATTGCACGGGTCTGATGCTGCCGCTGTCATGCAAAAGCATTGAGCCCATGGCAGGAATGCGCAACTGGGTTTTGCCATGGCTGGGACTCGCATGATTTTTCCGCTGATGCTGCTGGACGCCTGCGTCAGCTTTCACCAGTGGAGCTGTTTCCCAATCTATGGCATCACCAAAGTGCGCCGTGCCGACTATCTTGTGTTTGACCGCAACCAGCTTCACTACCTCAACTTCATCGAAAAACTTCACTGTTCCCTATGCGAATACGGCAACGGGCTGATGGGCTACACGCGCGAAATTCTGGCGCGCACCGAGGCCTGTCTCTGCCCCATCAAACACGCCCAAAAAATCATCGGCACCCACGCCCGTTACAGCCAGCTTCTGGACTACGGCGACG
>Ga0209181_10004346_pt1 | contig 21191 bp, 15 predicted proteins | sample MAT05_FD_187208 | JGI IMG/M metagenome (GOLD analysis project Ga0209181, IMG submission 187208) | Freshwater microbial communities from Lake Fryxell liftoff mats and glacier meltwater in Antarctica - MAT-05 (SPAdes) (version 2) | ecosystem: Environmental > Aquatic > Freshwater > Ice > Liftoff... | reverse complement strand
GGCGACCACCTCATCACCGCCCGCGCCATCGCGGAGCAAATCGGATTGAAGGGACGCGAGGAGGATGGAAAACTCGTCGCGCTCTCCGGTCATGAACTGGAAAAAGTTTCCGACGCGGAACTCCCCGAGGTCGCCGAGCGCACCGCCGTCTTCGCCCGCGTCGCGCCCGAACAGAAACTGCGGCTCGTCCGCGCGCTTCAGTCGCGCGGCCATGTGGTCGCGATGACCGGCGACGGCGTGAACGATGCGCCCGCACTCAAGCAGGCGGATATCGGCGTGGCGATGGGCATCAGCGGCACCGACGTGGCCAAAGGCGCGGCGGCGATGGTGCTCACCGACGACAACTTCGCCAGCATCGAGGCCGCGGTGGAGGAAGGCCGGGGGGTGTTCGACAACCTCACCAAGTTCATCGTCTGGACGTTACCGACCAACATTGGCGAATCCTTGGTACTGCTGACTGCCATCGTTCTCGGAATCACCCTCCCCATGCTGCCGGTACAACTGCTCTGGGTGAACATGATGTCGGCGATTCTGCTCGGCCTGATGCTGGTCTTCGAGCCGAAGGAACGCGGCCTTATGCAACGCCCGCCGCGCGACCCGCGCAAACCGCTGCTCACCGTAGCGCTCGCGATGCGCACCGGGCTGGTGTCGCTCGTTATGCTGGCGGGCGCGTTCTGGCTGTTCTTCTGGGAGATGAAGATGGCAGGCGGGACCATCGCGGAGGCGCGCACCGCCGTCATCAACGTCATCGTCGTCGTCGAAATCGCCTACCTCTTCAACTGCCGCTCGTTGAACCACGCGTTTTTCTCCGTCGGCTTCCTGTCCAACCCCTGGGTCATTGCCGGCTCGCTGGCCATGCTGGCGGCGCAACTGCTCTTCACTTATGCGCCCGTGATGAACAAACTTTTTCACACCGCGCCAACGAGCGGCGAGTCGTGGCTCCGAATCGTCGGCGTCGCGGCAATCGTATTCGTGGTGGTCGAAATCGAGAAATGGATGCGCTATGGCCGCGGCGCTCACGCCGTGCCGGAGTAAAACCGACAAAACATGAAATCTAAAACCTCCAAACCAGTCTCCGCGCGCGAATGATCGACATCCTCCCGGTAGTCTATCTGGTCCGGCATGGCGAGACCGCCTGGTCGATCAGCGGGCAGCACACCGGCCGCACTGACATTCCGCTGACCGAGCAGGGCGAGCGCGGCGCGCAAGAGTTGAGCGCGCGGCTGAAGGGCGTGAGCTTCGCCAAAGTGCTTACCAGTCCGCTGCAACGGGCACGGCGGACAGCAGAGCTGGCGGGTTTCGGTGACTGCGCGCAGCCCGATCCCGATCTGATGGAATGGAACTACGGCGCGTACGAGGGCCGGCGCACGGCGGATATCCGGGCCGAGCGCCCCGGCTGGCGTCTGTTCAAGGACGGTTGCCCAAGCGGGGAAACGCTGCAAGCGGTGAGCGTGCGCGCAGATCGTGTCATTGGCCGGGTCCGTGCGCTGGGGAGCGACGTGCTCGTCTTCGCGCACCGGGACATATTGCGCGTCCTCACCGCCCGCTGGCTCGGACTGCACGCCGTGGAAGCCCGCAATTTCTATCTCACTACGGCAGCACTTAGTATTCTCGGTTATCACCACGATCTGGATGAACCGGTCATCCGCCTGTGGAATGACGCGCGACATCTATGACGCCATCGCCCGTACCGGCTGCGCATGTGTACGCATTGCGGCCCTGCAGAAAAACTACCGACGGTTGGCCTGTACTCGCAAACGATAGAAAAGGGAGCGAATCATGAACGTACCTGCGCCACCGTTGACTGAAGACGACGGCCCGCTTTCGCCATGGTGGATGTGCAGCGTGCTGATCGTGATGGTGCTTGGCTTCGCTGGGCTGATCACGATCACGGTGCTCGCCTACCGCAATGCCCCGCCGATTCCGGCGCAGGTGGTGGATGCGCAAGGCGTGACCCTGTTCAGCGGCGAAGACATCCGCGACGGCCAGACGGTATTTCTTAAGTACGGTCTGATGAACAACGGCAGCATCTGGGGTCATGGTGCCTATCTTGGTCCCGATTACTCGGCCGAGGCGCTGCATCGCATCGGGGAGCACACCGCCGAGGCCATCGCACAACAACGATACCAGCAGCCTTTGGCGGTGCTGACACGTTCGCAACAGGCAGCAGTCCGCGGCGAAACGACGGTGGAACTCAAAACCAATCGTTACGATCCGGCCACCGCCACGCTGCAGATGACCGCACCGCAAGCTGCGGCCTATCGACAGCAGATCATTTACTGGACTGACTACTTCCGCCATCCGTCTCGCAATGGCGGGCTGAAGGCCGACCTCATCAGCGATCCGACCGAGCTGCGCCAGTTTGCCGCCTTCGTCACTTGGGCGGCGTGGGCGTCGGTGGCCGCCCGTCCCGGCGAGGACTATTCCTACACCAACAATTTTCCGTATGACCCGAGCGTCGGCAATCAGCCCACGCCCGGCGCGTTGTTGTGGAGCGCGCTGAGCCTGATCGTGCTGCTGGCCGGCATTGCGGCCGTACTACTGGCATTCGGGAAATTCGATTACCTGGGCTGGATCACTCGCGGCCATCACGTACATCCACAACTGCTGCCGGGGCAATCCAGCCGGGGCCAACACGCGCTGGTGAAATTCTTCGTGCTCGTGGCACTGCTGTGGCTGGCGCAGACGCTGGCGGGCGGCGTGGTTGCTCATTACCGCGCCGACCCGGGCAGCTTCTACGGCATCGCCCTCGAGCGCATTTTCCCCAGCAACCTGATGCGCACCTGGCATCTGCAACTGGCGATCTTCTGGATCGCTACCGCGTACGTCGCTGCGGCGCTGTTCCTCGGCCGCTCGCTGCGGGCCGACGAGCCCCGCTGGCTGGCCGGCTGGACGCACGTGCTGTTCGGTGCGTTTGCGGTGGTGATTTTTGGCAGTCTGCTGGGCGAGTGGCTCGGCATCTCGCAACGGCTCGGCCGCTGGTGGTTCTGGCTCGGCAACCAGGGGTGGGAGTACTTGGAGCTCGGCCGGCTATGGCAATACCTGCTGGTGGCGGGTCTGCTGGTCTGGTTTGCGCTGCTGTGGACGCTGGTGCGGCCGCGCGCGCTGGCGGATCCGGCATCGAGGCCCATCGTCAGGATGTTCCTGGTGGCGGCACTGGCGATTCCGGTTTTCTATGTCCCGGCCCTGTTCATCGGCGCCAAGATGAACTACACGGTGGTCGATACATGGCGCTTCTGGATCATCCACTTGTGGGTGGAAGGCTTCTTCGAGTTCTTCGCCACGACGGTGGTGGCGTTGACGTTCCATCAACTCGGGCTGACCCGCCGCAATGTCGCGCTGCGGGTGATCTATCTCGACGCCATCCTGTACTTTCTCGGCGGGCTGATTGGCACCGGCCACCATTGGTATTTCAGCGGCCAAAGCAGTTTCAACATGGCGCTGTCGGCGCTGTTCTCGGTGCTCGAGGTGGTCCCGTTGACCTTGCTGACCCTGGATGCCTGGCACTTCGTCCGCACCACGCGCGGCGACTGCGACGTGTGCGGCAAGAGGATTGCGATACCGCACAAGTGGACGTTCTATTTCCTGATGGCGGTGGGTTTCTGGAATTTCGTGGGCGCCGGCGTATTCGGGTTTCTGATCAACCTGCCGATCGTCAGCTACTACGAAGTCGGCACCATGCTGACGGCCAATCACGCCCACGCCGCGCTGATGGGTGTCTTCGGCATGCTGGCGATCGCGATGATGGTGTTCGTGCTTCGTCAGACCAGTGACGATGCGCACTGGGCCGGCATCGAGAAATACATCCGGGTCGGCTTCTGGGGCACCAACGTGGGCCTCGCGATGATGGTGATGAGCCTGTTTCCGGGCGGTGTGCTGCAAGTCTGGGACGTACTTCAGCACGGGTACTGGCACGCGCGCAGCCTCGACTACATCGGAAGCGAGCGGGCGCGCCTGATCGAATGGCTGCGGCTGCCGGGCGACCTGGTATTCATCATATTCGGCGCCGTGCCGCTGGTGATCGCATCGATTAAGGGCTATCTCGGGGTGCGCGCCGCGGCAAGGGACGCGACTCTGCGGCCCGACTGAAGCCTGCGCTCGTGTGAAACGGTTTTGATAGAGAATTGCGCATTGGTTCATCGCCGCCATGGAGAATGAGTGAACTGTTACCTGATTCGGAACGCGCGCAATACCGCACGCGGCGGCAGGATCGGCGAATGTCTTGGCAATTGGAGAAACGAAATGCACTCGATTGTTATCGATCAGCATGCCCATGGGTGAGGCAGTTGGCGCCGAGGTAACCGCCGTGACCGGAGCGATAGACAGAGCGGCGACGACGTTCGTCACGACTTCCAACAAGAACGCGGGTTGTGCCGACGCTATGGAACGGCGGATTCTCTGATGCAGCGGCAGCAGCACGCGAACCCACCGGACTTCGGTGAGGCGAGGCTGGACGCGCTACAGCGTCACGCTTTCGATTATTTCCTGCGTGAGACCAACCCCGCGAATGGTCTCGTGGCAGACACCTCGCAGCCGGGCGCCCCCGCGAGCATCGCGGCCGTGGGCTTCGCGCTGGCGGCCTATCCGGTCGGCGTCGAGCGCGCCTGGATGAGCCGCACCGACGCAATCGAGCGCACGCTGGCGCTGATGCGGTTTTTTTGGACCAGCGCGCAGGGAACGGCGCCCGACGTGACCGGGCACAAAGGCTTCTACTATCACTTTCTCGACATGACCACCGGCCGCCGCGCGGGCCTGTGCGAATTGTCGACCGTCGATACCAGCTTCCTGCTCGCCGGTATGCTCGCCGCCGCGGTTTATTTCGATCAAGACAGTGAAAACGAGCAAGAGATCCGAACGCTGGCGGACGCGCTTTACCGACGAGCGGATTGGCCATGGGCGTGCGACGGCGGAGCGACGGTTACCCACGGGTGGACGCCCGAGCGCGGATTTCTTCCCTACCGCTGGGAAGGCTATGACGAGGCTGTTCTCGTGTACGTACTCGGGCTAGGCTCGCCGACGCATCCCCTGCCAGCGGAGAGCTACGCGGCGTGGGCCTCGACCTATCAATGGAAAGAGATCTACGGCTACGAATTCGTCTATGGCGGTCCGCTCTTCATCCACCAGTACTCGCACATCTGGGTGGATTTCCGCGGGATCCAGGATGCGTTCGCGCGCGACAAGGGCATCGACTATTGCGAGAACAGCCGCCGCGCGACCTACGTCCAGCGGGAGTACGCGATCCGGAATCCGCTCGGATTTGCGGGCTACGGAGAGCACTTCTGGGGGCTGACCGCGAGTGACGGGCCGGGCGGGACGACGCGCCGAATCCACGGCATCGAGCGCTCGTTCTTCGACTATGTCGCGCGCGGCGCACCGTACGGCCCCGACGACGGAACCATCGCACCGTGGGCCGTGGTCGCTTCGCTGCCGTTTGCCCCCGAGATCGTGTTGCCGACTGTCAGACACTTTCAGGAGGTGTATCCACAGGTCACAGGCGAGTATTGTTTCAGGTGCAGCTTCAATCTGACTTTTCCGAACGAGGCGAATCCCGGCGCTGGCTGGACCTCCCCCTACCACTTCGGCATCAACCTCGGCCCGGTGGTGCTGATGTGCGAGAACTACCGCTCGGATTTGTTGTGGCGGCTGATGCGCGCCTGCCCCTACGTCGTCACGGGACTGCGGCGGGCGGGATTCACGAACGGCTGGTTGTGACAGTCATCGTTCGGGCCGGTCGAGCACCGCCTCGAGAGCGACCCCGCGTAACCGCCACCCTCGGCCCACACCAGGAAACCGAACGCAGGGTTCGCGATCACATTGACCCATGGTGCCGATGGAGGGGGACGGCGTGAAAGTGGGCATGCACGAGTCAGGGCAAGACGAGCGCTGCGTCGACGATGCGCTGCGCGTCCTTCAGGATGCTTTGCAGATGCTGCTTGCCGTTGAAACTTTCTGCGTAGATCTTGTAGATCGCCTCGGTACCGGATGGCCGCGCGGCAAACCAGCCGCTGACGGTGATTACCTTGATGCCGCCGATCGGCGCGTTGTTGCCGGGCGCGTGATCAAGCACTTGCTCGATCTTTTCGCCGGCCAGCCGGTCGCTGTGCAGTTGATCGGGCGACAGCTTGGCCAGCCTGGCCTTCTGCGCCGGCGTGGCGGCCGCTTCGACGCGGTCTGAAACCGGCTCGCCGAGTTCGCGGGTGAGCTGCGTGTACAGTTCGCCCGGATCCTTGCCCTGACGCGCGGTGATCTCGGCCGACAGCAGCGCCGGCACCAGACCGTCCTTGTCGGTCGTCCACACCGAGCCGTCGCGTCGCAGCAGCGAGGCGCCCGCGCTTTCCTCGCCGCCGAAACCGAGCGAGCCGTCGTAGAGGCCGGATGAAAACCATTTGAACCCGACTGGTACTTCGTACAGCTCGCGGCCGAGCCGCTTGACCACGCGGTCGATCATCGCCGTGCTGACCACGGTCTTGCCGATCGCCGCCCGCGTGCTCCACTGCGGCCGATGCTGGAACAGGTAATCGATCAGCACCGGCAGGTAATGATTCGGCTCGATCAATCCGCTCCTGCGGGTGACAATGCCGTGGCGGTCGTGGTCGGTGTCGCAGGCGAATGCGACATCGTAGGTGTCCTTTAATCCGATCAACCGCCGCATCGCGTATGAAGACGACGGATCCATGCGAATCTTGCCATCCCAGTCGACCGTCATGAACGCGAATTGCGCATCGACTTCCTCGCTGACCACGGTCAGATCGAGCCTATAGCGCTCGGCGATCGACGCCCAGTAGCGCACGCCGGCGCCGCCGAGCGGATCAACGCCCATATGGATGCCGGCGCTACGGATCGCGTCGAAGTCGATGACACTGCCGAGGTCGGCGACATAGGCGTTGAGGTAATCGTGCTGGTGCGTGGTTGCGGCCTTGAGCGCCTGTGCCAGCGGCGTGCGCTTGACGTCTCTCAGGCCGCCTTCGAGCAAGGCATTGGCGCGGCCCTGCACCCAATCGGTGATGTCGGTATCGGCCGGGCCGCCGTTCGGCGGGTTGTACTTGAAGCCGCCGTTGTCGGGCGGGTTGTGCGACGGCGTGATGACGATGCCATCAGCGAGTCCGCTTTTTCGTCCGCGGTTGTAGACCAGGATCGCGTGCGAGACCACCGGCGTCGGGGTGAACTCGCCACCGGCCGCGATCATCGTTTCCACGCCGTTCGCGGCAAGCACTTCCAGCGCATTGACAAACGCGGGTTGCGACAGCGCGTGGGTATCCACGCCGAGAAACAACGGGCCGCCGATATTCTTGCTCTTGCGGTACTCGCAGATCGCCTGACTGATCGCCAGAATGTGCCACTCGTTGAAGCTGCGCTCGAACGAACTGCCGCGATGGCCGGAGGTGCCGAACGCGACGCGCTGCGCCGGTACGCCGGGGTCGGGTTTCAGGTCGGCATAGGCTGCCAACAGTTTCGGGACGTCGACGAGGATCGACTTCGGTGCCGGCTTGCCGGCGAGAGGGCTGATTTGCTGGCTCATGTGGCGCCTTCCGGTCCTTGCCCATCGCGCGCCTGCAACTTTTCGTTGAGCGCGCGTCTTGTCGGCGATCCGCTGCAACAGTTGCTGCCACGATTTGACGAACGACTGCGCTCCGCCGTGCTGCAACCTTGCCACCAGCGCATCGATATCCACGTCGGCCTTGGTGATCTGCGCCAAGACCGCTTCGGCCCTGTCGGCGGATGCCGCCAGCTAAGTTTGCCGCGTTACATCGGCAGCGTGCTGCCGATGTAACGCAACCCACCACTGAAGGATTCCTTTAACTTTGCAACCGGACTTCCTGCCAATTGGTTGGTACGGCTACTGGGGGCAGGTCACCGCCTGCCTACATAGCATCCAGATGCTGCTCGACAAGTACGCCAGATGTACGCCTGCGAACGATAAGGGGAGTGCCAGATTGATGTTGGCGCAGGCGATGAAGGGGTCGAATTGTTCCCCGGAATTTCCCCCACAACCCAGAACTCCCCGTAGAACCGCACTACGACTGGGGAATTTTGGTAGGCGCGATTGGACTCGAACCAACGACCCCCACCATGTCAAGGTGGTGCTCTAACCAGCTGAGCTACGCGCCTATTGTGCGTTGTAATTGCACTTAAGGACGCGCAGTATAGCCGAAATCCGGCGAATTTTACTAGCCCTGCGCTGCTAAATCGTCCCGCCAGACGCACTGGCCTTTGCTCTCCTTGGCGATCTCATTCAGCACAGCTTCGTGCTCGACCAGTTCAGCGGCGCTGGCGCGTAAGACACGCAAGGGCAGACGTTCGCCGGCCGGCACGCCCGGCAAGGCCACGTTAGGCGTGGCCTCCAACTCGATGATGAGACTTTCCTGGCCGCGGGTCATGGAAAGGTAGACTTCGGCCAGGAGTTCCGCGTCGAGCAAGGCGCCGTGCAGCGTGCGGCCGGAATTGTCGATGGCATAGCGGTCGCAAAGCGCATCCAGCGAATTGCGCCGGCCAGGGTGTAATTCCCGCGCCAGCTTCAGCGTATCGACAATGCCGGCGCAGTGTTGCTCCAGCGGTGGCAAACCGGCGAGGGCCAGCTCGTTGTTGAGGAAGCCGACGTCAAAAGCCGCGTTATGGATGATCAGCTCGGCGCCGCGCACGAACTCGATGAGGCCGGGCACAATCTCGGCGAACTTGGATTTGTCCTGCAAAAATTCATTCGACAGGCCATGCACCGCCATGGCGCCCGCCTCCACTTCGCATTCGGGGTTGAGGTAGGTGTGAAAACGCTGGCCGGTCGGTTTGCGATCCGACAGTTCAATACAGCCGATTTCGATCACCCGGTCACCCAGACGAAATTCCAGGCCGGTGGTTTCTGTATCCAGCACAATCTGCCTCATAGCCCGCCGTTCCTGATGGTGTCTATGCCGCGACGCGCGAGCGCATCGGCGCGCTCATTTTCCACATGGCCGGCATGCCCCTTGACCCAAAGCCACTCGATTTCGTGACGCGACGCGAGTGTATCCAGCTCGCGCCATAAATCGACATTCTTCACCGGCTGCTTGTCGGCCGTGCGCCAGCCGCGCGTCTTCCAGCCATGGATCCATACACTGATGCCTTTTTGCACATACTGAGAGTCGGTATGCACCCGCGCGCGCACCGGCCGTTTGAGCGCTTCCAGGGCGCGTATCACAGCAGTCAGTTCCATGCGATTGTTGGTCGTATCCGACTCGCCGCCGAAAAGTTCTTTCTCATGGCCGCCGGTGCGCAGTATGGCGCCCCAGCCGCCCGGGCCGGGATTGCCGCTGCATGCGCCGTCGGTATAGATATCGATGTCAGCTGCCTCTTCTACTGTCATTACTGTTCCTCTTTACGCTGGATCGCCGGCGCCAACGCTTTGGCGCGCGCCTTGCGATCCTGCCACTTGGGGGTGAGCAGGCGCATGCCGTGTTGGCGCTTGATGCCTTGCACGAGATAAGTAGCGCCGGCGATAGGCCACCAGCGGTTGCCCGCGAGCTCCATGAAACGCCAGCGGCGCAACCAGGCTTCCTGCGTCACGGCAGGGGCGTAACAGCCGAAAGCGCCGGCTTGCGTCTCGAATCCCAGCAGCGTGAGCCAATCCTTCAGTCGCCGCACGCTGAGATATTGCCCGCGCCAGGGGAATTCGCCGTTGCCGGTATTTTCGCGACGGCGCATCAACAAACGCTTCGCGCCCCACAAGCTGTAAGGGTTGAAGCCGGCGATCACCACATGGCCTTCCGGAACCAATACCCGCTCGACCTCTCGAAGCACTTGATGCGGCGTCTCGGCAAACTCCAGCACATGCGGCAACACCATCAGGTCGATGCTGTTGCTCGAAAAAGGCAGATGGCGAAAGTCGCCCTGTAGGGCGATACTATGGGCGCTGCGGGACCCGTCACAGACAAATCGCAAGGGCATGCGATTGGCGCGTAAAAAATCGCATTGCGGCAGGCCGATCTGCGCGGCGTTGAAGCCGAAAACATCGGCGACGATTTGATCGAAGCGCGCCTGTTCCCAGGCCAGGACGTACTGTCCTTGCGCTGTCGCCAACCATGCATCGAAACCGGGGATAGCCATCGCCTTACCGAGACCGAATCTTAAGCAAGCACAACATCTGTCAACATGATGGACACGATAGAAATCATAGGACTGCCCGCTTTCCGCGACAACTACATCTGGGTGCTGCTAAAAGGCCGCCACGCCGTGGTCGTGGACCCCGGTGATGCCGCACCTGTGTCCCATTTTCTGGCAAAGCGTGGCTTGAGCTTGGCAGCCATTTTGCTCACCCACCACCATGCGGATCACATCGGTGGCGTCGCTGATTTGATCAAACTGCGTTCAGTCCCGGTGTACGGGCCCGCCACCGAAGCCATTGCGACAGTCACCGTGCCACTTCGCGAAGGTGATCGTGTCGAGTTGCCGGAACTAGACTGGGGCCTGGACGTTATCGAGGTGCCTGGACATACGCTGGGACACATTGCTTATTATGGCGCAAACACTTTGCTCTGTGGCGACACGCTGTTCGCCTGTGGCTGTGGTCGGCTCTTCGAAGGCAGCCCCGCGCAAATGTGGCATTCACTCTCAAAATTGGCCGCGCTGCCTACCGACACCAAGGTCTATTGCGCGCACGAATACACTCAGGCCAACATCGCTTTTGCGCTGGCGGTTGAGCCAGACAACACCGCCTTGCAGGCGCGTGCGGCGCGAGTAGACGCGCTACGCGCGGCGCACCAGCCCACCGTACCTTCTGGTTTGGGTGAAGAACAGCAAACGAATCCATTTTTGCGCTGTGGCGAATCCGCCGTAATCGCGGCCGCAGAAAAGCATGCTGGCGCCAAGCTGAATGGCGCAAAAGCGGTATTTGCCGCCGTGCGCAGTTGGAAGAACGATTTCTAAGCTGCCGCTGGCGGCTTATCGGGCGGCTGTGGCACCAGGGTAGCGGCCTTCTTCATGATCTCGATGATGCGGGCGGTATTGAAGGGCTTGAGGATGTAGCCGCAAGCGCCGCCGGCGATAGCCCCTTGCACCGACTCACGATCAGCGTTGCCGCTGATCATGACAACCACGGTGGCAGGAAATTTTTCCTTGATGTCGCGCAGCGCCTGCAAGCCATCAGTATTCGGCATGACGATGTCCAGACAGACTATGTCCGGCCTGGTACGCTCCACCATCACCAGCGTAGCCACGCCGTCTGTGGCTTCACCCACCACCTCATAGTCAACCTCACGCAAGGCAGCGCGCAGCACTGCGCGCATAGTGGAATTGTCATCGGCGATCACAACTCTGAATCTTTTCTCAGTCACGGGATGCTCCTGGTTCAAGGCGCCGTATCGGCCGCATGCACGCGATTTCTGCCCAAACGCTTGGCTTCATACAACGCCCAATCGGCCGAAGCCACTAGAGCCCCTTCTCCGCCGGCCAGTTGCGGCAACAGCGCCGCAACACCGATAGATATGGTTACCACACCCATTGCCGAACCAGCATGCTTGGTTTGCATCTCCTCGATCGCGGCGCGCATGGTATCCGCCACGCGTATCGCGCCCTGCAAGCTGGTTTCCGGCAGGATGGCGCCAAACTCTTCGCCGCCGTAGCGCGCCACCACGTCCGCCGGGCGGCGCAACCTGCCAGTCAGGGTTTCCGCCACCGCAATCAAACAAGCATCGCCAGCGGGATGCCCGTAGGCGTCATTAAACTGCTTGAAATTATCCACATCGCACATCAACAACGCTATCGGCTTGCCATCACGGGCACAGCGACGCCACTCGCGCCGTAGGCTTTCGTCGAACTGCCGGCGGTTTGGTATGCACGTCAACTCATCCACCGCCGAGAGACGCTTCAACTCTCGGTTCGCCGCATCCAGACGCCGCGTAAGTAGCAATTGCGCCTGCCGCATGTCCACGATGCGCCGCATGGCGCTCAACTTCGCGCCCAGCACCACCTGGCTCACCGGCTTGAAGATGTAGTCGTCGCCACCGGCCGCGATGCCGGCCTTCAGGTCATCGTCTTTGGTTCGCCCGGTCAGAAAAATAATGGGCGCCCATTCGTCGGCCTGCTCGATTGCGCGGATGCGGCGCGCCACCTCATAGCCATCGATATCAGGCAGGAGAATATCCAGCAACACCATATCCGGCCGGTGTTCCTCGAACAAACGCACCCCGCTTAAGCCATCGCTTGCGCCTATGGGGGTTATGCCCATGTCCTCAAGAGAGCGACATACCAGCGCCAGGCCGGTTGCGGTGTCTTCCACGACCAATGCTTTCATAGGCTCAATGCTCATTTGCGAAGACTCGATCCGCGCTACGATAATGGTTTATCGGCAGAACGCAACTGCTCTTTAGAGAATTACACCGAAAACCATGCGCTGCAAAATTGACTGCCACTGGCCTCACCAGTAACATTGCCGTTTTCCAAGCAGCTTACCCTATGACGAAATTCTACTCTGCGCTGCCGGGGATACTGCTTTGCCTCGCGCTCATCCCGGCTCATGCAGCGCAGTCTGAAGAAGCCGCCACGACAGCCACGATTGCCACGCCGCCGGTCGCCACGTCGGAGACGACCGGAGTGGCTACAGAGCTGTACGACCCGCTGCCGCACATCGCAACTCTCGACCTCACGCTGCCGCCCGACGATTTGTGGGAACGCATCCGTCATGGCTTCGGCATGCCCAATCTCTCCAATGAACTGGTGAGTCAACACCAGGCCACGTATCTGGCGCGACCCGAGTATTTGCGGCGTGTGGTCGAGCGTAGCCGCCGTTACATGCACCATATCGTCGAGGAGCTGGAAAAACGCGGCATGCCGACCGAACTCGCGTTGTTGCCTATCGTTGAGAGCGCCTACAACCCCATGGCTTATTCGCCGGCCCACGCCGCCGGCATGTGGCAGTTCATTCCATCTACGGGCAAGAACTATCGTCTGGAACAAAACTGGTGGGTGGATCAGCGACGCGACATCATCGCCTCCACCAGCGCCGCGCTGGACTATCTGCAAACGATCTACGAGCTGCACGGCGACTGGCATCTGGCGCTGGCCTCCTACAACTGGGGCGAAAACGCCGTTGCGCGCGCCATAGGCAAGAACCGCGCGAAGGGCCTGCCGACTGACTACATGAGCCTCAGCATGCCGACGGAGACGCGCAACTACGTGCCCAAGCTGCAAGCGCTGAAGAACATCATCTCCCAGCCGGAACTGTTCAAGGTCAGGCTCGATCCCATTGCCAACAAGCCTTATTTCGTCACGGTGGAGAAGCCCGCCGATATGGATGTGGCAGTCGCTGCGAAGTTGGCGGAAATCTCCACCGACGAATTTCTCGCCCTCAACCCGGCCTACAACCGCCCGGTGATGCCGGTCAAAGGAAATCTCTCCTTCGTGTTGCCGGCGGAGAAAGCCGCGATATTCCAGTCCAACCTGGAAAACTTCGATAAGCGCCTCACCAATTGGCGACCCTACACGCTGAAAACTGGCGAGACGCTGAATACCGTCGCGGCCCGCCATGGCATCAGCATGGCCCGCCTGAAGCAGGTGAATGGCATCAGCGCAAAAATGAAAGTCAGGACCGGCAACACGTTGCTAGTGCCTGCCGGCAGCGCCGAGGCGCCCGGCGATCTGTCGTCGGTGAATCTGCCGGTGGTCAAACCCAACGTGCCGAAGATCGCGAAGCCGGGCAAGTCCAAAGGCAAGAAGAAGACGACGGGACGTTCATCAACTAAGAAACCCACCGGCAAGAAGGCCCCAGCGAAGAAGCACGGCAAGCGCAGGTAGTTGCACTAAGCAGACCTTGAGGCGGAACGGGCCGCCAACACATCGATCTGCCGATCCTGCCAGCGCGAAAGGCCTAGCAATGCGGCCAACGCACCCAACAATGCCATAAACATATCGGACTGGGTATCCCAAGGGTCGCCCTGCGTGCCAAGAAAATCGACCGCACCCTGCCCCAGGGCCAGCGCCGTCCACCATTCGACCAACTCGTAGCAGGCGCTGATGGCCAGCGCGACGCAAGCGCAAAGAAAGCCCGTCATGGCTCGGCTGGACAGATAGCGGCCACGCAACAGGAGCTCCCGCGCGACCAAACAGGGCACGAAGCCCTGGGCGAAATGGCCGATCTTGTCATAAGGATTGCGACTCAGCGCGAAGATATCCTGCATCCAATAACCCAAAGGCACGCGCGCATAGGTATAGGCGCCGCCCAGGATGAGGATTGCAGCGTGTATGAATATCAGCCAGTACAGCATCGGCGTAAGCGGAAAGCGGCGATACGTCATCGCCAATAACGGTAGTGCAATCAGCACGGGTGCTACTTCCAGCAACCAGGTGCCACGGTCATAAGGCTGGGCGCCCGAGAGCGCCAACAGCATGAGTAATGCCACGCCCAAAGCTAGCGGTGGATAGTGTGTCTTCATGCTTCCCCGTTACTAGAACGCTCAGCGTTGCTCCGCTGCCGGATACAGGTGGCAATGCACCAGGCGCGACTCACCGATGCGCGTGGCTGGCGGATATTCCGTGCGACAACGCGCCATGACCTCCGGGCAGCGCGGATGAAAATGGCAGCCAGTGGGTGGATTAAGGGGCGAAGGCATGTCGCCCTTGAGGAAAATTACTGGACGGACTTCCTTGGTCTCATTGGTCTCATTGGTCGCAGGCGTATCGATTTCGGGTATACGCGGCACCGCCGAGAGCAGCGCTTCGGTATAGGGATGCTTGGGGGCGCGCAAGATTTCCTCGGCCGTGCCACGCTCGACAATGCGGCCCAGATACATCACCGCCACCTCATGCGCCAGATAGTCCACCACGGCGATGTTGTGCGTGATGAACAGATAGCTGAGCCCGAGCGACTGCTGCAATTCTTTCAGAAGATTGAGTATTTGCGCCTGCACCGAGACATCCAGCGCGCTGGTCGGCTCATCGCAGATCAACAGTCTGGGGCGCACCGCCAGCGCGCGGGCGATGGCGATGCGTTGCCGCTGTCCACCAGAAAACTCATGCGGATAGCGGCCTTGCATGTCGGCGGACAGCCCCACCTGCGCCAGCAATGCGGCGAGGCTTTGCTGGCGCGCCTCGCGCTTGGGGTCGACGCCTAGCGCCGTCATGCCTTCCTCGATAATGTCGGCGACGCGCATGCGCGGATCTAGCGAAGCATAAGGATCCTGGAAAATAATTTGCATGGCGCTACGCAAAGCACGCAGTCGACGCGGCGCCAGCGTGGTCAATTCGTCGTCGTCGAAACGCACGCGGCCGGCCGTCGGCTTGATAAGTTGCAGTATGGCTTTGCCGGCCGTGGTTTTGCCGCAACCCGATTCCCCCACCAAGGCCAGCGTCTTGCCGGTGGCGAGCGACAAACTCAAACCATCGACCGCCTTCACCTGCCCCACCACGCGTTTCAAGATGCCTCTGCGCACCGGAAAATGCACTTGCAAATCGCGCACATCGAGCAGGGCGGACGACACAGCCTCCGCGCCAGGCGCTGGGGCGATGCCCGGAGAGCCGCTCTGGGCGCGCTTCTCCGGCATGCCTGATGGCGCGCCATCATAGAGGTGGCAACGCACCGCCTGCCCCTCGGGAAGTGCATACCAAGGCGGAATTTCGCTATGGCAGCGCGGCATGACTTCGCTGCAACGATCGGCGAAGCGACAGCCAACGAAATCACGCGTGAGCGGCGGCACGCTGCCGGGGATAGTCTCTAGCGCCGCGCCGCGCCGCTCGCTGCTAGGCAACGCGGCGAACAGCTTGCGCGTATAAGGATGGCGCGGCGTGGCGAAAAACTCCGCGCGCGACGCCACCTCAACCAGTTCGCCGGCGTACATCACGGCGATGCGATGAGCGAGCTGATGCACGATGCCCAGATCGTGCGTGATGAGCAACATAGCCATGTCGCGCTCCTGCTGCACGCGACCCAACAGCGCCAGCACTTGCGCCTGGATGGTGACATCCAGCGCGGTGGTTGGCTCATCGGCGATCAATAAACGTGGCTCGCCGGCGAGCGCCATGGCGATCATGACGCGTTGCTTCATGCCACCGGAAAGCTGAAAAGGATATTCATCGAGCCGGCGCCGCGCATCCGGTATGCCAACGCGGTCGAGCAATTCCGCCGCGCGCCCCCGCAGCTGGGACGGCGCCATCTCGCCGTGACGCTTGAGCACCTCTGCAATCTGTTGCCCCACGGTGAGCACCGGGTTGAGGCTGGTGGCGGGTTCCTGGAAGATCATGGCGATGTCGCCACCACGTACGTCGCGCATCTGCACTTCGCTAACGCCCAGTAGATCGACGCCATCGAAACGCACACTGCCACCGGCAATGCGCCCGGCATCCGGCAGCAGGCGCAGGATGGAGAGCGCCGTCATGGACTTGCCGCAGCCGGATTCGCCCAGCAGCGCAAAAGTTTCGCTGGCGTTGATGTCAAAGCTGATGTCGTCGACCGCGCGCACCGTGCCACTGGGCCCATCGAGTTGGGTGCGCAGGTTCGCAACTTGCAACAGCGGTGTACTCATGCCATCCGTTCCTGAGGCCGGCGACGCGGACGGAGACGCATGCGCGGATCAAACCCGTCTCGCACGGCATCGGCGAAAACGTTCGCCGCCAACACCAGGGCAAACATGAAAAGGAACGCGGCCACCAGCGACCACCACACCACCGGTTCTCGCGCCAACTCCATGCGTGCGTTGTTGATCATGGTGCCAAAGCTGATGGTGCTGGGATCGACGCCTATGCCCACATAGGACAGCACCGCTTCGGCCAGCACCAGCCCGGAGAAATCCATCACCACCGAAATCAGCACTATGTGCATGACGTTGGGCAGGATGTGGCGACTCATGATGCGCAGCCGCGAAACACCGAAGGCTTGCGCGGCTTGCACATATTCCAGCTCGCGCAGCTTGAGCGTTTCGGCGCGCAGCAGGCGACACAGACCCGTCCAGTTGGTCACACCGAGGATCAGGCAAAGCGCCAGCAGACGCGCATCGGCGCGCTCTGCACCCGTAGCGAACCAGGAAGGATGCATGTCGATAACGACTTGCATGGTCAACACCGCCGCCGCAATGAGTAGCACGCCGGGGATGGAGTTCAGCGTCGTGTATACGTACTGAATCACATCGTCCACCCAGCCGCCGAGATAGCCCGCGGCAATGCCCAACATCAACGCGAAGGGCAGCATCACTAGCGTCGTGACAGTACCGATCACAAGGCCCGTGCGTATACTTTTCAGGGTGAGGTAGAAGACATCCTGGCCCACCTTGTCGGTTCCGAAAACGTGATAGCTGTCGGATAAAGCAGCCAGCGGAATCAGCAAGGCCAGCAATACGCCCAGCGTGATGAGCACGGCGTTCCAGGCGAAGCGCGTCTCGCCGCGCCACACACGCTGCCATCCGTCCTTCCAACCGCCTCTTACGCTGGTGCCGCAACGACGGGCCACCAGCACGCTGATGCCCAACCACAATAGCGCAGCGGGCAACAAAGCCAGCAATGCCTTCGTCGCGACATCACGCGTCAGATCGTCCGGCGACTTTAAGTGGGCGCCGCCGTATTTGAGGCGCGGTAAAACGCGGGCTTGCGCGCCATCCGGCAATTCGACAGTCTCTTTGGCGTAGGCATCGAGGGCGAATGGTGCGGAATAGGTTTTCTCGGTGCGCTTCTTGAGCGGCATGGCGATGGTATCCAGCAGGCTCAGCACCTCCACCGCATATTGGCTTTGCTGATCCCGCCCGCCTTCCAGCTGCTGCCGATAGTGCAGCGAGTCGAGCAGGCCAACGGCGACGAAAGTCAGCAGCACAGTCAACGCCGCCATACCGATGCGGCTCTCACCCACGCGGCGCCAGCCGATCAGCAGATGCTCCTTGCGCCGCACGTAGAAGCCCAGGGCCACAATGCAGGCGAGCAGCAGATAGATCAGTGCATCGGTCCAGAATACGACTGGGAGGAGGCCATTTATTGCGGTGATGGCACTCATTGCAACCTCACCCGGGGATCGACCACCGTGTAGGAAATGTCGGTTAGCAATAGACCGACGATGTAGAGCAGCGAGCCTATGAAAACCATGACGCGTACTACCGCGAAATCCTGCGCGCCGATGGCGTCGATGGTGTAAGAACCCAGGCCGGGAATGCCGAAGAAAGATTCGGTCACGAGACTACCCATGAACAGCAGCGGTATCACCACCACTACGCCGGTAAGTATCGGCAGCATGGCGTTCTTCAACACATGGCGGAAGAGTACGACGACTTCGGACAAGCCCTTGGCGCGCGCGGTGCGCACGTAGTCGCGATTGATTTCCTCGAGGAAAATCGTGCGATACCAACGCGTGCTGCCGCCTATGCCAGCGATGACACCGACAATCACCGGCAGAATCAGAAAGCGCGGCGCATCGAGGCCCGACGTGTATCCAGAAATCGGCACCATATGCCACAACTTGGCGATAAGGAACTGGCCGCCGATGATGTAGAACAGACTGGAAATGGACATCATCGCCACGCACAACACCACGCCGGCGAAATCCAGATAAGTCGCCCGGAAGAAGACCAGCAGCAGGGCAAAGGAGATCGAGACGAAAAGACCCAATATGAATACCGGCAAGGCGATGGCGAGACTAGGCCCCATGCGCGATTTGATCTCGACGGCGATGTCACGGCCGTCATCGGCACGACCGAAGTCGAAGACGAACATCTTGAGCGACTTCTCGAAGAAGATCGTGTGCGTGATCTTGTCGACGCCGCCGGCTTCGGCGTTATAGAACAGCGGCTGGTCATAGCCGCGTTCGGCCTTCCACTTCTGTATGGCGTCTGGCGTAACGCGCTTGACGCCCAGTTGCATGCGCGCCATATCGTCCGGCGAGTTCACGATGAAGAACAAGGCGAAGGTGATGAGATTCACGCCGATCAGGATAGGGATGGCGTGCAGCAGGCGGCGCAGGATGTAAGCGATCATGCCGCCGCCCGCGCCTTCTCGTGGCGACGATAGCCCAGCCAGGCGGGCAACAGCACCACCATCAGCAGCGCAGCGATGAGGCCGATAGGCCACAACACCACGCGGTTCCATTCGAGCCGCTTCTGTACGCGCAGGGCCGTGTCGATGCGCTGAAACTTGAGCGTGTTGTGCGCCACCTTGTTGGGCTTGCGGTTGTGCAGCCAGGCATGTGAAAGCGCGTAAGTCTTGGGATAAAAGCCCCATATCCACGGTGCGTCGTGTTGCAGCACCGCCAGCATACGGTTGATGATCGCCTGTCGCTCGGGGCCATTCTCCATATTCTTCATGCGCTCGAACAAAGCGTCGTATTCCGGGTTGGCATAATTGGAGGCGTTCTCGCCGCTCGACGCCACCTTGCCCTGCGGCCCATAAAGTATGAACAGCATGTTTTCCGGGTCGGGATAATCCGCATTCCAGCCCCAACGAAAAAGTTGCACCGTGCCCTTACGGACTTTTTCCTGGAAGCGGTTGTAATCTGTGCTGCGTACATTGAGCTGCACGTCGATCTTAGCGAGCTGCTTGGTCATCCAATCAATGCGCGCCTTGTCGCCCAGCCCGGCGGCGGTGGTGTCGAGATTAATCACCAGGGGTTCGCCGGTTTTCTCTTCGCGGCCGTTGGGGTAACCGGCTTCGGCGAGCAGTTTCTTCGCCGCCGCTACCGGCTTGCGTCGCGGACCGCCATCCGCCCATTCGTAGACGACGGGGTCGATCCCGGCGCGACCTTCCACATAGCCAAAAATACCCGGCGGGATGGGCCCCATGGCGGGGATGCCGCGGCCGTTAAGAAACACCGAAATGAATTCTTCCTGGTCTATCGCAATGGCCAGGGCCTGACGCAGCTTGCGCGCCCGTTCTTTGCTCTTCGCATCACCACCGCCACCCACCAATGGATCGAGCATGTTGAAGCCGATATAGGAAATCGAGGTATCCACCGAAGCCGACAGGCCTATGCCCTGAGCGCGCATGCTGTCGGAAACGGCGATATCGCCCTGCCCGCTCATTTGCACGGCCTGGTCGTAGTTGTCCGAGGAAATACCAGCGGCATCGTAATAGCCTTGCAGGAATTTATTCCAGTAGGGAATGCTTTCCTTCTCGCGTACAAAGATGATGCGGTCGATGAAGGGCAGCGCCTTTCCCGCGTCATCCAGCAGGCCCGCCTCGCGATCGCCTGGCTCGCCTTCGTCGGGATAGCGCTCGCCGCGATAGTTGGGATTGCGCGCCAGCACCATGCGCGCATTCGGGTTGTTCTCCACCAGCATGTAGGGGCCGGTGCCGATGGGATACCAGTCCAGCGTCAGGTTGCGCTCCGCCATGCCCGGCTGTGCGTGAAAATGATCCGCCTCCCAGGGCATGGGTGCGAAGAACGCCATGGCCAGCCAATAGGGAAACTGCGGATACTTGCCGCGCAAACGAATACGATAGGTGTAACGATCCACCACCTCCGCGCCGGCGAGCGGAAATTCGCGCAGATCTATCCAGGCATCTTTGCGTTCCGCTGGCATGGCCTGCTGATGGCGCTTGAGCGTTTCGCTCAGCTCCTTGAGGCCGATGATGTAATCCGTCATCAAACCGAAGATAGGCGAATGCAGGCGAGGGTGGGCGAGGCGCTTGATTTCGTAGACGTAGTCTTCGGCGACCAGCTCGCGGGTGCCGGTCTCGCGGAAATCGCCAAGCGCACGGACGGTCTGGAGATCATTGGCGGTCAGGTGGTGATAGCGCAACTCACCTTGCGCATCACGCGCGAGAGCCGGATGCGGCTGATAGCGTATGTCCGGCTGGATCTGGATCTCATACACCGTCGTGGCGATTTGGCGCTCATCCGCGCTCGACGCCAACAGCTTGCCGCTGGCATCGAGATACTGCGGCTTGGGCATTTCGGTCGCCGTGCCCGGTATCAGGGTGTAAGGCCGCTTGAGATAGTGATATTGCAGCGGCGGCTCGTATATCTGCGCCGTGAAGGTCGCTTCGTCCTCGCTATAAGACTGCACGGGATCGAGATGCTTGGGCCGCTCGGTGAAAGCGGTATACAGCACATTGGCGCCTTTGTCCTGTGACGGATAGGGATCGTTCCACACCTTGCCGCAGGCAGCGAGCAAACCCAGAAAGGCCAGAAAAACTAGTTTTTGCATCGTCGCCAAAGTGTAGCGGATGCCCCGATAGCCGTCATCTTTGATTGGGGTCCTGATTGGTGTCCTATTGGCGTCCTCATTGGCGTCCTCATTGGCGTCCTCATTGGCGTC
>Ga0209181_10004341_pt1 | contig 21204 bp, 18 predicted proteins | sample MAT05_FD_187208 | JGI IMG/M metagenome (GOLD analysis project Ga0209181, IMG submission 187208) | Freshwater microbial communities from Lake Fryxell liftoff mats and glacier meltwater in Antarctica - MAT-05 (SPAdes) (version 2) | ecosystem: Environmental > Aquatic > Freshwater > Ice > Liftoff... | reverse complement strand
TTCTGTCTGATGTCTTCTGTCTGATGTCTGATGTCTGATGTCTGATGTCTGATGTCTGATGTCTTCTGTCTGATGTCTGATGTCTTCTGTCTGATGTCTTCTGTCTGATGTCTGATGTCTGGTGTCTGGTGTCTTCTGTCTGATGTCTGATGTCTTCTGTCTGGTGTCTGGTGTCTTCTGTCTTCTGTCTGATGTCTTCTGTCTGATGTCTTCTGTCTGATGTCTGGTGTCTGGTGTCTTCTGTCTTCTGTCTGATGTCTTCTGTCTGATGTCTTCTGTCTGATGTCTTCTGTCTGATGTCTTCTGTCTGGTGTCTGATGTCTTCTGTCTGATGTCTTCTGTCTGATGTCTTCTGTCTGATGTCTGATGTCTTCTGTCTCTACATTAAATAATTACAAAAATATTTTATGAATATCCTCGGTATAGATGTCGGCGCATCAGGCATCAAAGGCGCTTTAGTTGATTTGGAAAGCGGCAAGCTTTCCGGTGAAAGGTTTCGGGTACCGACACCTCAACCCTCAACCCCGGCAGCAATGGCTGGAGCTGTTGCAGAAATTACGGACTTTTTTAATTACAAAGGTATTATCGGCTGTGGATTCCCTTCCATTGTCAAAAATGGCGTTTCCGAATCCGCTGCTAATATTGATCCCAGCTGGATTGGTACAAGTATAGAGGAAGTATTTAGCCAAGCCACCGGCCAACGCGTTTTTGCTACTAACGATGCCGATGCTGCCGGTATAGCAGAAATGAAATATGGTATGGGACGCGGCGAAATGGGGTCAGTTATCCTCATTACCATCGGCACCGGTTTAGGTTCGGCACTTTTCTGGCGTGGAGAAATGATCCCCAATACGGAATTTGGTCACCTCTTATGGAAAAATGGCAAAATTGCTGAACGCTACTGTTCAGCCAGTGCCCGCGAACGCTTAAAAATCAGCCGAAGTGAATGGGCCGACCGGTTCAACGAATACCTGCTGCACTTAGAACTACTCTTTTCCCCCGATTTGTTTATTTTGGGTGGTGGCGAAAGCAAATTTTTCCCACAGGTAAAACACCAATTTCACACAAAAGCCAGGATCGTACCCGCTAAATTACTCAATAATGCTGGCATCATTGGGGCTGCTGCTTACGCAGCAGCTAAGCAGGAACACTAAAACAATGATGCATAAATTTGAGAAAACGGAGTACTTTGACAATAAAACGGTCGCTTTTGTCAGAAAACGGTAAGTTTTTAATTTTTTTTTCTAATATTTCATTTTTACAGTATTTGCATTATTTTGCGTAATATTTAATCAAATTTTCAAAAAAAAATTGATTTAATACCTAATATTTTAATATTATTCAAATTTTTTGCAAATTTTGCAGGCCATTTGCTTGCTCATACCCCCTTCTTCCATAGCTCCCCCCTTGCCAAACGGAAAAAACCCCTTATCTTTGCATCATCAAATGAAAAATGAGAAATTGGTTGAGGCGTTAAGAGGGGGTTGAGGAGTTTAACGGTGGAGAGGAATTATAACGAATTATGAAAGTAATTCGTTAATAAAACTTAAACTTTGATCCTCAAAGTACTTTAGCACACTTATCTTCGTTTTATTACCACTCCTGATGAAACAGGCAAAAAACAAACAACATTGCACAAAAAAAGCCACCTAAACGGCGGCTTCAAAATATAAAAGCGTTTTATACACGCTAAAGATAACCGAAGGCGGGGGCCCTCCGGTCCTTTCAAAGGAGAAAGGGCGGAGGGCTATTTTTTTGTGTACATTATTCCTGTGCGGTACTTGCAGTTTTTGTGTTTCCAAAAATCTCCCTACGAGGCTTTTGTTTTCTTTTGTGCCTTTTGTGTTTCCAAAAAAATTGCTCTACGGGTTTTGTGATGTGATATCGTCGGGCGATGACGACCGGAGGTACGTAAAACCGCCCTACGGACTTTTGTGTACTTTTGTTACTTTTGTGTTTCAAAAAAATGCTCTACGGACTTTTGTGATATGTTCCGCTACACCGTCGGGCATGGACGACCCGACGTACATCATAATAAACTTACACCGTAATAAACAGAAATCCCGCGCATTTGCACTTTCCCGGTGCACTTTTCCGGATTCTTTTCACAACTTCGGCGATACAGGTTATCTACATTTGATTGCCCCATATTGGCCCGTAGTCCTATCAAATTTTCCTTTTTTTTGCGCGCAGTAGTAAAGCGGTACTGAAAACCACCGATCAAACCTAAGTCACTTTTTTTGAAGTCAATATTAGCGGTAAAAATTTTACTTTCCGACCCGGGTAAGTCTGTACCTTTTGTGCCATTGGCTAATAATCTGGCACCATAAGCACCCAGTAATAAAGAAAAGCGCCCGTTTCGGCGAAACCTGATTTCCGGTATGACCGCACCGGTCAGCCATACCTGCCGATACCGTACATCGCGAACGTACTGCACTGTATCGCGTCCAAAAGCGGTAAAATTAACTGCAGCACCAGCCGTTCGACCACTAAACCCTGCCTCCAGATTGACATTAAAAAAAGATTGCTGCCCGCCCAAAGGGATTTGGGCCGCCACCTCCCAGCCTGGCCGGGCTTCAAATACAGGCTGCTGCTCCATTTGAAAAACGCCCGTTTGGAACAGGTTGTGATAATTAATACCTGCCCTGATGCGCAGATTGGCCGATGCCGATGCAAATTCGCGTTCAAAAACAAACTCATGTTTTGTGTCGCGTCCACCCCGTTTTCCTTCCGTATTGACGTGTAGTTCCCGATTATCCAACAACCAATAAATGATCTTCACCGGATCATCGTGTTTGGGGTTTTCAAAAATCCACTCCCCTTCTTCGGTAATTTCTGTCAACTCAAACGGAATGGCCTGTTCATTGTTTTGTCCGCGTGCTAAAGCCCAATAAATAATGTCCTGACCGCGCAGCTCCAACCGAATCGTTTCCAAAGGAACCGTATCCCGACTTTCTTTTTTTACCCGCAATCCACGGGCCGTCATGGTACTATCATCTTGTATATACCATATCTCCAAGCGGTCACCCCGATCTGTTTCCATGGACCAGATACCTTCCAGCGCTTTCATTTCCTCAAAAACGAGGTCAATATCATCAATTTGAGTGTGGGCAAGCGGAAGATTAAGCAAACAGCAGCAGAGCAACAGCAGCCATTGAAACATAAACGATAATTGATTTGTTAATACGTTGATACGTTGATTTGTTTTAGTGCCTAAACGGCTGTATTGTTGTATTGTTGTATGGCCGAATTGTTAAATGGTCAAATGGCTGCATTGTTGTATGGTGGAGTTGTGTTCCGTAGGTGTATGCAAATAAATGCGGTTATAACTTTATGCAAGACTCACACAATCAAATAGTTGTGAAACTGATATCCGGTACCGGTAAACAGTAACCACTTATACGGTTGCACGGGAATCAATCATTCAACCATTCAACAATTTAACAAATGAACGTATCAACAGATCAACCATATTGTTGTATCTTTGCGTCCCTTTTTAGGCTGAATGACCCCAAATTGCCGATTGTACACTACTTTACTGGCACATACATCGTAAATTGTCCGTTTTTTTAGGGACAAAACATTCCGTGTGTGTTACGCTGTTATCACTAAATACCTTGCTCTTATGTACCAAAATCTACTTATCAGTGTTGAAAATGGCATTGCCATTGTAACTTTTAACCGTGAAAAATCGCTCAATGCGCTCAATTCAACCACCATTCTGGAATTAAAAGATTTTTTTAGCGAAGCCGCTTACGCAATAGAAGGGTTGAAAGGCGTAGTACTTACCGGTGCCGGAGAAAAGGCTTTTGTTGCCGGAGCGGATATCACGGAATTTAGCGATATTGATGCGGAGAAAGGTGCCATTTTTGCCAAACGCGGGCAGGATATTTTCTTTTTAATAGAAAGATTTCCCCGGCCGGTGGTTGCTGCGGTGAATGGTTTTGCCCTCGGGGGAGGATGTGAACTCGCCATGGCGTGTCACCTGCGCATTGCCGGAGAAAAAGCCCGATTCGGACAGCCGGAAGTAAATTTGGGCATCATACCGGGCTATGGCGGCACCCAGCGATTGGTGCAGTACATTGGAAAAACCAAGGCACTTGAATTGTTGATGACCGCCGAAATCATCGGTGCCGAAGAAGCATTCCGATTAGGTTTGGTCAATTACGTAGTGCCAGCCGGTGAAGAAGTAGCAAAAGCCAAAGAGCTGATTGAAAAAATAGCCACAAAAGCACCAGTAGCCATTGCAAAAGTAATAGAAAGCGTCAATGCTTATTTTAAAGAAGACGCAGACGGCTTTGCCTTCGAGGTGACCGCATTTGGTGCTACCTGCGCAACCGAAGATTTCAAAGAAGGTGCCGCCGCATTTGTGGAAAAACGAAAAGCAAATTTTAACGGTAAATAGTAGTGTGAGTATTGAGTAGGTAAATAGAAATAATCGTAGTTTTTAATTTCATTAATTATTTTATTATGAAGGGTTTGTGAAACTGTAGACTGCCGATTATTGACTGTGGACTACTTACTAAACACTCAATACTCGCGCCTAAATACCCAATACCCGCGTCTAAATACTCGTGTCTAAAAAAATAATAGAAACAGATATTCTCATCATCGGTGCCGGCCCGGTGGGCCTCTTTTCCGTATTCGAAGCCGGGCTGCTAAAATTGCGCTGTCACGTGCTGGATGTATTGCCATATCCGGGCGGTCAATTGACGGAGATTTATCCAAAAAAACCGATCTATGACATACCGGGTTGCCCCAGTGTGTTGGCAGGTGATTTGGTTCAAAACCTGATGAAACAAATTGAGCCATTTAGCCCCGGTTTTACGCTGGGCGAAAGGGCTGAACGCGTAGAAAAGCAAGCGGATGGGCGGTGGTGCATCACAACCGACCGTGCAACTTCATTGATAGCCCCGGTGATTTTTATTGCCGGGGGACTTGGTTGTTTTGAGCCGCGCAAACCGCCCATCAGCAATATCGAATATTATGAAGATAAAGGCGTAGAATACTTTGTGCGTAACCCGGAATTTTATCGCAACCGCGATATCGTCATCGCTGGCGGAGGCGATTCTGCCTTAGACTGGACCATTTATCTCGCAGATATAGCCCGAAACATCACCCTGATTCATCGGCGTACCGAGTTTCGCGGCGCACCCGACAGCGTGGAAAAAGTGCAGGAACTGGTGCACACCGGTCGAATCAAATTGGTGACCAATGCGCAGGTGACCGGGCTTTCCGGCCACCAAAAGCTGGATGGGGTGACCATCCTGCACGATACCGATGGCGAATATTTCCATCCTGCCGATCATTTTGTGCCACTTTTTGGCCTCACACCCAAATTGGGGCCATTGGGCGAATGGGGACTAAATTTGGATAAAAATGCCATAGAGGTCAATACCTTTGACTATGCCACGAATATTCCCGGTATTTTTGCCATTGGCGACATAAATACCTACCCGGGTAAACTTAAACTGATCCTTTGTGGTTTTCATGAAGCAACATTAGCTTGTCAGGGCGCGTTTAAAGTCATCTATCCGGATAAAAAACTGTCCTTTAAATATACTACGGTAACGGGTATTGAAGGGTTGGCTGCACGGGAATAAGTGGGTATACTGAAATAAACGCGGTTATAAATTTATGCAAAACTCACACAATCAAACAATTGTGTAACGCACAATTAATAATTAATAACTACTTATCCGCTTATAATGTACCGTTTATCACTTTTTTTCTTCGCACTCTTGTTGCTTACATCGTGCGACAAAGAAATCCCCGTCACCACTCAAACAGAATTTAACGGAAAACAGATGCACGATTTTTTAGCATTGGGTGACTCTTACACGATAGGAGAATCGGTGCCTTCAGCCGGTAACTTCCCCAATCAACTTGCCGCACAACTGCTCAGCAAGGATGGTATTGAAATAGGTACTCCCCGTATCATTGCCAAAACCAGCTGGCGTACCGATGAATTGATAAAGGCCATTGCCAATGCCGGAGATATTAGAGACAGCATTTTCAGTGTCGTCACTTTATGCATTGGTGTCAACAATCAATACCAAAATATTGATTTCAAGGCGTATGAAACCGAGTTTGATGCCTTGCTGCATACCGCCCTCAAGTTTGCCGGTAAAAAACCCGATCATATATTTGTATTATCTATTCCTGATTGGGTCTACACCAAATATGGCCAAAATTTCACTTCAGACCCGTCAAAAATCTCTGAAAGAATAGACTTGTACAATACCTATAACCGGACGTTATCCCTGAAAAACGGCGTGAATTACGTAGATATTACCCCAATATCGCGGCAAGGGTTAAAAGACCCAAGTATGGTGGCCACCGATGGTCTGCACCCTTCTGAGTTGCAATACGCACGGTGGGTAGAACTGTTGCGGGTGGAAGTGGCAAAGGTGTTGAAATAAGCAGCCGGACACATTACGCAGTTTACCGTCCAGTAGTCCGACAGTCATCCAAAACCTGAAATTGGATTGCATCGCGTGATATCAAAAATCGCCCACCCCGTAATCGCCCATCAAATACATCAAAAATCATAGAGTATAACGAACAAGTTATCATTTACCCGTTCCTAAAAACAAAAAATTTGTTATGCGTTTTTATTTTCCGGGCCAATAGTCTATTGATGCAGGGTTTTCCTCCATTGCAGCAATACCTTATAGTCAGTATGTGCCACAGCACGGCGGGCTGCGCGCCATTGCGCCCATTGCTCGCGGTAAATCATGGAAAACCACCCCAACACGACTACAACGGGGATGGCCAATGACCACCAGAGGGGAAGTGTACAAAGCGCAAGGAGCAATAGCAGGCTATACCAAACCAATCCACCCAAAAAGGCGACACCCATCACTACGCTACCGAAAAAGATTTTCTTTTTGACGGCTTTCTTTGCTACCTTGTGGGAAAGCCATAACAAAGGCCAGCTGGTGACAAAACCTATTAGAAAAGGGATTAGCATACTGCCAAAAAAGAGTAGCCACATCCAATTACCCCAGCGTTGCGCATTCACTATTGCGCCATCTGTGATGCCCGCTTTTTCCAATGCCGCAAAATAGGTATTGACTTTTTCGCGTACCATCGTTTTTTCGGTTGCCGCCAGCGTATTCAGCCGATCCAAGACCGCTTTTTCGCGATTAAATCGCTGATTTTTGCGCTCCACAATGGGTAAAGCAGGCGCAGGGTGTTCGCTGCGGTGCAAGGTGAGTAATTGTTCTGCCAATGCATCGTCGTCTGGATGCTCAATATGGAAGCAAATTTGCTGTAAGGCCGTTTCAATATCTTTACAAAGGAATGTAATAGCGCGGGCCGGGTTCTCCTGATACGCGTCCCAATAGTCTTTCACATAAATGGGCTGTCCGATATTGAGCATGACGGTATCGCGTGGCATACCTTCTTGCACAAAATTATTGCCCATCGGGTAAATGCTCAGATTTTGTTGCTGATAGCGTTCAAATGTGGCAAATGCAATTCTTGCGATGCCTTTTTGAAGGGGGCGAACGCGTTTGTCGCTGTGGTGTTCGCCTTCCACATAAATAGCCACTACGCCATTATTTTTTAATTTATCAATGCAATATTCAAATACTTCGTCATTCCTGTCATTTTCTGAATAGCCGTCGCGCTTTCTATATATCGGAAACATATTGATATTTTCCATCAGCCTTCGATAAAAGGGTTTTCTGAAAATATCACCGCGCGCCATATTGTATACGGGGGCATCAATATACCCCGTCACCATAGCACACTCTATGAATGCCGTAGGGTGATTAGATGCTATCAGAATTGGCTGATCATCCGGCACACTGCTAAAATTATGCGGATAAATTTTTTTAAAAAACCCCCAATACATCAAATTAGAAAAAATCTCTATATAAGGATAGGCTTTGCCGGTACTTTTATGTCGGTTCCTCCATTTCATGGCGCAAATATCGATAATAAGAATTGAAGAATTGAGTACTTGAAGAATTGAAGAATGAATTTTTTATCCAATAAAAAACCCATTCGTTGGGCAACGAATGGGTTTTTTTAAGTAATTCACTACCAATAGCCCCTCAAAAACCATGGATAATAAAGCACTTGCTGCTTTTAAATATAAAATATACGATAAATTATTATATGTTTTGATGCCAAAAGGGGTTTGATGATGCCGTTTACTAAACTTTTAAAGTTTAGTAAACGTTTGATTAATAAATTAACCAAGTAAATATAAACGACATTTGATTTTACCACAAAAATTGTCAAAGAGCCATTTTTTTACAAAAAAATTATATTTACACCATTCAATTAATGCATTCCCGTGCAGTTTTACAGGGCTACGTGTTTGAAGCCCGTCACGGTCAGGTCTTTATTGATTGATCGCAGGTATTGATCTACTGATTGTTCGTTGTTTTTTACAAATTTCTGGCTCAGTAGGGTGCTTTCCTGAAAAAATTTGTTTAGGCGACCCAAAGCAATTTTTTCCAGCATTTCTTCGGCTTTGCCTTCATTGCGCGCCAATTCTTTACCAATTTCGATCTCTTTTTCGATGAGTTTTGGATCCATGTCGTCTTTGCTGACCGATACGGGGCCCATAGCGGCAATTTGCATAGCTACATCGCGACCAGCCTGCTCGTACTCGTTCTCGCGCATGTTGAGCGCCACTAATACCGAACGCTTGTTGTTCGAGTGGTTGTACGTCAGGATTTGAGCACCAGTGATGGGTTCATAACGGCCCAGTTCAATTTTTTCGCCGATAATACCATTTTGTTCTCCTACTTTCTCGCCAATGGTAACACTACCTTCATAGGGCAGGGCCAACAAGGTTGCTAAGTCATTCGGAAAATTTTCAATAGCAATTCCGGCAATTTTATTGGTCATTGCTATGAAATTATCGTTGCGAGCAACAAAGTCTGTCTCGCAGTTTAGTGCAACAATAGCCCCACGGGTTTGATTTGCATTGGTAAGGGCCACCACTACGCCTTCACTGGCGTTGCGATCTTCGCGCTTGGCAGCTTTAGAAATGCCCTTCTTACGCAGCCAGTCTTGAGCGACTTCGTAGTCGCCAGCACTTTCTTCGAGGGCTTTTTTACAATCCATCAGACCTGCGCCGGTCATTTGACGGAGTTTATTGATATCCGCAGCGGAGATTTTTACTTCCGACATAATATTTTTAAGGTACTAATTTGTGAATATGCTATTGTGCTCATTATTACACAAGGTATTTTGCACAAAGCACGTAATTAAGTGATTAGAGGAAAAAATGGTTGGCCAAAATATCAAAAATTTTTCAAATTTATGATATTCAGGCTGTTGCCAAAATATCGAAAATTTGAAAAAAAATTCCGATATTTAAAGATTAAGTAAGTAAATAGAAATAATCGCAGTTTTGAATTTCATTAATTACCTTATTATCAAGGGTTTGTGAAACTGTGGACGGTGGACTATTGACTGTGGACTACTTATTGGGCTGCCACGCTGACAGTTTCTTCTTTTTCGTCGCCTTTTGTTACTTTGCGTTCTTCCAAACCTTCGCGGATTGCTTCCACTAAGTAATTGGTAATGAACGAAATAGACTTAGAAGCATCGTCATTGCTCGGAATAGGGAAATCTACCAAAGTCGGATCGGAGTTGGTGTCCACCATTCCCAGCGTCTTGATATTCAGTTTGCGGGCTTCGGCAAGTGCCAAGTGCTCGTGGTGAATGTCAATGATAAACACTGCAGACGGGAGGCGATTGAGGGCGGCAATACCACCAATTTGGCGGTTCATTTTATCAAATTCGCGGCTCATGGTGAGGCGCTCTTTTTTAGTGATGCTCGTGAGCGAGGTATCAATCAGCATACGCTCGATGCCCTGCATTTTCTTCACCGATTTGCGAATGGTGGTGAAGTTGGTCATCATGCCACCCAGCCAACGCTCGGTAACAAACGGCATTCCTACGCTTTCGGCAGCTTTCTGCACGATGTCGCGGGCTTGCTTTTTGGTTGCTACGAACAAGATTTTTTTGCCGGCTTTTGCCATGGCTTTCATGGCAAGTGCAGAACGCTCTAAACATTCGGCAGTGCGGTTGAGGTCAATAATGTGTACCCCTTTGTGCTCCATAAAAATATACGGAGTCATTTTTGGGTTCCATTTTTTGCGCAGGTGGCCAAAGTGGCAACCGGCATCGAGCAATTCTTTATATGTGGGCTTTTGCATAATTCAAAAGCAATATGGTTGTAAGTGAATAAATTCTGTTGAATTTTCGAAAACCGTTTATTTGAAAACAACCGGAATAAATCCTTTTGTCCAAATAAAAAACGGATTTAACGCTTGGAAAACTGGAAGCGCTTGCGGGCTTTCGGTTGGCCGTATTTTTTGCGTTCGACTGCACGGCTGTCGCGGGTAAGGAACTTCCGTGTTTTGAGCGGCTTGCGGAATTCTTCGTTGATTTTCACCAAAGCACGGCTTAGGCCCATACGAACGGCTTCGGCCTGACCTTTATAGCCACCACCTTGTACGTTTACTCTGAGGTCATAAAGATTTTCAACACCTGTCACCACAAACGGGTCGGTCACATTGTGCTGAACGTGCATTTGCGGGAAGTATTCACGGTAGTCTTTACCGTTGATTGTGACTTTGCCTTCGCCCTTCATCAGATAAACGCGGGCAACGGCAGTTTTGCGACGCCCTATGGCATTAATTATTTCCATATTATAAATATATTATCTTTTTAGTGGATTAGAGAGCGATATTGCTTCCGGTTTTTGAGCAGCATGGGGGTGTTCCGGGGTGGCATAGACAAACAATTTCTTGTACATGTGGCGACCCAATTTGTTTTTGGGCAGCATACCTTTTACGGCGCGCTCCAAAATCCGTACAGGATGTTTATCCAGCATCATTTCAGCACCCACTACTTTGAGGCCACCGGGATGCAGAGAATAATCTTTGTACGTTTTTTGTTCCCATTTTTTGCCGGTAAAACGCACTTTATCTGCGTTTATGACAATGATATAATCGCCGGTGTCGGCGTGAGGGGTGTAGCTTGGCTTGTTCTTGCCGCGCAGGATGGAGGCGATCTTAGCACTCAGGCGACCTACCACCTGGTTTTCAGCGTTCACCACGTACCACGTGCGCACCGCTTTTTCGGTGCTGATGGAGTCCGTCCGGTAACTAAGCGTATTCATTACGTAACTGTTAAAAATTTTGACAAAATGACTCATTTGAGCCGCACAATAAGGTGCTTTTTCAAATGAAGGCGCAAAGGTAATACGACTTTTTTTGATACGCAAGTTATTTTGCAATTTTTTTTTAAAAAAATTGATAAGTGCTTGATAGTCAGTGTTTTTTTCGCCGTCTAAAAAAATATAACTATTGAAAAGGTGTACTATTATTTGTTGATAATCAATAGTTTGTGTAAAAATGCTACAAAAAGGTGTTTTGGACTGTTGATCGTGATTTAGGTGATTTATCTTTACCGGAAAAAGCATTTCAAAAGGTTTCTATTTATTCTTTCCAAAAGAAATCATACTAAAACATCAAAATACCAAAACACTAAAACATTAAAACACTAAAATACTAAAACATTAAAACACTAAAATACTAACTAAAAAACCCCTACTTTTGCCTTTTTCTACACGGAAGGCCACTGCATAAATATGCGCCGGGCTTACAATACCTTCCACCTCAACTGCAAAAACAGTGTCCGAACAGAACTTTGTTGATTACGTAAAAATTCTCTTTCGCTCCGGTAAAGGCGGAGCCGGAAGTGTACACTTTTATCGCGGGCCAGGGGTGCCTATGGGCGGGCCTGACGGCGGCGACGGCGGGCGCGGTGGCCACATTGTACTGCACGCCGATCCGCAGGAATGGACCCTGCTTTCGCTAAAATATACCAAACACGTGTATGCCAAAGATGGCCAAAACGGGCGTGGTGGACTCAAAACCGGATCCGATGGGGAAGACATTATGGTCAGGGTGCCGTTGGGTACGGTCGCCAAAGACGCTGAAACCGGTGAAGTACTCATGGAAATCACCGAACGCGGGCAGGAAGAAACCTTGTTGTCGGGTGGACGCGGCGGAAAAGGGAATAATTTTTTTAAAAATTCGGTCAATCAGGCACCCATGCACGCGCAGCCGGGCGAACCGGCTATTGAGCAATGGATTGTATTAGAACTCAAGGTTTTAGCGGATGTCGGATTGGTGGGCTTCCCCAACGCCGGTAAAAGCACGCTGCTGAGTGCTGTCAGCGCCGCCAAACCTAAGATTGGAGATTACCCGTTCACTACCCTCGTACCTCAATTAGGCATTGTTTCGCCCCGCGTCGGGCGCACCTTTATCATGGCCGATATACCGGGTATTATTGAAGGTGCCCATGAGGGGCGCGGACTCGGGCATCGTTTCCTCCGACATATTGAGCGCAACAGTATCCTGCTCTTCATGATTGCCTGCGATACGCCGCGTACACTTCAGGAGGAATACAATATTCTGATACATGAATTAGAGGAATTTAACCCGGATTTGTTGGATAAACCCCGCCTGTTGGCCATTACAAAATGCGATTTAATTGATGAGGAATTAGAGAAAATGCTGCGGGATACCCTGCCACCCGATATTCCTGCCCTGTTTATTTCTTCTATGACCAACAAGCATATACAGGCATTGAAAGATAAACTTTGGGAGATGTTGAATGAATAATAAAGGAGGAATTTCGCAACTTATTCTAATAAGGAAGTTAGTTCATGCAATTACTCTATCAACTAATTTATTCCCGTGCCGCTACTTAATAACCAGTCCATTCAATGGAAAAACTGCCTGATCCATCGCATATAGCCATCCACGCCTGGGCAGAAGATGACCAGCCACGCGAAAAATTATTGCAAAAAGGCCGACAAGCCTTGTCAGATGCCGAATTAATTGCTATTTTGCTGGGCTCTGGCAGCCGGGGTGAAAGTGCCGTTGCGCTGGCGCAACGTATCCTGCGGGGTGTGGATAACAACCTGCAGGAATTGGGAAAAATATCGGTAACTGATCTACAGAACCACAAAGGCATGGGAACTGCAAAATCGGTGACCTTGATTGCCGCATTGGAATTGGGTCGCCGTCGCCAGCTCTCCGACCTGCGTGAACGCCCCCGAATCAACAGCAGCCAGGACAGTTATAAAGCTATAGCGCCACTCATCAACGATCTGAGTCACGAAGAATTTTGGCTCCTCCTCCTCAACAGAAACAATGAAATCATTGGTCGAGAGCGACTCAGTACCGGTGGTTTTTCCAGTACAGTAGTGGATGTAAAAATGGTTTTTAAAATAGCCATTGATGCACGGGCGATTGCTTTTATTGCTGTACACAATCACCCTTCCGGTAATCTAAACCCCAGTCAGGCTGATGAAATCATCACGAAAAAATTACTGGAAGCATCAAAAATTTTGGAAATTCAGTTGTTAGACCACCTCATCATTTCAGAACAGGGATATTATAGTTTTAGAGATCACGATAAGATGTAATATGAAACTTTTAGATCAATACATAGTTCGCAAATATCTTTCTACCGTTTTTTTTGTGTTGCTCATCGTCACGATGATCTCGGTAGCCATTGATGTGAGTGATAAAATACAGAATTTCATCTCCCGGCCTTGTACCGTAAAGGAGATTTTGTTCACCTATTACCCGGGTTTCATGATTCACATGACGGGTTTGCTCCTGCCCATTTATACCTTAATCGGAGTGGTCTTTTTTACCTCGCGATTGGCATTCAACGATGAAATTTTATCTATACTCAATGCCGGTGTCAGTTTTGGGCGTTTACTCCGGCCCTATCTCATAGGGGGGTGTCTCGTGGGTGGGCTGCACCTGACGATCAACCATTTTTTAGCACCCACCTTCAATAAATCGCGGTTGTGGTTTGAGCACACTTATATATGGCTTGATCAGGACAAAGGGAAAACGAGCAATGTGCATATACTGCTGGAACCCGAAGTGAAAGCCTACGTGCGGGGTTATAACAAAGCCAGCAAAACCGCTTCCGGGTTGCGCTTAGAACACTTTCAGGGTAATCGTGTATTGAGCATATTGGATGCAGAAACAGCGACCTTCAAAAAAGAACCCAATCACTGGGAACTCACCAATTATTCGGTGCGTACTTTTGACGGACTTCGCGAAACTTTTCAAAAGCACATTCTTCCATTAGACACGGCTATTAACCTAAAACCGGAGGACTTTGTGTATTTCCAAAACCAGAATGAAGAGATGACCACACCGGAGTTGTATGAAGTCATTGCGCGCGACCGCGAGCGCGGAGCTTTTAACAAATCGTATGAAATAGAGGTGCACCGCCGCACCGCCGATGCCGCTACCAATATTATCCTGACGATCATTGGTTTAGCGGTAGCCGGCCGTAAGGTGCGCGGCGGTATGGGCCTGCACGTAGCCATAGCCATTGGCATCGGGGCCTTGTTTGTGTTGCTGTCCAAATTTGCCAGTTCCTTTGCCAGTAGCGGAACGGTTCCCGTCGCGGTGGGTATGTGGATTCCCAACCTGATCTTTATGGTAGTGGCGGCGGTGTTGGTTACGAGGGCGCAAAAATGAGGAAGTACATCATCGTTCACAATCTGGTATGTACTTGGCGTCTGTTATACATTCCGGTTCCCGTGCGACTTATGGCCCTTCGGCAGACGATGAAGAGGTCATGTTAAAATATCTCCATTTCAGTAATAAAACGACATAAACCTTGCCAAATACCCACGTATCCGGCAAGGTTTATGTTTGCTAAATGGAAGCGCAAAAGGACAAAAAAATCAACTTTTGTGGTTCAAAATTTATTGTTTCATCACTTTACGGAAGTGCCACTGATTTTCCGAATCGCGCACCCTCAAAAGGTACAGGCCATTGGTCAGCGCAGGCATTTCCAATGCAACCGATGGTTCCGTACCGCTGAATTGCCATTCCTGTAGTACTTTTCCCGTCAAGTCAAACAAGCGTACTGCTGCAATAGCCCCTTCGTCGAGTGATACCGTCATAGTATTATTAAATGGATTGGGGCTGGTGCGAAGCGTGGTAATGGCGGTACCCATTTCTGCTGTTGTTGTTTCCGAGCGATCTCCAACACCATCGCCAATACCCGCTGCTGCACAAATTTGTATCGGAGCGGAAGGCAATTGCACTATTATCGTTGGCAGCAGGACGACGGGTATTTGCAGCGGAACCGATATAATGATTTCTGCCATCGGTCTTAGGCTGTCACCGGCCGGCTGCAATCCAAAAACGCCCTGACAGGCTGCCGGCTGCATTTCCACGAAGGTACGGGTAGTATTGACGGGCAAATTGCGGTATTTTCCTACCGAAAATGTGCGATTATTGGGCATCGTAATGGTTTCTATCTGGCGCACTACGCCGATCAGATCGGATGCCGGCGGAAGATAAATGGCCGGTGTTCCTGCAATCAGTGCACCATTGCCGCCATTGTAGCGAGAACGGTTAAAACGCAAAACACCATTGTCCAAATGGGAGAGCAATACGCCTCCATTTTCAAACCGCACGGAACGGATCGTCCAGTTATTGGTATTATACGTCGTACCCGCTACAAAATTAGTCCAAGTTCCATTCATTTGCGAAATATTGAACAGGACATTACCGACGACATTGGCAGTGGTCTGCACAAACATATCGCGGAAATTTCCGCTGCGGCCAATGCTCACATAGTTGATCTTGCGACACGAAAGTGCCGTGCAAAGGCTGTAAGCAGTTACTGCTCCCACAATGACACCCGTGGCAGGGTCAACTTTAAATACTACCGACCGGCCATTGTTTTGATCTACACCAGCCAATACCAAGCCATTGACACCGTCATTCATCAGACATTGACCAAAGGTGACAAAATTGCGATTGGCTAAAGGGTACAGGCGGAACCAACCCAAAGCATTGATATTGAGATCGGTACGAAAAGCAAAAACGTGCTGGCGATTGTTGAAAAATACCGTACCGGAAACATATAGAAGATCACCAACCAATAAAATATTGGAAACAACGGGTCTTAAAAGCGTAGTAGGCAACACAACCCTGCGAGAAGCTATAATGATACCGTTAGCACTGTTAACCCGTGTCACAAAGATATGTTCCCGCGTACCGGCTGCCAGCACTTCATCTACCGTACCAGCAAAGAAATAGGAACTTGCGCCTTCCGTAAATTTGGCACCGCGCAGGTTGCGCACCGTGATACCAGCCGGAATGGCATAGTTGAAAACCGGATTTACCACAGCGCCGGTTGCGAGGTTGTAAGGTTGAATGGAAGTACCAAACAGGTTGGTGGCATTTGCCTGAAAGCGCACTAAACCCGCTGGCAATGCAGCGGCGACACTATTGCGCAAATCGTAAATATTTTCAAAGGAATAAGGAGAATTTGGGGTGGCTGTGAGTTTAAATTGTTGAGCAGTAACGGAGACTGCAAAGGAAAGGCACAACAGGATCGTGCAGGATAAGTTTAGAATGTTTTTCATTAGTAAAAAATAAAAATTGTTAGCATTGGTTGCCTACTCTGTTCGCTTTTGGGCTACCGCGCCCCGTCGAATTAGTTTCAAATGGAAAAATAAAAACAAAAAATGCTTGTTTTTCATTAGTTCCATTATGCACTACAACAAAATCCGGGGTAATTTTGTCTTAAACGCGTTTCTCGAACTATTAAACGTCAGATATTGCCCGATCGTTCCTGAAAGGGCAATATTTAACGGAAAATCGGAAAAATTACTGGAAATTAAGTAGGTGGGGTCGTCCACACGTGATCGAAAGTAAGTAGGTTGGGTTGTCCACGCCCGACCACGCGCGATCGGCTGCCACGTTTGGTCATTGCAAAAAAAGTAGGTCAGGCCGTGAACGACCTGACCTACTTTTTTTTCGTTATATGGTCGGGCAGGGATGCCCCGACCTACGTTGCCGGGCACAGATGACCCCACCTACGCTACAACATTTTATTACATTCTGCCAGCAGCCATTGTGCTTTTGGCAGGCGGCGGTAGTTTGGATCATTTTCGGGAAAAGCGCGTTTAAGGTACAACTCCAATTCTTTTTTGGCTTCTGCATACCGTTTGACATGGAAGAGGCTGTCGCTTTTCTTCAAACGGGCCAACCAGTACAAAGGTTCCAGCGGCACCGTATTTTTAAAGGTAGTTTCAAAATCAAGGATAGCAGCTTCCCATTCATTTCTCAGCATATTTACTTTTCCCCGGCCATACCAGGCATCGGCATTTTGCTGATAGATGTCTATACTTTTTGAAAAGTCATAGAGGGCATCTTTAAAATTGCCCAATTTATAATTTACATAACCACGGCGTTCGTAAGCGCGAGAATGGCGCTCGTATTTTTCGATGGCGCGGCTCAATGCCTCGGTGGCTTCTATTTCCATACCGCCTTGGCGCACCAGTTCGCATCCGCGCTGAAATTCTATCACGGCAGCTTTATCACTTGTGGGCTCAATATGGCTAAAACCCAATATTTTACCGTTGTCCACGCACCACCCGCGGACCGTACCGGTCACGGCATATTGGGCTACCTCTTTAAACAAAGCGGTAGTGCTGCGCCAGTTCTTTTCAGAGCTCATGATGGTCTGCTGGGGCACCGTGAGGGAAAAATGTTCTTCACTGAATACATTTTCTGCTTTAAACAAAACGTCTGCTTTAAAGTACGTTTCGGTACGAGTCATCCAATGTTTCAGCACCATGTCGTAGGTGCGTTGAGAGCCAAATTCGAGCCGACCTTTAAAAATTAATTTGCACGGTTGCGCGTTCATAACTTTCTGCCATTTAATATGCTGAATAGATGTAATTTTAGACGCAAAAAAAAAATAAAGTTTCGTTTGTCTTGAAGTATCAAAAACAGAAGGACTTGTTACTGCGAAATACACATCCATCACAATGTAGTAACAAACAAGTTTTACACATCTAAACTTTTAAGGTTTGAGTGTTAAAAAAAATTGAGCGAAATGATCTTAAAAAATAGTACCCTCCGGAAGAAAAATGGGACAGTTGAATGGTACTGTCCGGAGAAATAGTTGTACTACCAACGACACAGACTACAAAGATACAGCATTCTAACATAATAAAGCAAATGTTGTTTAACATTTTTTTAATAAATATTTTTTGTTTTGAATAAAAATCAAAAATAAAATATGGTTAACACCGCATACTATAACAACTATCTCTATAAAATCTCTTATTTTACCGAAACACTTTTTTTATTTATATTGTTTGCCATGATAAAAAAATTTTTCACATTTGCGCCGCATAATTTTAACAATTAATTAATATTCAAACAAAACACTATTTGTTTTATAATAAAATGACTTATGACTGAAAAACGACTCTTTGAATATTTAACCGATCAATTGGAACAGCACCCCCAGGAAAAGGCATTTGGCCGAAAAGTAGATGGAAAATGGGCGTATTATTCTACTGCTAAAATGGTGGACACCGTCAATCGGTTGAGTGCGGGCTTCCTCCAATTGGGGCTTCGTCCCGGCGACAAGGTAGCAACAGTAGTGTATCAAACGACCCCGGAATGGGTAGCGGTTGATTTTGCATTACTGCAAATTGGGGTACTCCATATTCCGATGTATCCTACTATCAGCGCCCGGGAATATGCGTACATTTTGAACGAATCAGCAGCTGTGTATTGCATTGTGGGAGAAGGAGATTTGTACGAAAAAGTAGCTGCCGCCCGGCAGTACAGCGATCAGGAAATCAACCAGGTGCATATTAAGGAAATATTTACTTTTTACCCTCATGAGACGGCTCGTGGCTGGGAGGCGCTGCTGGTACCAGAAGGGATAAACCTTTTCGAAGTGGATAGCATCAAAAAAAATATCCAGTTAGACGATTTGGCTACCCTGATTTACACATCGGGTACTACGGGCAACCCAAAAGGCGTGATGCTCACCCATCGGAACATCTCCTTCAATGTGGAAGCTATGCGGACCAACCTGCCGATGCAACCCGGTGACCGGGGTCTTAGTTTTTTACCCGTCAGTCATGTGTTTGAACGGGTGGCCGTCTATGCTTATATTGCTTATGGGGGTAACATCTCTTTTACCGGAACCGACAATCTGGGCGGAGAAGCGGGCGACCTGAAAGCCATTCAACCGCATTTTTTCACCTGTGTACCACGACTGTTGGAAAAAGTATATGAAAAAATTTACAGTAAAGCCACCGAACTGAGTGGCCTCAAACGCTTTTTGTTTTTTTGGGCGATGCGTTTAACGGAGTTTTGGTTTTTTGACCAAAAATACAACACCTGGCAACGAATTCAATGGGCAATTGCCCAAAAACTCATCTTTTCCAAGTGGCGGCAGGCTTTGGGTGGCTGTGTGAAAGGCATCATTACCGGAGCCAGCGCCTGCCCGATGCACATCATGCGCACATTCAATGCCGCCGGAATTCCGGTTAGGGAAGGATATGGGATGACCGAAGCGGCACCTGCTGTCTCCTTCAGCCGTTTTGAACGCGGCGGGGCCAAATTGGGTACGGTAGGGCCAATTATTCGGGGTATTGAGGTTCGGATTGATGAAGCGGGCGATTATGGCATTGGGGAAGGTGAAATTTTGGTAAAAAGCCCTGGCGTAATGGTCGGCTATTACCGACAACCCGAGAAAACAGCGGAAATGATTCGGGAGATTAATGGCGAACGCTGGTTGGTTACCGGTGATATAGGGATGCTGATAAAAGACGAAAAGGGAAATGCTTTTTTGAAAATAACAGACCGCAAGAAAGAGTTGCTCAAAACCAGCGGTGGCAAGTACGTGGCACCTACTCCCATCGAATCGCGTCTTAAAGAGCATCACTTAGTAGAACACGCCATGGTAGTGGGCGAAAACCTCAAATTTGTTTCTGCGCTGATTGTCCCCATGGAACAAGGGCTAAAAGAATGGTGCCACAAACACGGTATTACCTGGACCAACCTCAATGAAATGTTGCGGCACCCACGGGTACAGGAGCGTTACCAAATGCTTATAAACCGGGTCAATCCGTACTTTGGACACGTGGAGCAAATTAAAAAATTCTGTTTGCTGTCTGCGCAATGGGAACCCATAAAGGCCGATGGCTCAGCAGCAGAACTCACCCCCACCCTCAAAATGAAACGAAGGGTGATTATGCGGAAATATGAAAAAGAGATTCATGCGATGTATGGGATACGGGAATGACTTAATTATTTCACATAAAACCTGACTCCGACACCGCCGCCGATATTGCCGTCTGTGCGTTCAATAATGGCCAACCGGGGCGTTATTTGGGCAAATATTTCTAATTTTTTGATATAAATATTCAACCCAACAGTGCCACTGATGCCAAATGCACCCGCATTGTCGCGCCAGCGCCCCCGTTCACGCACACCAATAAACGCCCCCGGACCATAGAAATAATTCATGCGGGGTTCATTGGCTAAGGAATGTTCCCACAGCCCGTGTACATTGACAAAAAAGTAGTCGTCAAAATCCCAAGCCGCCAGCACATCGTAGTTCAGGTTGCCTACACGGTTGAAACGCAAGGATAATCCCGTAGGGTCTCCAAATTGCGCACCGATGCCCACACTTTGAGCCGATAGAGCAAGCGTGGCAATAAAAAACGTAAAAAGAAGAATAAAACGAGTCAATAGTGATTGGTGTTTTTAGTGTTTTGGTGTTTTAGTGTTTTGGTGTTTTGGTGTTTTGATATTTTAGTGTTTTGGTGTCTCCTTCCGGGTTAAAACCCCTAATCGTTTTTGTTATCCCGGAATTAGTGTCTCATGTCTGGTGTCTGGTGCCTCATGTCTTGTGTCTCATGTCTGGTGTCTGAAGTCTGGTGTCTGAAGTCTTGTATCTCATGATGTGTTCCGCGCTATCGTCGGTCGTGGATGACCCGACGTACGGTACGCTCTACGGGCTTTTGTGTACTTTTGTTTCTTTTGTGTTTCAAAAACTACGTTACGGGGCTTCTGTGATGTGTTCCGCGATATCGTCGGTCGTGGACGACCCGACGTACAGTGCTTGTGTCTTGTGTCTCAAGTCTTGTGTCTCAAGTCTGGTGTCTGGTGTCTTGTATCTCAAGTCTTGTGTCTGAAGTCTTGTGTCTGAAGTCTCATGATGTATTCCGCGCTATCGTCGGTCGTGGATGACCCGACGTACGGTACGCTCTACGGGCTTTTGTGTACTTTTGTTTCTTTTGTGTTTCAAAAACTACGTTACGGGGCTTCTGTGATGTGTTCCGCGATATCG
>Ga0209181_10004340_pt1 | contig 21204 bp, 20 predicted proteins | sample MAT05_FD_187208 | JGI IMG/M metagenome (GOLD analysis project Ga0209181, IMG submission 187208) | Freshwater microbial communities from Lake Fryxell liftoff mats and glacier meltwater in Antarctica - MAT-05 (SPAdes) (version 2) | ecosystem: Environmental > Aquatic > Freshwater > Ice > Liftoff... | reverse complement strand
GTTGTCCTCGTAGACGGGCGCTTCGACCATCGCGAGCAGGAACGTGGCGCCGGACTGCCTGAGGCCCGCGTTCATTTGGCACTGGACCCTCATGCTGCCGGCTCGTGCGGTCGAGAACACCTGCTGCGGCAACGCAGACCTGTTCGGCGACGCGGTGCGGCCATCAAAGTCAGCGTAATCTCGCTGCGCCGTCGTGCCTGAGGTGGTCACGAGGCTGTCCGCCGGCGCAAAGGTTCCACCGAGGCGCGGCAGCCGATGCATCTCACCCGCCGTCGAGCCCCAGACACCTGCCTGCGCCGCCTCGGTGACCTTCATCTGGGTGAACGTCACTTCAGTGAAGTGGATCCCGAACATCAGCACCGTGACAAACACCAGGATGCCCAGCGCCGTCTCCACAATCGCCTGCCCGCGTGAGGCGCGCTTCATGGCGTCCCCTTGAAGCCGTTGGCAAGCAGCGAGTCGAACGCACGCGCGGCCCACGGAGCACCCGCGCGGGTCATCGTGTCTTCAATGTCGCCCCCGTTCGCCGCGCGATCCGTGTCGGCGCGGGTGATGCTGCCGCGCCAGTAGGGGTTGAAGAGGTTCGGCGGCTCGGCCCAGTGGTCGGCGCGGTGGTAGTAAACGATGCCCGTCGAGTAGCCGAGCTGGCGCGAGATGTCGGCGACGCCTGCTCCGTCGCGAATCCAGATGCCCGAGTTGGCGGCGCTGCTACCCATGCTGCCGCTGTGAAGGCTGAACTTGGTCGTGCCTGTGAACCGGAAGTCGAAGAAGAGGTTGAAGGGGTCGCGCGGAGCGGTGTGGGCGTCCTTCACCACCGTCACCGGCAGCTTGGGCTGGGCGTTGTTGTCGTCGGAGTCCTGAACCTTGAGAAGGTTGTAGTCGACGAAATTGCTCCACGCGCTGGGGCAATTGAGAAGACACGCCGCATTCGTGCGGTGGGTCGCGTGAAACACCGGAGTCAATGGAATCAGAACCAGAATCGGAACCGGCACCGGGTTGGGCCCGACGGGGACCTGGATGACGATGCCGAAGCCGCCCAGGTGGCCGTTGAACCCAGGACTGCTTGCCACGATTCCCACCGGCATCAGCACCCACCGGAGCGGCCGCCGCGCCCAGGGCCCCGTCCACGTCACCTGGCCAAGGCCATGGTCATCGGCCATCGCCAGCTTGCTGTTCGTAGAGAGCATCGTGTTCTGGTGAATGTTCGGCACCGAGCCAAAATAGGCATTGCCCATGTTGACGTAGGTAATGTCTCTGACGGCTCCGACCCGTAGGTAGGCCTGTCGCAGCATCGCGTCGACGCTGTTGGGCAGAATTGAGTAGCTGGCCCGGTTCGCGGTGAACGGGTGACCCCGGGCGCCCATCGACGCCATCACCGCATGACGGTCAGACGCGATGAGGTTGGTTTGATTGATGGCACCGACGAGCCCCGCGAAGGGACCCGCCGCGAAGCCGACCTCGCGCTTGGCGACGTCAGACGCATTGCCGGTGGGAACAGTGAAGTTGCCGCGGCCGCCTCCTGCAGAGCGGTTGACCACCCGCCGCGCCAGGTTCTGGTTGTCGAGGTACCCGTGCAGGTGCCTCATCACTGCATCGGTTTGCCCCAGGTACAGCATCATCGCCGCTGTGCCTGTGGAGTTGGCCTGAAGGGCCGCGGCTGTATCGAGTGGATAGTACAAGCCCATCAATCGAATGAACTCGAGCAGCACGGGGATGACCCGAGTGAACGTGATCATCGCCGCCACGACGATTGCCAGCGGGCAGAGCGGGCACCACGGGCAGGGGTTGCACATCGTCAGCTGGTTGGCGATCTCCAGCGGGTAGTAGATCATCAGCTGGAAGAGGATGCCGTACCAGATGGACGAGAAGCTGATCGCGCTCTGGATTCCGAGCATCGCGGTCATGTGCGCCATCGTCACTCGGTTGGTCAACGCGAGGACATTGAACGTGCGGGCGACGGCGACCGAGGTGGAGTAGGCCGCCTGATCAGCGACGATCTGCAGCTCCATCTTTGCTTTCGCCTTGGTGCCGAACGACAGCGTCATGCACACCATCAGCGTCACCAGCATCATGCCCAACGCAGCCATCACCAGGGCTTGACCGCGCGACAAGGGACGACGAACCGGGAGGGAAGGGTTCATAGGGTCGAGGGGGTGCCGGGGCAGTTCTTAAGGCCGGGAGGTGCGTAGTTCGCGCGCTTCATCGGGGTCATCATTCGCATCGTGGACGTCGCGATGATGGGGAAGACGTAGTCGTTGTTGGTGAGACGCACGGCGAGCTCATTTCGGACCTCGGCCATCAACGTGTTCGACGCCGACGACCAGTTGGTCGCGCGCATGTTGATCATCAGCGGGTTCTGCGCGCTGTAGGCCTGGATGCCGTAGTGCGCGAGCATGATGCGGGCGATGACCCAGTTCGCGAAGGGCACCTTCATCGGGAACCAGAAGATGACCTGGGTCTCGAGCGTCATCGCCCCGAGGCTCTGGTCGAAGTTGTTGTCGGCGGGACCACCGTAGGCCCGACGGCCACCGAGGTCGCGCACGATCCACAGCACCGTGCTGTTCAGCGACTGGCTCGAGCCGGTGCCGACGTTGATGTTCTTGTTGTTGTAGTTGTTGAAGGCGTAACGGCCAAAAGCGGCCCCGACGTTCTGATCGACCGGGATGCCGTTGTTCTTCGCGAACGGCTCGATTGCGGGCAGCAGCTGAAGGATGCCCGAGTGAAGCATTCGCTGGCAGTTGCCGTGGTTGAGGCTGCCCGTGCGCGTCACCTGAAAAGCCGCGAGTTGCGTGAGCACCCGTGCGTGCATCATCATGAACAGCTGCATGGTACCCAGCAGCATGAAGAGCATCAGCGGCATGGTCAGCGCCGCTTCGACGGCGGCCTGCCCACTCTGCGAGCCGGAAACTTTCTTCGAGAGGCTGGTGCGCGGGGTACCCATTGACATGCTGGAGAATGCGCCACGGAACTTTTGAACTCCATCGGATCTCTGGACGTAACGCGCGGTTTTTCGGCCCACCTTTGGTCACCACAGAGGTCCGCCGCTGGTCTTCCGTTCAGCACCCGATTGCCCCATCGATTGTTCGAGTTTTGAGATTCGATCATGGGGAAAAGGTCTGTTAGAAGACAGGCCATGAAAGCCAAAATCTTTCTGACTGCCGCGGTGATGGTGTTGGGCTCCTGCAGCGCGCCGCCGGCGAAGGAGCCAGCAAAGCCGCTGGTCACCCCGGTTGGTACGACCTTCGGCCCGATGGCGAGCACTGAGATCGGCCCCGCCGGCGGAACGGTGCTGTCGAGCGACGGCCTGCTGACGCTCACGTTCCCCGCTAACGCGGTGGACAAGGCGACGATGATTTCGGTTCAGTCGATCAGCCCCGAAGCCCCTGGCGGCGTCCGCGCGTGGCGGCTCGGGCCCGAGGGAACCACCTTCAAACAACCCGTGCAGCTCGCGATGAAGTACGGCGACGTGGACGTCATCGGCAGCGCGCCCGAAGCCCTCGAAATCGGCTACCAGACGGCCTCAGGAGTCTGGGGCGTCCTGAAGCAGTTCAGCCTCGACACCACCGGCAAGCTGCTGACGGCGAGCACCACCCACTTCTCTGACTGGTCACTGCTGCAGGGCCTTCAGCTGCTGCCGACAGACGCGAAGGTGCTGATCGGCGAGAGCGTCACCCTCACGGTCAACACCTGCGCTTTGGTCGATTTGGGCAATGACCTCGTCAGCCTCCTCGCCCTGTGCGAGCCCGAAGAGCTGGTGTTGCGCACGGCCGATTGGTCGGTCAACGGCAAGGTCGGCGGGACGCCGAAGCTGGGCACTGTCACTGGCCGAGAGACGGGCATTGGCACTTTCACAGCGCCGATGGACAAGCCTGAGCCGGCAGTGGTGAGCGTCAGCACCGTCTTCACCCGCGCTCGCCGCAATGGCCCCAAGGGACTGCTGGTGTCGAACATCACCATCGTCGACATGAAAGGCTGGTCAGGGCACATTTCATACGAGGTCAACGGTTCGGCAACGGCCGTTGAGATTAACAAGCCTGGCCGGGCGACCACCGAGAGGGAGACGGTGTGGACCCGCACCGGCCTGGGTGACATTCGGTTCGAACCAGGTCTCCTTGAGAATTCGATGAAGGTTGCCGCCGGCTCAGCCACATGGAACGGGTCGTGGGTTGAAACCACCGTCAACACGAACCCTGAGGGCAGCTGCCCCCACGTGAACACGGTCATCTCCGAGTCTCACCTCTCTGGCACTGCGGACAACCCGGCCGACCAGAATACGATTCACATGCTGAGCATCACGGGCGACAAGTACCAGATGTCCATCAACAGCCTGGGGGGGAACACCACCGGCACCGAGCGCCGAAAAGAATCTGGGACGGTGTCGGGTTCCAACTGCACTCCGCCTGTCAACGTCGACCTGACAACCGCAGGAGGTGGCCTCATCCCGGTCGAGACGATGGTCATCGAAGGCACCATCAACCCTAAGACGCCAAACGTCATCACGGGTTCGAGCAAGGTCGCCTACGGCACCCAGCTGCCGATCGACACCTACACGATTACCTGGAAGTTCGTAAAGTAGGCCGCCCTACTTTACTTTCATCGAGCGGGTGTCGAGGGCGTACTTCTTGACCAGCCGCTCGATGCTCTTTCGGTGAAGGCCGCTCTCACGGGCGGCGCGGCTGATGTTGCCATCGCAGCGGCGCAGCACCTGGGTGATGTACTCGAGCTCGAAGTTCTCGAGCAGCTGCTCCTTCGCGTCTTTGAAGCTCAGGTGCTCATTGAAGGGCAGCGGCTGCTCTTTCTGCTGACCCTGCACGCGCGCTGGCAGGTGGCCGACATCGATTTCGTCGCCGTCAGTGAACGTCAGCACATGGCTGAGCACGTTCATCAGCTCGCGGATGTTGCCGGGCCACGGGTAGGCCTGCAGCACGCTCAAGGCGCCGGGTGAGAAGTGCTTCCGCCCGTGCTTCGAGACGATTTCCGGGTCAGCGAGCTCTTTGCGGAGGATGTGCGGAATGTCGTCGCGGCGCTGGCGCAGGGGCGGCAGCTGAATGCCGATGACGGACAGCCGGAAGTAGAGGTCTTCGCGGAAGTTGCCAGCCTGAATCTCTTTGACGAGGTCGCGGTTGGTGGCGGCGATGAGGCGAACATCGACCTCGAGCACTTCGTTGCCGCCGACGCGCCGCACTTCGCGGTTCTCGAGCACGCGCAAGAGCTTCGGCTGCAGGTCGAGCCGGAGCTCGCCGAGCTCGTCGAGAAAGATGGTGCCGCCGTTGGCGCGTTCGAAGGCGCCGGGCCGCGAGTTGACGGCGCCGGTGAAGGCCCCCTTCTCGTGGCCGAAGAGCTCGCTCTCGATGAGGTTGGGCGGAATCGCGCCGCAGTCGAGGACCACCATCGGGCCTTTTTTTCGCGAGCTGTTCTCGTGAATCGCGCGGGCCACCAGCTCTTTTCCGGTGCCCGTCTCGCCTTGGATGACGACCGAGACGTCCATCGGGGCAATCTTTTTGATGAGGCCGAAAATCTGCCGCATCTTCACCGACTGGCCGACCATGTCGCCCAGCTGGCCGTCGCGGTCGGGCTCGACGGTGACCTCTTCGTCGATGGGCGAGAACGTCAGGGTCGAGCTGCCCGCGCGCATCTGCGAGCCAGGCGAAAGGTACGCGCGTTCGATGCGGCGGCCGTCGAGGAAGGTGCCGTTGGTCGAGTTGAGGTCGACCAGCAGGTAGCCGCGTTCGGTGTACTGAATCTCGAAGTGGTGGCGGCTGGCGGTGCGGTCTTCCGAGAGGACGAGGTCGTTGCTCGAGTGGGCGCCGATGCGAATGCGCTCTTTGTCGCTGATGAGCTCTTTCGTTTGATCCGGCCCCGCGCTGACGGTGAGGCGGCACTTGCGCACCTTCAGCGTGGTGCGGTTCTCGACCACCAGCGTGTGGGTCGCGGTGATGTGCGCTTCTTCGAACGGGTCGAGGTAGGTCGCCTCGCCCGGGCTGGTCATGATTTCGTCTTGAGGATTTTCCTTCGGGAGATTGGACATGTCGAAGTGAGCGACAGACCATAGCGACTCGCCTTAAGTCTTGTCGCGCATGTCGACGCCCCGCACCCGCAAGAAATCGCCGTCGGCAGCTTTGGGGCGCATCGGCATTCTCTCGCGAAAACGTGAGCTGTACTCGACCTCGCGGCTGGTCGCGGCGATCAAATCGGCAGGGCACCGGGCCGAGGTGATGGACACGCTGAAGTGCTCGATGGTGCTCGGGCCCGAGCCGCGGATGCTCTACAAGAATGCCGAGCTCGGAAAGCTGCGGGTGGTGCTGCCGCGCATCGGCGCCTCGATTACCCAGTACGGCGTGGCGGTGGTCGGCCACCTCACGGCGATGGGGGTACCGGTGGTCAACGACGCGCCGTCGATCGCACGAAGCCGCGACAAGCTGCGGTGCCTTCAGCTGCTGTCGGGCGCGGGCATCGACATTCCACGCACGGTGATGGCGCACGACGGCAGCAACATTCGGCTGCTGGTCGAAGAGGTGGGCGGGCTGCCGGCGATCATCAAGCTGCTGCGCGGCACCCAGGGCGTCGGGGTGATGATCGCGACGACGATGAAAGAAGTGGCGACCATCTTCGACACCTTCTGGGAGCTCGGGCAGGAGATTTTCATCCAGGAGTTCATCGCCGAATCGAAGGGCCGCGACGTGCGCGCGCTGGTGGTCGGCGACGAGGTGGTCGGAGCGATGCGCCGCAAGGCCCGCAAGGGCGAGTTCCGCAGCAACATTCACCGCGGGGGTGAGGGCAAGCCCATCAAGCTGCCGCGCGAGTACGCGGACATCGCGGTGAAGGCGGCGCAGACGGTGGGCCTGGGCATCTGCGGGGTCGACATGCTCGAGGCGCGCAACGGCCCGAAGGTGATGGAGCTCAACTCGAGCCCCGGCTTCGAGGGCCTCGAGCAGGCGACGGGCAAGGACATCGCCGGGGCGATGGTGCGGCACGCGCTGAACTTCTCGGCCCGGCCCGCGATTTGAAGATTCTGCAGTCTGGCTGCGTCTGAGCCATTCGTTGAACTCTGGAGGACGACACATGCGCTCGATGGTTCCCCTCGCCTCGGCGGCCCTGGTGCTGCTGCTGAGTGGTTGCCGCGTGACAACCCGCGAGTACGTGGTGCGCGACGACGTCTACCGGGAAGACCGGGTGGTCGTGAGCTGCGACCCGCAGTACCCGTGCACCAACACCTACTACTGGGACGAGTGGCGCGAGGTGTACGTCTACTACGACGGCTACCGGTACTGGGACGCGACGGGCCTGCCGGGCACGTACCCTGAGCCGCCGCCGAACATCACCTACTACGCGCCGCCCTACGGCTACGTGCCGCCGTCGAGCTACCGCCCGCCACGGGGCCGGTACCGCCAGCCTCCGGGCTACGTCTCGCCGAACTACGACCGCCCCCCGATGCACGAGGCCGACCGCACGAATCCGCGCCCGCCGCCGGGCCAGGGGTGGGGCGATACGAGCCAGCCCGCGCGCCCTCCTCCGGGCAACGGCTACGGAGACACGCGCGGCAACCAGTCGCCTCCCCAGGGCTCGCCGCCGCCGGGCAACAGCAATGGCGGTGGCTTCTTCAACCCGCCGCCGCGTGGCCAGAGCAACCCGCCGCCTGAGCCGATTCCTCCGTCGGGCAACGACCGCCCGCCGACGCCGACCCCATCGCCAGACCGCGGTGGCTTCTTCCAGCCGCTGGGGCCAACGCCGCAGGGTCGCAGCGACCGCAATGCGCCATCGCCCGACCTGCCTCCGCCGGGGCAGCCCGCCCAGCCGCCGCAGCCGTTGGGTGGGGGCAACATTCGGCAGCCGGCGAACCAGGCGCCTCCTCCTCCTCCTCCTCCTCCTCCTCCGTCAGGAAATGGCTTCTTCGGTGGCAATGGCCGCCAGCCCGACACCACGCGTCCGGCGGAGCCGCAGCCTTTCGGCGGTGGCTACGTGCGCCAGCCGGCCCCTGCACCTGAGTCGCTGCCTCCATCGGAGCCGCAGCCCTTTGGCGGTGGCAACGTGCGCCAGCCTCCGCCCCAGCCGCAGCCGGTGCGGCCTTCGGAGCCGCAGCCTTTCGGTGGTGGCAACGTGCGCCAGCCTCCGCCCCAGCCGCAGCCGGTGCGGCCTTCGGAGCCGCAGCCCTTTGGTGGTGGCAACGTGCGCCAGCCTCCGCCCCAGCCGCAGCCGGTGCGGCCTTCGGAGCCGCAGCCTTTCGGTGGCGGCAACGTGCGCCAGCCCGCTCCGCAGGAGGAGCCGCCGCGACCGCAGCCAGTGACTCCGCCGCAGACGAACCCGGGCCGGCTGCCCCAGCGGGAACTGCCGTACAAGGTCGACCTGCCGCCGGTGCCCTCGCAGCCGTTGCCGAAGCGCGACACGTTTGATCAACCGCCTCCGCCTCCGACGGCCACGCCGAACAACCCGCGCCGTCCGCAGCCGGGTCAGCCGCCGGTTCCGGGGCAGCCAGTGCCGGGAGAGCCGGGGCCGCAGCCGTTCCCGACTCGCTGACCTTTGGCCTTCACCCCGACCCGCCCGTTTCGCCCGGCGCGTGGACTCACCTCGCCGCACGCGCAGACCCTCTATGCGTCGTTCGCCCGAAGGCCCGCGGTGCCGGCTGACCTGGTGCGCGAGCGGTGGAAGACGCCCGACGATGACTTCGTCGACGTCGACCTGCTGAAGGGAAAGCCGGGCGCGCCCCGGTTGCTGTTGCTGCATGGGCTCGAAGGCTCGTCGCGCTCTGGCTACATCGTGCAGTTGCTGCAGGGAGCGGCCGCGCGTGGCTGGTCGGCGATGGCGCTGAACTTCCGGTCGTGCAGCGGCGAGCCGAACCGGCAGGCGCACGCGTACTCATCGGGTGACACGACGGATCCACTGCAGGTGTTGAAGCACTGGCACGACGAGCGAGAGGCAAAGACCTTCGCGATCGGGTTTTCGCTGGGCGGCAACGTGCTGCTGAAGATGCTGGGCGAAGCGGGCGCGAAGGCGAAGTTGACCGCGGCGGTGGCGGTCAGCGTGCCGTACGACCTGCAGGCCTGCGTGAAGGCGATCGACGAAGGCAGTGGCGTGTTCTCGCTTTACCTGCGCAACTTCCTCCACTCGATGAAGTCGAAGGCGCTGGGCAAGGCGCGGCTGTTTCCAGAGAAGCTGAACGCAAAGACCATCGCGGCCATTCGGACGATTCAGGGCATCGACGAGCACGTGACGGCGCCGCTGTATGGGTTTGCGAATGCGGCGGCGTACTACGCGGCCTGCTCGTCGGGGCCGTGGGTACAGAAGATTCAGTCGCCGACACTGCTGATCAGCGCGGAGGATGATCCGCTCGCTCCCGCAGCGCTGCTGCCCGAGAGGGGCCGGAAGAATCCGTTCGTGCAGCAGGTGACGACGACGCACGGCGGACACGTGGGGTTCGTCGACGGGGCGCTGCACGCGCCGCGGTTCTGGGCGGAAGAGCAGGCGCTGGCGTACCTCGACGGCTTCGCCTCTGGCCGTTGAGCGGGTTCTACCGGCGCCGGCGCAGGGCAATGAAGAGCGCGACCGCAGAAAGGGCAACCCCCGCGTAGGCGAGGTACGGGGTCGGCTTCGAGTCGGGCGCTGGAGCGGGAGGCGGGGTGCGGGCGGCGGCTTCGAGAATCGGGCGAATGGTTTCGGCCGAGGGCTGATCCGGATTCGGGCTCGGCGCGGACAGGGTGCCAGTCACAGGCGCCGGCTTGCCGTCGACCAGCTTGTTCACCGGTGGAAAGGTGCGGGGCGTCTCTTCGGCGGCAACGCTGGGACGCTTGCCTTCGTAGATGACCACGCCGGGCCGCGGGCGCGACGGGGCTGCCGGAGGGTCGGAAGGCGGCGGCACCTCAGTCTGCGCGGTGGCAGTGGCGGCGACGGTGCTGGCGAGGAAGACGAGGGCGAGCGCGCGCCTCACAGGTCGGCGATCCGCTGCTCGAGGTCTGACTGGAGGCTCGCGTCCTTTCGTCCGTGCGGCGTCTGCAGCGCCTGCTGCCAGGCGGCGCGGGCCTTGTCTGGCTGGCCGGCTCCGGCCCAGGCATCTCCCAGCGCGACGATGGCCGCGGCGTAGGTCGGGTCGAGCTTCACCGCTTCCTCGAAGCACGCGGCGGCCTCTGCCCAGCGCTGCGTCTCGAGGTACAGCCTGCCCAATGAGAAGTGGCCCATGGGCGAATCGGGAAACTCGGCCACCAGTTGCTTGAATTGGGCTTCGCGGTCGCTCATTTCAGAGGGCTCTACTAATAGTGATGCCATGCAGCAATTGGCGGCAGCGGCGAAGCAGGCGCGGGCGGTGCTCGGCAACGCGTCGACGAAGCAGAAGAACCGGGCTTTGAAAGCGATGGCGGCGGTGCTGCGGAAGCGAGCCGCACTGGTGCTCGCGCAGAACGCGCTGGACGTGGCGGACGCGAAGCTCGCGAACAAAGACGCGGCCTTCATCGAACGGCTCACGCTCGACGAGCAGCGGCTCGAGGCGATGGCGGCGGCGATCGAGGCGGTCGCGAAGCTGCCCGACCCGGTGGGCGAAGTGACCGAGCGGTGGAAGCGGCCCAACGGGCTCAAGGTTCGCAGGCAGCGGCTGCCGCTGGGCACGGTGCTGATGATTTACGAGTCGCGCCCGAACGTGACGAGCGACGCGGCGGCGCTGTGCGTGAAGTCGGGCAACGCGGTCATCCTTCGCGGCGGCAGTGAGTCGCTGCGCAGCAACCAGTTGATCGCCGCCTGTCTGCAGCGCGGGCTGACGAAAGCGGGCCTGCCCTCGACGTGCATTCAAATCGTCCCGACGGCAGATCGCGATTCGCTGCTGCAGTTGCTGCAGCTGCAAGGGCAAATCGACCTCTGCATTCCGCGGGGAGGCGAAGGGCTCACCCGCTTCGTTGCCGAGCACGCGCGAGTTCCGGTGGTGAAGCATGCCCAGGGCGTCTGCCACGTGTACGTCGATGGAAAGGCGGACCTGAAGACCGCGCTGAAAATCATCGTCAACGCGAAGGCTTCACGCCCGGGCGTCTGCAATGCGGCCGAGTGTCTGCTGGTCGACGAAGCGGTGGCGGCGGCGTTTCTGCCGAAGGCGGGGATGGCGCTGATGAAAGCAGGGGTCGAGCTGCGGGCTGACCCGGCCGCTTTGAAGATTTTGAAAGGCGCGAAGGTGCCGGTGCTGAGAGCCACGGGTGAAGACTTCGGGCGCGAGTTCCTGGGGCTGATTCTGGCAGTGAAAGTCGTCGACGGGCTCGACGGCGCGCTGGAACACATCGCGCGCTACGGCAGCGAGCACACAGAGGCGATAGTGACGAAGTCGAAGAAGCGGGCGCAGCGGTTCACCAGCGAAGTCTGCGCGTCGGCCGTCATCGTGAATGCGTCGACCCGGTTCAACGACGGGGGCGAATTGGGCCTCGGCGCGGAGGTGGGAATCAGCACCTCGCGGCTTCATGCGTTCGGGCCGATGGGGTTGAAGGAGCTCACCGCGCAAAAGTACGTGGTGGAGGGTCAGGGTCAGGTCCGCTAAGAGGTTCGCCGTCCATGGCACCCTCGAAAAAGAAGAAGCCCTCGAAAGCGTCCGCAAAGGACAAGAGCAAGAAGAAGCTCGGCAAAGGCAAAGCCACGGCCGTCAAAGGCAAGGGCAAAGCCAAGAGCAAGCTGAAGGGCAAGCGCCCGGCCCTCAAGCGCCCGGCGACGAAGACGAAGCGTAAAAAGAAGGCGCCAGAGCGTTCTTCGGGCCCCATCAAGGACAACCCCGAGGCCAAAGCGCTGGCGCACAAGATTGCCAATGCCATCGTCGACACGAAGGGCACCGACGTGATGGTCCTCGACGTGCGCGGCAAGGCCACCTACGCGGACTACCTCGTGGTCGCGTCGGGCGACAGCGAGCGCATGGTGAACGCGCTGGCGGAAGGCGTCGAAGCGAAGCTGAAGCCCGAAGGAAAGAAGCCGATCGGCCGCGAAGGCGAGCAGACGGGCAACTGGGTGCTGCTGGACTATGGCGAAGTCATCGCCCACCTGTTCCTCGCCGACGCGCGCGGGTTCTACGACCTCGAAGGCCTCTGGGCCGACGCGCCGCGCGAGAAGGTCGGCTGAAGCTCACGGTTCTGTCGGTCGGAAAGGACAGGTCGGGGCTCTTCGCTCCGGGCGTGGCCGAGTACGAAGGCCGGCTCAAGCACTACGCCAAAGTGGAATTGAAAGAGCTGCCCGAGTCGCGGGCCTCGGGCGCGCAAGCCAAGGTGGCCGAGGGCGAGGCGCTGCTGGGCAAGCTGACCCCGAAAGACGTGCTGGTCGCTCTCGACGAGCGTGGCAAGCAGCTGTCGACCACCGAGCTGGCGCAGTGGGTGGGCAAGCAGCAGCAGACGGGCAAAGACCTCGCTTTCGTGATCGGCGGCGATGAAGGCCTGTCGGACGAGGTGCGAGCGCGCGCGGGCCTGGTGCTGGCCCTGACCCGCTTCACCCTGCCCCACCGCCTCGCGCGGCTGGTGCTGATGGAACAGCTCTACCGGGTCTTCACGCTGCTCAGGGGAGAGAGCTACCACCGGGCCTGAAGCGGGCTAGACTGCCCGCCGCTGCGGCCGGGTCGTCTGGCTTCCCAAAAGTCCCCTATGAAACTTCGCGCCCTCCTCTTCCTCAGCGCCGGTGCGCTGCTCTGCGCCACGGGTTGCTCGCGCACCCAGGTGTTGCTGTGTGGCCAGACTGGCAACCTGCCGTGCCCCGAAGGGTTCGTCTGCGTCGCCAACCGCTGCACCCCCGACCCGACCAACGGCTGTACGAATGGCGACACGCGGTGCGGCGCGGCCTGCGTGAAGCCGGCCAGCGACCCGAAAAACTGCGGCGGCTGTGGAATCGTCTGCGCGAGCAGCGAAGTCTGTAACAGCGGCACCTGTGCGGCCAGCTGCAGCAACGGCCTGTCGAACTGCAGCGGCGCGTGCGTCGCCCTCACGACGGACGAAGCGAACTGCGGCGCCTGCGCGAAGGCGTGCCTGGCGACCGAGACGTGCACGAATGGAACGTGCGGCTGCGCCGCTGGGACGACGAAGTGCGGCAACGCATGCACGAACACGGCGAGCGACGCGAGCAACTGCGGCACGTGCGGCTTCGCGTGTGCAGTGGGCTCGCTGTGCCAGTCGGGCAAGTGCGTCACCACCTGCACTGGTACCCTGACCCCCTGCAGCGGGGCGTGCGTCGACACCGGCAGCGACCGGAAGAACTGCGGTGGCTGCGGCATCGCCTGCCCAGGCGCGGACTCCTGCCTCGCCGGCAAGTGCATCAGCCAGTGCGGCGTGGGCCAGACGTCGTGCAACGGCGTGTGCACCGACACGAAGGCCGACCCGACGAACTGCGGCGGGTGCAACACGAAGTGCGGGCCGGGCCAGCCGTGTACGGGCGGGGTGTGCGCGTGTGTCGCGCCGCTGAGCACGTGCAATGGCCAGTGCGTGAATCGCAACAGCGACCCGAAGAACTGCGGCGCGTGCGGCACGACCTGCGGCGCGAACGAAGTGTGCAGCAACGGCACCTGCGGCCTCGTCTGCCAGGGCGGCCGCACCAACTGCTCGGGCGCGTGCGTCGACCTCGCCAATGACCCGGCCCACTGCGGCAGCTGCCCGAAGACCTGCCTGCCGGGCCAGAGCTGCGTGACGGGAACCTGCGTGTGCCCCAGCGGCACGCTGACCTGCACCAACGGCTGTCTGCCGTCAGACGTGAACAACTGCGGCAGCTGCGGCAACGCGTGCGCGGCGGGCGAGTCGTGCACCAACGGCGTCTGCGGTTGTCCCACGGGCAAGAAGCTCTGCGGCGCGACGTGCGTCGACACCACGGCCGACGCGAACAACTGCGGGATGTGCGGCGTGCAGTGTGGCAGCGGCGCGACCTGCGCCAACAGCGCGTGCGCCTGCGCGCCCGGCTCGCAGCTATGCAACGGCGTGTGCGTGAAGACGGGCAGCGACCCGAACAACTGCGGCGCGTGCGGCACGACGTGCGCGGCCGACTCGATGTGCGTGGCGGGCATGTGCAAGTGCAACCCGGGGAAGACCCAGTGCGGCGCGGCGTGCGTCGACACCACGCTCGACAACTCGAACTGCGGTGCCTGCGGCACGGTGTGCAGCGGCGGCAAGACGTGCGTGATGGGAAGCTGCAGCTGCGGCCCAGGCAAGACGAGCTGCAACGGAACGTGCGTCGACACGCAGGCCGACCCCACCAACTGCGGCATGTGCGGCACCGCTTGCGGCGCGGGCCTGATGTGCGCGGCGGGCGTCTGCCAGACGTCGTGCCCGGCGGGCTTCACCAAGTGCGGCGCGCTGTGCGTCAACACCGCGGCAGACTCTTCGAATTGCGGTGCGTGCGGCTCGGCCTGCGGCAACGGCACGTGCATCAGCGGCAACTGCCAATGCCAGGCAGGCTTCACCAGGTGCAACGGTCAGTGCGTGCGGCTGCAGCAGGACGTGAACAACTGCGGCATGTGCGGCAAGGCCTGCACTGGAACGCAGGTCTGCAACTTCGGCAACTGCGTGCCGCAGTGCAGCCCCTTTCAGACGAACTGCAGCGGCACGTGCGTCATCACCGCCTTCGACAACAACAACTGCGGCGCCTGCGGCAATGCGTGCGGCACCGGCAACAACTGCGTCAACAGCAGCTGCCAATGCAACGCGCCGGGCTTCACCAAGTGCGGCAATGCGTGCGTGCGGACGGCGACCGACGCGAAAAACTGCGGTGCGTGCAACAACGTCTGCGGCGCGAACCAGGTCTGCAGCGCCGGCTCGTGCCAGACGATGTGCCCGGTGGGTCAGAATGCCTGCAACAGCAGCTGCTTCAATTTGCAGAATGACTTCAGCCACTGCGGCGCCTGCGCGCACAGCTGCAGCACCCAGGAGCAGTGCGTGGGCGGCATCTGCTACTGCACCGCGGGCCGCCAGTACTGCCAGGGTCAGTGCCGCGACCTTCAGAGCGACCGCAACAACTGCGGCGGCTGCAACGTCACCTGCAGCTTCAACCAGTTCTGCGTCGCGGGAAGCTGCCAGTGCAGCGTCGGCTTCACCAGCTGCAACGGCCAGTGCCGCGATCTGCAGAACGAACGCAACAACTGCGGGGCGTGCGGCAACGTCTGCCCGGGCACGGCAGCGACGCAGGGGTGCTCGCAGGGTGTGTGCACCTGCAACGTCGGCCTGACGAAGTGCGGGACCCAGTGCCTCAACACCCAGTTCGACCGGAACAACTGCGGCACGTGCGGCACCGTCTGCCCGGCGACGCAGCTGTGCAACCTCGGGTCCTGCGCTAACCCGTGAGGCGGGGGGTAGTCGCAGCGGTGCTCGTGGTGGCAGCGGTGGCCTTCGCCGCGGCGCCAGAGGTGTTGAAGGGCCTGCGGTACCGCGCGGTGACGCTCGCTTTCGAAGAACGGAAGCTGTTCAAGATTCCCGACGTCGACCGGCTGACGGCGTCGTCGGGGATGTGCCTCGAAGAGTCGCTGGACATCGAGGAGTCGCAGACGCTCGCCATCAGCGCGACCTGTGAGGGATTGCGGACGTCGATGGTGTGGCTGAAAGACGGCACACGCATTCACATGCTCGCGTGCGCGGAAGGGCAGGTGATGCGGCCCGAGCTGAAGAAGCTGCGCGCGAAGCTGCAGGGCGAATTGAAGAGGTGGAAGTCGGCGACGGCGTGCATCCGCAACGGGCGTGTCGAGCTGTGGGGGTGGGTGGAAGAGCCCGAAGACCGCGACAAGGTGGCGGCGATCGCGGCGAAGTACGACGCTGAGCGCGTGGTGAACAAGGTGGAGCTGGTCGAGCGATGAAGCCCAAACACAAAGTCTTGCTGGTCGTCCTCGACGGCTGGGGAATTCGCAAAGAGCGCGAGGCGAACGCGCTTCTGCTCGCGGGCACTCCGAACATGGATGCGCTGGCGAAGGAGTTTCCGGCCACCGAGCTGCAGACGGCGGGCCTCGCCGTGGGTTTGCCCGAGGGGCAGATGGGAAACTCGGAGGTCGGCCACACCAACATGGGTGCGGGCAGAATCGTCTACCAGGACCTGGTGCGCATCAACCGCGCCTGTGAGAACGAAGGGCTCTACGCGAACCCGGCGGTGCGCGCGGCGCTCGAGCAGTGCAAGCGCGACGGCAAGGCGTTTCACCTGCTCGGCCTCTTGTCTGACGGCGGCGTGCACTCATCGATGGAGCACCTCTACGGCCTGCTGAAGGCGGCGCGCGCGGCGGGCGTGGCGAAGGTCTTCGTGCACGCGTTTCTCGACGGGCGCGACACGCCTCCACAGTCGGCGCTTTCGTACCTGGGCCAACTGCAGGACTTCATGACCCGCGAGGGCGTGGGCAAGCTTGCGACGGTGGGCGGCCGCTTCTACGGAATGGATCGCGACCAGCGGTGGGACCGCGTCGAGAAGGCGTACGACGCGATGGTGCGCAGCGCAGGTCCCAGGGCGCCCAGCGCACAGGCCGCGGTGCAGGCAAGCTACGACGCGAAGGTGCACGACGAGTTCGTGGAGCCGACGGTGCTCACGGCGGGCAATGGAGACGCGGTCGGCCCGATTCGCGATGGTGACGCGGTGATGTTCTTCAACTTCCGCGCAGACCGCGCGCGAGAGATGACCCGCGCGCTGGGGTTCGCCGACTTCCGCGACTTCGATCGCGGGGGCCTCAAGCTCGGCAGCTACACCTGCATGACTCAGTACGACGAGACGTTCTCGTTCCCCACGGCGTTTGCGCCCGAGCAGCCGTCGCACATCTTTCCGCAGCTGGTGGCCGAGGCGGGTTGGCGGCAGCTGCGCACGGCGGAAACCGAGAAGTACGCGCACGTCACCTTCTTCTTCAATGGCGGCCGAGAGCTGGTGTTTCCCGGCGAAGAGCGCCACCTCGTGCCGAGCCCCCGCGACGTGAAGACGTACGACCTGAAGCCCGAGATGAGCGCAAAGGAGCTGGTCGATTCGTTGTGCGCGCGCATCGCGACCGACACGCACGACTTCGTGCTGGTGAACATCGCGAACGCCGACATGGTGGGCCACACGGGCGTGATGCCGGCGGCACTGAAGGCCGTGAAGGTGGTCGATGACTGCGTGGGCCAGCTGTGGCGCGCGTGCCAGCAGGTCGGCTGGGCGATGGCGGTGACGGCGGACCACGGCAACATCGAACTGATGGTCGACCCGGTGACGGGCCACCCGCACACCGCGCACACGCTAAACCCGGTGCCCTTCATCCTCTGCCACACCGACTTCAAGGGCCTGAAGCTGCGGCCCGGCGTGCTCGCCGACATCGGCCCGACGCTGTGCAAGGTGATGGGGCTGACCCAGCCGCCCGAGATGAACCGGGCAGGGCTGCTGTGACGTTGTGGGGCGACGTCCTCGACGTCGTCTTCCCCGAGCGCTGTGTCGGCTGTGATGCCGTGCTCGGCGACCCGCGCGCTTTCTTCTGCGCCGACTGCGCGCCGGAAGTGGAAGAGATTCCCCTGCCCGCCTGCGTGCGCTGCCACGAGCCGGGGGCCCATCCGCGTGGGTTGTGCGAGCGCTGCACGCGACGGCGGCCCGACTTCACCCGGGCCTTCGCTCCACTCGAGCACTCAGGAACAGTCGCGCGCGCGGTGCAGCGCTTCAAGTACGAAGGGCACCCCGAGCTCGCTCGGCCGCTGGGTGCGTTGCTCGTCTCGCGGTCGCTCGACTTTCTCGCCCAGGCGCCCGAGGTGGTGGTGCCGCTGCCGCTTCACGCCGCGCGGTATCGCGAGCGTGGCTACGACCAGACGGCGCTGCTCGCAGTCGAAGTGGCGAAGGCCGGAAAGCGGAAGCTGCAGGACGATGCGCTGACGCGGGTGAACGCGACTTCGCGGCAGGTCGGCCAGTCGGACGACGAGCGCGCGGCGAACGTGGCCGGCGCCTTCGAGGCGTCGCCGAAGGTGAAGGGCGCACGGCTGCTGCTGGTCGACGACGTGCTCACCACCGGAGCGACGGCGAATGAAGCGGCCCGCGCGCTGCTTTCGGCAGGAGCCGTCGAGGTGCAGGTGCTGACGTTGGCGCGCGCAGTCCGCGAAGACACTTGAGTTAAGCGGGCGGCTTGTTGACCAGGTTCTCGAGCACGGGCTTGAGGACCTTGAGCGCGACGAGGCCGATGGTGTCGATGCTGAGGTGCGCGATGACGGCGGGCCAGAGGCTGCGGCGCCAGACGGTGAGCGCTCCCAAGGCGATGCCGACGGCGGTGGTCTGCACGAGGCCGAGCAAGCCCTGGTAGCCGTGACCGAGGCCGAACAGCGCGCCGGCGACGACGATGGCGATGACGGTGCGGTGGCGCGGGCTGTACGCGGTGGCGTTGAAGGCGACGCGCAAGCGGCCGAGCAGAAAGCCGCGGAAGACGAGCTCTTCCCAGAGGCCGACGAACATCGCCAGCGGCAGGACCCAGGCGAGCGGCAGGTCACCGAGCTTGCTCGCCCACTTTGCCTTATCGGCCGCCTGTGCCGCGAGCCCGCCCGACACCGCCGTGTACGTCAGGACGATGACGATGTTGGCGGCATACGCGAGGCCGAGGCCGACGGCGCCGAAGAGCAGCGTCTCGAGCAGGGGCTTTCGCTGCACGGCGAGTGACGCCTTCCAGTCGGCGTCGCGGCGAATCAGCAGCGCCATCACGAGCAGCATCAGGCCGCCGGTGATGAAGACCGAGAAAACTGGGTTGGTGAACTTCGCGTCGGGCCCGGCGAGGAGCGCGTTGCCATAGAGGTAGCCGAAGAAAACGACGAGCAGGCCGAACGCCTGGAGGTTCGCCTTCAGGGGCGAGAGGCCTTCGGGAAACGGTGGGGGCGCGACCGGCTCGGTGCTCACCGCCCCAGTGTGTCAGGCGGCGGAAGGGTGGGCCATCGCGCCGGTGACGAGGCGGCCGTCTTGAATCTGCACGGCGCGCTGGGCGTGCTTCACCACGCGCGGGTCGTGGGTCGAGAAGAGAAAAGTGACGTGCTGCTTCCGGTTGAGCTCGAGCATCAGGTCGATGATTTGGTCGCTGGTCACGGAGTCGAGGTTCGCGGTCGGCTCGTCGGCGAGGACGAGCCGGGGCTCGGTGATGAGGGCGCGGGCGATGGCGACGCGCTGCCGCTGCCCACCCGAGAGCTCGTCGGGTTTGTGGTGCAGGTACGGCTTGAGGCCCACCGCGTCGGCGAGCGCCTCGACGCGGGCGCGCAGCTTCGCGGGAGACTCGGCGTTCTTCCGCACCGCGCAGGGGAACTCGATGTTCTCGGCGACGTCGAGCACGGGGATGAGGTTGAAGCTCTGGAAGATGAAGCCAATCTTCTTGTTCCGTACCTCGGCGAGGTCGTCGAAGTCGCGGTTGCTGACGTCAACACCGTCGAGGACGTACGAGCCTTCGGTGGCGCGGTCGAGGCAGCCGATGATGTTGAGCAGCGTCGTCTTGCCGCTGCCCGATGGGCCGGTGACGACGGTGAACTCGCCCTTCTCAATCGCGAGGTCGATGCCGGCGAGCGCGGGAACCTGCGTCTGGCCGAGCAGGTAGGTCTTCTTGATGCCCTTCAGGTCGACGAGGTTCATGGCTTTCCTTCAGTAGAAGACGCGCGCCTCGAGCAGGACGCGGTACTGCAACGGCAGGTTCGAGTACTCGGTGTAGAAGTTTCCGGTGCTGGCCTTCGCGGCCAGCGCGTCGGGCCCCTGAATCGGGATGAAGCCAATCGCAGACAGCGTGAGCCAGTCGGTGGTGGCCCAGGTCAGCGACGGCGTCCAGATGGTCGAGAAGTCCTGCAGGTTCACGATGGTGACGAGCTGCGCGGTGAAGTCGTCGAAGATGCGCGGCTTGCTGTAGGTGAGAAACGCGTAGTGCTGGCCGACGGGGTCGAACGCGAGGCGCTGCGGCACGCCGTCGGTGGACGCCGAGGGGCTCAGGTTCGGCAGACGATTCGCTGGAACGCCCAGGGCCTTCGCCTGAAGAATCAGGTCGAACGCATTCACCTGGTCCTGGAACTGCGCCTGGCTGTAGCCGTCTGCCTGGTACAGGTACTCGACCGAGAGAAACGATTCGTCGTCGAACTGGCGGCGGCTGCCGACGAGGACCTTCGGGAAGAAGCTGCCGTCGTCGAGCTTCGACTTCGAAACGAATGACGTGCCCTTGCTGTTGCAGGCGAGCGCGGCGGTGGTGCTCTTCAGGCAGTCAGAGTTCAGGTAGTCGCGGCTGCTGCCGGTTTGAATGAGGAACTCGGTGTGGAGCTCGTAGTCGGTGAAGAAGTAGCGGCTGAAGCTCGCGCCGAAGCGAAGCTTGTTCTTGAAAGAGTCGCCGGCGAGGTTCGAGTGGAAGAGCATCAAGTTCACGTCGGCGTCGGAAATCAACGCGTACGCACGCAGCGCGGCGACGTAGTGCAGCTCGGTGTCCTTCTGGTCCCACCCCGGCCAGATGAGCAGTTGCTGCGGCAACCCATTGCTCTGCTTGAGCACCGTCGGGGCGAAGACGGCGGTGAAGGTCAGCGTCTCCAGCGGGACTTCGAGGCGCGCCATCCACGCACCGGCGCGTTGGAAGGTCGGGTCGGTGGGGTCCTTGCGAATGTTGAGGAGGTCGGTCGGGTTGTAGGCCTGGCCGCTGCCCCAGACGAGGCGCTTCTTGCCGACGAGAAGGTTGAGCTCGGGGATGAACTCGTGGAGCGCGTAGAGCTCGTTGATGGAGACCAGCGGGCGGTTGGCTGGGGTGTCGTGGTCGGCGAGGAAGCGTTCGTTGCCGTCCTTGTCGAGGGTACGGAAGTTGCCGGCGCCCTGCGCGATGAGTGAGACGTCAGCGTAGACGAAGCTGCGCTCGCGGAAGCTGACCTTCAGCTGGCCGTTGAGTTCGGCGAGGCCGGTGAGCTGTGGCTGGTCGTCGGTGGGAATGAGGCCGTGGACCTTCACCCGGGTGAAGCCGCCGCGAAGCGAGAGGTAGCCGTTGGCCTCGACGCGGTGGAGGAAGGGAGTTTCGGGCTCGGGCGTCGGCTCTTGCACAACGACGACAGGCTCCGACTCTGGAGCGGCGGGATCCGGCGTCGACAGGCCAAAACCGGCGTCTTCTGATTCGGGCTGGGTTGCGAGCTCGTCCCCCGACTGCGCTCGGGATGAACGGGGGCCGGCCTCCTGCGCGAGGGCGGGAAGAGCGAAGAGGACCGCGAGGGCGAGCGCCGAGCCCTGTCGAAGGACTTGTCCTGAGCCCTGTCGAAGGACTTGTCCTGAGCCCTGTCGAAGGACTTGTCCTGAGCCCTGTCGAAGGACTTGTCCTGAGCCCTG
>Ga0209181_10004336_pt1 | contig 21215 bp, 19 predicted proteins | sample MAT05_FD_187208 | JGI IMG/M metagenome (GOLD analysis project Ga0209181, IMG submission 187208) | Freshwater microbial communities from Lake Fryxell liftoff mats and glacier meltwater in Antarctica - MAT-05 (SPAdes) (version 2) | ecosystem: Environmental > Aquatic > Freshwater > Ice > Liftoff... | reverse complement strand
GGTATAGCCCGCCGACGGCTCCATCACGATGCCAAACTCAGTCCTGCTCATCTGCGTCCCGGTTCCTTCGCGGTCTGTCGCGCTGCCTAGTGCGCCCCGAGTCCCAGCATGCTGGATGACCGGGCTCCGCTGGGATCGAATCGCACCGGCCGGCCGCTGCGCAGCCACACTATAAGTGCGAAGACAAACGCGACCAGGTTGGCGACGCCGACCAGGATGATCGGGCCTGAGATCTTCCAGTAGTCGTGACCTGCCCGTCCTTCGCCGGGGGTATGCCGATAATCTCGGTCAGGACATAAGGCTGGGAGACGCTGAGAAAGCTGATCACCGGCATGATCGCGAGGCAGACGTACAGGTAGGTCCAGGCGTTGCGGCCGGTCATGCCTGTGGCGAATTCCAGGGGCCCCAGGCGGTAGCCGGGCGCCGCGGCGGCAGACAGGCTCTTGTTCAACGTTCTGGTCTCCGTGTCCACGGCGAGGTCAGTGGTGCTGGGCGAGTATGGTCGAGAAGGCCGGACGATGGCGGTGGCGATACACTTTGTTACAGTGGCGTAAGTGCTCCGGGAATAGTGTGTCCCGGTCATCAGGGAGAGCACCCATGAAAAAAGAAGCCAAGATCCGCCCCTTCTGGTACTCGGACGTCTGGCTGTTCCCGAAGCTCATTACCATCGTCACGAGCCTCGACAAGGACGGCAAGGTCAACGCTGCGCCTTACTCCCACATCATGCAGTACGACGTGATGGCGAAGAACCCGCGCATGATCATCGGCTTCCGCCAGGACTCCCACACCTTCCAGAACATCTGTGCAACAAAGGAATTTGTGGTCAATTGCCCGCCGGCGGAATACCTGGACGACATGATGGAGACGGCGCGATTTTATCCGGAAGGCGTCAACGAACTGGACCACACGCGCTTCAAGATGATCCCCTCCCTCCACGTCAAGCCGCCCAGCATCGAGCAGTGCCCGCAGATCGCCGAGTGTGTCGCGGAAGAAATCGTCAGGCTCGACAAGAGCAGCGGCATCGTGATTGCGCAGATCAAGGCGCTGGTCTTTGACGAAGAACTGATCGAGATGGGCCGGGAAGACCGCATCCGCAAGATGAACCTGCCCATTGGCCTGGGCGATGAAGACCGGCAGGACTACTTCCACACCACCATCGGCCATCTGTCCGTTCACCAACTGGGGGAATCCCCCGGCTCCACCAAGGGTAGCGAAGTGCGGCTGAGCATGGCCTGGGATGCCGACGCCCTGCAGTCGCTGATGACCATCCCGCCCATGGTGCGCAAGATGGTGACCGACCAGACGGAGGAGTACTGCCGCTCCAAGGGCGACGACAAGGTGAGCAAGGCCCGGATGGACGCCCATGCCGTGGAACAGGGCATGACCCCCGAGCTGATGGAACGGTTTCAGAAGAAGAAAAAGACGGCCTGATCCGGCCGGCTCTGCTCAAGCCTGACAAAGGAGAGTGACGGTTATGACCGTGGGGCGTTTCATCCTCCGCAGCCTGGGTGTGTTGGCTGTACTGGGCCTCGTCGGCCTCGGCGTTGCCCTGTGGGCCTACCGGGATATTCCCGCGGCGGTACTGGAAGCCCGGTACGCCGGGCCCACCTCGCGCTTTATCAACATCGACGGCGTCCGGATGCACTACCGGGACGAGGGCACGGGCCCCGTCGTGATCCTGTTCCACGCCAATTTCTCCAACCTGATCGACTGGGATCCCTGGGTGGCGGCGCTCAAGGACCGCTACCGGGTGGTGCGGATCGACATGACCAGCCACGGCCTCACCGGCGCCGACCCGACGGGCGACTACACCCTGCCCCGGACTCTGCAGCTGACCGAGCGCTTCATCGATGCGCTGGGGATCGAAAAGGCGACGCTGGGCGGAACCTCCCTCGGCGGTACGGTCGCGATTCACTACACGGCCCGGCACCCGGAGCGGGTGGAGCGCCTGATCCTGCTCAGCCCCGGCTCGCTGGAAGGCAAGGAGAAGATGCGCAGCGGCGGCGTCCCCAAAGCGGGTTACGTCCTCAAGTACATCCTGCCCCGGGCGCTGGCGAAGGCCATGCTGACCAGCGGCTTCGGCCCGCCCGCGAAGCCGCCGGAGGAACTGATCGACCGGTGGTACGACCTGTGGATGCGCGAGGGCCAGCGGGAAGCTCAGCTCGACCGTCTGTCCCAGTACGTGGCCGGCGATATCGAGGGCCTGGTGCGCTCTATCCGTGTGCCCGTGCTGCTGCTCTGGGGCGAGGCCAACGCCACGGCGGTCTTTGCCCAGTCCGTCGAGTTCCGGGAACTGCTCAAGGATGCGCCGTCGCTGACCTTCATCAGCTACCCCGGCGTGGGCCATATGGCCGTCGAGCAGGCGGGGGCCGAAATCGGCACGGACGTGCGGGCCTGGCTGGACACGCCGATCTGATGCGGGTCGACGTCATCCTGGACCCTGGCACGTCACCCTGGGAGGTGAAGGAATTGGGGTTGCTGGCCGAGCACTACGGCATCAACGCCGTGTGGAGCTCCAACTACCCGTCCTCCCGGGATCCCTTCCTCACCCTCGCCCCGCTGGCCCTGGCCTCCACGCACATCCGGCTGGGGCCGCTGGTCGTGACGGCCTACGAGCAGCATCCCTTCAAGACCGCCAAGGCGCTGGCCACGCTCAACGAGCTGTGCCACGGCCGCGCCAACATCCTGATCGGCGGGCCCACCGGCGTGAATGCCGCCATGGGCATGGGCGTGGACCGCATGGTAGGGCGGGTGCGGGAGAGTGTGGAGGTGGTCAAGGCGGCAGGCCCCGGCAAGCCACTCAACTACAAGGGCAAGATCTTCCAGGTCTGGAACTACCAGCCCACCTGGGCCACCGACACCCCGCCGCGCATCTACGTGGGCGCCAACAAGCCGCAGATGATGCGCATGGCCAGCCGGGTTGCGGACCACATCATGGTCGGCGATCCCCTGCCCGGGCGCTTCGCCAGCACCATGGCGATGCTCGACGGGTTCCTGGCAGACGCGGGCCGCACGCGCCAGCAGGTCACCGTCAGCGGCCTGGTGGCCTGGCACGTCAAGAGTGACCGGGCCGCGTCGGTGGCCGAGGCGCGCCAGCAGCTGGCCCTGCGGGGCATGCTGGATCCCTGGTACCTGGACGAGTTCCTGACGCCGGACGAGTGCAGCCTGGTGGACAGCAACCGCAACGCCTTCTTCAAGGCCTACAAGAACCGGACGGACGTCGTGTCGGGTATCCCCGAAACCATCCTGCAAAAGCTGGTGGACAACCTGAGCCTGGCCGGCACGCCAGCCGATCTCGACCCGCATATCGAGCGGCTTCTGGCGCTTGGCAGGCTCGGACTGAACGAGGTGGCCCTCAAGCTTCACGACGACCAAGCCGCCGCCATCCGCCTGATCGGCGAGCGGGTCGTCCCCGCTCTTCATTAGTCACCCGCACCGTAACAAGGCCAGAAAAAATGCCCGCCGACAACCTCCCCGACGACTTCGTCGCCAGCCCCCTGCGGGACAACTGGTACCAGTCCAGTGCCTTCTACGGCTCGTCCTTCGCGCTCATCACCTCGGTGGACGAGACGGGGGTCACGAACATCGGCCCCTATCAGCTCAGCTTTCCGTTTGAGGTCATCAAGCGGCGTTCCTGGATGGTGATCAGCCGGCCGAGTTCCAACACGGTCGCCAACGTGCGGCGTAACCTGAAATGCGCGCTGAATTTCGTCGAGTACGACCGGACCCAGATCGAGACCATCCTGAAGTTTGGCTATCCCGGCCAGACGACCGCGGAGAAGACGGCCTACAACACCTTCAAGCTGGTCGACAGCCCGACACCCGGCCGCACAGGGCCGGGCCTGCCCCAGATCATCAGCGAGGCCTACCAGGTTTTCGAATGCACGCTGGACGTCGAGAGAATCGCCGCCAACCCGATCCTCCGGGACTCCACCTCGGCCCACCTGCTGCTGAACATCGACAACATCCTCGTCAAGGCGCGCTGGAAGCGCTTCATTGACGGCAGCGGCGACGAGATGCCCCGCGTGCCCCTGACCTACGGCTTCCGCGGCGGGGCCACGTTCTGGTTCAGCGAGACCCAGCCGGCCTACAAACTGCCGATCCCGGACCTGGGGATGCGCCACGAGGTGGTGCACTACGAGGCGAACCGGATTGACGATGTCGTGCGTTTCACACTGGACGCCTCGAAGAACCTGACGGGCATTCCACGCCCCTTTCTGCGCCAGGTTCTGGAAGGGATCGTCAAGCAGGCCAAGGCCCGTGGTGTTACCGAAGTGAACCCGGAGTTTCTCGCAGCGCTCAACAAGAAAAGCGGCTAGGAACCCGGACGGACGGCGCCGCGGGGATGGTCCGCGTAGGACCAGCCGGCGATCTGCGGCTGGTCCTTGAGCAGATGGTCCCGGTAGTACTGCAGGGGCCAGTAGTGGCCGTTGCGGGTAAACGTGGCCCGGCCGGGGTGCGCGGTGACGTCCAGATTCCAGGCGTGGGCCAGGGGCCGGTTCGTGGCCGGCGCCGGGTCGTCGGTGTTGAGGACCCCGAGGGCGAAATCGGCGCACTTCCCGTGCTCGCGGGCGCCGTAGGTCCAGTCCACGAAACCACGAATCTGGAAAGCGTCGAGCAGGGTCATGGAGACCCTCACGGGTTGGGGACTCCCCGCCCGGAACGCGGTGCAGAGCGCATCGGGCATGAACGTCCCCGAACTGTGGGCCACGAGTTGCAACTGGCGCAGCGTGCCAGTCTCTGCCAGCGCGGTTCCCAGCTGACCGCCGAGAGCCTGGGCCGTGGCCGCGGCCCGCAGGCGCTGGTCAGACTCCGGAGCCCAGCGCACATACCGCACCGCCGCACCGGGCACGTCCTTATACGTGGCAGCGAGACCGGCCACGATCTCTGCCATCAAGGGGTTGTCGGCATCGCCGCTGCCATGAATCACCAGCACCAGGGTGGTAACACCCGGGGGCAGGTCGAGGGCCGGGGGCGGTGCCGGGACGGGCTGGCGGGCATAGACTTCCAGGGCACCGGCGACGAGGACCAGCAGCGCCGCAAGGCTGGCCGCGATGCGGCGGGGTGCTACAGACACATTCACTACCTCAGCGGGCTCTAGGGGCCGGGCCGGGCGGCGGCGGCAGAGTTGTCCCGGCAGCAACGGACTGGAACTGTAGTATTGCTGCCAGCCACCCGCAACGCCTCAGGAGAGTTAACCGATGCTCAAGCGCAGATCCGTCCTGGCCGGACTCGGGGGCCTTACCCTCGCCGCCACCCTGCGCCCCGCCCTGGCCCTTGTCGGGTCCTCGGCCGGGCCTGATCTCGGCAACCGGAGGGACCTGCTGACCGCGCTTGCCAAGATGCGGGGTGCCACGGATGAGCGCCTGTGCATCGGTTATGTGGTGGGCGCCCGCTATGCCGTCCCGGTGCACAAGGCAATCCCCATGCTGGGCATACTCGCCGGCACCTTCAGCCAGTACCGGCGCATCAGCGCCGATGCCTTCGAGTCCCGCGCCCTGGAGATCGCCTATTTCACCGACCTGGAAACCGGCAAGCTGCTGGAGAAATGGAAGAACCCCGTGACGGGCACGACGGTCGACGTGCCACTGACGCGCATGGGTCCGTCCCGCGTCATCCTCACCGCCGACGGGCTCACGGTTCCCCAGCTCTCCGGCGAGGCGGCCGGCCTGAAGCTGCAGCACATTTTTCAGCCGCCGGTGATCGTCGGCGACGATGTCTGGATTACCGAACAGATCAACATCGACGGCCCGCCGAGTGCCCGGCCGTTCGTCTACAACGAACTCAGCACCTATCACGCCCGCAGATCCGATCTGGCGGAACCGGGGCGCGCCACCGTGCCCACCCAAGTGCAGTACCAGAGCCTCATTACATACCGCTCGTGGATGGGCTTCGGGGACACACCCGGGCACACGCTGGCGCGGGGGGCCGGCACGCGCGCGGCCACCATCGCGGACCTGCCACCCTACTATGTCGAACTCACGCGTCGCCTGCACCCCGACGTACTCAAGGATCCGCTGGCGATACTCGCCACGGCGCCCTAGCCGAACCTCAAGGACCTGCAGCCCCATGCTCGACCTCTACACCGCTGCCACACCCAACGGCCACAAGATCTCCATCGCCCTGGAGGAACTCGGCCTGCCCTACACCGTGCATGCCATAGACATGGGCAAGCTCGAGCAGAAGCGCCCGGAATTCCTGCGCATCAATCCGAACGGCCGAATCCCCGCGATCGTCGATCGGGAGGCCAATGATTTCCCGGTGTTTGAATCCGGCGCGATCCTGCTCTACCTGGCGGAAAAGACCGGACGCCTGCTGCCTGCCGAGCCGCAGGGCCGCTCGACAGTCATCCAGTGGCTGATGTTCCAGATGGGCGGGATCGGCCCGATGATGGGCCAGGCGAACGTCTTCTTCCGCTACTTCCCGGAAAAAATCCAGCCCGCCATTGACCGTTACCAGACCGAAGTCGGGCGCCTGCTGGGCGTACTGGACACGCACCTCGCAGACCGGGAGTTCCTCGCCGGCGACTACTCCATTGCCGACATCGCCAACTGGTCCTGGGTGCGGACCCACCACTGGTCCGGCGTCACGCTGGACGGCCTGCCGCACCTGAACCGCTGGGTGACACAACTCGCAGCCCGGCCCGCGTGCCAACGGGGTGTGGCGGTCCCCGCGGGCCAGGAGATGCCCACGGGCGCCGGGGCGGCCGACAAGTTCGTGGCCGAGGCGCGGAAGATGGTGGTGATGGGCGACGGGTCAGGAAAGGTCTAGCGCGTTCGCCTTGAGATCAGCGAGGTTGATGATTTCCAGTGCCCGGCGGTGGGTCGCCCGCAGGTAGACCCGGGGGGCAGTGCCGGCGCGGTGCGCCTCCAGCCACCGGGCGGCGCAGAGGCACCACCGGTCACCGGGCTTAAGGCCGGGAAAGCCTGAGTCCTTTCGCGGCGTGCTGAGATCGTTGCCCCGGGCCTGAGAGAAGGCGAGAAAATCCGCCGTGACGGCGACACAAACCGTGTGGGAGCCGACGTCGTCCGCATCCGTCTCGCAGCAGCCATTACGGAACCACCCGGTCAGCGGGCGGGTGCCGCAGGTCAGCAGCGGCTCACCAAACACATTGAGCTGGGATCTGTCGTTACTGCCGCCATCCATGAGCCGGACGATAGCGCCGGCGAGGCGAATCCGCCAGCGCCGGGGGCTATAGCCGGAAAATCAGAACTCGTAACTGGCCCGGACGCCCACTGTGCGGGGCGGGGGCAGGAAGCCGAAGATCGTTTCGTCCCGGGGCTCACCACCGTTGTTGCCACCGTACATCCCGTCGCGGAAGTCATTGTAGTCCTGGGCCCAATGGACCGTGTCGTTGTCGAAGAGGTTCGTGACATACACCTGCACGTTCCACTCCTCCGCCTGGATCCCGACCTGGGCTTCCGCGTTCCAGTAGGCAGCCACGAAAGCGGTGTTCACACGATCAGAAATGGCCCGCTTGTCCTGGTACTGGCCCACCGTGTTGACGAACCACTCCAGGTTGGCCGTTAGCGGGGCCGTCCAGTTCGCCTGCAGAACCAGGGCGTTCTTCGGCACCCCGGCCACATAGGCACCGTCGCAGTTGCCCTCGGCGTTACCGCAGATCGCCATGTCCTTCGCCGTCACGCCACCGGTGTTGGCGCGGATCCTGGCGAAATCAAAGTCCGTCCACTCCGCGTCCACGTAGGCATAGGCCAGCGCCAGCGTCAGTGGCTCGATCGGCGTCCATTGCAGCTCCAGTTCAAAGCCCTTCGTCTCTGAACCCGCCGCATTCACGATACCGGCAGCCGGCCAGCCGGTGTTGGGATCAGTCACGGTGACGCCAGTCTGGCGGTTGTCGTACTGATTGAAGAACACAGCGGCATTCGCCAGCACCGAACCGTCGAGCCAGGTGGTCTTGGTACCCAGCTCGTAAGCCCAGAGCTCCTCCTGTTCGATCTCGGCGTTCTGCGGCGTCGCAAACTGGGCAGTGCCAAAGCCTGCCGGCTTCGTGCCCTTGGCCACCGAGCCGTAGAACATCACGACCTCCGTGAGGCGGTAGTCCAGCGCAGCCCGCGGGTTGAAGGTGGACGAGCGCTGGGTGGCGCTGGCGGGCAACCGGGGAGGCGCACCAAAACTGAAATCGATCGGAATGTTCAGGATGTACTGGGAGACCCGGTCAACGGCGGTGTTGGTGCTGACGTGGATCTTGTCGTAGATGTACCGGCCCTCGAGGGTCAGGCGGGCTGTCTCACTGAGGTCCAGACCCACGAGGCCGAAGACAGAATAGCTACTCGTATCCCGATCAATGGTCTTGGCAGGCGACCCGGCCGCCGCGGATGCAGAGTAGCTGCAGGCCGCCTGGAAGGGGTTGCTGCCGCAGAGGCCGGGAACAAACACGATGTTGGCGTCGTTGTACCAGCCCGTGGAACTGTCGTTGTTGTGGGTGTCCTCCCAGAAACCGGAGATGCCGGCTAGCCAGAAGCCCCGCTCCCAGCCCACGGACTCCAGGGTGAACTCCTGATCGTAGTACCGGGTGTCCGTCGCATCCCTGTATTCATTGGCGATGGAGAGACCGACGCCCTGAAACGTGGTCCCGATGCCGTCCTGGAAATCCGGATCCTCGTTCAATGTCGCTTCATTGCTGATGTAACTGCTCAGGGTCTTCAGGCGGACCGCTCCCAGCGCCCAGTCGACTTTCACGTAGGCCAGCAGGTTGTCGTCACTACTCCCCTGGAAGGACTCGTTGGTCCGCTCAGAGATCGAGAGGTTGACGCCATTCTCAGGCACGGAGCCAACCGTACCGAGCCACTGGCCATAGTCCATGTTGCCCAGCAGGGAAAACTCCGGCGTGGTGCCCGCAGGCAGCTCATTGCCCATCAGGTAAAAGGTGTTGGCATTGGCAACCTTCACCAGCGCCCGGGGATCGGAGTCCGTGGAGGTATAGCTGACACTGCCGGTCAGGGACAGGGTGTCCGTCGGCGTGTAGAGGGCCGCCAGCCGGAACCCGGAGGAGTTCTGGCCGTTGAGGTCAGAGTTCGCTCCCGGCACGTTCGGATTGTTGTTTTCGTAGGCGCCATCCGTGGAGAAGGTGCCCGCATTCAGGCTCAGCGCCAGCTTGCCGGGGATCACCGGCCCGGTGATGGAGCCCCGCAGATCGTAGGTGCTGTACTCGCCGAGGTCCGCGTAGGTGCGCACCTTCACCTCATCCATGGAGGGTTGGCGGGTGATGTAGCTGATGGCGCCGGCGAAAGCGTTACGGCCGTAGAGCGCCGATTGCGGGCCCTTCACCACCTCAACCCTCTCCAGATCCAGCAGGCGGGTGTTCAACAGGGACGAGCCACCACCCGACGTCACGTTTTCTCCCGTGACGTCGACGCCGTCCACGAGTACTGCCGCGCTGGTGCGGCCCCGCTCGCTGCTGATGCCGCGGATGGCGATGCGGGTGTCAGCCGCCGAGAAGCCCTGGTCAAACTGGACGCCGGGAACCAGGTAAGCGACGTCCGCGGTGTCGGAGATGGCCAGCTTCTCGATCGTCCTGGCATCAAAGGCCGTGATGGCCACGGGGACTTCCTGCAGTTTTTCCTCCCGCCGGCGAGAGCTAACGATGATTTCCGTGACCTCCTGGGACCAGCCGTCGACGGGAAGCAGCGCGCCCGCTGGCGCGGCCAGGATCGCGAGCAGCAATGGCAGTTGCCCGTCCTGCTTACCGGAAATCAGGCTCTTCTGTGTGGTCATAGGCACCCTCAGTGATCGAAGACCTGCACAGCGTACTCGTGACCCTACCCCGCCCCGGAAATCCTCAACCACAGGGTCTTCAGGTAGGCCGGTTCCTCCCGCGCCACCGGAAAATCCGGCGGCTGGGGTCCATAGTGCTCCTGAACGACGCGGCGCCCCGCATTCAGGATCGCGGCGTGCACCTGCCCGATGAAGGGCTCCGGCAGCAGCCGGGCTGTGTTGGTCGAGGCCAGCAGCACGCCATCCGGCCGCAGCAAGGGCAGCGCCAGGGAAACCAGGCTGCCGTAGTCGGTCTCCGACCGGAAGTCCCCGTGCTCCCGGGACCGGGAAAAGGTGGGCGGGTCGAGGATCAGCACGTCATACAGCCGGGCCTTCTTTGCCAGGCGCTTCAGCCAGTCGAAGACCTCGCCATAAATGAAATCGTGCCCGGCCGGGTTCAGGCCGTTCAACTCGAAGTTGCGCCGCCCCCAGTCCAGGTACTTGCGGGACAGATCCAGGCTGGTCACGCGGGCGCCGCCCAGCGCGGCGCACACACTGAAGCCGCAGGTGTAGGCGAAGCAGTTAAGGACTTCCGGCACGCCGGACGGCGCCTCCGCGTAGAGCGGAAACCCCGCGGCCACATGGCCCCGCAGCAGACGCCGCCGGTTATCCCGCTGGTCGAGGAACAGACCCACTGAGTAGCCTTCAGTCAGGCTGAGCTCAAAGGTCACGCCGTTCTCGCGCACCGGGAAGCGCTCCGGGGCCACGACGCCCGCCAGGAGTTGGGGGGATGCCGCGGCGACCGGAACCTTCCGGACCTGGCGGAGCAGCGGCTTGAAGTAGACCCCGTGAACGACAGGCAGGCCCTCACCGGAACCGAGGAGAGCACTGGCCTCCGTCAGGGGTGGCGTGTTCTCGCCCGCCAGCAGCAGCCACCCGCCGAGACGGTCCCGATAGCGCCCCGGTTGACCGTCCGCCGCGCCCTGCACACACCGAAACGTATCGGTGGCCACCCGGTCGATGACGGCATCCCGCAATTGCCGGGCTGCCGGTGTGGAGAAGTCCGGCGGCACGGCCAGGCGCAGGGCGTCGCCGGATTCCGGCTGCTCCACTTCCAGTTCAGCCGCGTGCAGGTGCAGTCGGGCGGCGGCGCTGCCGCCGTAGAGCGCATCACCGAGAACAGGCAGGCCTTCGGCAGCCGCATGGACGCGAATCTGGTGGGTACGCCCCGTCACGGGCTCCGCCTCGAGCCAGGTGCGTTCCCCCGCCCGGCGCAGCACGCGGAACCGGGTTTCAGCCCGCTCGCCACCCGCGGTCAGGGGCAGGGACGCGTAGTGATCCCCGGCCCGCACGATCGACGAGACCACGGTGAACTCGTCGCGCTGGGCCGGCCGGTCGGTCACCAGAATGTAGCGCTTGTGGACTTCCCGCTCCATGAACTGGCGGGTCAGGGAACGATTGGCCCGGGTGGTCTTGCCAAACACCAGCAGCCCGCTGGTGTCCTTGTCGAGACGGTGGATGATGGCGAGCTGCGCCCACTTCGGTTCCCGGTGTTTCAGCCAATCGTAGATGCCCTCCCCCGCATGGGGCCCGGGAGCATGGGTGTTCCAGCCGGGCGGCTTGTTCACTACCAGCAGATCGTCGTCTTCATGCACGACGCAGGGTGGCAGCGTCATACCGGGCCGGGCTGGCGGACCTGCAGATAGAGGCTCTCAACCTTCTGCCGGGCCCAGGGTGTCCTGCGCAGAAACTTGAGGCTCGAAGCGACGCTCGGGTCGTTGGTGAAGCACCGGATCGGAATACGGCGGCCCAGTTCCTCCCAGCCCAGCAGGTCGACGAGCTCGCCGACGATGGCCTCGAGGGTAATGCCGTGCAGGGGGTTTTTCGGCTGTGGCCTCGTCGTCACTTCCCGCTGCCAGTTTGCCCGCTGCCAAGCTGATAGACGCGGAAGGCCTTGCCCTTGATCTTGCCGGCGCGCAACCCGCGCAGCGCGGCGGCGGCCCGGTCACTGCGGATCGCCACGTAGGCGCGTTGCAGGCCGATGTCGATCTTGCCAACCGCGTCACCGGGCAGGCCGACGTCACCCGTCAGGGCGCCGAGCAGATCGCCAGCACGCAGCTTGTCCTGCCGGCCACCTTCGATGATCAGGGTCGTCATCAACGCGGGCGGTGGTGCGCGGTGGTCGTGGGCCGGCAGCTCGCCCCAGCGCACGGGTGCCCCGGCCTTCAGCTCCAGGCCGGCGATGCGGCCCCGCTCCCGGGGTGAACAGAGGGCGAGCGCGAGCCCCTTCTGGCCGGCACGACCGGTGCGGCCGATCCGGTGGAGATGAATATCGGGGTCCGTGGACAGCTCCCAGGACACGACGGCTGCCAGCCCCTTGATGTCGAGCCCGCGGGCGGCGACATCCGTCGCGACCAGCACCGCACAGCTCTGGTTGGCGAACCGCAGCAGTGCCTCGTCCCGCTCCCGCTGTTCCAGCTCACCGTGCAGCGCCAGCACGGAGAAGCCGCGTTTCGCGAGCTCGGCCGCCACGTCCCGGACGTCGTTACGGGTGTGGCAGAAGACCAGGGCTGATTCGGGCTGATAGTGCAGCAGCAGCGCGGCCAGGGCGTCGCTCCGGCTCCCCGACTCGACCTCGAAGAAGAGCTCCTCGAGCTCGGTGGGACTGACGGCGTTATCAACCGTCACCTCGACGGGACTGCTCTGCAGGCGGCGGCTCAAGGCACGGATCTCATCCGGGTAGGTCGCTGAAAACAGCAGCGTCTGGCGCACCTTCGGGGCCTGGTCGACGACGGCCGTGATGGCGTCGAGGAAGCCCATGTCGAGCATGCGGTCGGCCTCGTCGAGCACCAGCACCCGCAGCGCAGAGAACTCCAGCGTGCCGCGGCCCAGGTGATCGAGGAGGCGTCCCGGGGTGCCGACGATGACGTGGGGAGGGATCTGCAGCGACGGCGTCTGGGACCGCACCGGTACCCCGCCGCAGAGGGTGATGACCCGGAGGTTGGGAATGAAGCGGGCGAGGCGCCGCACCTCGGTGCTGACCTGATCGGCCAGCTCCCGGGTGGGACAGAGGACGAGGACCTGCACCCGGTCGAGATCCCTGTCGATGCGGGCCAGCAGCGCCAGGCCGAACGCCACGGTCTTGCCGCTGCCGGTACGCGCCTGGGCGATCACGTCCTTGCCCGCCAGCAGGCTCGGGAGTGCGTGGGCCTGCACCGGCGTCATCTGCGCAAAACCCAGCACGTCAATCGCCCGGGCGAGGGGTGGTGGCAGGCCCAGCGAGGCGAAGGTGCTGGCAGGCGGCTGGTCGTTCACCCGCAGACGCCGAGCAACGCATCCCCATAGCGGGCGGCGCGGCGCGCCCCGAGCTGGGGCACGGCGGCGAGATCCCCGGCACCGTGGAGGGTGAGATGCTCCAGGGCTCGCGCCGGCAACACGAGCTGCAGCGGCACCGTGCGCCCGTCTGCTTTGGTCCGGCGCTCCGCTTCGTCGCGCCGCCAAGTCTTGAGGCGCTGCTCCCGGGCCTGGGCCTCCGGCGTCATACGCAGGAACGCCAGGCGGGCCGGCACGGGATCGCCCGTGGCCAGGGCCATCGCCTCCAGTAGTGCGTTGCCGTAGCGGTCGACGATGTAGCCCTTGAGCCGGGATTTCCGGAGGTCCGCCAGCGTAACCGGCGGGTGTCGGGCAAGCAGGCCGAGCACCTCGTTGTTGATCATGCGCCCCGCCGGCAGGTTCTCGGCCTGGGCGGCGCCATCACGCCAGGCGTAGAGCCGGGCGAGGACCCGCAGGCCGTCCGGTCCCAGGGCATTGACGTCGCGGATCCTCCACATGCCCGCAGGATCGAACCCGCCGTTCCACCCCGACGCCGCGACCACCCGGTTCGCCTGGCCGACTTCATCCTCGATGTCGGCGGCGGCGACGGCGGCCTTGAGGGTCGCGGCGATACCCGGCAGGTAGACCACGTCGTCGATGGCGTAGGCCAGAGCCTCCGGGTGCAGCGGCCGGGTGGCCCAGTCGTAGGTGGCCCAGGCCTTGCCCAGCACGACGCCGGTCATGGCCTCGACAAGGCTGCCGTAGCCGGTCTTCGGCCAGCCCAGCAGGGACGCCGCCTGTTGGGTATCCCAGACCCCGCCCATCGCGATCCCGAAGTCGCGACGCATGCAGGCCGCGTCGTACTCGCCGCCGTGGAGGTACAGCGGCCGGTCGGTGCGTTCCAGCTCAGCGCGCAGGGGTTCGAGCACGGTCGATGGGGTCTGGCCGGCCGCCACGCCCAGGGCCAGCGGGTCGATGACGAAGAACGCGCCACCGGCGTTGATCTGGATCAGGCAGACCTGCTCCCGATACACGAACATCGAGTTGGACTCGCTGTCGAGGGCCACCCAGGGGGCGACGCCGAGGGCTGTGGCCACGAGGGCGAGCTGGTCGGGGTGGTCGACGCGGAGGTGGTCGGGGAGTGACATGGCCGGCAGTATAAGGATCCCGGAGTCGAACGTGCATAATGCCCCGATCATTCGGGCGTTCACTTCAGGATCAGGGCCAGCGAAATGGAACAGAAGCGGTTGCACGCACTGCTCGTCGAACTCGACCGGGAGCTGAAGTCGGCGGGCTCTCTGGATGCCCGGTCCCAGGAACTCGTGGAGCAGGTGCTTACGGACGTCCGCCAGCTGAATGTGCCTGCGGGCCAGCCCGCTGGCCAGAGCGAGCACCAGTCGGCCGAGGCCCGCCTGCGGGAACTGGTACTGCGCTTCGAATCCGATCACCCCCGGCTGTCCGGGGCCGTGAGTCAGGTTGCTGACGCCCTGGGCAAAATGGGCATCTAGCTGCCCGACACCGACCGGTAGCCGGAGGTTATCGGGTAGCGCCAGTCCCGGCCGAAGGCGCGGCTCGAGATGCGGACCCCGGGCGGCGCCTGACGACGCTTGTACTCGGCCCGCCGCACCATCTCCAGCACCCGCGCCGTCACCGCCGGCTCGAAGCCGCGAGCAGCGATCTCCTCCACGGACCGGTTTTCCAGAATCAGCGCGTCAAGAATCGGATCGAGGACGGGGTAAGGCGGCAGTGAATCGCTGTCCTTCTGATCAGGGCGCAGTTCCGCACTGGGCGGCCGGGTGATCACGCGTTCTGGAATCACGGTCGACAGGGAATTCCGATAGCGCGCCAGCTGGTACACCAGCGTCTTGGTGCAGTCCTTGATCGGGGCGAAGCCGCCGGCCATGTCCCCGTAGAGGGTGGCATAGCCCACCGCCATCTCGCTCTTGTTGCCGGTTGCCAGCACCATGCGCCCCGTCTTGTTCGAGATCGCCATGAGCAGGATGCCCCGGGCACGGGACTGCAGATTCTCTTCGGTCGTATCTTCCGGCAGCCCCGCGAACAGGCCCGCCAGCGCGGTGCGTGCGGCTTCGACGAGTCCGTCAATCGGCAGCACCTGGTAGTTGACGCCCATGTGCCGCGCCTGGGCGGCGGCATCCTCGCTGCTCATGGCCGCCGTGTACCGGTAGGGCATCATCACGGCGTGGACTGCCGCCGCACCGATCGCGTCCACCGCGATGGCCAGCGTCAGCGCCGAGTCTATGCCCCCGGACAGCCCCAGAACGACCCCGGGAAAGCTGTTATTCCGGACGTAGTCGCGCACTCCGGTGACCAGTGCCCCGTACACGCTGGCCACGGCCTCCGGCAGCGGCGTCAGCTGACCGGTCACACCGTCGGGCTCGACGCGGCCAGCCGTGCGCCGGAGTGTGACCACCGGCATAGAGGGCTCGAGCGCCGGCGCGCGAAACACCGTGCGGCCGCCACGCTCGACCACACAGGAGCCGCCATCGAAAACCAGTTCGTCCTGCCCGCCAACCATATTGAGATAGACGAGCGGCACGCCGGTTTCCCGGGCCCGGGCCGCCAGCACCTGTTCACGCTGGGCCTGCTTGCCGATCTCGAAGGGCGAGCCGTTGATCGCGAGGATGACCTCCGCACCGGCTGCAGTGGCCTGGGCCGATGGCTCTGGCTGCCACAGGTCTTCACAGATGCCGAGTCCGAGCCTCACGCCCCGGAACTCGACGACAGTGGGTCCTGTGCCCGGCGTGAAGTAACGCTCCTCGTCGAACACGCTGTAGTTCGGCAGGCAGCACTTGCGGTAGTTGGCGACCTGCTTCCCGGCGACGAGCAGCGCCACGGCGTTGTAGATGTGGTGGTCTGCGTACTCGGGGTAGCCGACGAGGGCCGCCACCTCCCCGGTACCTGCGGCGAGGCGCGCAAGCCCCTCCGTCACCTGGCGGCGCAGGCCGGCGTGGTACAGCAGGTCTTCGGGCGGATACCCGCACAGGGCGAGTTCCGGGAACATCACCAGGTCGGCAGACCCGGCACTCTGCACCTGGCCGAGCAAAGCACCGATGCGGGAAGTATTCCCTGCCACATCCCCCACCAGGAAATGCTGCTGGGCCAGCGCGATGCGAAGCGTGTCGGTCAGCGCAGCAACTCCTGCATCGCGCTGCCGAGTTCGGCAGGCGAGCGGACCGTGCGCACACCGGCCTTCTCCAGGGCGGCAAACTTGGCGGCTGCCGTGCCCTCGCCGCCGGAAACGATGGCGCCGGCGTGACCCATGCGCTTGCCGGGCGGCGCGGTTACGCCCGCAATGTAAGCCACCACGGGCTTGGTCACGTGCTGCTGGATGTAGCGGGCCGCGGCCTCTTCATCGGTGCCGCCGATCTCACCGACCATGATGACGCCGTCGGTAGCCGGATCCTGCTGGAACAACTCCAGGCAATCAATGAAATCCATGCCGCGCACCGGATCACCGCCGATGCCGATGCAGGTGGTCTGGCCGAGGCCATTGCGGGTGGTCTGGTACACGGCCTCGTAGGTCAGCGTGCCCGAGCGGGACACGATGCCCACCCGGCCTGGCTGGTGGATGAAGCCGGGCATGATCCCGATCTTGCACTCGCCCGGCGTGATGATCCCGGGGCAGTTAGGGCCGATCAGCCGGCAGTCGTACTCCTTCAGTGCCGCCTTGACCCGCACCATGTCGAGCACCGGGATGCCCTCGGTGATGCAGACGACCAGTTTCACGCCCGCGTCCGCGGCGGCTAGGATGGCATCGGCGGCGCCGGGGGCCGGGACGAAAATCACGCTGACGTCTGCGCCCGTGGCCTTCACGGCTTCCGGCATGGTGTTGTAGACGGGAATGCCGAGATGTTCAGTACCGCCCCGGCCTGGCGTGCAGCCCGCCACGATCTGCGTGCCGTACTCGAGGCACTGCTGCGCGTGGAACGACCCCTGCTTGCCGGTGAGGCCCTGCCAGATAATCTTCGATGTCTTGTTGACCAGAACGCTCATGAAATTTCCTGTAGGAGCGCCTTCAGGCGCGATCAGCGTTGGGGGTCGCGGCTGACGCCGCTCCTACGGCGGCGACGGCCTTGCGGGCTGCATCGGTGAGGTCATCGGCTGGCGTGATGGCCAGGCCGCTGTCCTTCAGCATCTTCCGGCCCTGATCCACGTTGGTGCCTTCGAGGCGCACCACCACAGGCACCGCCACGTTCACGTCCCGCACCGCGCTGATGATGCCCTCCGCGATCAGGTCGCAGCGGACGATTCCGCCAAAGATGTTCACCAGGATCACTTTCACCTGGGGATTGGAGAGGATCAGCTTGAAGGCAGCCGCGACCCGCTCCGGTGTGGCGCCACCGCCCACGTCGAGGAAGTTGGCGGGCGCGCCACCGTGGAGCTTGATAAGGTCCATGGTGGCCATCGCGAGGCCGGCGCCATTGACCATGCAGGCGATGTTGCCGTCGAGGGAAACATAGTTCAGGTCGTGCTCGGCGGCCCGGCGCTCCATGTCGTCTTCCTGGCTGGGGTCACGCATGGTCTGCAGTTCCCGTTGCCGGAACAGCGCGTTCTCGTCGATGTTGATCTTGCCGTCGAGGGCCACCAGGTCGCCGGCGGCCGTCACGATCAGGGGATTGATCTCCAGCAGACTGGCGTCGCAGTCGTTGAAGAGGCGGTAGAGCTTCATCGCCAGCGCCACGAACTGGATGACCTGCTCGTTGCTCAGGCCCAAGCCGTAACCCAGCTGCCGGGCCTGGTAGGCCTGCAGGCCGGCGGCGGGATTGACGGCGGTGGTGAGGATCTTTTCCGGCGTCGTCGCGGCAACTTCCTCGATGTCCATGCCGCCGGCTGCCGAGCCGATGAAGGCGATGCGCTCCTTGCTGCGATCGACCAGCAGGCTCAGGTAAAGCTCCCGGGCAATCTCGCTGCCGGACTCCACATAGACCTGGTTCACGGGCATGCCCTGGGGGCCGGTCTGCTTGGTGACGAGACGGGTGCCGAGCATGCTCCGGGCCAACTGGCCAACCTCTTCCGGGCTGCGGGCCAGCTTCACGCCGCCCGCCTTGCCCCGGCCGCCCGCGTGCACCTGGGCCTTGACCACCCAAATGCTCCCCGGCTTATTGGCCCCAATCCGGCCTGCCGCTGCTGCCGCCTGGGCTGAGGTAGCCGCCACTTCGCCGGCGGGGACCGGGATGCCAAAGCGCCGAAACAGCTCTTTAGCCTGATATTCGTGGAGATTCATGCCGCTGTGCTCGGGATGGAAGGCGGCTATTGTGGGGGAATTGTGCGCTGAGTCAAAGTGGGAAGGCGGTCACGCATCCCGCCGTGCCGCCAGACATAATGCCCGTTGGCCTTCCCGGTCTGCACGCATGGCGACTGCCGAACAGACGCTCCACACACCGCTGCGCGCGGCCGCGGACGAGTTCGCCCGGACCATCGGCACCGAGGTGTCCCGGCGGGTGCTGCGCTTCGTTGGGGTGTTCCGCGCCGTGATCAGCTCGAGCATGCTGCTCATTGCCCTGGGCTACCCGGTGGCGCCGATCCTGGGCACCCGGGATCCGGCGCTCTTTCTCCTGGCGGCAGCGGCCTACTGCCTGCTGTCCCTGGGGATACTGGCCTGGCAGTGGCAACGGCCTGTGATCCTGCCCCGAGTGGCCCTGCTGGAGCTGGGCGCCGACATTCTCGCGGTGACGGCGCTGATGCACGCGAGCGGCGGCATCCAGAGTGGCATCGGCGGCCTGCTCGTGGTCTTCGTCGGCGCGGCCAGTCTCACCCTCCGCGGACGGCAGGCCTTCTTTGGGGCGGCGGTGGCTGCCCTTGCCGTGCTCACGGAACAAGCCATCAACGTGCTGGATCAGACCGCACCCAGCGGGGAATTCGTGGCTTCCGGGGTGCTGGGCGCCATCATCTTCATGATTGCCTCGGCCGCCTACCCACTGGCCCGGCGGCTGGAGGAAAGCGAGGCGCTGGCCCGCCAGCGGGGCATCGACCTGGCCAATCTCGCCCAGCTCAATGAGTACGTCATCCAGAACCTGCGGGAGAGCATCGTGGTGGTGGATGAAGCGAACCGGATCCGGCTGATCAACCAGTCTGCCGCCGAACACGCGGGCATCCGCACCCGCGAGCCCGGGCAGGACCTGGCGCGGCTGGCACCCCATCTGAGCCGCATGCTCGCGGACTGGCGGCGCCAGGGCAATCCGCTGCTGCAGCCGCCTTCGTTCCTGTCTGCCGACGGGAGCACCCGCATCAACGCCTACCTCGCACCCCTCGGCGGCCGCGAGGACGGACCCGTGCTGATGTTCCTGGAAGATGCGGGGCTCCTGGCGCAAAAGGTCCAGCAGTCCAAGCTGGCGGCGCTGGGTCGACTGTCCGCCAGTATCGCCCACGAGATTCGCAACCCGGTGGGCGCGCTCAGTCATGCCAGCCAACTCCTGGAGGAATCTCCCGGCCTCAGCCCGGATGATCGCCGCCTGATCGACATCATCCAGACGAACTCCAGGCGGGTGAACGAGATCGTCGAGAACGTACTCCAGCTCTCCCGGCGGGAAAACAGCCGCCCTGAGCTCATCTACCTTGGGAGCTGGACGCGGGAGTTTGCCGCCGAGTTCAGCTCGACCCTCGAACTCCACGAAGGCCAGGTCACGGTGCTGCCTGCCGACGACGTGGAAGTGCGCATGGACCCGAGCCACCTGCGCCAGATCGTCTGGAACCTCTGCGAAAACGCGGTGAAGTATGCCAGCAGCAACGGCGGCATCGCGGTTGAGATCAGCTTCGGCCGGCTGCCCGGCAATCGCCGTCCCTACCTGGAGGTGGCGGATTCCGGTCCCGGCATTCCCGAAGCGCTCCGCGAGCAGATCTTCGAGCCCTTCGCCACGGGCCGGAATGGCGGCAGCGGTCTCGGCCTGTTCATCTCCCGGGAGCTTTGCGAGTGCAATCGGGCCGCACTGATCCACGAACCCCGGCCAGGCCAGGGCAGTATCTTCCGCATCGTCTTCGCTGACCCGGCGCGCTGGGAAAACTAGGCCATGGCCCGGCCTGTTGCACTGGTGGTGGACGACGAGCCGGATATCCGGGAACTCCTGGCGATGACGCTGGAGCGCATGGATATCGAAGCCAGCACCTGCGGCGACGTGGCCACCGCCCGGGACCGGCTGGCCCGCCGGGAATTCCAGCTGTGCCTCACCGACATGCGCCTGCCAGATGGGGATGGCATCGAGCTGATTGAATGGATGCAGGGCCGGGGCCTCAAGACGCCGGTGGCCGTGATCACCGCCCACGGCAATGTGGAGACGGCCGTGCGCGCCCTGAAGGCGGGCGCCTTCGACTTCATCTCGAAGCCGCTGGACGTGAAAGTCCTGCGCAAACTGGTGGGGAGCGCACTCAAGGTGCCCCGCGCGGACGTGACGGGTGGCAAGGCGCAACTGCTCGGGGAGTCTCCGGTCATCGAACACCTGCGCCAAACCATCGGCAAGGTCGCCCGGAGCCAGGCACCCGTGCACATCACCGGCGAATCCGGCACCGGCAAGGAGCTGGTTGCGCGCATGCTCCACGAACAGGGCGCCCGCGCCGAGGCGCCCTTCGTGCCCGTGAACTGCGGCGCCATCCCCAGTGAACTCATGGAGAGCGAATTCTTCGGCCACCGCAAGGGCTCGTTCACCGGCGCCGTCAACGACAAGACCGGCCTCTTCCAGTCCGCCGAGGGCGGCACCCTGTTCATGGACGAGATCGCCGACCTGCCACTGCCCATGCAGGTGAAACTGCTGCGGGTGATCCAGGAAAAAACCCTGCGGCCCGTTGGCCAGACTGCCGAGGTACCGGTGGATGTGCGGATCCTGTCGGCCACCCACAAGGACCTGCGGGCCCTGGTGGCCAGCGGCCAGTTCCGGGAAGACCTCTATTACCGGATCAATGTGATCGAGCTCCGGGTGCCGCCGCTGCGGGACCGGGGCGCCGACACCGGGCTCCTGACGGAGCACATCCTCCGGCGGCTGGGGGCGGGAACGTCCCAGCTCACCCCGGACGCCCGGGCCAAGCTCCTGGCCTACGGGTTCCCGGGCAATGTCCGGGAACTCGAGAACGTGCTGGAACGGGCCGTGGCCCTGTCCGGTGACCTGATCACCGCCGACGACATCCAGATCCACCAGGAGAGCGGGGTGCCTGTAGGAACGGCTTCAGCCGCGATCCCA
>Ga0209181_10004335_pt1 | contig 21219 bp, 24 predicted proteins | sample MAT05_FD_187208 | JGI IMG/M metagenome (GOLD analysis project Ga0209181, IMG submission 187208) | Freshwater microbial communities from Lake Fryxell liftoff mats and glacier meltwater in Antarctica - MAT-05 (SPAdes) (version 2) | ecosystem: Environmental > Aquatic > Freshwater > Ice > Liftoff... | reverse complement strand
TCTTTTAAAATCAGATTTAGGAATTATCTACCTAACTTCTATTTATGACAAATCTGAAAGGCCAACAATATCGACCAAAGAACTAATTCAAATAATTACAGAAATAAAATAATGAAATTAACAGCCCGCAATACACACCCCGATCCACTCATTGTTATGTCCTTGATATGTCTACACTAACTTCCCCCTTCCATTCTTTATTAAAGGAAGAAATTGAAAAGTACGGACAGATAAAAAATTTTCCTGCTGGCTCGGTTATCCAGCAAGAAGAAAGCTACATAAAATCTATCCCCATGGTGCTAAGCGGCAGCTTAAAGGTCATGCGCACCGATAAAGATGCGCATGAAATTTTACTGTATTATATAACACCCGGTGAAAGTTGTATCATGTCTTTTTTGGCTGGTATCCATAACGAAACGAGCAAGGTAAAAGCAATTGTAGAAGAGGACGCTGAAATATTAATGATCCCTGTGGAGAAAGCGAGTGAATGGATAAAGAAATTTCCGGAATGGACAGATTTTATCTTCAAACTTTATCACAAACGCTTCGAGGAGTTGCTTACCGCGGTAAACGCCATTGCCTTTCAAAAGTTAGATACGCGATTGCTCCAGCTAATCAAGCAAAAAGTGGAGCTTTATCATTCCAATGAAATAAAAATAACTCATCACCAGTTAGCCGAAGAATTGGGAACCACCCGGGAAGCTGTATCGAGGGTTATCAAGCAAATGGAAAATGAGGGCCTAGTTACACTTTCCCGAAATAAAATAATCCTTCTGTGATTTAGATCACAAACTCTAAGATTCCGCACGGTTAGTTTTGTACCAACATTAAACACTAACCAAATGAAAAAGAATATGGGTTCTGCTGATCGGGTTATCCGCGTGATTCTCGCAGCAATTGTAGTAGCACTTTATTATACAGGAGTGATTTCCGGAACAACCGCGATAATTTTGTTGGCACTGGCCGCAATTTTCGTGCTGACGAGTCTCATTAGTTTTTGTCCATTATACTTACCATTAGGCCTTAGCACACTAAGGAAAAAACTTCATGGTAATTCTTAAAAAGTATGCCGGTATTTTAATCGGTGGTAGCATAGGCCTGATTGCTGGTTATCTATACTGGCGTGAGGTGGGATGCATGAGTGGCACCTGCCCCATCACATCTAGTCCATTAAATTCGACACTCTATGGCGGCATGATGGGTGGCCTTGGCGCTAGTCTGTTTCAAAAAAATAAAAATTAAAAACATATGAATCTCGAACAACTTATTAAAAATAATCAAGGCTCAATCGTTGATGTGCGTACACCTGCGGAATTTCAAGGCGGCAACATAGCCGGATCTATTAACATTCCGGTAAGTGAAATTATGCAGCGTATAGAAGAAGTTAAAATTTTAGAAATGCCAGTAATAGTTTGCTGCGCATCGGGCGGAAGAAGTGCTATGGCCACCCACTATCTTAACGAACAGGAAATAACCTGTGTGGATGCAGGAAGTTGGATTTCTATTAATCAAATACAAACTCGTTTGGTAAATATATTATGATAGAGCTATTAAAAAACCTACTTGGCTTAGGCCACAAGATAAACTACGCTGAACTTGTAAAACAAGGTGCTATCGTAATGGATGTGCGCACGAAAGGTGAATATTCAGGTGGTCACATCAGAGGATCACTAAATATTCCGGTTGATCAACTGAATCAAAATACGCATCGTTTTGCAGACAAGACCAAAGTAATCATTACCTGCTGTGCTTCGGGTATGCGAAGTGGTGCTGCCAAAAGTATGTTAAAATCAAAAGGCTATACCAACGTGCACAATGGTGGAAGTTGGATGGGTCTTAAAAATAAAATTTAAAGTCATGGAATCGCATTTTTATAATGTTCAAGTGCAATGGAACAAGGATAGAAAGGGAATGATGTGTTCACCCGAACTAAATTCGCCAACTACTGATGGCGGATGTATTGAAGTGGCCACACCCCCAGAATTTACAAAAGGGATTGCTGGCATTTGGTCGCCAGAGCATCTATTTACGGCAGCCGTTAGCAGTTGTCTTATGACAACCTTTTTAGCAATAGCTGAAAACTCTAAGCTAGACTTCATTGCATTTAAATGCGATTCTAAAGGAAAGCTGGATCAGATTGAGGGCAAGTTTTTGATGACGGAAGTAATTCTGGAGCCAACGGTTACCATCGCATCAGAAAAAGATCGTGAGCGGGCCGAGCGCGTTTTAACAAAAGCCGAGGCAGCCTGTTTAATTTCGAACTCGATTAAATCAAACGTTGTTATGGTTCCGAATATCATCGTAAAATCATAACAACTCAGCAATAACCAGAATATGGAAAAAGGAAGTTTTTCGGAATTAATCAATAGTGAAACCCCCACGCTTGTGGATTTTTCGGCCGAATGGTGTGGCCCTTGTAAAATGATGAAGCCTATATTAGAAGAAGTGAAATCAAAAATGGGTGATCAGGTTAAGATTATTAAAATTGATGTGGATAAAAATCCTGCACTTGCACAAAGTTTTCAAGTGCAAGGAGTGCCAACACTCATAGTTTTCAAAAACGGAGTTGCAAAATGGCGGCAGTCGGGTGTAGTACAACCAGAATTTTTGAAGCAGCAGATTGAGAAACTGCTTATCAAATAACCACTCGTAAAAAAATATCAGCTAAATCGGGTAGCTTTCAAACATTTAGAGGCAACTTGCGTTTCTATCTGGCACGATATGTGACATTCAAAACCGATTTTAAACCAAAAAAAACTGTATGAAAAAACAAGCAAGTATGATTCTAACGCTGATAGCGCTAGTCTTTTCGCTAAGTGTGTTGGCTCAAGACAAAAAGCCGGCAAGCCCACCAGCCAAAGCAGAGGGTTCAATTGATGGAGTAAAAGTTACTGTTGATTATGCTCAACCATCTGCCAAAGGCCGTAAAATCATGGGGGAACTTGTTCCTTTCGGAAAAGTATGGCGCACCGGTGCTAATGCAGTAACTGCAATCGAATTTAGTGCTGATGTAAAAGTTGAGGGTAAAGCATTGCCAAAAGGAAAGTATGGATTATTTACGATTCCAGGCGAAAACGAATGGGTTATTATTTTCAGTAAACAAGCAGCTGGAAGCCCTTTTGACTACTCAGACAAAAAAGATGCACTAAGAGTAAATGTTAAACCCGCAAAAGCTGATGCCTTCGCTGAAACCCTCACTTTTTCAGTTGAAAAAAATAACGTAGTATTGAAATGGGAGAACACCCTTGTTTCTTTTAAAGTATCAAAAGATTAATAGTTAATTAATCTGAAATTAAGCCCTTCTGGTAATTATCGGAAGGGCTTTTTTTATTTTTAATAAATTGAGTTAGCTTGAAACATACTCATAACTATGAAAACTCTTGGAAGATCTGATCGTGTTGACCTACCGGGATTAGGGTTAACCAACATCCAGGCTAAAATAGATACCGGTGCTTATACATGCAGCCTGCATTGCTCGCGCGCAGAAATTATTGATAATAAATTGGAGTTTGTTTTATTGGATGAAGAACATCCTGAGTTTACCGGAATGAAATTCGTCTTCTCAAAATTTGATAAGCGGGAAATCAAAAATTCGTTTGGAGAGGCTGAGATGCGATTTGTTATTAAGACAACGATAAAAATTTATGATCATTTAATTAAAGCCGAGTTTTCTCTTAGTAATCGTGGCAACTTGAAATTTCCTGTGTTGCTGGGCCGCAAAATCTTGCGCAAGCGTTTTGTAATTGATGTAACGGAAAAAGATTTATCTTTCCTACATAAACAAACTACCTCATGAACATCGCCATACTTTCCAGAGATCCAAAGCTCTATTCCACCAGGCGGTTGAAAGAAGCCGGTGAAAAGCGGGGCCACAAAGTTGAAATCATAGACCATATGAAGTGTGTGTTGATAATTGAAAAGAAAAATCCAATGGTGTGGTATAATGGTCGCAGGCTCGACTATTTCGATGCCATCATTCCGCGCATTGGTGCCTCCGTAACTTTTTATGGAGCAGCTGTTGTTCGTCAGTTCGAAATGATGAAAGTCTTCACGGCTGTGGAATCTCAAGCGCTCATTCGTTCGCGCGACAAACTCCGCAGCTTACAAATTCTATCTCGCGCGGGGCTCGGCTTGCCAAAAACCATTTTCATGGATTACACAAAAGATACAGAAGGCATTGTAGAAGCCGTTGGTGGCGCACCTGTTATCATCAAACTACTTGAAGGAACTCAGGGCCTTGGTGTTGTGCTTGCCGAAAATAAAAAAGCAGCGCAATCTGTAATCGAAGCCTTTCATGGTGTGAAGACCCGCATCATCGTGCAGGAGTTTATAAAAGAGGCGAAGGGCTCAGACATCCGCGCCTTTGTTGTAAATGGTGAAGTAGTTGGTGCCATGCGCAGGCAAGCTACCCGCGAAGGTGAATTTCGATCTAACCTCCACCGAGGTGGAACCGCAACGGTAGTAAAACTCGATAGAGCGGAAAAACATGCTGCTATTGAAGCTGCAAAAAAAATGGGCTTAGGCGTTGCTGGCGTTGACATGCTGCCTTCAAAAAGAGGTCCTTTGATTATTGAAGTAAATTCGTCACCAGGCTTGGAAGGAATTGAAGGAGCAACAAAGGATGACATTGCGGGAAAGATTTTTGACTATCTGGAAAAAAATGCGGGTAAGAAAAAAATCCAAAAAGATAAAATCAATGCGTAATAAGTCCATAGTCGATAGTATTTAGTCCATAGTAGATTTTCAATACTTATTGAGTTTTTCCTAGACTATAACAAATCAGCTATGGACTATCGACTGAATACTATGGACTTCCGACTCAAGACAATTTACTAAACATGAAGGATCTAATCATTGCCTCACAATCCATAAAACCGGGCGAGTCTGCCGAAATTAATATTAATATTGCCCGACTTCCATCACGCACACTTATCGATACACCGATCTACGTATACCGCGGAGTTGACGAGGGTCCTGTGCTAGCACTGACGGCCGGCATGCATGGCGATGAGATCAACGGGATGGAAATCGTAAGGCGAATTCTTGACAATGGATATAATCGCGTAAAGCGCGGTGCGGTGTTGTGTATGCCTATCATTAACATGTATGGATTTCTTAATTATTCACGTGAGGTTCCAGATGGAAAAGATATCAATCGCTCCTTTCCGGGGAGTAAAGGTGGATCGTTGGCATCCCGGGTTGCCTGGCATGTTACACATGAAATCATTCCCGCAATAGACTATGGTATTGACTTTCATACTGGGGGTTCCATGCGCACCAACTACCCACAGATTCGGTGTGTGATGCAGGACAAAAGGAATGTTGAACTGGCAGCAGCTTTTCATGCGCCTTTCACAATTGATTCGCCATTTCGGCCGCACTCGTTAAGGCAAACAGCTTCACGCCATGAAAAAAATATCATTGTGTACGAAGGGGGTGAATCCATTCGCTACGATCAATATGCAATCGAAGAAGGAGTTAATGGCACGTTGCGTTTGATGAAACATTTAAACATGATTGATGATGCGCCTAAACCAAAAACGGAAAACAAAATTATCTGGAGTTCATCGTGGATTCGCGCCAAGTATGCCGGACTTTTTCAACCTATCATTCAGTCTGGTGATTTTCTTAAAAAGAATCAAGTCATTGGTGCTATCACAGATCCGTTCGGGGATTTTAAAGAAACAATAAAATCTCCCGCTGCTGGCTATGTTGTTGGATTAAATAATAATCCCGTTGCCAATGCAGGTGATGCATTACTCCATCTTGGCTATGATAATGTTTGCAAAGTAGATGGACACGGGGAGGAATAAAACCAGTGTCTAGTTGCCAGTAACCAGAATCCAGTTAAAAAATCCGGGCAAGGAATAAACAACTTATCCTTTGGCTGCTTCCGTAGGTTGCGCGTTGACCAAGAGTACACTAAACTAAATTCATGTGCTCCGCCACTTCCCGAGCCAAGTTGAGAAATCGTGTAATCGTAACTACGGCCAATATTCAATAAAATCCATACATGAGTAATTTTTACACTCGTATTAAAAACGAGAGTAATTTTTTACTAATTTTACACTCGTATTAAAAACGAAAGTAAAACTTACACTTGCGCGAAATGGGAAATTTTAACCGAAAAATAGCGTATAATAATCTGCCATTACTGCCGCCAAAGGCAGACATAGAAACGAAAAACATACTTCGTAAAACGATTTCTACAGGTAGAGCCTTGGCTCAACTGAATGGAACTTTACTGAATTTACCAAACCCAACTTTATTTTTAGATACGATTTACTTGCAGGAAGCAAAAGCGAGTTCGGAAATAGAAAATATAATTACAACAAATGATGAACTATACAAATCGTTTGTGGCAGAAAGAAAAATTGAAGACTCAGCCACAAAAGAAGTTTTAAGTTACAAAGAGGCTCTTTGGTTAGGTTTAGAACAACTAAAGAAAAAACCATTCATCACAACAAACCTTTGCGTGAGCATTGTTCAGTGTATTAAGCAGAATACCTCTTCAATTCGCAACACGCCAGGCACAACGTTGAGTAACGCTAAGGGCGAAGTCATTTATACTCCGCCAAGTGACGAAATAGTTATCCGCGAAAAATTGGCGAATTTGGAAAAGTTTATAAACGAAGACGAAACTATTGACCCCCTGATCAAAATGGCAGTACTGCACTATCAATTTGAAGCTATTCACCCATTTTCTGACGGTAACGGAAGAACGGGAAGAATTTTGTTGTTGCTGTATCTCAAACTTTCGGGTTTGTTGGAAACACCAGCAATTTATTTGAGCGAATACATCATCAAAAACAAAGCGAATTATTACATGCGACTGCGAGGCGTAACTGAAAACAACGAATGGGAAGCCTACATTTTGTACATGTTGGATATGATTGAAGAAACTTCCAAGAAAGGTTTGAAACGATTGAATAAAATCACAGCCAAAATGGAAAAAACTGCAGAAAAAATCAAAAAGAAACTACCGAAAATCTATTCCAAAGACTTGGTTGAAATTTTGTTCCGTTTGCCTTACACCAAACGCCAAAATTTGATTGACGAAAATATTGGCAACTTAAAGACAGTCGGAAATTATTTGATTGCATTAGAAAAAAATGGATTTTTGAAATCTGTAAAAGTTGGAAAAGAAAAACTTTACTTGAACCAAGAACTATTAGAAATATTGGAGGAAAAAGAATAACAGTAAAAAATCCAGCTCTACTCAAAGCTGCCAACCGTTATCTTTCTAAACTTTAAGTCTGCAAGGAAGTTTGTTAGTCCACCAACCACGCTAAAAATCCGGGCAAGGAATAAATAACTTATCCTTTGGTGGCTTACGCGGATTGCGCGTTGACCAGGAGTACACTAAGCTAAATTCATGTGCGCCACCGCTGCCGGGGCCAAGCTGAGAAATGGTGTAATCGTAACTGTAGCCAATATTTAAAATATCTTTTGGTCCCTTCTTGGTGAACCCAACCAGCAGCACAACGGACTCGTTATTATTAAATCCATTCACCTTTTTAAAAGGCACACCGCGATACCACGTTCCAATGATCAACGGCTCGAACGTAAAATAAAAACCAAGATCCATCTGATCAAATGTACCTTGATGACGGTATTGCATGGCCGGTGCAATACTTCGCTCACGCGCACGCGTGTAAAAACCATCTCCCATTTCGCCCGGTTTAAAAAAGAATTTGTAACCCGCATGGCCGGAAAGTTTTCGGGGCAAACGGCTCTCCTCGCCAATCAAGGATTGATTAGGTTGAGTTAAATGGTGCGCAGCAAAGCCAAGCCATGCGTTTTTGCTATAAAGCAATCCACCTGCTGATATATCCGGAAAAAATTTTGACTGTCCCGTATTCAATCCTTCTGCTGAAGTTGGATTGATAACATCCCCGGTTGCCGGATCAAACTGATCTCCAAACGTTAACCTATCAAAATTTATTGAGCGATTGTAAATAGCCGCCTGAAACCCTGGTCTAAAAGAAAGTCCTTTCACAATGCGAAGATCATAGGCATATTGAACGGCAAGACTCGTTGACTGCAATCCTAAAATCCCTTCACGGTCGCGGGTTATTAAAACTCCAATCCCGCTATTCTTATCCTCAATGTAGGTATCGTAAAAAGCAGAAATCGTGTTAAAGTTTGCATCGATGGCAGGCCACTGGTTACGATAGTTAACACCAACCCGGTTTTGATTGGTGGCCCCTGCAAAGGCAGGATTCAAATAAAGTGGCGCAGCATAAAATTGTGAATACTGTGGATCTTGAGCAGTTACCGACCCCACCACCAACAGCATACATAAACAAACTAAAAGGACAATTCGATGCATTAATTCAGGATTAGACCCTGCTCTATCAAGGCAAATTAAATTCATTCAGAACATTAAAAAAAACATTTGCCGACAAATAGGCGGCTTTCGTCTGGTTAACGATATTTTCGACCAAATTGTATTACTTTAGTGTTATTTGACGTTTTAAATTTCAACACCAAATAAGATCAACCTAGATCAGTAGATATGAGGGATTCGGGAAGTAGACATTATCGGAATGGAACGTGGGGCGGGACAACAGCAGTAATGATAATCCTAGCGCTCTCCAATACCTTGGTTGCTCAAGATTTATCTCAACACAATTGGTATTTTGGAAATTCAACTAACGGCATTCGGTTTAACCGCGGTACCAACGTTGCTCAACCGGTTACTAATCAAGCCCTCCCCTTTGGTGCGGGAGGCTCTGCCGTAGCAACTGATCCAGCCACAGCCAATTTACTTTTTTATACCGATGGAATCCGTGTTTATGACGCTTGCCATTTGCCCATGCCAAATGGAACTGGCTTAACAGGGCAGCTCGATGCAAACCAGCCCGTTGCTCTTGCACCTATGCCCGGGCAAACTAATCGCTATTATATATTTACTAACTCAGCAAATTTTAATGTCGGTGGCTCTATTAGCCGCAGCTCCGTTGACTTAAATCAATTTGGAAACGCGGTGTTTCCAGCACCAGCTTTAGGTATTGTAGAACTTCCAATAAACAATGCCGTTGTCGGATTATCAAATCGATCGGAAGGAATGATTGTAATTCCACATGCAAACCGTACCGACTTTTGGTTGATCACGCATCAAAATGGTTCACAAAATTATGCAGCCACATTAATTGATGCCGCTGCTGCTTTTCCCACTACGGTAACTTCAGGCATTGGTCTTCCCGTTTCAGTTGCCAACTTTTCATATCATCAGCCTTCTGGAAAAATTGCCGTATCGCCACAAGGCCCAAATACTGATGCGCTGATTATAAACTTTGATAACGCTACCGGTATATTTTCATTTGATCGGTTCATTTTTAATTCAGCTACAACAGCTTCCAACAGTCAGTCCATTTATGATATAGAATGGGATGCACAAGGTCGCTACCTCTACCTTTCTCGCCATGGCGATACGGGCATTACGGCCAATGTGCTTCAATACGATTACCTAAATCCAACCTTTACGCTAGCTCCGGTTTTGGCCGCGCCCGTGTTTAGAAGTTTTGGGTTACAGCATGCACCCGACAGCGCCACCTACCATTTATATCAAAGTATTTCGGGTGGACCTTTTTTAGTAGGAACCTTAACCAATACCGATACGGTAGCGAGCAGCATAATAAATACACAAGCCCTTTTTACGGCTGCCAATTTTAATAGCAAACAGTTTCCAGCATTCAAGCCTAAGGATAGCGTGATCATGAATGTTTCGTTTATCGCGCAGGGCACCTGTCAAAACTCACCTACAAGTTTTTTTCCTACTGTTACTCCAAATGCCGATAGTTTGCGATGGGATTTTGGTGATGGATCAGGTTCAGGCAATTGGAGTCCGATTTATACTTATGAAAATCCAGGAAGTTTTAACGTAACGTTAAACGCTTTTTATCGTGGCCAAACACAAACCACAACCTTGCCCGTTACCATCAATCCATTTGCATTGCAACTACAACTTGTTCAAGACACAACTGCTTGCCGCGGTGAGTTTCCACCACCTCGGGGCACATCTACACCAACACAGTTCTCGGTAACAGTTACGATTCAAGGCGGTACACCGGCATCCGTTGTTTGGTCGAATGGAGATTTAGGTGATACCCTTACCCCTGATTCGGCAGGTTACTATTATGTTGTGGTTACCGATGCTACGGGTTGTTCGGCTTATGTAGGAGTAAACGTAAAAGAATATGGCTTGCAAGATCAACGTTCCAACGTATGGTATTTTGGAAACACGGCAGGCATTGATTTTAATGAAACTCCACCGGTTGCCTTAGACAACAGTATTATGAATGCGCCCGAAGGTTGCGCTATAGTTTGCGATCGCAATGGCGATGTAATTTTCTATACCGATGGCGACAAAGTATTTGATCAAACTGATACAGAAATTGATAATGGAATCGGTGGCGATCCCGTTGCCTCGCAATCTTCTATTATTGTTCCCGTGCCCGGGGATGAGACACTGTACTACATATTTACAACTCAAGCAATTAATGGAACCGCTCCCTATGAAGTGCGCTACTCGTTATTTGATTTAAAACTCAATAGTGGATTAGGCGCCTTACAACAAAAAAATGTGCTACTATTTTCCAAAAGTACGGAGCGAGTTACAGCCACAACGGATTGGGTAATTTTTCATGAGTATGGAAACAATACATTCCGCGCCTATCCAATTTCACCGGATGGCATTGGTCAACCCGTTTATTCTGAAATAGGATCTGATCACTCGTTTAAGTTTGCACAAAATGGTGAAGGCTATATGAAAATTGGGCCGCGCAATAATCTGGCCGTAGCGCTCTCGACTCCCGGTACTGAAAACCTGGTTGAGTTATTCACCTTCGATAACCTAACAGGTCAATTAGATAATTACAGAAAGATTGATTTAAATGAACCGAACGGGCAGGTTTATGGAATTGAATTCTCACCTGCTGGAAATAAACTTTTTGCTACAGTAAAAGGATCACCCTCTCCTTCGCAGGTGTTTGAATATTTTCTGGATTCTTTGGATCGACCATTCTTCAAGCAACGAATTAATCAGGCCACCGAATTAGGTGCCATTCAACTTGGCCCCGATGGACAAATTTATGTAGCGGTTAATGGCAGCAATAATTTAGGACTGATTCAGGCTTCGGAAGATACTACACAGCTTTCTTCTTATAATCCATCAGGGTTTGCTTTGTTAGCAGGAACGAATAGTCGCCTTGGCTTACCAAATTTTGTTCAACAACAAAGCAACGCTTTTGGCGGGCCGGGTTTCGATTTTACAGGTGTGTGCTTTGGTGATTCAACTCGATTTACTGGTCAGGCTACAGATGCAATCGACAACTTCCAATGGTTCTTTGGTGATGGTGGAAGTAGCACAGACTCAGCGCCTGTTCACCTGTACGCTGCCCCCGGTTTGTATACCGTTTCGATGCGACTTACTAATCGCTGTAATTTAGATACAACCCTTATTCAGCAGGTACGGATTTTTAGTCCGCCACCAGCACCTACAATTCCCGGTGCTGCCGTTTTATGTACGGGCGCTGTAACGCTTGATGCTAACTCTGCCAATCTTCCCGGTCTCGCCTATCAATGGAGCACAGGTGAAACCACGCAAACTATTACTATCATCACGCAAACAAATATTTCAGTTACCAACACTGATGTGAACGGATGTTTTTCTACTGCTCAATCCATTGTTGTTGATAACCGACCGCAAGTCAATCTGGGGCCGGATTTAACCATCTGCGAAGACAATGCAACACCAACCCTAAACGCGCAAAATACTGGCGCCACATTTATATGGACGATTGATGGGGTAAATGCAAGTACTATTCAAACTCAGGCTGTTGATACTTCTAATCCAGGTGTATTTGCGTATGAGGTTACAGTAACCGATCCGGTTACAACCTGTACCATCACCGATAATAAAGTTTATACTGTCAATGTATCGCCAGCTTTTGCTTTATCAGGAACAAACCCAATTGGTTGCGGCACTGCAACTGGATCTATTTCACTGCAATTAAATACTTCTGTTCCCCCTGCCGGGCCATATTCATTCTTCATTACGGGACCAAATAGTTTTAATCAGCAAGGCATTGATCAACTAGCCCCTTCAACTATCGGCCCAATTGGCGGACAGATTGCCGGCACTTTTTCAGGTATTGTTACCGATCAAATTTCCGGGTGTACGCTTTCAAGTTCTTTTGGGTTAACGGATGCAACCTTCACGGCCACAGCATTGGCTCAAGCACCAAATTGCGATCCGGTAACGGTGCGGGTAACAACTGTTGGAGGTTTTACATTACCACTTCAGTACACCGTTACTAATAACGGAACAGGACAAGTAACAGGACCAACTTCATCTGCAACTGCAGTTTTTGATATGGCCCCTGGCTTAGCTGCTGGAACCTATACCATTGGAGTTCGTGATAACACAGGCTGTATTTTTAACATCAACAACTTTGCCGTCACGCCAGCAGCACCGCTATTGGTTTCATTCACACCAAACTTATGTGTTTCACCACCAACTTTAACAGCTTCTGGAGGCACAGGATACACCTGGACTTCTAATTTACCGGGTAGTATTGTGAGTGGAGCCAGCACAGCAACAATTCAATTACTAGCAGGTGCTGGCAATGTAACCTTTACCGTTACTGCAACCGGACCTGCGGGATGCCCCACCACTCAAAGTACTACAGTGAATGTGCCCGCAGCAATTGCAGCCACATTCACACAAAGTGATCCTTGTGCCGATCAGGTAATTTTAAGTGCACAACCTGTTGGTAGTTTTACATATCGCTGGTATAGAAATGGGGGTGCAACACCTGCAGCATTAGGTCGACAAATTGCATTAACCACAGCCGATAATGGTGCTTCCTATTTGGTGGAGGTTGTTAGCACACTGAATGGCTGTGCATTTCGCTCACCATCACAACTTGTAGAAGTATCTGGATTAATTACCGCTGGCATCTCAGGCACTCCGGCCTGTGACGATGGTCAGCCCTTTACGTTAACAGCCACCACCAATGCCACAGGAGTTTCCTTTACTTGGTTTCTTAATAATGTACAAATTGCCGGAGTCAGCACGGCCACCACCAATCAAACTGCCGCAGGTACATATAGGGTTGATGTTACTAGAGGAACGTGTACAACTCCCGCACAAATACAAGTTATTAAAGCGCCACTGCCGGAAGGCGGCTTGCCTAATAGAGTTATCATTTGTAACGACCCTGATAACAATGACCCAACCACAGCTTCGATTGATTTAGACCCAGGTGTATTTACATCCTACAATTGGTTTAAAAATCAGGTGACATTAAGCTATACACTGCAAGTGCTTAATGCTGATAGCGAGGGCTTGTATGAAGTTGACATTACAAACTCTTTTGGTTGCGTAGCGCGCGATCAAACAGAAGTACTCAATGATTGTGTACCCAAAATTGTCGCACCGAATGCTTTCCGCCCTACCAGTGCTGTTGGCCCGAATAAAGATTTCTTTGTGTATAGTTTCTTTATCACAGATAACTTCCAAGTTTTCATTTACAATCGCTGGGGTGAACTAATCTTTACTTCAACTGACCGGAACTTTAAATGGAACGGTGGTTATAATAATAATGCCGGGCAACCTGCGCCAGCGGGGACCTACGCATACGTAGTTAAATATGTAAGTTCATTCCGCCCGCAAAAAGGTGTGCAGGAAAAACGCGGGGGAGTAGCTTTGATACGATAATTTTGAGTTAATATTTTAGAATTACGATTTACGAATTAGATTTATCAATAACTTTTTAAAAATTTTATTCCTATGAAAAATTTATTTGCCATTCTTTTTTTTGCAGTTGTTTCATTTTCCTATTCGAATGTGTCTGCACAACTTTTTAATACTTCTTTAACCATTACCGTTCGCGATGAAGTGGGCAACCTGGTTGCAGGCGCTGAGGTCAAGCTTTTTAAATCGGAAGAAGATTATCTGAAAGAAGAAAATATTGTGATGGAAGAAATCTCGGATGCAAAAGGAGTTGTGAAATTTAAAAAGATGGAGGCCGTGTCGTATTATGTGATCGTGCGCAAAGCGGATAAAGACAACTCCGGAGGCGGTGAAATCATTGGTAAACTGGAGGACGGAAAATTCAATAAAGTAACCATTGTGATTCAATAGATGGATCGCAGTTCGTTAGTAAGTTTCTTTTCTGATTATCATACATCCTATCCAGAAGAAGAAGTTTTTATTTCCAGATTTTTAGAATTGCTTGCTCACAAAGATTGTTTTGAGCGAACACATTTACCTGGGCATATTACAGGCTCAGCCTGGATTGTTGATTCTAGTCGCCAACAAACTCTATTAGTTCATCACGCCAAGTTAAATAAGTGGCTTCAACCAGGCGGCCATGCCGATGGCGATGAAAATGTATTGCACGTTGCTTTGCGCGAAGGCGAAGAAGAGACCGGATTAACAAATTTAAAGGTAGTAAGTCAGCTGCCTTTCGATGTAGACATTCACACCATTCCTGAACGCAAGGATTTTCCTGAACATTTTCATTTTGATATTCGCTTCTTAATTGAAGCCAATGTCAATGAACCGATCATTGTAAGTGAAGAATCGCACGATGTAAAATGGGTTCCGCTGAACACGCTTGAGAAACTAAATCAGGAGCAATCAATTATGCGAATGAAGAAGAAATTGAAAATAATAAACACATAGGTACATAAGGAACTCAGATTTTCTCCAACCAAATCTCCTATGTGTTCTATTTACCTGTGTGTTTAAAATTCTACTCGATCCTATCAATAAAACCCCAAAGGAGATAAGCACATAAGGAACGTAGCGTTTTTTTTAACGGCTATACTATGTGTTCTATGTGCCTATGTGTTTTAAAATGCTATTTAGATCCAATCAGCAAAAGCCCAAAGGCAATCACCACGATCCATAACTTATAAACGACCAAAGCCGGAATGATGATGATCTTCAACTCCATCAGCACGGCAAGCAGCACCAGAATGACTGCAATACCTTTTAAGATCGAACGTGTTTTATTACTCATGATTGTCAAATTTAATTCAACATACGGCCTTTCTTACTACATGGCAAATAAATTTTAGCTTTGCCGTATGGCTGAGATTGGAAAGGACATAGCACGGGCAAAAGAATTGTTAGAGAAGGGTGAGCTAGTCGCCATTCCAACAGAAACCGTCTATGGCCTGGCCGGCAATGCGCTCGATCCCAATGCAATTCTTAAAATCTTTAAGGTAAAGAACAGACCCCACTTCGATCCATTAATTGTCCATGTTGGCAGCTTGGATCAAGCAAGGGATTTGGTTGAAGAAATTCCTGCGAAAGCAGAAAAACTGGCACAACTATTTTGGCCTGGCCCGCTTACGCTGCTATTGAAAAGAAAAAGCGTCATCCCGGATTTGACTACATCAGGGCTGGATACTGTGGGCATCCGATGCCCCGATCATCAACTTACTCAAGCCCTCCTTCAATCTTTAGCTTTTCCATTGGCAGCGCCCAGTGCCAACCCCTTTGGTTATGTAAGCCCAACAAGTGCAGCGCATGTTAATGATCAACTTGGCCCTCAGCTTGATTATATTCTTGATGGTGGCGAATGTCGGATAGGTCTTGAATCTACCATCATCGGTTTTGAAAATGCTCAAACGACTGTGTATCGGTTAGGTGGATTTAGTATCGAGTTAATCGAAAAAACCATTGGCTCAGTCTCAGTCCACTTAAATACATCTTCAAATCCAAAAGCTCCGGGTCAATTAAAAAGTCACTACGCACCCGGTAAGAAAGTAGCGGTGGGTCAGTTAGACGAATTGGTGAAGGAATATCCCAACTCAAAGATTGGGGTTCTTGCATTTTCAAAAAAAATTGAAGGAATAAATCCTGATCACCAACGTGTGCTTTCTCCAAATGGAAGTTTGGATGAGGCTGCTCAGCACCTATTTGCTGCCCTGCGGGAACTAGACAAAAAAGACTTGGACATTATTCTGGCAGAACCTGTTCCCGATTTTGGTATTGGCAAAGCTATAAATGACCGCTTGAATAGAGCATCTGCTGAGTAAATAATTTAACACTCATTTTATAGATTTATTAAAAGTTATTTAGATATTACTTAACTGTATTGCGCTATGGATACACATTTGTGCACTTACAGTTAATTAAAAAGGATGGCTAAAAAAATACTTGTGCTAACGGGAGGCGGGGATGCTCCTGGACTCAACGCTGTAATTCGTGCAATTTGTAAGCGCGCCCGCAAAGAAAAATCAGCAGGTGAAGACTGGGAAGTTTATGGAAGTATTGAAGCCTTCAATGGGGTTTTAAACGAGCCGCAGGAAATAATCAAGCTGACAAGCAAGCGCGTAGCGGGTATTCACATAAAGGGTGGTACAATTCTTAAAACCACCAACAAAGGAAATCCACTAAAATTTCCGGTTCCACAGCAAGACGGAACGATTAAATTCATCGATCGGTCAGACGAACTGGTTAAAAAACTAGAAGACTTAAGCTTCGATGCCATCATTAATATAGGCGGTGATGGCTCACAAAAAATTTCGCAGTCACTTTTTGAAAAAGGGTTGCCGATGGTGGGTGTTCCCAAAACAATTGACAACGATCTTTCTGCAACGGACCTAACCTTTGGTTTTCAGACAGCCGTGCAAATTGCCACCGATAGTTTAGATAAACTTGTTACTACAGCGGAGAGTCATCATCGGGTAATGATTATGGAAGTGATGGGTAGGGATGCGGGATGGATTGCCCTTCATACAGCTATTGCAGGGGGTGCGGAAATTTGCCTAATTCCTGAAATTCCCTACGACATAAACAAGTTAGTAAAGAAGATTGACCTTCGATATAAAAATGGAAGAGGCTTTGTGAATATTGTAGTAGCTGAAGGTGCCAAACCTAAAGCCGGAACCATCACAGCCAGTGCTGGAGAAAAGGGCTCGGAACATGTGCGCTTGGGTGGCGTTGCGTTTCAACTTTCCAAACAATTGAAAGAAGCAGGCTGCAAACAAGAAATCAGAGAAACTGTATTAGGCCATGTGCAACGTGGGGGCACCCCTATCGCTTTCGATCGGGTACTTGCGTCTTTGTTTGGCGTAAAAGCTTTTGAGCTAGCTCAAAAGAAAAACTTTGGTCGCATGGTTTCATATAAAAATAATACGATCACATCCGTATCCTTAAAAGAAGCAATTACAGATTATAATTTTTTAAAACCCGATTCCTATTTGGTGCAAGCCGCCAAGGGTTTGGGAATAAGTTTTGGCGACTAACAGGTAGACTATGAACAAAATTGAACTAAGCACTTTGATACAAGCACCGATAACACTTTGTTTTGACCTCGCACGCAGCATCGACTTGCATACAATTTCAGTACATTCTACGCACGAGAAAGCTGTTGGTGGGGTTACCACTGGTTTGATTGGTTATAATCAAACGGTACTGTGGCAAGCAACACACTTTGGTTTTCAACAAACGTTAGAAACTAAAATCACAAAATATACTCGGCCGTTTTTCTTTGCCGATGAAATGGAGAAAGGAGTTTTCAAAACCATGATTCACGACCATTTTTTCTATGATATGAATGGCGATACCATGATGGTTGATCATTTCTATTTTGAATCACCACTTGGCCTGCTTGGCGAACTAGCCGATTTAATATTTCTAAAGAAATACCTTACCAATCTCTTAATTAAACGAAACACTGTAATTAAAGAATACGCTGAATCAGAGAAATGGGTTGATCTTATACCCGTTCCTTTTAGCGAGCCTGCAATCGTTTACGAAAAAATGGGTTAACTATTCAGCCTTTCCTTTAAATGGAATCATTAACTTCGCCAACTCTTTAAAAAAAGTTGCGTCTTATGAAAACAGTAAATGATTTAAACTTCAATGGAAAGCGCGCCCTCATCCGTGTAGACTTTAATGTTCCACTCGATAAAAGCTTCCAGGTGACCGATGACAACCGAATTCGGGCAACTGTGCCTACCATAAAGAAAATACTTGCTGATGGTGGCAGTTGCATATTAATGTCGCATCTGGGTCGCCCAAAGGACGGACCCGAAGATAAATATTCTTTAAAGCACACACTTGCCACGGCTGAAAATCTATTTGGCACTAAATTAAAATTCGTATCTGATTGCATTGGCGAAGAGGCCTTTCAACTTTCTGCGTCACTAAAACCTGGGGAGATCTTGTTACTTGAAAACCTGCGTTTTTATAAGCAAGAAGAAAAAGGCGATGTTGCTTTCGCAGAAAAACTTTCCAAGCATGGCGACATTTATGTAAACGATGCCTTTGGAACAGCACACCGTGCGCATGCTTCTACCACTATTGTAGCGCAATTCTTTACTGAGAAATGTGCTGGCCTTGTAATGGCTGCCGAATTAGCCAATGCCAAAAAGGTACTAGAAAATTCTGCCAGACCATTTACAGCTATTATGGGTGGCGCAAAAATTTCTGATAAGATTCTGATCATTGAAAAGTTATTAGACAAAGTAAATCACTTGATTATTGGAGGTGGCATGGCCTACACGTTCTTTAAAGCATTGGGTGGTAACATTGGTAACTCCCTGGTGGAAGCTGACAAATTAGATCTTGCCAAAGAATTAATTCAAAAAGCAAAAGCAAAAGGTGTTGAGTTGCATTTACCAATCGACTCGATAGCAGGCGATAAGTTTGATGCGAATGCTAATACGCAAATAGTAAATAGCAATTCAATTCCTGATGGTTGGATGGGATTGGATATCGGCCCGCAAGCCTCACACGTATTCTCTAAAGTAGTGGAAGACTCAAAAACCATTTTATGGAATGGCCCGATGGGTGTTTTTGAAATGGAGAAATTTGAGAAAGGAACAAAGACGATTGCAGAAGCAGTAGTACGTGCTACTGACAATGGAGCGTTCTCGTTAATAGGTGGTGGCGACTCCGCAGCAGCGGTCGCCAAGTTTGGGTTCGAAGAAAAAGTAAGCTATGTATCTACAGGCGGTGGTGCCTTGCTCGAATACTTTGAAGGAAAAGTGTTGCCAGGAGTAAAGGCTCTTGAATAATAAAAGCATTCAAACTCTCGTTAAAGTCAGGTAGCAAGCCTGACTTTTTTATTTACCTTGTGTTACTAATTAAGCCCCATGAAATACAATCTCATTTTCCTATTTGCATTCCTTCTATCGTCATGTAATAATGGAAGAAATGAATCCCGAACGCCAAATGAATCTGAATCCAGCTTCAAAGAAGTAGCCAGAATGGCACCTGCAAATGAAGCAGCGTCAGATAATGTAGTGACCATCGATCGCAAGCTAATCCGCAACGGGCATCTTGAATTCAAAACAGATGACGTTAAGAAAGCAAAAGCAGAGATTGAAAAAATCAGTAAAGAGTTAAAAGGTTATATTTCTGATGAAACTGAAAACAACTACGATGCCCGAGTGCAATACAACCAAACGATTCGTGTACCAGCCGACCAGTTTGATGCGCTGATAGCCAGTATTGAAAAGTTGGCGGACAGAGTTGAAAACAAAGGCATCAGCACACAAGATGTAACAGAAGAGTTTATTGACGTTGAAGCGCGGCTGAAAACAAAAAAAGAATTAGAAACTCGCTACAGCGAAATTCTTAGGCAAGCCAAAACCGTTTCCGAGATTTTAGAAGTTGAAAGTCAGCTGGCCAATGTTCGGGCTGAGATTGAATCGATGACTGGCCGACTAAACTATTTAAAGAACCAGGTTTCGTTTAGTACACTAAACGTTTCTTACTATCAGGTACTAGGAACTGATTTTGGATTTGCTTCCAAGTTTGTTCAATCCCTGAAAGATGGTTGGGATAACCTACTTTCGTTTTTAATTGGGGTGGTGAGCCTTTGGCCATTCGTGTTAGGTATTGGAGTTATTATTTTCTGGTGGATTAAAAGAAGGCGGGCTAAACAAAAATCTTAATGCCCTTTTCTGGCTGGGTGCAAGAAGAGGTGACATTACAATATGTTTGTGATTATCAAAAGCAACAAAAAATATCTCGTTGATTTTCAGGTAAATCAGACCGATTTACAAGTTTTTAGGAGATGACAACATAAGGAATATATGAACATTGCGTGTACTCGATTGCTAAGAGTCATGCTTGTCAACATTGCAAACCTTAAACAGACAAATAGAAATTGTAAATTCACACTTCAATCTTATACACTATGCAATTATCAGAACAGGTTGCTTATCTTTTTTTACTTGCACTACCCATAGCCTGCATTGCCTGGACAATAACGCATGAAGAATTATTTAAGGAGCCAAGAGATTTCTGTGTGCAAAAATCTAAATCCAGTAAAACAATATTACAACGAAAATTCTACTATATATTTACCTGCGAATATTGTTTCAGCCATTATGTTACCCTTGCCTTTTTAATTCTTACTCGATACCATCTGATGTTTGCTGACTGGCGCGGATACCTACTTGGAGGTTTTTCACTTGTATGGATTGCCAATGTTTACATGAGTTTATTTGGCTTTATAAGGGTTGGAATGAAGAAAGAAAAGATGGATGCCGATATTGAGGAATTGAAGTTGGACGAAGCAAAGAAAAATGTTGAATGAAATTTCAGAAATTATCAACTAGACAGAGCGGCACGGAGGCATAGCAGCCTTTGCGTCATTACGGACGAATTGCGATGACCAATAGTGCAATTAGTAAACAGACTCAATTCCCCCATGCGTGAATCATTCAACAAGGTATTAAAACTTTTTTTCGATTACGGCTTGAATGAAGCTTTGTTGATTCTGTGTTCGCGGCACAAATCTGCAACTTTTTGCCTGCATGAAACTGCTTGAGTAGGCTGGCAATCCGACTTAGACTGGATTTGCTCTTCTACATTTTTATACAATTTAAAGGCTTTCATTTTATACTCCTAACCCTTCCTATTTTCAGGAATGATTACAACAAGGGGCTTTGTTTATGATTCGTCTTTCGTAGTGCGCACCAAGCTAACTCCAGAAATAAAAAATAGAAGACCCAGCCCTCCATAAATGAGGAGAACTTTCACGTTACCGGTTCCTGAATTGTTTACAAACAATACAGCGGCATAAATTAGTCCTGCTATTCCAAGTACAGTAAGTAGTGCACCAAAAATTCTTTTAAGATTCATGTTTTAGCTTTAGAAAAGTGAAGCACAATAAAATAAAAAGAGGTCGCTAGCAGTGGGTACTTATAGTGGCCACATGCAATTAATTATCGAATCGC
>Ga0209181_10004333_pt1 | contig 21219 bp, 20 predicted proteins | sample MAT05_FD_187208 | JGI IMG/M metagenome (GOLD analysis project Ga0209181, IMG submission 187208) | Freshwater microbial communities from Lake Fryxell liftoff mats and glacier meltwater in Antarctica - MAT-05 (SPAdes) (version 2) | ecosystem: Environmental > Aquatic > Freshwater > Ice > Liftoff... | reverse complement strand
CGGCACGGCACCACACGGCACCACACGGCACCACACGGCACGGAGTGCCGTTCTACACTTGTCAAAACCAAAGCACTTGAAACGCGGGCGCTAGCCGCATTCATACACCCACTCGCGGCTAGCGCCCGCGGCCAAAAACACAACCAAATACCAGCGAAAAATGCCAATCACTGAAGACCACGTCCGCGAACAACTTAAGCTTGTCATCGACCCGGAACTTTTCGTGAACATTGTTGACCTCGGGTTGATCTATGTGGTCGATATCCAACCCGGTGAGGAAGAAAAAGAAAACATCAATGTCGAGATGACATTGACCAGTCCTATGTGCCCTGCCGGGCCACAACTCGTTGCCAACAGTCGCCAAGTCATCGAAGCGATCGAAGGGGTCGGAGCGGTCGATATCAAAGTGGTGATGGATCCACCTTGGACGCAGGATCGCATGACAGAAGATGCTAAGGACCAACTCGGTATATTTTAAGCTATGGACACGCAAATCACCTACCCTGATTTATCGGATCTGCAAGAAGAACTTAACGATCTGGATACCTCCGAGGATCGAATTCAGTTTCTGATCGAGCTTGGGCAATCGCTGCCACATTTCCCAGAAGAGTTCTGCACGGAAGAGTTCAGGGTGATGGGTTGCCAAAGCATGGTGTGGATTGTCCCGAGCTGGAACGGCAATGGTTTTCACTTCTATGCATCTAGTGATGCGCCCATGGTTCGTGGTCTAGTGGCCGTTTTGATGTCCGCTTATTCAGGCAAGACACCGGATGAGATCCTGGCTTTTCCAATTGAGCAGGTGCTCGACGGACTGCACTTGCGATCGTTTCTTTCGCCGCTCCGAAGCAACGGCTTGCATTCGATGATCAAACGAATTCGGCTTTATGCGGAGTCCGTGCAAGAATCGTCGAGCTCGAATGCAGTGGCTTCTGGCGTTGCAAGCGATTCGAAGTTCAATGACCTCGGGCCATTGCAGTCGAGGATTGAAACCATCCGAGCGGACTTCCCAATCCTGCAAAAGAAGAATCGAGACGGACTCACCATTGCGTATTTGGATAACGCGGCGTCCTCGCAACGACCGCAGTCGGTAATCGATTCAATGTCTAGCGTTTTTTCCGAACACTATGCCAACGTCCATCGTTCTGGGCATGAATGGGCAGTTCGGACGACCGAAGAGATCGAAGCAAGCCGAGAGGCCGTACGGCGCTTTATCAACGCTGGCAAGACCGAAGAAGTCATCTTCACCGCGGGTGCAACGGCCTCGGTCAATTTGATTGCGCAAGCTTGGGGGGATGCCAACCTCGGTCGACAGGATGAGATACTCCTAACCGAGATGGAGCACCATTCGAACATTGTTCCTTGGCAGCAGCTTTGCCAACGCAAGGGCTGCAAGATTCGTTGGGTTCCCTTTCGGTCTGACTACACTTTGGATGTCGAACAATTCGAGCGGTTACTTTCGCCCCGCACGAAGCTCGTATCGTTTACGGCGGTGTCAAATGTATTCGGGACGATCAATCCGGTAAAACAACTTGTTCAGTTAGCTCATCGAGTTGGCGCGACAGTGGTTGTTGACGCGGCGCAAGCCACGCCACATGGTGCGATCAACGTTCGAGACTGGGACGCAGACTTCGTGGTCTTTAGTGGGCACAAAATGCTTGCTTCGACAGGCGTCGGAGTGTGCTATGGAAAGCAATCGATTCTTGAAAGCATGCCGGCCTGGCTGGGAGGCGGCAGCATGATCAAGTCGGTGACCTTCGACGGTTTTTCCTTGGCTGATTTGCCGCACAAATTCGAAGCCGGCACCCCCGCCATCGCCGAGATTATTTCCCTAAGGCCAGCCATCGAGTATTTGGAAGCGATCGGGCATGAGCGGTTGATGGAGCATGAGCGTTTGCTGGCTGGGCAAGCCATGCAGGGGCTACTTAATATCGACGGTCTGCGACTTTTTTCACCGGCCCTTGAAGGGAAAAGTGGCGTTGTTTCGTTCTCGGTGGATGGGATTCATGGCGAGGAGATCGCTCGCGTGCTCGATGGCCGGGGTGTTGCGATCCGAGTCGGGCACCACTGCGCGATGCCGCTGCACAGTCGTCTAGGCGTATCAGTTACCTGCCGAGCCAGTTTTTATCTTTACAACACGCCGGATGAGGTGAATCGTTTGGTGGATTCCGTTACGCATGCGGTGAAGCTACTGTCGTAGGTCAGGCTGCGTTCGGGGCATTTCTACCGAACAAGTCGCAACCCAGCAGCTATTTTCCGCTAAGATACGCGTTCAAGCGACAGCCGCTCGCCTAGAAGCTATGTTTCCACTGGTTAAGACACCACATCCATGAATAACTTCGCTGATTCGGCTTCCGGATTTCCATTGCCTTCGCCGATCCAACCTCGTGTCTCCGGGCTGAGATGGTTTCTACGGCGTATTGTCTTCGGAATTTTGTTCGCTGCTCCGATTTTGCTTACTCTTTTTGTCGTCTACCAGATCTATCTGATTTTGAATTCATGGGTAATCGATCCGGTTGCCTCGTTGATTGCTCCACTGATTGTTCCCAAAGGCATTGATAACCCGTACTGGACTGCGGTTGAGAAGTATATAACTCCGCCCATCTCGCTTTTGACGGTTTTGTTGATTTTCTACATCCTCGGGTATGCCTTTCAATCGAGATTGAGTCGCTGGGTGGATTGGGGATTCAGTTACATTCCTGGCATATCGGTGTTGTATCGAGCGGTTCGCGACGCTTCGCAGGCCATGCAGGGCCCGGACGGTTTGAAGAAGATCGATACAGTAGTATTGGTGCCGTTTCCACATGCAGGGGCCAAGGCGACGGGATTCTTGATGGGAGAATGCCTAGATATTATTACAGGGAAGCCACTGGCATGTGTGTATGTTCCTATCGGTCTGTTTCCTCCGTCTGGCTATACACTGATCTTTCCGCGAGAAGACGTGATCAATACGGGATGGGAGGCGACTTCACCCTGGAAACTGCTTTTATCCGGCGGGTTGACGATACCACAAAAAGTTCCGTTCAATGCATCGAACTAGAATGGTTCTGACGCTAGCAGCGTCAGCCACGTGGCGGACGCTGCTAGTGTCAGCTACGTGGCGGACGCTGCTAGCGTCCGTTAATCTTTAGGCTCAAGCATTGACGAAACGGCCAGCAAACCTTACTTTTCCTGGTTGTTTTACGAGTTTCTAGCAATATTGATAACGAGGATTTAACGATGGCACGCGCCGGAGCAATTACGTTCAAGGGTACCCCGATGACTCTACTTGGCACAGAGCTTGCCGTTGGTAGCCCAGCACCTGATTTTACCGTCCACTTTTTCGAGGGCGGCCTCAAGACCATTACCAAGGCGGATCTCAAGGGCAAGCCGACCATCATCAGCGTCGTGCCATCACTTGATACAGGCGTCTGCCAGATCCAGACCAAGAAGTTCAACGTCGAATTGGGGGCCATGGGGGACAAGATCAATGCTTTGACCGTAAGTCGCGATTTGCCATTCGCCATGAATCGCTTCTGTGGGGCCGAGGACATCAAGGCGATGAAGGTCGGAAGCGATTACCAAAACGGAGCCTTCGGCATGAGCTTTGGATTGATGATCGACGAGTTGAAACTGTTGACGCGGGCGGTTTATGTCTTAGATGCGGACGGCAAAGTGGTCTACGGAGAAATTGTGCCTGAAGTGACACAAGAGCCGAACTACGCGCCAGCCATTGCTGCTTTGAAGTCGCAGTTGTAGGCAATGCACGTCGCAGATCGTCAATAGTGTGGGACATCACTACTTGCGGCTGAATAAGCGTTTGCCTAACTTGCGTCCCAACGGACTGAAAAACATTGGCAGCAGCGCTGTGGCTGTTAGAACCAATAGGAGTGGCGGGTCGACGATCGCCCAGGCTCCTTGCTCAACGACAGTCCGTACGTTGGGAATTCGGGAGCCAAGAAAGGTAAATACCATGGCGGCTGGCAATATTCCAAGATGGGTTGTCCACCAAAAGGTCACCAGCGGGATATTGGTCGCTCCCGCCCCGTAGTTGACCAACGTGAATGGCGTATGTGCTAACCTTAGCCATAACAAAAAGAACGCCCCATCCTGATCAAACCGTTGGCTAATCATTCGCAATCGGATTTGCCATCGATGGTGGACGATTTGCTTGACCACAAAGCGGCCAAGGAGGAAGGAAAGGAGCGCCGCCGCAGTCAATCCAATTTCAACTAGGATGAGGGCTGCGACAAAACCAAATAACCATCCGAATACAATCGATTTGCCTGCCGTGCCCGGGAGCAACGACAAACCAAAGTATAGAACTAGGCCGACAATCCAACTGCTGACCGGTGCTAGGGCAATTTGTTTGCGAAGTGAAATCTCGCGATCTACAATCCAATTCAAGTCAGGTAGATACTGAACGCTAATCCCGATGGCCACGACGGAGACGATTAGCGCGAGCGCGAATAGCAAGCGGCGAGAGGGCATCACTGTACCGATGCGGCGTGCGGTCGTCGCCGAGTCGAATTCCTCATTGGACTTGATTCGTTCTTCGAAATTATTAGATCGTGTCATTCCGCAGTTTCCTGTTCCGAACAGGGCTCACGCTTGTTTTAACAGTTCTTTACGCCGATAGGTATCCCTCTGGGACGTGCCACACCCTCGGCGTAAAGCCGGCGGCATGCGAATGCCCCCGAGTTCATCTCGGGGGATATTTACCTTTCCTCTAAGCATCTTCGTAGATCAGCTCCCAGAGGCTGGCCCATTCCGCCCAGCCAAGAAGCTCCAGCGAGGCTGCGCTTTCTGAATTCGGTATGGCTTGTTGGCACTGTTGCTCGCAAGCAGACACAAACTCAAAGGGGACAAAAGAGCTGAGCCACCAAAGTACCTTCTTCGTTTGTTTCTATCTTCGATTGTCGTGAATTTGGCTTAACTCTCACTTCAATGATTTTAACCATGATCACGAAACATGCTTGAGGATTTTGGAGAACGCTTCGGCAGCCAGACCAGGCTGCTCCGCCCCCCATATCGCTTTGCTAACAGCGACGCGGCGGACTCCTGTTTCCAAAAGCCGATTCAAATTCGTCAAGTCGATTCCCCCAATGGCAAATGCTGGCATGCTCGATCCCCTATCCAAAAGAAATGCAGCCACTTCTCGTAGAAACGGGAGTCCCGCGAACGAAGAAAAATCCTTCGTGTTGGATTGGAAAGTCGGCCCGCAGCCAATGTAATCCACACCCGCGGCGATAGCCTCACGCACTTGAGTCATATCGTGAGTCGACAGCCCCAAAATACACTCAGGACGGATAAGCCATCGCGATTGCACCACGCTCAGATCGGTTTGCCCCACATGCAGGCCAAACGCGGTGGTGCACTGTAGGATATCCGCCCGATCATTGACCACGATACGAGTTGGATTGGCGTCGACCGCGTCAACTGCGGCCTGCGTGTAAGCAATCAACTCCTGAGCATCCCAGTGTTTGTCACGAATCTGAATCAAATCCACACCGGCTCGGCTGAGCTCACTCACCCTTTGAACAAACGTCTTCAAGGGGAGTTGGCAGTCGGCAAGTACGTATAGTTGTGCTTGTGCTAAGAAGGCGAGGTCTCGTTTTTGCGAAAGGAGCAGTTGTGCATTGAGGTCGTAGCCCCGATACCGGACGGCTTCGATGGGGGCAGCGGAACTGGGATAAAGGAACTTGGCAACTTCCTCTAGGCACCGGAGCGACTGTTGAAGTCGCTGTGAAGCAGCTTCCGAGATTTCCAACAAGCCACCGGTCCGTGAAGTTTCGGATGAGGTCTTCGTTTCACGTCCGACATCGTGATCTGCATTGCGACTTACGTAGAGTTGTTCGTGACACCAGTCCTGGGTAGCGGCCCTGAGTTTATGCCGAAGCAGTTTGTATTGGGTTTGGAATGCAGCATGATCTTGGAACCGAGCGATATCTTCCAAGGTACGCAGTGCTTCGAAGGCTCTGTTTAGGTTTGCGTCCAGGAGACGGTGTGCGGCCAAACTTTCGTGGTGGTTCATGTTCGAGTCGGTATGGTCATGGATCAAAAGCCGACGAGTTCCGTAACCAACTGGCGAACTTTGGCACGCAGTAAGGGTAGTTGCTCTTCTGGAGTAGAAGCATCTACATCATGGATATCCCAGTATTCTACCCGGTCAGCGAACCTATCAAATCGCTTTTCAATCCAGGGCAAGTGTTCGTCCCGTTTGACCGCAATGATTCGACTCGATTTTGCAAAATCATCATCGGCTGCATCCATCGGAGATCGTACAGGATCGAAGGGTATGCAAAGCTGATTGAGGTAATTGACGGTGTATCCCGAAATAGTATTTGGTGTCGATTCGGGGAGAGCTAGCCCTCGCGAGTCTGCTTGCCAATTGAGATTTGCGGCGGATGCCTCCCAATTGAAATAGATTTCCGCAAACCGGCTTCGATAATAATTCCAGGTACACAGGAACAAGATCTTATTGGTAGAATTTGGCATCGAAGGATTTGGCGGACCTTGAATTTGCGAATCGCAGCATGATAGATGCTCTATTGTTACTGAATTTGGGGCGGATGGAAATGGCTAGACATGGTGATCATCAATAATGCTTCGTAGCAATTTCGGCAAGAACATTCAACTGACACCGAAAGTGACTTATGCACCAACTTGCGAGGAGGAGGTGCTTCGGATTCTAGACCGGCATCGCGGCCAGCGCATTCGTGTGATCGGTCGGCTTCATTCGTGGAGCAAGGCCATCGAAACCGACGATGTACTCCTCGATTTGCGTCGGCTTAACCAAGTTGAACCCGAGTCGGACGGCAACAAAAAATCGGTTCGTGTTGGAGCCGGATGCCAAATCAAGCGATTGCTGTCGGAACTGCAACGTCAAAAGAATTGGACTTTGCCTTCGGTTGGTTTCATCACAGAACAGACCGCGGCGGGTTCCATATCGACGGGTACGCATGGATCAGGCAAGCATTCTCTGTCCCATTACGTTTTGAGCGTCCGAATTGCCCGATACGATGCAGTCAGCGGCAAAGCTGTTATTGAAGAAATTCGGGATGGGGTCGCGCTTCGCGCCGCCCGCTGTTCGCTCGGATGCCTGGGTGTGATTGTAAGCGTCCGAATGCAATGCCGGGACGCCTATGCAGTCGAAGAATTCTTTCACGAGTACAGCCAGCTTGCCGACGTGCTAATCGCTGAAGAGGATTATCCGTTGCAGCAGTTCTACCTAGTGCCGTGGCGATGGACCTACTTCGTGCAGCATCGCCGAGAAGTGAATTCGCCCGCGTCAAGGACTCTATCGCTCTACCATTTTTACCGTTTTCTGGTTATCGACATAGGATTGCACTTGTCGATTCTCCTGGCAGTGCGAGTGTTGAGAATGAGACGCCTGATACACGCCATGATCCGATGGATCGTGCCGACCTTTGTGATTCGCGATTGGCGAGTGATCGGTCCGTCCAACGCGCAGATGGTGATGGAACACGAATTGTTTCGCCACATCGAAATCGAGTTGTTTGTTCCACGGAGCAAACTGGATGCAGCACTGCAGTTCTTAAAGCAGGCGCTGTCGGTTGCTGGCGACTCCCGAGACAACATGGATCCCGTCTTTCAAAGTCAATTGACAAGCTTAGGTGTTCGCGAGGAGATGCAGAAAATCGCGGGTACCTACTGCCATCACTATCCGATTTGTGTAAGAAAGATTCTCGCCGACGACACGCTCATTTCCATGGCAAGTCCTGTACGCCCGTTGGACGCCGCGGACCTCCTGAATGCTTCCGAGAAACAATCTGACGAACATTGGTATTCGATTACGCTATCCAATTTCGAGGGGCATCGGCAGCAAGCGGCTTTTGTGAACGTCACCAGTTTTCTCACACGAACGATGTCGCGGTTGTTCGGAGTCCGGCCGCATTGGGGCAAGCTCTGTCCGCTCTCACCCAGCGAGTTAAGGGATCTTTATCCTCGTTTCGAAGACTTCCGAAAGGTCTGTCAGCACTTCGACCAGAATAGCGTGTTCCGAAATCGCTGGACCGACGAATTGCTTAACAGTGTAGCACGGCACTCCGTGCCGTGATGCAGCACGTTGCGTCCAGATTGACGCCAGTCGCCATGGCAGTGAGAATAGGGCCTTGTCTGGCTGCTCACTCCTAGACCTAAGTTTGGGTAAAAAACGTGATATTTCTCTCGAAAACCCAGCTAACTTATGCCTTGATCGCAGGCATGGCACTGTTTTCGATCGCTTGCGCTCAGTGGCAAAAAGGTTCCCCCTGGCAGCAAGATTCGCCGTGGCAGCAAGGTGGTCGAGGACAGGGCTTCCGAGAACAGCCCAGCCAAAACCGTAGCGATTTCCCAATGTGGACGATCGAGGCTCCTTTCAAAGCAGACGTTTTTACCTTTGCCAGAATCAAATACACTTCGTTAGCAGGTAGCCGAGGGAATCGTTGGCAGAACGATTTTCCTGATAGCGACTGGAACTTTTCGTACCGTCTCCAAGAGCTGACGAGCATGAAAGTCGATCCCAATGGAAAAGTTCTTGAGCTAACGGATCCAGAATTATTCGATTATCCGTTTCTCTTTATGAACGGCGTTGGGTCGCTGCAGTTCAGCCTGGACGAGGCCACGGCCCTTCGACGTCATTTGCTCAACGGCGGGTTCTTGATGGTGGATGACTTTTGGGGCGAACTGGAATGGTCTCGTATGAAAGATCAAATGAAGATGGTATTCCCGGATCGCGAGCCTGTCGATCTTCCATTATCGCATCCGCTTTTCCACATCGTGTACGACTTGAAAGTGAAACCTCAAGTTCCAGACATTCGCACATGGCGAGCTGGTTCTCTTTTCGAATTTAATCACGGTGGTTCGCCCGGTGACAAACTACCTCATTTTCAAGCGTACCATGACGACAAAGATCGAATCGTTGCGATCCTCTGCCACAACAACGATCTTGGTGACGGCTGGGAAAGAGAGGGTGCAAATGCCGACTATTTCGAAACCTTCTCGGTACCTTTTTCTTATCCAATGGGCATTAACATTATCACCTACGCCATGACCCACTGAATGGGTGCTTCGACATACCAATGCCCCCGAGTTGACTCGGGGGATGCTTATCACATCTCTAGGGTAAACGACTGGCCCATTGGAACGAATACCGCCTTATTGTTTGTCAACTTTCGTGGTGGATACGGCCTGCATTTTTCGAATGCGAATGCGATTACCTGCCTCTTGCGGCGAGTTTTCGAATTCATATTCCTTGACGGCTTCAGCCATGTTCCCTTGCTGCTCGTAATTGCGTCCTAATAAATAATGAGCGTGAGCATGCCAATGCTGCGTACCTGGAATCTGCAACAATCTCTTTTCTAGCCAGTCATTTGCAGTACCCAACTTACCCAAATCGATGTTAAGCATTGCGAGAAAAATCGCGATATCGAATTTGGAACGACGATAGAACTGCTGAGCTTGAGACACACGGAACTGGTAGTTCTCCAAGGGTTCGGTGGGCGATCTGACGAGGCCCAAACTCGCCTGGATTTCGCGATCGTACGCCAGATCCTTGAGAGTCTGCTCGTCGACGCGAACATCCATATAAGCTCGCAAGGCGCCGGACGCTTCCGCTGTGTTTTCGAACTGCCCTTTGAAGTGCAAGATTCTTGCTCGACTAATTGGCGTATCCGTTATGAATGATCCAAACGCTTGAATGTACGAAATGGAGAACGGTGACATCTCATTGATCCGTTCTCGCAACGACTGATTGTAGACGTGGGCAAGCCAGGGAACATTCCACAATCGAACGGAAACGGCAGGGTCGATTTTCGTTAGCTTCTCTTCGAATGTGTCCGCATCCATGCTGAGTCGAACTCGGTTTTCACCCGCAATCGATCGTTCCAACGTATGCATTGTCCGACCTACGGCAAAGGGTTCGAGGTCGATGAGTGCAATTAAGCTCTTTAAGTCTGTTTGCGCTACAGGGTACTCATCAAATCGGCCAGGTAGTCTCGCTCGACGCAACACGGCTGGGTTTTGTTTCGCTTCGCGCAGCGTTGCAATTCCGTCGCCGCTTTGACTAGGAATGGGCAGAGCCCATTGGGGTTCGAAGAGATAGAGTTCGCCGCCGATCGGTACGGCCACGCACCACAAACGCAGAGAGGCGTTTTCCGTCGCTCCCGACAGGCTCGGCAAAGCCAAGACCACACAGTCAATCCCTTGAATGAACGCAAGTTGCGTGAAGACCCTGGCGCGCTCCCAAGTGTCGCCACGAGCAAACATCATCGTTTGCCAAGGCAACTGTCGGTAGGTCGACGCTTTGTCGTCGATAGGCAATTCCGGGTTGGTCACCAATTTCAACGCATCGTCCGCTTGGCCATCAATGCCGACGTTGCACATCGCCCAATCAAACAGCTTCAACGTGGTTTCCAATTGATTCCAATCGTCGACCGCCATAACACTCTTCTGCTGAATTAGCCATGGATTGAAAAGAGGGTCGCGATAGGGCCGCTCGATTACCCATTTGCTTACCTCCTGCATCATCTGGCATTGCAACAGGTATTCGCATTCGGGTTCCCCAAACTCGAGCTTGTTCATCCGTTTCGAAAAATCGATCGTCCGAAGGGAACCTGAAACCGAATCCAATAGACCCGCTGACTTCCATGAATCGGGTTCCACCACGCTCTTAGACCACGTATTAAGTTGATACCGAATTTCCTTCAAGGCCGCCGTCCGGTCCATTCGAATCAATTGAGGCAAATAGCGGAAAGCCTCACGAATCGAGTCCCTACGCTCCTTGCCCTGCGCTTGCCTAGCTTGGATCTGCTGCATGCGTGTGTTATTCGTGTCCGCGCAACCTACCAAGCCGACGAACATGGCTAGCGGAACCCATGCCAGCATGGTCGCCGAACAGGAATGCAAAAATGAATTTGGGCAAATGAGAGTTCGGTTCATGGATTGCGATTTTACCCAAGTCTTACGGATTGCAAAAACAGAACGCCGCAGACGCCGATTGACCGACGTGCGGCGTTGCGAGATTCGCCTTTAGGGGTGTATCAGATCATAACCTGCCGTTCGGAATTACGTATTCCATGCCGCTACGGTTCGCCAAATCGTCAGGACTCGTTCCAAAACGCGTTCGAATTGATCCAACGGCACCATATTTGGACCGTCGCTGGGGCTTTCCTCAGGTCTTGGATGCGTTTCGAAGAAAACGCCGTCGATGCCGACCGCCGCGGCTGCCCTGGCCAACGGCTCCACCATGGCTCGATTGCCACCAGTAGTCCCCCCTAAGCCCCCCGGCTGCTGCACCGAATGCGTTGCATCAAAAACCACCGGCACCCCCATCGATCGCATCACCGGTAAACCACTCATGTCGTTGACGAGACGTCCATACCCAAAAAACGTCCCACGTTCGCAAAGCATAACGCCGCCAATTCCGCTCGCATTTACCTTTTCAACAACGTACTTCATGTCTCCCGGCGCCATGAATTGGCCCTTCTTTACGTTCAATGGCTTTCCCGTTGCCGCACAAGCCACTAGTAAATCCGTTTGACGAGCCAAGAAGGCAGGGATCTGCAGCAGGTCGCAAACCTGCCCAACTGAGCTCGCTTGTTCTGGTAAGTGCACATCGGTGGTGACTGGACAACCGATCTTGCTGCGGATTTGATCCAAGACATTCAAGCCATGATCGATCCCATGGCCTCGAAAACTCGCTGTGCTAGTTCGATTGGCTTTGTCAAACGACGCTTTGAAAACGTAGTTTACACCGAGTCGATCGCAGATTCCTGAGACCGTTTCCGCAATTTGCAAGCAAAGGTCCAGCGATTCAATGACGCACGGGCCCGCTATGAGTAGCAGTTTTTGCGAGTCGCCACACACGTGCGGCCCGATGCGTACCGGGGTGATGAGATTCCTAGATACTGATTCGTTCGACATTCGATTGGAACTTCTTGGAACATAAAGAACCTTTGGGGGCAGAAGTTTGCCGTGTTCATTGTCGCCTTTCGGTCCGCGAAAGTGCGAGCAGTTCTCGCACTTTTGCGGAGCAAAAGGCGAGAATAGTAGACGAGCAAGGCCCTTCGATTATTGTCTTCCTGGCGAACCTGAGCGAGGGCCTCGCTCAGTCACAAAAACTACGCATGTGGTACGCCCAAGCACTAGCCTGTCATGCCGCCATCGACCGTCAGAACTTGGCCGGTTACGTAGCTTGCCGCCTTGCTTGCCAAAAACAAGACACATGCCGCCACGTCATCCGCGGTTCCAAGCCGATTCGCCGGGACTCGTTTCTTAACCTCATCGGTTACGGCTGGCCCCAACGCTCGCGTCATATCGCTTTCGATAAACCCAGGCGCCACGGCATTGACCGTGATCTTTCGCTTCGCCATTTCGCGAGACAGCGACCTTGTAAAACCGATCATTCCCGCTTTGGTTGCGGAGTAATTCGTTTGACCTGGATTGCCGATCAAGCCGGAAACGCTCGACATGTTGATGATTCGGCCGTAACGCTGCCCCATCATGATTCGCGTAGCGCCTCGACAAAACAGAAAGCAGCTAGTTAAGTTGGCGGCAATGATCTCGTCCCATTGTGCATCTGTCATTCTCGGCAGCAAGGTGTCCCGAGTGATGCCAGCATTGTTGACAACGATGTCCAGTCGTTTGTATTCCGTCTCTATCTGTTCGAACAGCTTCTCAACCGATTCGCGATCCGTGACGTCGCACGCGATCGCGTCCGCTTCGCCACCCGCGGCCTGGATCAGCGATACCGTTTCGGCAAGCTTGTCCGCATTGCGCGCGATACAGAGCACCTTGGCCCCGTTCTCGCCAAGCCGGACCGCAACGGTCTGACCGAGTCCCTGGGAAGCGCCAGTCACAAGGGCGATTTGGCCAGAAAGGTCAGCTGACAATCCCAATGAACTAGATGACATGGTTTACTTTCGTATCAAGAGAGCTAATCGCCAAAACATTCACAAGCTGCCTTGCGATCGACTCGCTTCAGCGTTCCGGCCAGCACGCGGCCAGCACCGATTTCGTAGAACTGATCCACTCCGGCCGCCAAAAGATTTCGCAGGGTGCTCTCCCACTGCACCGGTGAAACAACTTGTTTCATCAGCAAGGGAGCGAATTCACTGGCTCCTGCATGAGGTTGGGCGTCGACGTTCGAAAACAATGGGAATCGGGCGTTGTGGAACGAAGTTCTTTCTAACGCCGAAGCCAATCTTGGCACGGCGGATTCCATAATGTCGGTATGAAAAGCACCGGCGACGTTCAAACGAATAGTCCTCGTCGCACCTGCCTCGGCCGCTTTCTCACCTACCGCTTCGATCGACGCTGTGTGGCCGGAGACTGCAATATTGCCAGGGCACAATAAATTGGCGATTTTGAGAATTTCTCCAGGTTGCCTAGCCGAGTCGCAAACGGCTTCGAGTTGAAGGCGATCCAGACCAAGGATGCTGGCCATACCGCTTGGCACAGCCGAAGCTGCATCTTGCATGGCCGAGCCTCGTTGTTGAACGAGCCGGACACCGTCCTCAAACGAAATGGCTTGGGCGCAAGCCAGAGCGCTGTACTCACCGAGACTCAATCCGGCGACAGCAACCACCGAGTCCAGAACAGATGGGTTTTGATCGACAAAATCCGCCAAGGCGGCCATCGAATGAACGAATAAGGCTGGCTGGCTGTGGTTCGTCAGGTGAAGCTGACCTTCGGGCCCCTCGACACACAATTTGGCAAGGCTGTAGCCGAGGATTTCGGAGGCGTTGTCAAAAAGAACTCTCGCTTTTTCGCTCCGTTCCAAAAGACCCTTTCCCATTCCGAGAAATTGAGCCCCCTGGCCGGGGAACAGCAATGCGATGTTGGGCACTCTACAACTCTTCCGTATACGACGAGAATCGAGGGACTAACCCAATCGAATGGACTTTACTCTTCGCCCATTTGAACGACGACTCTACCCATGTAATAGCCGCATTTTGGACACACGGTATGCGTAGGAACAACCGTGCTGCACTTGGCACACACTTGGAGTTGGCGAGGCTTTTTGGAATGGTGCGCTCGACGCATGCCAGATCGTGAGTTGGAGTGTCGTCGCTTGGGAACTGCCATTTTTAATACTCAAACGAAATTAGTTAGAGAAGTGCTTGTTTTTTCAAGGAGCAAAAGGTTACGAACGATTCCCGTAAATGTCAAGCCGAAAGGACGCGACGAATCAATACGCCGCTCGTTTGCCCCTGGGAAGAATAGGAAAGGCTGATAAAAGCATCGCCAGCCGGGGAATCTGCATCAGCAGCAGTAATAGGACAGCCTGGGTCCAGACGGTCGCAGTTGAGCAATGGGAACAAGACTTGGCGATCCAAAGCCAGGCAGCTAGCAACGATTTCCACCGCGGCGCTGCCGGCCCCGAGATTGCCAAAGTAGCTTTTCGCAGCCGTAACGGCGATTTCTTCACCCGCAAATGCGTCATGGATGCCGTTGGCTTCAGAGCGATCCGAATCGACTTCGCTTTTTCCACAAGCGTGGACGTGGCAATGGCCCGATTTGAATGACACACCTGCGGATTGACCTTTTGCGATCAAGCCTGCGGCGACGTTTTTCGTGGCAATTCGAATGGAATCCCGCGACTTTCCGGCAAGCGAGCCACCGACGGCTGACCCAACTCCGCCGACCACTTCCCCCCAGATTTTGGCGCCGCGAGCAACCGCATTTTCAAGCGATTCGAGGACCAGAGCGCCAGCACCTTCACCGAGAAGGGAGCCGTTGCGATCGGAATCGAAGGGCCTGGACATTTCGCCAGGCTGGGTGCGTGGGCTGGCCAATTTTTCCGAAACGGTAAAGTGGAGTGCCCTCAAAGGCTCCAAACGAGAGCCGGTAGCACCAGCCAACATGACATCGGCCGCACCGCGTCGGATGGTTGCAACGGCTTCTGCTATGGAAGCAGCACTGCTGGCTTCTCGAATCGTGACGGAATTGCTTGGTCCTCTAAGGTCGTTGTAGATGGCAACATGGCTGGCCGGCATATTTGGCAAGTATTTTAGAAGCCAGAGTGGGTTTACCTTGGGGCGTCCAACCGTTGGCCATAATGGCATTTGAAATTGCCTGTTCGAATCAAAGCAGGCCAAGACACCATCGGAGAATTCTTCTGGGCGGGTGAGGATATAATCACTGCCGAAGACGATTCCGGTGCGTTCGGGGTTGCGACTTTCGGGAGCGGCTAGGCCGCTATGGGCCAGTGCCATTTGGCAAGCGGCGACGCCCATTTCGATTTCCCGGCACATGACCTTCTGGTTCTTTTTGATGGCTCGCTGAAGAGGTTTTTCGAGGGGTCCGAAGTGTTCGATATCGCCGGTGAAGCATTTGGCTTGTCCGCCGAATTGCAGGTCGAGACCGTCGGCGGGAAGGCAGGTCAAGGCTGAGATACCGGTATTTTGGGCAACTAAATTGGTCCAAAACGTGTTTAGATCCCGACCGAGTGGGCAAACGACCCCCATGCCGGTGATAACAACGCGTCGGATTGGATTGGACATCATCGAGATTGGCAGCGGTACAAAACGGGAATCATTGAATTTTAGAGTGGAAGCAGCATAACCGGCGGGTGTTGATTCGACAACCAAAGCCAAAAAGCAGTTTCGTGCAACCCTCAACCCTCAACCCTCAACCGGCAACCCTCAACCGGCAAAAAGTTGAACTTGACATCGAACGGGACAAGTTGACAATCTTGGAGACGTAAGGACGGTTAGCTCAGTTGGTTAGAGCACCACGTTGACATCGTGGGGGTCGTTGGTTCGAGTCCAATATCGTCCATTAATTCCATTTTGCCCACACCTGCCGCGAGGCGTCTCGGCCCGCCAAAAACGAATACCCAATTTACGAGACAAGCCTTCGTCGACGGCTCATCCCAAATCCTTCCCGCCACGTCGAGCCCCGAACTGCCCCCTCGCGGGATAGCGGAACAACGCTATCCCATTTTCGATGACTTCAGCCGCCAAGGTGGGGTGAGACGGTTGACGCCAGCCCGATAAAGGCAAATGACATTGCCTGACGGGTCGAGCAGGCGAGCCTCACGCCATAGCCAAGCTTCATCTTGTGGCTCTTGCGTGAACGATATGCCGAGACTTTGCAACTCCCTGACTTTCTGGTCGAGTTCTAAAACCTCGAAATACACGACAGTGCCAGACCTCGGTAGCAACTCCGTAACGAGGTGTACGGAAAACGATGAGTCACCCTCTGGACAGACGAATCTTGCGTAATGCGGTGAGCTGACAATTAATTCAAAGCCCAGACGGCAATAGAACTCGACCGACGTAGCGACATTCAACGCTGGAACGGTAACTTGATTGAGTTTCACGCAACTGCTGTCCTTTACGCTCAGCCACGATGAAAGCGGTCGTGGTGACACCGGGCCGTTGGCTGCAACATTTAATGGGCGGCATGCATTTGAATTTAGCTGAACGCAAGAAACCGCCAATCAGTGTTAATTGTAGCGGCATGCGAGCCAGTAGTTACACTGCTTACGCTGCTTGCCAGTTCATTTCTCGGGCGTTGTAATCGTTCCAAATCCAGATTTCAGGGCGGCAGTTACGCATGTTTCGTTGAAACGGAATCGCGAAAAGCCCCCTTGAAACCTACTTTTGGACGCATGATGAACAGTCAGATCCTGTTCATTTTCGCAATTTCACGTCGACAAACGCTTGCCTACCTCCGGCGACCTCATAAATCTTTGCTCCATCTTATAACTTCTGGGCAGAATAGCAATTTTGACCAAGCCCCGCCGATTCGGTTAGCATTTGGAAACGGATCCTCAGAAGCTTTTTTGTACTCCGTACAGGTTAGACACTGACATTCAAAGGACCTTAGTTTAGTCGTGGCAAAACTCATTCACAAAGATCTCGACGTCTTCGCCTTCAAATCCAAGGACGCGTTTTGCAATTGGCTTGGCAAGAACCATGAAAGGGAGATCGGCTTCTGGTTGAGGTACTACAAAAAGGGGACCGACGTCCCTTCAGTGGACCATTCGGATGCAGTAGATATTGCGCTCTGCTGGGGTTGGATCGACGGCTTGATCAACAAGTACGATGAGCAGTCGTATTTGGTGCGCTACACACCACGCCGGCCGAAAAGTGTTTGGTCAAAAGTGAACGTAGCCGAAGTGGAAAGGCTGATCGAAAGCGGTCTGATGCAACCATGCGGTCTTGCACACGTCGAAGCGGCCAAGACTGACGGACGCTGGCAAGCCGCGTACGCAGGCCAAGCCACCATCGACTTGCCAAAAGAGTTCCTGCAGCAGATCAAAAGCGAGCCTGAAGTAAAAGCTTTTTTGAAACGCTCACCAAGGCAAACCGCTACGCAATTGCGTTTCGTATTGCCACGAGCGTTGGCGATGAGAAACAAGCAAAGACAATGGCCAAAATGCTCGACATGCTTCGCAAGAAAAAATCGTTTCATCCCAATGATTCAAAGGACTTAGCCTAAAGCGAGCTGAAATCTAGCCATCCATCGTCAGCGATAAGCAATCAGCTCGCGTTCGCAGTAGCAAAGTCCAATCGCACTTCATACACGCCCTTCGTCCCTCAGGGCGTGCCACCAGCAACTACGATCAATTTTTCTAACGAGACTGTTTCGCCATCCAGTCGTACAAGTCCGGGGAAGCATAGGCCGCTGACCAAGAGTTGTGGCCAATGTTCTCCAACGTCGTAAAGCGAATCTTGGTGCTGCCAGCTTGGCCAATCGCGTCGACCAATTCCACGTTGGATTTGAAGACACCATCCTTATCGCCACAAAACACCCACATCGGAATGTCTTTGTATTTCTCTGCATCTTTCATATCACCGCTGCCACAGATAGGTACCACTGCCGCAAAGCGATCGGGATTGGCCGCTGCCATCCGCCACGAGCCCGAACCGCCCATGCTCAATCCTGTAACGTAGATATGCTGTTTGTCAGCCGAATACTTTGTGGTCATCGCATCAAGCAGCTTTAGCAAGCGAGATTGCTGTGTGCCGCTGCTCCAAGAGTCTTCCTGCGGACATTGTGGCGAAACAAGAATGAACGGAAACTGTTCGCCGCGCGCCGCTAGCAGCGGTGGTCCCCATTTTGCAACGACGCTCAGTGGCCCCTTGCTTTCGCCACGACCGTGAAGGAATAACACCAATGGCATGGACTCGCCCGCCTTATATTTTTCCGGCAAGTACAACAAGTATGGCACTTCAACTCCATCGCTGAAGACAAATTTCTGTTCCACTTGTTGACCAGCAGTCGGATCCGCCGCAATGGCGGTAATCTCGCACCAGCTACTTAAACTAAAGCATAAAGTTAAAACGGCTGCATCATAAATCGATTTGCAATTGGACATGTTGTTCCCCTATCACTTATTAAAAGGTCTTGGCTTTCCGCGGTTGATCGGTCGTGCTATCCGCGCAGGTTCCTCTGCATCCAGCCGAGGCTTTCGCGATTGTTGGTTTCTTCGTCGATCAAAATCTGCGACATTGATTTCCCGGTTACATGCGGTGGCAGTTGCTTGGCTGGATTCGTATTCACCCAGGCCATGGTCGCATCGAGCCTAGCCTCTTTTCGATCTGGCATGGTGGCGAAGTAAGCGTCTTTCAGACAGGGCACGCGCAGCGGATCACGTGTCGCCATTTCAAGATTGAAAACGATTGAAGGGTTGGCTTTCCGCAGCGCGGTGAGGATGCGAGGCAAGTCGAGCGCGCCCGTGCCGAGTGGGACTTCGCTGAGTAGAAAGCCATCGTCGCTTCGCTGCACGGCCATGTCCTTGAGGTGCACGCTGAGCGCGAAGGGGGCGAGCGCTTCTACGGCGGCATGCGGCTCATCGAGCAATGCGATGTTATTGCCGGTATCCACCAGGACGCCGATCCACTCGCTGCTCATCTTGCGCATGATGGCGGCAAGTTCGTCGGCGGTGTAATCCTTGTGATTTTCGATGGCAAGCTTTAGCCGGTGTTTGCGGAGCACGGGCTCGACTAGCGCGAGCGACTTCTCCGACTGCGTCTGAAAGGCGTGAAACTCCTCTGCGGACTTCATCGCCTCGTATCGCCTGCCACTCGTGAAAACCGCTCGGGCGACGGTTGCACCAGCCTCGTGAGCGAGACGCACATCGCTCTCGAACTCGGCCACTTCGCTCTCATTCTTTGGCATGCGCAGATCGCCCTCATAGTAACCGCCATCTTGCTCGACAAAGGCCCGGATCTGCTTCGCCAAGTTGGAGTCCTTACTGCGTAGCGGTGTCTGCACGCCCTCCGCACCGAGTTGGCGGGCGTAGCGGTAAAAGCTGGTCGCGTCGGTGAATTTCACCCCTGGTTCGCCAGCCTGAACCGCCTTCCAGTGTTGATGGCATGAGAACGTGCAGATGCCCAGCGGTGAACGCGCCTCGCCCGCCGTGGCAAGCAACGAGCGTGCCGCGGCAAGTGTTGCCAACGTAGCGATCAAGGTGCGACGGTTCATGCGAGCAGCGCCTTGAGTTCCGAATCCCACGGTTCGCGATAGGGGCGAAGCAGCATGGCGCTCGCCTCCTTGTCGCCGACGATATTGTTGGCAACTGCGTCCCACACAATCCGACGGCCCGTGCGGGCGGAGATGTTCGCGAGATGGCAAGTGGTGCTGACCCAATGGCTGCTTTCGAGGTCGGAGTTTGGTGTTTTGCGGCTCTTGATACAATCCACGAAGTTCTGCGCGTGCAGGCTGTATTGCTGCGTCGCATTGCCGGATTTGTCACTCATCGGCTCGCACCAGATCTGACCTTTCGGCTCATCCAAAACCTGCGGGCCTCCCACAGGATGTCCGCCGATGATCGCGGCGAAGATGTTTTGCGGGTTGGATTTCTTGTCGGGCAGAATTTCAAAACCATCGCGACCAAGCTTCATCGTCCCCTTGGTGCCGATGAACACGAGCGCACCCATCGACGATTCAGCACCGCCTCCCGCAGCTTCGCGGAACTGTACGATGGCCGGAAACTTTTCATACTCGATGATCGCGTTCTGCGTGTCGGGCGTCTCGCCGTTGTCCTTAAGAAACCAGCGTCCTCCGTGGCTAGCGACGGCCTTAGGTCCCTTGATGCCGAAGATCCAATGCACGATGTCGAGCGAGTGATGGCCGAGATTCGTCATCTGTCCGCCGGCTGTATCCCAGAACCAACGAAAATGGTAGATGCCTCGATTTGGATTGTAGCGCCGCTGCGGCGCAGGGCCGAGGTGCATGTCCCAATTGAAATCGACAGGCGCATCCGCATCCGGCGGCGAGCCGATGCCTGGCATGACGTTGCGAAAGAAATCGCACTGCACGCTGGCGATGTCTCCGATCGCGCCGCCCAGCAGCAGTTGCTTTGCCCGCTGATAATGTGGCGCACTGCGCTGCTGCGTGCCGACTTGAATCACCCGTTTGTGTTTCGTGGCCACTTGTTGCATCCACTCGCCTTCGCGCACAAAGAGATGCAGCGGCTTCTCGACATACGCGTCCTTGCCAGCCGCACAGGCCATCATCGTCTGCAACGCGTGCCAGTGGTCCGGTGTGGCGACGACCACTGCATCCACTCCCTTGTCGTCTAGCACACGTCGAAAGTCGCTGTGCATTCGCACTTCCGGCGCGAGGTCGCGACACGCCTCCATCCGCGGCTTGAATGCGTCCGAAACCGCGACAATGCGAGCGTCCTTCAAACCCGCAAACGATCGCGTATGAATGCGCCCGATCAAGCCGAAGCCGAGGATGCCAATGTTCACACGCTCATTGGAGCCCAGGATTTGCGAGTAAGACTTCGCTGTCAATGCCGTGGCAGCCGAGGAAAAGGCGGCAGCGCGAACGAAGTCGCGGCGACTGGCCTGGTTTGTGGTGTTCATACTGATTTTGGTTTCTGGATTCATCGTTGTTCCGGCCTGAAGGTGACATCGTTGCCATTCTTTGCGTCATGCATGAATTCCAGTTTATCACGATCAGCAAGAGCGTGCTATCATGTACTTGTTGAATCTGCTTGCGTCCCAGATGGCATCGAGTGGACGCCCGTCTCGCTGCCTCGCAATCCGCTGTGGAGCGACGGCAAACGATTCATCGGCTCCACTTGGCCCGGCGAGATGACCTGGAGCAAAGATGGTACAACTTGAGAAAACGCCAACGAACTCATTGCCAACGGCATCAACCGTGTCGTGCTGGGAGTGAAAGGCCGATGACGCTCTCACCACTGGACGACTCGCTGAATGATCACCTTCGATGATTTCCTCAAAGTCGAACTCCGCGTTGGCCGCATCGTGGATGCTC